>Ga0308168_1004054_pt1 | contig 10833 bp, 6 predicted proteins | sample PhyCR2_FD_202133 | JGI IMG/M metagenome (GOLD analysis project Ga0308168, IMG submission 202133) | Phyllosphere microbial communities from UC Gill Tract Community Farm, Albany, California, United States - DLSLRC.R2 | ecosystem: Host-associated > Plants > Phyllosphere > Unclassified | place: USA... | reverse complement strand
TCGTGACCGCACGGAACTGCAGGGGCTCACACGGCAGCTGGACGCCGTCGGAACCATGTCCACGGCGCTGCGTGCCCAGCGGCATGAGTTCGCCAACCAGCTGCACACCCTTGCCGGATTCCTGGGCATCGGGCAGCACCAGGAAGCACGCGATTACCTGGCCACGCTGGCAGCCACCGGGCCGCTCAAGTTTCCGGTGGACCAGGCCGAGCTGCTCCAGGACCCGTACCTGCAGGCGTTCGTGGGTGCCAAGGGCGTGGAAGCCGACGAGCGGGGCGTCGCCCTGCGCATCGGCCCGGAGACCCTGGTCCGCGGGCAGGTGACGGATGCCCAGGATGTCACCACCGTGCTGGGGAACCTGATCGACAACGCAGTCAACGCCGCCGTGGCCGGCTCAGCGACGGACCGCTGGGTTGAGCTTGAGGTGCTGGATGAACCGGGCGACGACGGCGGCACCCTGCACGTGGTGGTCGCCGATTCCGGTGACGGGCTGGCAGAGGGAACGGATGCCGAGCACGTCTTTGCGGAGGGTTTCACCACCTCCGCCGGTCCCGTCCGTGCCGGCGGCGGGCAGGGCTTCGGGCTGGCTTTGGCGCGCCAGCTGGCACGGCGCCGCGGTGGCGATGTAAAGGTGCTGGAACGCGGGGCCAAGGGCGGGCCGGGTGCCGTGTTCATGGCTACCCTTCCGCACACCACGGCAGGCAACCCTGCCGACAGTAATCTGGGGGCAGCCGGAAAGGATGGGAATGGCTGACGATTTTCGGGTCCTGATCGTGGACGACGACTTCCATGTGGCCAAGCTGCACGCGGCCTATGTGGATTCGGTGGCGGGCTTCCTCGCCCTGGCCCCGGTTGGCACGGCATCCCTGGCGCTGCAGGCTATCCACAGCCTGCGGCCGGACCTGGTGCTGCTGGACGTCTACCTTCCGGATGCCTCCGGCCTGGACCTGCTCCAGCAACTGGATGTGGACACGATCATCCTCAGCGCTGCCTCCGATCCCGCGTCGGTCCGGGTGGCGTTCCGCCGCGGGGCGCTGGGGTACCTGCTCAAGCCCTTTACGGCGGAGTCACTGTCCCAGCAGCTGCGCTCCTACGCCCGGTACCGGCGCCTCCTGGGCCAGCCGGGGGCGCTGGACCAGGACGCCGTGGAACGCGCAAAACGGTCGCTGATTCCGGGCGACGTCACGCCGTCGTCGAAACCGCGCTCCGCAACGGAGGCGGCGGTGCTGGAATCACTGGCCCCGGGCGAGCAGTACTCTGCCGCCGAGGTGGCCGCCCGGGTGGGCGTCTCCCGCGCCACCGCCCAGCGGTACCTGTCCTCGCTGGCCGACGACGGCGCGGTGGACATCCAGCTCCGCTACGGCACCACCGGCAGGCCGGAACACCGCTACGGCCTGCCGGCCCGGTAGGGCAGGGGAACTACGCGCTCTTCTGGGCGACCAGTTCGATCTCGACGAGCATCTTCGGGTCCAGGAACGGCAGCACGTGGACCAGGGAGAGAGTGGGGCGGATTTCGCCAAACACCTCGCCGTGGGCCCGGCCGGCTTCTTCCCATTTGCTGATGTCCGTCAGGTACAGCTTGGACTGCACCACGTCCCCGTAGGCGAAGCCCGCGCCGGCCAGGACCTTGCCGAGTTTCTGCAGGATGTACTGGGTCTGCGTGTAGAAGTCGTCCCCCACCACGCCGTCCTCGCCGCTGGCGGCGGTGGCGGAGATGTACAGGGTGTTGTCCACCTGGACGGCGCGGGAGTAACCGAGGGTCTGTTCCCAGACGGATCCGCTGCCGAAGGTTTTGCGCATGGGTGGGCCTTTCAAAGCTGGAATGGGTCGCCACCACTGTAGGGCTGCTACAGGTCGCGCCGATAAACCAGCAGTTTTGTGTCGGTGCCGGGAACGAACCAGTCCCGCTCGGGCACGCGCTGGAAACCGGTCTTGCGGTACAGCCCGTGCGCGCTTTCCCAGGCCTGGCCGGTGGTGAGTGACACTCCCTTGATGCCGGGAAGGGTCTTCGCGTGGCTGAGGATGGCGTCCACCATGGCCTTGCCGGCACCGCTGCGCTGCACGGCCGGGTCCACTACCAGCATGCGGAACTCCAGCTCATCCTGCAGCGCGATGTCCGCGTACGGTTCCCCGGCCAGCGCCAACGTGACCGAGCCGATAACGGTTCCTTCCCGTTCCGCCACCCAAATGGTGGCTTGCTCGGCGCGGGCCGCAACGTCCATGATCTTGACCATGTACGGGTGGGCGGCGTCGTCGAAGTAGCCTGCGGAAAGGTAGGAGTCGCCGGTGATGCGGGCGACGGCGGCGAAATCGGCCTTGACGGCGGGACGGATGGTCAACTGCTTGTGCACCCGTCAATGGTAGTAGCCCGCGTACCTCGTCTCCGGCGGAAACGCGCTTTCCGTGATCGAACTATCAGTACGGGCGACTGGAGCACGTGCGACTGCCGGCACGTACCCCTTTTACAGTGGGAACTTGCCGGACAGTTCCAGGCTGGCGGCGCAGGTCCAGGCGTCCAGGCGCTCGTCGTCGGTGGGACCGCCGTCGAGCGGGCTGGTGAGGCGCGGCCTGCGCACCCAGCAGCCGGCTTCCTCCGCGATCAGGGCGCCGGCCGAGAAGTCATGCTCGTTTAGCCCCCGCTCGCCATAGGCGTCATGGGTTCCATCCGCCACCATGCACAGGTCGAGGGCGGCGGAACCAAGGCGGCGGACATCGGCAAAGCCGTCCATCAAGGCACCGAAGGCCGCAGCCTGTTGGACGCGGATCCCGGGCTCGTAGCTGAACCCGGTGGCCAGGATCTGCCCGGTGCGCCCCGGAACCGGCCCGTCGAGCCTGGTGACGGTGCCCCGCTCCTCCAGCCACGCACCGTGGCCGCGGGCAGCGTAGTACACCCGGCCCAGCGCTGGCGCGTTCACGACGCCGGCCTGCCAGACGCCGTCGGCATCCGCCACGGCCACGGAGGTGGCGTAGTAGACGATGTTGCGGATGAAGTTGGTGGTGCCATCCAGGGGGTCGATGGACCAGCGGTAGCCGGTGGGGTGGGCAGCGCGGGTGGTTCCCTGTTCCTCACCCGTGACGCTGTCGCCTGGGCGGGCAGCGGAAATGACATCCCGCACGGCATTTTCGGCAGCGACGTCATAGGCGGTCACCCAGTCCCCCGCCGCTCCCTTGTTGCTTGCGTCCAGGGCCTTGCCATCCCGGCCGGACAGGACCTTGGCGCCTGCTGCCGCAGCCTGTTTGGCCACCTCCAGGAGCTCCGAAGCGGATGTCATGCGTTTTCCTCCACCGTGTTCTCCCCGACAGTGTTCTCCCCCGGAGTGTTCTCCCCCGCGGTGGCCGGCACGGTCGCCTCTTCGTTGCCGTCGTCGTCTGCTTCTTCTACGCTGCTGGCTGCTCCTGTGTCCGCTGCTGCCCCGTCACCCAAAGCTGCCGGGCCACCGTCGAGCAATTGCCGGAACCCGTCCTCATCCAGCACCCGGATTCCGAGCTGCTCTGCCTTGTCCAGCTTGCTGCCGGCGCTTTCGCCGGCCACCACGTAGCTGGTGTTCTTGGAAACGGAGCCCGCGGCCTTGCCGCCCCGGAGCAGGATTGCATCCTTGGCCTCGTCGCGGCTGAAGTTGGGCAGGGAGCCGGTGACCACCACGGTGAGCCCTTCGAGGGTGCGCGGCATGGACTCGTCCTGTTCGTCCTCCATGCGCACCCCGGCGGCGGCCCAGCGCTCGACGATCTCCACGTGCCAGTCCTCGGCGAACCATTCCTTCAGGGCCGCGGCGATGGTGGGCCCCACCCCGTCCACGTGGGCCAGTTCCTCCTCGGAGGCTGCGCGGATGCGGTCCATGGAGCCGAACGCCTGCGCCAGGGCCCGCGATGCGCGGGGACCAACGTGCCGGATGGACAAGGCAACCAGCACGCGCCACAAGGGCTGGGTCTTGGCCTTTTCGAGTTCCTTGAAGAGCTTCTGCGTAGTGGCCGTGGGCTTGGACGGCGACTTGGCCGTGCCCTTGCTGAAGAAGTAGGGCACCAACTCGTACTCACCCGTGGGGACCCCCTTGGCCTTTTTCTCGCGCCGGATCCTGACATCGGCCAGGTCCTCGGGCGTGAGGTCGAAGAGCCCCGCTTCGGAGGTCAGCGGCGGCACCTCAGGTTCGGTGGGCTGGGTCAGGGCGATGGCGGCTTCCCAGCCCAGGGCCTCGATGTCGAACGCGCCCCTGCCGGCTACGTGGAACACCCGCTCGCGCAGCTGGGACGGGCAGGACCGGGCGTTGGGACAGCGGACGTCCACGTCCCCTTCCTTGGCCGGGGCCAGCGGTGTGCCGCAGGAGGGGCATTCAGTGGGCATGACGAAGTCGCGCACCGGGGGATCCTGCTGGTCGCGGAGATTCAGGACCGGGCCCACGATCTCGGGAATGACGTCCCCCGCTTTCCGCAGGATCACGATGTCGCCGATCTTGACACCCTTGGCCTTGACCACGTCCTGGTTGTGCAGGGTGGCCATCTCCACTGTGGATCCGGCAACCTTGACCGGCTCCATGACGCCGTAGGGGGTGACGCGGCCAGTGCGGCCCACGTTGACCTGGATGTCCAGCAGCTTGGTGTGGACTTCCTCCGGCGGATACTTGTAGGCCACGGCCCAGCGGGGAACGCGGGTGGTGTTGCCCAGGGCCCGCTGGATGGCGAAGTCATCCACCTTGATCACGATGCCGTCGATCTCATGGAGCAGCTTGTGGCGCTGGTCGCCGTACCGCTTGATGAAGCCCAGGACGTCGTCGCGGGCTTCCAGCACCTCGAAGTACGGACTGACGGGCAGGCCCCACTCCTTGAGCAACCCATACGTTTCCGACTGGCTGCCGGCCTCAAGCCCCTCCCGGGCGCCGATGCCGTGGACGAACATTTTCAGGGGCCGCTTGGCGGTCTCGGCCGGGTCCTTCTGGCGCAGCGACCCGGCGGCAGCGTTCCGGGGGTTGGCCAGTGGAGCCTTGCCGGCTTCGATCAGTGCTTCATTGAACTCCGCGAAGGCTTTGGAGGGGATGAAGACTTCACCGCGCACCTCCATCTCGGCCGGGAAGCTGCTGCCGGCCAGTTCCTGCGGGATTTCCTTGATGGTGAGCAGGTTGTGGGTGATGTCCTCACCCGTGGTGCCGTCGCCGCGGGTGGCAGCCCGAACCAGCCTGCCGTCCCGGTACAAAAGGTTGACTGCCAGGCCGTCGATCTTGAGTTCGGTCAGCCAGGCTGCCTTGGCGCCGCCGTCACCGATTTTTTCGATGCTGGCCTCGGCCCGGTTGAGCCAGGCCTCAAGCTCCTCCAGCGAGAAGACGTCCTCCAGGCTGTACATCCGCTGCAGGTGTTCCACCGGGGCGAACGCGGCGGAGACCTCGCCGCCCACTTCCTGGGTAGGTGAATCGTTGGCCACCAGTTCCGGGTGCAGCGCCTCGATCTCCTCGAGCCGGCGGAAGAGGGCGTCGAATTCGGCATCCGACACCAGCGGCGCGTCCTCCTGGTAATACGCGAACCGGTACTTCCGCACCAGATCCGCAAGGTTTTCGTATTCCTCGCGGATGGCCTCGGTGGGGACCGCCTCTGGTTCGTGCGGTGCCGGGGTCCGGGCGGCGGTCTTTTCTGCGGGTCCTGGTCCTGTGCTCACAAACCTATCTTGCCTTACACCTCCGACAGCCACCCGGCAGGCCCGCGCGGCAGGCAGGAAGCGTCGCAGCCGGAAAGCCCCGGCAGCTCGGCAGTGTGGCCGCAGGAACGGCTCAGTGCGACCGAAGCCGGTTGCGGTTCCGGGTCCACCACGCGAAGGCTCCGGCGGACACTGCCAGCAGCACCGTTCCGGCGACGATGGGCAGCAGCGCCGGGCCCGCAGGGCCATGGCCACCTGCGGGGGCAACGGCAGCCAATTGGGCAGGCGCGGCGGACCGGGTGACTGGGCTGTTCCAGTCCTGGCCGCTGGACGGGCCGGTGGGAGGCCGGTAACCGGCGGCGACCGAGGCAGTGTCGGGGGCAGGCTCATCCGGGGCTGCCGCTTCGATCGCAGGGCTCGCTGCCGGATCAGGTGCCGGGGCGACGGGCTGTGAGGGCATATTTGTTTGCGGCGGCTGGGGCTGGGCTGGTTGGGCGGGCGGCTCGGCAGGCGGCGCCGGCTGGGCCGACGGCGGAGCAACGGGTTCCTTGGATTTCCGAGGGCGGCCGGGCTGGCTTGAGTCCGGGCTGCCGGCAAGGATGGGCACGCAGATCAGGCCGCAGTCTGAAGGAGCCTGGGTATCTGACGCCGGGACGGGCGTGGGTTCAGTTGTGGCAGCGAGCGCCGGGCCGGCGGGGAAGAGGCCAAAGGCGAGGGCCAGGACGGCTGCGGATGCCGTTGTCGAAACGGCGTGGCGGAGCGGTGCGGAAGGGGTCATTGCTACCTTTCGATGCGCGCAGCCCCCCACCACGGCTTTCTGGTGTCCCCGGTAGTCTTCTACAGCGCCTGCGGGGCCGCAAATCCGCAGCAGTGGCGGCCCCGCAGTTATCGGGCCTGTTCAGTCCCGGTTTTCCGGTGGCAGTGCCACCTGGATTTTCCGCGCCTTGCCGCGTCCCACCACGTAGCCGCGGCCGGGGATGAACTCCGGACTGACGCGGCCCAGGGAGGTGTTGAGCAGGCTGTCGCCCTCGATGTCCCCCGGGTTGAGCAGCAGCCCGCGGCGGCCGGATTTGAAGGGTTGGGCAAGCTGCCACGCACTGGACCAGGTGGAGGACTCGGACTCCCCCACTACCCACTGGTCCGCCTTCAGCGACGCCGTCACCAGCTGCGCCACGCCCGATTCGGCGATGGTGTCGGTGAACTCGGTCAGGCCTTCGATGAAGAAGGCCACCGTTCCCGGGTTCCCGGTGGAGTGCTCCACCAGGTCTTCCACCACCTCGGCGAGATCGTCCGGCCCCACCACGGAACGGTTCCAGATGGGAAGGGAGGCCACGGCGGACCGGCGGGACCCGAGGTAGATCAGCTCAGTGGCGGGGTTGGACCGCCGCAGCGCGTAGGCCAGGGTGACCAGGGCTACGGTCCGCCCGGCACCCGGCGGGCCGGCCAGCAGCAGCGGGCCGCGTGCCATGATCTCGGCGGGCCGGAGTGACTCGTCGTCCACGCCGATGACGGGCAGGTCCTGGCTCCCGGCGGGCAGGACGTCCAGGTCCACCTGCTCGGGAAGCCGCTCGATGCCGGGGGCGGTACCCAGCCCCTGCCGCAGCATGGCTTCGCTGAGCTTGTGGACTTCCCGGGCCTGCAGGGCCAGGTTCGAGTTGCCGCCCAGGACGGCCAGCTGGACTTCGAGTCCGTCCAGGAGTCCGCGGCCCGGAGGTGAGTTGGCGGTGAGGACGTCCCTGGGCACGTCCATGGATATGTAGTCGTCCTCGTTCGACAGCCGCAGGACCAGCCGCCGCTGGATGGAGGCCAGCAGCGACGCGGGGACGGCGTTGGGCCGGTCTCCCGTGACCACCAGGTGGATGCCCAGCGTCCGACCGTCCGTGGCCAGCTGCAGGAAGATGTCCCAGAGCCCGGAGAGCTTGCTGTGCTCGTAGGCCTCCCGGAAGGCGGACATGCCGTCCACCAGCACGAAGATCCGTTTCTCGTCCGGCCGGTTGGCCAGCTTCCGGTACTCCACGATGGTGGAGGCACGGACCTCGGCGAACTGGGCGGCCCGCAGCTCTGCGATGTCCCGCAGGAGGCGCAGCAGCCGCCCGACGCGTTCCACGTCGTCGCCGTTGATGATCTCACCCACGTGCGGAAGCTCCTCAAGCATCCGCAGCCCGGCGGAGCCGCAGTCGATGCCGTACACGTGCACGGGCCCGCCGCGCGGGGTGACCGCGGCTGCGATGGCGATGCCCCGCAGGGCTGCGGACTTGCCCGAGCCACCGGTGCCGTAGATGGCCATGTTGCCGTCCCGGTCCGGTTCGTAGAACACGGTGGGCTGGTCCTGGTGGACGGGATCGTCGGCCACACCGAGCAGCAGCTGCTCGTCGGTGCGCGGGTTGGGGAGCTTGGAGAAGTCGTAGGTCTTGGCCAGCTCATCCAGCCACGGTTTACGCGGCGGCTGGATGGCCAGGGCGTCCGCGGCGTGCACGATGGTGGAGGTCATCCTGGCGATGTCGTTGGGGCCGGCCGGTTCCTCGGCCACAGGCTTCTCCGGCGCGGGTGCTTCCCAGCTGGGACCGGAACCGAACGCCATCTCCACGATGTCGATCTGCGGCCGCTGCGGCTTGTCAGTGGTCCAGCCGCCGGCGTAGCCGGTCTGGAACCCCTGGATGCGGCCGGGGCCGGTCTTGGCGGCGCCGCGGCCGGGAATGGCGGGGTCGAAGTAGGCCGCATCCGGGACGCCCAGGATGTCGGTGGCGTCGTCCTCGTCCGCCATGCGCAATGCCACCCGGAGGTTGGTGTTGGCGCGCAGGTTGTCCTTGATGACGCCGGCCGGTCGCTGCGTGGCAAGGATCAGGTGCAGGCCCAGGGAGCGGCCACGGGCGGCCACGTCCACCACGCCGTCAACGAACTCGGGAACATCGTTGGCCAGGGCCGCGAACTCGTCCACGATGATGATCAGGTACGGCGGCGCCTCGGGGTCGGCCTCACGCTGCAGGGCCAGCAGGTCCTTGGCCTTTTTCCGGTTCAGCAGCTGCTCCCGGTAGTGCAGCTCGGCCCGCAGCGATGTGAGGGCGCGGCGCACCAGGTGCGGGGACAGGTCCGTCACCAGGCCCACGGTGTGCGGAAGGTTGATGCAGTCCGCGAAGGCGGCGCCGCCCTTGTAGTCCACGAACAGGAAGCTGACCCGGTCCGGGCTGTAGGCGGCGGCCATGCCCATCACCCAGGACTGCAGGAACTCGGATTTACCGGCGCCGGTGGTGCCGCCCACCAGCGCGTGCGGCCCCTCGTTCTTCAGGTCCAGATACAGCGGTTCGATGCCCTTTGACCCCACCAGGGCCCGGAGCGTGCCGTTGTCCTTGCGGTTGGCCACGGCGGTGGCGTGCACGGAGTTGTTCTCCGTCCAGCGCTCCGCCACAGCCTGCGGGTTGTCCAGGAAGTCCTTGCCGATCAGGGTGGCGTAGGAGACGGCCCTGGGCAGGTCGGAGTCGTCGTTGACGGGCTTGCCCACGTCCACTACGGGGGCCAGCATCCTGGCCAGTTGGGCGGCGAGTTCAGCGTCAACGCTTTCGCAGCTGACGGGGTAGGTGTGGCGGCCCAGGCGGACCTGGCCGGTGGTGGTGCCGTGCTCGCCGTCCACCACCATGAAGTCGCGGCAGGCTGCAGGAAGGGCCTGGATGTCGGTGGCCACCCACAGGACATGGACACCTGAGTCGGGACCACGTTCCGCCAGCCGGGTGAGGCGGCCGCGGTCCACCGGGGCGTCGTCTTCCACGATGACCAGCACGGACGGGAGGACCGGTTCCTCGAGCTCATGCTTGACCGGGTCGATGCCGGGGCGCAGCTCCGGCGCAGTCCGTTTGGCCGCTGCCTCACGGGCATCCACCAGGTCCTCGAGGCGGGCCAGCAGCGACGACCCGCCGGCCGACCCGGCAGCAAGGTGGTCTCCGCCCAGCGGGCTGTGGCCGGAGCCAACGTGCGGCAGCCACTGCAGCCAGTTCCAGCGCTCACGCGATTGTGCGGAGGTGATGGCGGTGAGAACTACTTCAGCCGGCGAGTGCAGGCCCACCAGCTGCAGCACCATGCCGCGGGCAACGTCGTCCACCAGGCCGCGGGCTCCGGCGATGCCCAGGGCGCCGGAGGTGCGCAGCTGGGAGACCACGGGAACGCCTTCGATCTCGCTGAACTGCTTGATGCAGTCCTGGATTTCGCGGGCGTACTGGACCTCGGTGTCGTTGTTGGACGGTTCCTCAAGGGGGATGCGTGACGGCGCGGTGCCCAGTCCGAAGCGCAGGCCAAGGAAGGAGGAGTGCTCCGGCCGGTGCGTCCACAGCAGCGGCCCCAGCTTGTAGATGGCGTCCACGGTGTCGCTGACGGACGGTGCTTCCTGGAGCCGGACGGCCCGTTCCACCTGCTGCAGCTCGGTGAGGTCCTGCCGGAAGGCGGCCATGGAAGCCCGGAACTGCTTGAGCTGCTCCTTTTGCTGCTTCCGGGTCCGCATCTTTGTGTCAACGTAGTGGCCCACGATGAACAGGGGCATCATCAGCATGAACACCATGGACAGCACGTTCTGCGTGACCGCGAAGATGACCGCGCCCATCATCAGGGGCGCCACCAGCATGATGTACGGGAATGGCTGGTCCTCGGGCCGCTTGGGCCCTGAGGGAAGGACGCGCTTGGGTACCTCGAAGCGGGGCACCACGCGCGGGGAACGGTTGAAGTCCACCAGGGGCGACGTCGGCGCTGCCGCGTGGTTGTGCCCCAGCGGCACCACCGTGACGGTGGTGTCCCCCAGGGTTACGGTGTCGGAGGAGTTGAGGGTGGCGCGGGTGACGGGCAGGCCGTCCATGAGGAGCCCGTTGGCGGAGTTGGTGTCCACGATTTCGATGCTCTCGCCCACCGTGATCCGGGCGTGCCGCTTGGAGGTGAGCGGGTCCGTCAACCGGATGTCCACGTCCCGGTCCCGGCCGATGTAGCTGGTGCCGGTGGGCAGCGAAAATTCGCGGCCGACGTCGGGCCCGGACAGCACCCGCAGGGTGGCCGCTGCCGGCCCCCGGTTGGCCCCTGGCTCGTGGAACTGTTCGCTTACCTGGGCCAGTGAAACCACGGAGCCGGGGCGGAGGCCCGATTCGAGGAGGTTGTCCTGGCGGGCCAGGATGTTGCCGCTGATTCCGGCGCCCACGAAGGCTTCATCGATCCGCAGCGAAAGGTTGTCCGGCGCGGGA
>Ga0308168_1004052_pt1 | contig 10835 bp, 9 predicted proteins | sample PhyCR2_FD_202133 | JGI IMG/M metagenome (GOLD analysis project Ga0308168, IMG submission 202133) | Phyllosphere microbial communities from UC Gill Tract Community Farm, Albany, California, United States - DLSLRC.R2 | ecosystem: Host-associated > Plants > Phyllosphere > Unclassified | place: USA... | reverse complement strand
CGCGGGTCGATCGGGGTCAGGCTGCCGGTATTCCGGCGTTCGGCATTGTTGGCCACCCACAGCGTGCGCAGGTCCCAGGATGGAATCACGTGCTGCGGACTGGTGCCGACCTTGAAGCGGTCGACCACCTTCATGGTCGCCGGGTCGATCACGCTGACGTCGTTGCTGCGCAGGTTGGGGACATAGATGCGCTGCAGGTCGCCGCGCACCGCGGGACTCAGGTGCGATGGTCCGATTTCGCTGTACACGTTGCGGGCGTCGACCACCGGCGCCATGCCGGGCACGGTCACGATGCGTGCCGGCTGCGGGGCCGCCTGGGGCGCCGCTTGGGATGCGGTTTGCGCGCCGGGCGCGCCGATGACGCGCGCGGCAACGAAGGCACCGCCGGCCAGGATGGTCAGCGCCAGACAGGCAGCAGCAGATCTTTTGAGGGGCACGATGGACTTCTCTACGGTTGTTTGGATGGATTCTTGGCGCCGGTCGCGGCGCGGATGGCGGCCACCGAGGCGTCGACGATGCGGGCCACGCCGAGCTGGCCGAGTTCGGCCGACGCGCGGGAAGGGTCGCCGCGCACGCCGCCACCCGGCCCCGCCTTGGCGCCGGCGGCCAGCAATCCGCTGCGCACGCCGGCCGGATCCAGCGCCAACGACAGGCTGGTGTCGGCCAGGCCGGCGTGCAGGCCGATTTCGGCGTCACTGTGCCCACGGCGCTTCAGATCGGCGACATAACCGGCCTGGGTGGCCTGGTAATAATCGAGCAAGGCGTGGGCGCGGCAGCTACCTTTCGCGTTCACGCGTGCGGCAGCTTTTTCTTCGCTTTTCTGGTAGCCGCCATGGTCGCCCAGGAAGAACACGTCGCGCACGCCGTGCTGGCACAGGCTGCGCGCGGTGGATTCGAGCACCGATTCGAAGGCGGCTTCCGGAATCGACAGGGTGCCGGTAAAGCGCATGTGCCCCGCCGGCGGCGCGATAGCCCCCTCGGGTACGTAGGCGATCACCGGCGCCACGGTCGCGTCGCCGAGGCGCTGGGCGATGCGGCCGGCCAGGATGTGTGCGCGCACGTTGTGCTTGCCGAGGACGATGTGGGGGCCGCTCTGTTCGGTGCCGCCGATCGGCACCAGCACCGTGGTGGCGCCGGCATCGATGCGCGCCTGCAGTTCGGGCGAGGTCAGCTCTTCCATATAGACGCTGGGCGCGCCGCCGGCCGAGGCCAGCATCGGCACGGCCAAGGCCAGCGCGGACGCCCTGCGGCGCCATGTGTTCTGCAGGTGAAGCATTGTGTCCGTATTCCTGGTGCATCGCCGACGCGGCGTCGACTATTGTAGAGCATGCCGCCAGGAAGGCGCGGATGATTTCAGCTTCGCATAAGCTTGTAAGGACGGCGCGTCAGACGGCCTGTTCCATTTCGTCGTGGGCGCGCTGGGCATTCGACTTGTGCGGCGCCAGCACAAAGGCGGCCAGCACGCCGGCCACGAACACCACCGGCACCACCCAGGCCAGCGCGGTCACGCCGCGCGTGTTCGGACCCGGGGCCGGCCCGAAGCGGTTTTCAGCCGGGTCGCCTGGCGCGAACAGCAGCCACAGGCCGATGATGAGATTGACGACCGGGACCAGCAGCCCGAGCGCGATCCAGCGGCTGCGGCCAAGATCGTGCAGCCGGCGCCCGCCGACGATGATCCCGAGCGCCGCCGAGGCAGCGGCCGACAGCCAGGTGGCGAGCGTGTCGCCGGCCAGGCTAGCCAGCAGCAAGGTGGCCAGCAGCACCAGCAGGCCAAATGCGAAGCTGTAGGCCAGGTAGCGTAGCCGTCCGATGCGCCCGTGCAGTTGAAAGAGGACCGGGGTATAAGTCGAGTCGTTCACATTGCGCCCTAGGAATGCCAAAGGCCGGCATCTTACAGCGTTTGGCGGATTCTTTCAGCCGCCGATATTCCGGAATGGGTCCAGCGCCAGGTCGATCAGGCGCCGCTCGCGTACCACGATCTCGGCCACCGCCGTCATCCCGTAGCGCAGCGGGTAGCTGGTCTCGCCCACCTTGTATTCCAGCCGCTCGAGCGTGACCCGCCCTTCGTACACCGGCTGCCGGCCGGCCGCCGACGGCTTGGTGGCCGGCGAAATGGTTTGCAGCGTGCCGCGTATCAGGCCGTAGCGCTGGTAGGGAAAAGCGTTGAACTTCATCTGGACCGGCAAGCCCTCGCGCAGGAAGCCGCGGTCGTTCTCTGGAATCTCGATCTTCAAAATCGGCTTCGCGTTGCGCGGGGCGATGCCGCCCAGCGGCGCATTGGCCTGGATCTTGTCGCCGGGCTGGGTCGAGGTCACTTCCGTAATCACGCCGTCGACCGGCGCCACGATGCGCAGGAAGTTGTCCTTGTCGATGTTCTCGAAGCGGATGCGGGCGGCGGCATCGGCAACCAGGCGCGCGGTCTGCACCTGCAGGCGCAGCTTGTCCTCGGCGTTGGCGACGTCGCGGTCGGCCGCCTCGGATTGCAGGCGCAGCGTGGCCAGTTGCTGGCCGCTGGTTTCCAGCTCGGACCTGGCCTGGATCGATTCCTGGCCCTGGCGCGCCGCCAGCTCGGCCAGGCGGGCCTGGGCCACCCGCAGCGCATTGTCCGCTGCCAGCAGCGCGTTCTTCTTGGCCTCGACCTGCAGCTGCGACACCCCGCCGCCGCCGGGCAAGGCGAACAGGCGCGCGTATTTATCGGCTTCGACCTGGGCGGCGTCGCGCGCGCGCCGCGCATCCTCGACGCCGGTGCGCGCTTCCTGCTGCTGCGCCTGCTGGCCCTGGGACAGGCGGCTGGTGCCCTCGGCCAGCCGGCGCTGGTGCTGGCGCTGTTCGACCTCGGTCGCCTCGCGCAGCGCGCCGGCGCGCCTCTCCAGCAGCGCCTTCTGCTCTGGGAATTCCTTCCACTGGCGTTCCGCGTCTTCGAGTTTCAACCTGGCTTCGAGCGCGTTACGGGCCGCCTCGATCGCGCCGCGCGCATAAATACGCGCCACCACGTCGCCCGCCTTTACCGGCTGGCCCTCGGCAATATAAATATTGCTCAATTCGCCGTCGATCGGCGCGTACAGGCGGCGCACCTCGGAAGCCGGCACCAGCGTGCCGCCCGCCGTCACCAGTACGTCGGCGTGGCCGAAGAAAGACCACACCAGGCCCGCCGCCACCAGCGCGAGCATGCTGTAGACCAGCGCCCGGGTGAAGCGCCAGGGTTCGGCGGTAAGGATCGAGATGCCTTCGACGCTGTGATCCTCTAGCGCCTCGGTCAGCGGTTTCAAGGACTCGGCCTTCACGACGCGCTCCCCGCCAGCGCCAGCCCGCGCACGTTGCTGAGCGCATCGGCGTAGGTGTCACGGAAGGCCGGCACGTGGGCCGCCATGGTGACAAAGCCGCGCTGGTAGGCTTCGTTGCGGGCTTCCCACTGCTGCAGGAATTGACGGATGCGGGCAGCGTCGGCCGCGTCGCGCACCGGCGCCTGGGCGCCCCCGCGCGCCGCCACGAAGCGTTGCAGGGCCACGATCCAGTCGAGTTCATCGAGCAGCAGCGCCAGTTCCGGATTGCGGCCGCCCTGGCGCCGCATTGCCGCGACCGTGGCCGCCGCCGGTCCGAACCGGCCGGCCTTCAACTGCGCCATCCAGGCCGGCAGCCGCGCCTTGAGCAGCGCTTCGGCACCGAGCGCCTGCAGGCGGCCGTTGTCCGGATCGTGCGCCAGCGCTGCGCCGGCCACGCTTGCCGCCTGCGCATAGGCGCCGCCGGCCAGCAGGTCTTCCACGCGGCGCTCGGGGCTGCCGATGTGCAGCAATGCGCCCGCCAGCACGGCCACCAGTACCGCAACGGGGATTGCCCAGTGGCGACGGCGTAGCCTCGGCAGCCAGCCGGGTGCGCGCGTACGCCCTTCATCCACCGACGCCGACGCCGACGCCGGCACAGGCGTCTCCTCCGGCACGGCAGGCGGCTCGACACAGAAGATGTCGAGAAAGGAATCTGCGGTCGCGACGAAGGTGGTGCGGTCGGCTTCCAGGCCAGGAACGCCGCCGGCAGCCTGCACGCCGATGCGCGTCAGCGTCGGATCCTGCGCCGCCGCATCCCACTGCATGCCGACGCGGTAGACGAAATGGCGCCCGCCGAAGGCCAGCACGTCGCCCTCGTGCAGCGCCACCGCGTGTTCGTCCAGGCGGGTGCCATTGACGAAGGTGCCATTGGTGCTGCGCAGGTCTTCCACGTGCAGCCGGCCGCCTTTCAGGAAGATGTGGGCGTGGCGGCGCGACAGGTAGTTCACCTGGGCCGGATCGGCGTCGCGGTAGCGTGCGAAGGTGTCGTCGCCCTTGCTGACCAGGAAGGGGAATTCGGTGACCACGATCGGCTGCAGTTCCGCTTGCGCGGATTCCGGCGCCAGGGTCAGGCTGGCCAGCCGGGCCGGCGGCGGCTGCAGCGCGTCCGGTTCCAGGTGCACGCGGTAGCGCAGCGTCTTGCCGAGGCCGAGTACGTCGCCGTCGCGCAGCATGGCGATCGCCTGGCGGACCGGTGCGCCGTTCACGCTGCTGCCGTTCTTGCTGCCCAGCTCCGCAAAATAGACGGCGCCCTGTTCGCAGAAGATGCGCGCATGGCGGCGCGACAGGTCGGCCGCCAGCGCCGCCGGGTAGGCGTCGAACGGGGCTTCGGTGCGGCCGATGGCGAATAAGGTCTCATGGATGCGGATCGGCGCCAGTTCCGGGTGCGACAGCGGCTCGAGCACGATCAGGAGCCGCCCGGCCGGGGCCGGACGCGGGCTGGCCAGCATCGCATCCGACGGGATCACGGCCGGCTCCGTTCGGCGCTGCGCTCATTGCGGCCATCGTTGCGAACATCGTTGCGAACCTCATTGCGCACATCCGCCGCCGGCCAGCCGCCGCCTAGCGCCTTGTACAACGTCACGGTGTCGGCCAGGATCTGCTGCTGGTTGGCCAGCAGCGCCAGCTGCGCCGCCAGCAGCGAGCGCTCGGCCTCGAACACGTCAAGCTGCGACACCATGCCTTCCTTGAGCTGGGCGTCGACCTGGGCCGCGACCACGCCCAACCGGTCGGCCTGCTGCTGCAGTTCGACCCGCTGGCGCCGGTGCGCGTCGAGGTTCACCAGCGTGTTCTCGACTTCCTCGAACGCCGCCATGACGACGCGCCGGTACTCCTGCTCGGCCACCCCGCTGCGCGCTTCGCTGGTCTTCAGGCGCGCCTTGACGCCGGGATCGAACACCGGGAAGTTAATGCTCGGCAGCAGGCCGAAGGTGAAGGACTTCATCAGCGCACCCAGCGCCAGGCTCGAGGTGCCGCCGCGCCCGGTCAGGCTGATCGACGGCAGTTGGGCCAGCTTGGCCTGCCCGACCACGTCGTAGGCCGCCAGCACCCGGTATTCGGCGGCGACCACGTCCGGCCGGCGCTTGAGCAGCTGCGACGGCAAGCCTTCGGGCACGGCCGGCAGCCGCACCCGCCCCTGCAGCGTCCCGGGCGGCACCCGGAATTCCCCGGCCGGGATGCCGAGCAGGGTCGCCAGCGCATTCCCGGCCAGCGCCCGCAGCCGTCCCAGCTCGATCAGGTCGGTGCTCATGCGGTTGATCTCGGCGCGCTGTTGCAGCACGCGGGTCTGCGGCACCAGGCCCTGGCCCATCATCGCTTCCAGCGTCGCCAGGATGGCGCGGTTCCTGGCCAGCGTCTTCTGCTGCTGCGCGACCTGTTCGTCGAACTGCAGGATCTGGAAGTAGGTCGTCGACACGTCCGACACCAGGGTCAGATAGCCGGCGCGCCAGTCGGCCTCGGTCGCCTTGAACTCGGCGCTCTGCGCCTGCACGCCCTTCGCGGTCGCGCCCCAGATGTCAATGTCCCAGTTGACCTGGGTGGCCAGGTTGAACTGCTTCGAGAAATTCTGCCCGGTGCTCTTTTCGAAGCTGGCGCCGGCGCCCGCGTCCAGGCTCGGCAAGGCGCCGGCGCGCGCCTCGTCGATTTCCGCGCGCGCCACCCCGATACGCGCGGCCAGCGCCTTGAGGTCGAAGTTGGCGCGCAGGGCCTGGTCGACCAGCCGGTCCAGGTAGGGGTCCTGGAACTGGCGCCACCAGTCCGGTGCGATCATCTCGCTGGCGGCCACGGGCAAGTCCTTCTGGCTCGACCACGCGGCCTTGCCCGGCGTGTCGGGACGCCCGTAGGGCTTCTGGCTGACGTCGGCGCAGGCGCACAGCAGCACCGCGGCGGCGCCGGCCAGTGCGCGCCGCCGCCTGCCCTGCCCGTTGCCCCTTATATATAGCGTCATCTCATGCGCTCCCCCGCGCCTCCCACGCTTTCGACGCCACGAACACCTCGAACAGCCGCCCATCCAGGTGGCCGGCACGGCATTCCTCGTCGATCAGGCCGAGCGCCTGCTCCACCGGCACCGCCTGTTTATACGGACGGTCGCGCGCGGTGAGCGCATCGAAGATATCGCTGATCGTCAGGATCCGCGTCTGCAGGCTGATCTCGTTGCCGCGCAGGCCCATCGGATAGCCGGAGCCGTCCAGCTTTTCGTGGTGGCCGTGGGCGATCGCCGGGACGCCGGCCAGTTCGCGCGTCCACGGGATCAGGATCAGGAAGGAATACGAATCGGCCACGTGGGCCTCGATCTGGCGCCGCTCATCCGGCGTCAGGCAGCCCTTGCCGATGTTCAGCGCCGCGAACTCGTCGTCGCCGAGCAGGCGGAAGCCCGGATCGTCGGCGCCGGGGCAGGCGTGACGGCGGATCGCCTCCAGCTCGGGCAGCGGCGCCGTGTGCGAGATCGACGGCTCGTTGGCGCGCACGATGGTGGCGAAGAAGTCGTCCAGGCGCGCGCTTTCCGCCGCCAGCCCGGCCTCGATGCGCTCGCGCTCGCGGCGGAATTCGGTCATGCTCAATTCTTCGCGCTGGTGACGCTCGGCCAGGCTGCGCCAGGCATGCCGCTCGAGGCAGGCGCGCGCATAGCGGAAGCGCTGCTCCAGCAGGCGCATGTCGGCGTGGTGCAGCTTCTTCTCCTTGCGCAGCACGTGTTCGCGCACGCCGACCTTGCCGAAGTCGTGCAGCACCGCCGCGTAGCGGATCTCGCGCAGCTGGGCCGGCGTGAAGGCGGCGCGGCGCAGCGCGGGGTCGTCGGCGCGTTCCAGCGCCATTGCCAGGTTCTCGGCATAGCCGGCCACGCGGAACGAGTGGCCGGCCGTGACCGGGTCGCGCTCCTCGATCGCCTGCACCGAGGCGCACACGAAGCCGTCCAGCAAGCCCTTGATGTCGGAATACAGCTGGAAGTTCTTGAGCGCGACCGCGGTCTCGGCGCACACGCCGCTGAGGATCTCGAGGTCGGCTTCCTGGAAGGCGTGCGGATCGGACGAGGTGTCGACCTGGATCAGGCCCAGCACCTCCTCGCCCAGGATCAGCGGCACGCACATGACGCTGAGGATGGCCTGGGCCACGATCGAGGCCTGGCCGGCGAACTGGCGGTCGGCCAGGGTATCGACCGACAGGATGGCGCGCTTGTGCACCAGCACCTGGTCGACGATGGTGTGCGAGATGCGCATGCGCGCCGGATCCTCGACGGCGCCGTCGCGGCGGCGCGCAGCGACCGGGCGCGGCGGATCGCGCTCTTCCCCGCGCAGCATGATGAAGCCGCGCTCGGCCGCAGGGAACAGTTCGAAGATCAGGTTCATGATCTTTTCGACCAGCGTGGCCTGGTCGGTGACCGCGCCCAGCGCGATGCTGACCTGGGCCATCGCGTGCAGCCGATGCACCGTGCTTTCGAGGTCGCTGCGGCCGGCGTTGCGGGTATCCAACACCGGTGCAAACTGGGTGGCGTCGACCGAGCGCCGGATCACGGTCGGGGCGCCGCCGGGTTCGGGCAGCATCAGCGAGTGGAACACCAGCGGCGCCGAGGCCAGCACCAGTTCGTCGCCGTCGCGCAGCAGGTGCCAGGCGCCGGGCACCAGCCGTTCGCCGGCAACGAAAGTGCCATTGCGCGAATGCAGGTCTTCGACGAAATAGCTGGCGCCGCGGCGCCGGATGCGCGCATGGCGGCGGCTGACCGTCGGCTCGGGAATGCAGATGTATTGATCCGACCCCAGGGCATCCTGGCGGTCGCGCCCGAGCACGGCTTCGTCGTGCAGCGGGAACACGGCCGGCCGTGCCAGTTCGGCCCCCATCCATTCGACGTAGGCGCGGACCGGATCGGCGGCGGCGGGAAGGCTCGGGGTGGGTTCCATGGGAGGCTCACCTCACCGTGATCGTGATCCGCTTCGACACCACCGGCGGCGTGTGCGGGATGTGCTTGTCGTCGCCCAGCAGCAGCTGCAGCGTGTGGGTCCCGGGCCGCAGGTCGAGCATCGTCTCGGTCTCGCCGGCGCCGAAATGCAGGTGGTTGCGGTCGGACGGGATTACCTGGCCGGCCGGCGGCAGGCCGGTATCGATCAGCAGGTGGTGGTGGCCGGTGTTCTCGAAGGCGACGCCCTTCGGCGCCACGCCCATGTTGCGCAGGCCGAACCACACGCGGAAGGGCTTGCCGGCCGGGAGCACCGCACCGTCGGCCGGCCAGCCGATATAGCAATAGGCGTTGGCGGGCGCATCCGTGGCGGACGCCGCCGCGCCGGTGAGCAGGGCCGTCATGACCAGGGCGGCGAACAGGGGGCGCATGATCGTCTCCATGAATCGGGCGCCTTCAGCGCACCGTGATGGTGATCGGTTTCGACACCACCGGCGGCCTGTGCGGCACGTGGTCCTTGTCCCCCAGCAGCAGCTGCAGCGTGTGGGTGCCGGGCGGCAGTTCCACGCGCGCCTCGGTCTCGCCGGCCCCGAAATGCAGGTGGTTGCGGTCGTTCGGGATCGGTTCCGACATCGGCGGCAGGCCGGTATCGATCAAGAGGTGGTGATGGCCGGTGTTCGGCACCGCGGTGCCCTTCGGCGCAATGCCCATGTTGCGCAAGCCCATGCGCACCCAGAACTTGCCGCCCTCGATCACGCTGCCGTCGTGCGGCCAGATGAAATAGACCTGGGCGTTGGCGGGCGCCGCCGCGGGCGCACTACCGGGCGGGTTGGCGGGCTGCGCGGATGCCGTGCCGGGGTGCAGGAAAGCCGCCAGCAGCAGGACCGGGACGAAGAGGTGGCGCATATCGAAAGCTCCAGCCGGGTTCCTTACGCAGTGCGCATCGATACTTCTAAATCTGGCACACTCTCATTCAGATCGCAAGTCATTCCTGTCCACACGCTGCACGCGGAGAAAGGTCCATGAGGCACATGCTGACGATGGTTTGCGTACTGGCGCTCACCGCCGTTTCCGGGCCGGCGGATGCCGACGTGGTGCCGAAGGCGAGCCCGGAACAGTTCGAGCTGGCGTTCTGGAACTCGGTCAAGGACAGCACCCATGCCGCCGACTACGAAGCCTATCTGAAGGCCTATCCGAAAGGACGTTTCGCTGCCCTGGCGCAGGCCCGGATTGCGCGGCTGGGTGCGCCGCCGGGTATGCCACAGACTTCGCCCCAGGCGCCGGCGCCGGTGCCCGCACCGCCCGCGGCAGCGCCCGCCAGGCCGGCCACCGGCAGCGCCGACATCAAGGACTGCCCGGCCTGCCCGGCGCTGGTCTCGCTGCCCGGCGGCACCTTCACGATGGGCAGCAACACCAGCGACCCCAGCGAAAAACCGGCGCACCCGGTCACCATCGGCGCGCCGTACGCGATCGGCAAATACGAAGTCACGGTGCAGCAGTGGAATGCCTGCGCCAATGCCGGCGCCTGCCCGAAGATCCCGCAACCGGCCGGCACCGGCGCCAATGCGCCGATGCGCGACGTCAGCTGGGAAGACGCCCAGCAGTACTTGAAGTGGCTGAGCAGCGTCAGCGCCAGGCCCTACCGCCTGCCGACCGAAGCCGAGTGGGAATTCGCGGCGCGCGGCGGCACCGCCACGCCGTTCTGGTGGGGCGCGCAGATGGCGACCGGCAAGGCCAACTGCAAGGAATGCGGCCCGCCCTGGACCGACACCCACCCCGCCGACAGCGGCAGCTTCGGCGCCAACGCCTACGGCCTGTACGACACCAGCGGCAGCGTGTGGGAATGGGTCGCCGACTGCTGGCACGCCAGCTACAAGAATGCACCCGGCGACGGCCGTGCCTGGGACCAGCCGGACTGCGCGCTGCGCGTGATCCGCGGCGGTTCCTGGCGCGAAGGAGCCGCCTACATGGTCGCATCGACGCGCTTCCGCTACGATGCCGGCGTGCGCCATGCCCAGAACGGGTTCCGGGTGGCACGCAGCCTGAAATGATTGTCAGCGTGCCTTGGTCGTGAACGGCAGGAATTCGACCGCCACCGCACCGGCGCCGCTGCGGGCACGGATCCGCTCCAGCCGGGCCGCGGTCTCGGCCAGATAGCCGGCACGCGGCTCCGTTTCCGGCCGCAGCGTGTCGAACAGCGGTACCGGCGTCGCCACCAGCACCGCCAGTTCGGCGCCGAAGGGTTTGCCGATGGCCCACTCGCCGCCACCGCCGATCGACCGCGTCGTGCCCGGCCCTGCCCGGTTGTCGAGCGCCAGCGCATTCGGCAGCAGGTGGGCGACGCCGGCGTCGGGCGAGTAGACGTCGACGCTGAGGAAGGCCGCGCTGGCCGGCGCCTTCACGTCGAGCACCAGCGACTCGCCCCCGGTCAGCACGCCGCGCGCCGCGGCGCCGGTGCCGGCCAGGCGCAGCGCGGCGCCGCCGCCGGCCGGGCCGCCGTTCTGTCGATAGGCGGTCCAGTACGGCCCGAACACCGACAGCACCGGACATTGGGCGGGGTCGACTCCCCTCACCCGCTCGAAGCTCACCGTGGAGACCCCCGGCAACGCCGCCAGCCGGTCCTTCAG
>Ga0308168_1004047_pt1 | contig 10843 bp, 9 predicted proteins | sample PhyCR2_FD_202133 | JGI IMG/M metagenome (GOLD analysis project Ga0308168, IMG submission 202133) | Phyllosphere microbial communities from UC Gill Tract Community Farm, Albany, California, United States - DLSLRC.R2 | ecosystem: Host-associated > Plants > Phyllosphere > Unclassified | place: USA... | reverse complement strand
TACCCCGAAGAAGGCGGCCATGTCGGCTTTCCCGTTGGCCCCTTCCCGGGCCGCATCGACTGGCTGCCGCGCCGTATCCTCTCGTACTTCGACGCACCGACACGCGCGCCGATCAAGACCGAACTATGCGAAGCTGGCACCCATGGATGACATCGTAAAACAGGCAATGGCCAAGTGGCCGAACGTGCCGCACTGCTACGGCTGGCTGGCGCTCGATGCGCGCGGCGGCTGGCGCATGCGCGACGAGGCGGCCCAGCAGGCGGGCGCCGCCGGCGACAGGCTGAACAATGCCGCGCTGCTCGGCTTCATCAACCGCAACTACGCGCACGACGACGCGGGACGCTGGTATTTCCAGAACGGTCCGCAGCGCGTCTACGTGAACCTTGAAGCGACGCCGTATATCGCGCGCACCGATCCGGCCCAGGGCCTGGTGCTGCAGACGGGCGCCGCGCTCGCGGACATCGAGCGCCTGTACCTGACGGAAGCGGGCGTGGCGATCGTGCAGGCGGGAGAGGTCGTCGCCCAGGTCGACGACCGCGACGTGGCGCAATTTTTCGAGGCGCTGGAACTGGATGGTCAACCGGCCGGCGACGACGCGCTGCTGCGCTGGCTGGACGGCGGAGACGGCGCGTTGGTCCTGCGCTGGCGTGGACAGGCCGTGCCGGTCGAGCGCATCGCGGGCAACGATCTGCCGCAACGCTTCGGCTTCGTGCGCGAACCGACGGCAAACGCGTAGGGCGGGCATGCCCGCGCGTGAAGCTTGCGTCGTGTTGACAGGGTCTTTCCCAAAACGAAGCCAACACGGCGCGACATTTACGCGCGGGCATGCCCAATGAAACCGTAGTCGAGGCCATTGGCCTCGACCACCCTTACCGATCCTTCTCTTCCTCTTTCTCTTCCTTCTGGCGCGCCTTGATCTCGCGTTCGCGGGCATCGATCACGGACTGCTCGTAGAAGGAAACGTCGCTCGCCTTGCGCGCGAAGTTCAGCTGGTCGACGGCCGCCGGCAGCGCCCCGGCCAGCACATAGGATTCGGCCAGCGCCATGTGCTGCAGCGCGATCCTGCCCTGCTTCGAATAGGCTTTCGCCAGCAGATCGTAGAGCTTCGGGTCCTCGCGGTACTGCTGCACCTGATCGCGCAGGTAACGCGTGGCGTCGTCGAGCCTGCCGGCACCGATCATCGCGTCGGCGTACTGGCGCGCCAGCGCACGCGACAGTGGATAGCGGTACGTCGCCTGTTCGGCATCCTTCACGGCCTGCTGGGCCACCTCGGCCGGCTGGCCGGGCGCCAGCTTGATTTCCAGGTCGAGCACGGCGAACATGGCGCCGCCATCGCTCTGCGGCGCCGCCGAGAACGCGCCCTCCTTCGGCTTCAGCGTTGCGCGCGCCTTGTCGTACCAGCTGCGCGCAGCCGCCAGGTCGCCTTCCTTCAGCGCGAGGTAAGACAGGCCGTACTGCGCCGCCGCCTGCTGCTGGCGGTGCTGCTGGGCCAGCTGGGTCTGCAGCGTCGTGCGCGTGTCGCGCCGTCCGGTCGTGCTCTGGTCCTGCAGCACCCGGGCGCGCGCCTTGGCGATATGGAATTCGATCGAGTCGGGGCGCTGGCGGTACGGCGTTTCGCGGATGCGCGCCTGGATGTCGACGATCCGCTCGCTCGTCAGCGGGTGGCTGCTCAGAAAAGCGGGGATTTCGCCATACACCTTGGTCGCGCCCTGCAGGCGCTTGAAAAAGGCCACCATGCCCGAGGTATCGTAGCCGCCCGCGCCCATGATCTGGAAACCGATGCGGTCGGCTTCGCGCTCGGCGTCGCGGCTGAAACTGAGCTGGCGCGACACGGCCAGACCCTGCCCGCCCATCACCACGCCCATGGCGGCGTCCGGGCTGGCCTTGGCCGCCAGCGCCGCCAGGATCAGCGCCGCGATCGGCAGCAGCGCATCCTGGCGCTGCTGGCCCAGCATGCGGGCGATGTGGCGCTGCGAGACGTGGCCGATCTCGTGCGACAGGACGGAGGCCAGCTCGGATTCGGTCTGGGCCGCCAGCAGCAGGCCCGAGTGGACGCCGATGAAGCCGCCCGGCAGCGCGAACGCATTGATGGCGCCGTCGCGCACGGGGAAAAAGGTAAAGTCGGCGTTCGTTTCGCCGCGCGTGCCCGGCATCGCATCGACCAGGGCGCCGCCGAAATTGTTCAGGTATTCGGAGATCGCATCGTCGTCGAGGTAATCGCGGTCGCTGCGCACTTCGCGCATGATGGCTTCGCCGAGCTTGCGTTCGACGACCGGCGACAGGTCGGCGCGCGCGGTGTCGCCGAGGGTCGGCAGGCGCGCAGTGGCGGGACCGTTGTTGAACGATTGGGCAGGCGCCAGGACTGGGGCGAATCCGGTCGCGGCGGCCGTGAACAGCACGGCCAGCGAACGGCGCCAGCCGGTGGCGGCGCGGCGGGCAGCGGGATGAGAGGTCGAGTTCACGATGCTATGATAACCCCATCCGCAGGCGCTTTGCCGCAGCCCGAAACACTTTCTTACCCAAGCATAGCAAGCTCACCATGACTCCATCCGATCCGACGCCCGCTTCTTCCGGCCTGACCCATTTCGACAATGCCGGCCAGGCCCACATGGTCGACGTCGGCGCCAAGGACGAGACCCACCGCGTCGCCGTCGCCGCCGGCACCATCCGCATGCAGCCGGAAACGCTGGCCCTGATCCAGTCCGGCAACGCGAAAAAGGGCGACGTGCTCGGCATCGCCCGCATCGCCGCCATCATGGCCGCCAAGCGCACCAGCGACCTGATCCCCCTGTGCCACCCGCTCGCGCTGACCCGCGTCGCCGTCGACTTCGAGATCGATGAGGCCGCCAGCAGCGTCCACTGCCGCGCGCAGGTGGAGCTGCGCGGCAAGACCGGGGTCGAGATGGAGGCGCTGACCGCCGTACAGATCGGCCTGCTGACGATTTATGACATGTGCAAGGCGGTCGATCGGGGGATGGTCATGACGAATATCCGCGTGCTCGAAAAGCACGGGGGCAAGAGCGGCGACTGGACGGCGGCGCTCTAGGGCAGGCAGCGCCCGCGCGCCGCTAGAGAGGTGGCCGGACCCGCAGCTCGGGACTGGGAACCGCCTTGAACCCGGTTTTTACTCCCTTGCCGCTGCCGGCGAGCAGCGCCAACGCTGCCAGGGCTCGCCGCAGTTCGTCCGCCTGCTGCGCCGTCAGGGGTTCTTCATAGCCGGGCGGGGCTGGAGAGGGACCGCCCTTCTCCGGGGGCAGCATGGCGCGATCGATCAGGGTATCGAAGTCCGTGACATAGGGACGGCCAGGACCGATCGCCTGCGTCACTCCGGGAATCCTGGCTTCGATCATCTTGAGCAGGACACTGAGCCTGACGAAACGCTGCTCGTCCCAGCCCGTACTGGGGAGATGGGGCGCAGCAGCGTTGTCGAAGCGCGCCAGCAGGGCGTGCGCGGCCTCTTCCCCGCGCTTGCTGACGCGCTCGATGGTCGTGACATCCATATTCAGATTCATGCCGCCCTCGCCTTCTTCCAGCCTGACCCGGGCAATGCGGTCGCGCACGCCCGGCATGCGCGACAGGGAATTGTCGTTCCAGTTCTGCATGGTGCGCACGATGGCGGACACGAATCCCCCGAACCGCGACGCGGAAGACGATTTCTCGGCAAAACAGTTCCACCGCTCGCCGTATCCCGCCTCGTATCGGTCAGGCAAATACACCATGCCTCGCCCCTCGATTTTCGGCTCGAGACTGATGCCGAAAGTTGGCCAGAGCGGCACCAGGGCGTCGAACAGGTGCATGGGAAAGTTCGAGCTGATTCCGCCGTCGGAGAACCAGCAACATGCGAAATGCCGTTTTCCCTTCGGGGCATCGTGATTGATGGCCCACAGCGGTACGGCCGACAGCAGGAGCGGAAAGCTCAGGCTCATCCTGGCCGCAAGGATGACCGGAAGCTCGCGTGGCGGCGGCAGCTCCAGCAGGCCGAGTTTGCTTGCTTCCGCCTCGGGTGGATCCAATGCTTCGCGCCCCGGCTCGACCCGATAGGGCTTGGCGCATGAGCGCATCCACGCGAGCACATCGGCGGGAAGGTAGTGAACAAGCTCGTCCGGGCGAAAGTAGAGCCGGTCGCGCTGCCGGAAGCGCGTCAGGCCCGGCTCATCCGGAGCGAGCGGGAAAATGTAGGGACGGCCGTGGGCAAGATTGGTCGAAAAAATCTGCAGGTCGATCGAACGCGGCCTGGCCAGGCCGGCCGTCTCCATCCACGCCGGCGGAAATCCGGGCGCATCCCACAAGTCCCCGAAGGTCAGGGGAGCGGCCTCGGGTCCGAGTCCGGCGGCGTCCTGGATCTGCTGATGCAGCCAGGGAGTCAGGGCCGGATGGCTCTCCCCGGCGGTGAGGCCCCGGCACAGGCCGAAGCCGTTCTCCGGCATCCTGCGGGTCACGTCGACATACACCCAGATCCCGATCGTCAGCAGCAGCGCCATCGGCACCAGGAGCACGGCGCCGAGCCAGCCGGCACCCCACTGGAATACGGCCACGGCAGCGAGGATGCTGGCCAGCGTTGCCGGCCAATATGCGATGAGCAAGCCGGCGACGATGGAAGCGATGCGGCGCCAGGTTCCCCGGCTGTTCAGCGCGCACACCAGGGTAAACAACAGGCGCCTCGTGCCCGGCTGTGCCTGGAAAAGGCTGAGCAGCCTGCTCTTGTTTGTTCCGGGCAGTTTTTTCTGGAGTTCGTCGGGCAGGAGCGCCAGCTTGTCGAAGCTGGTCCGCGTGTTCGTCTTTCTTCGATGCAGTTCGGCAGCGGCCGTCATGGCGGCCGCGATCGCCCCGGCGGAGGTGCCGCCGATACTCCTGAAGCGGTAGCGTCGGGCCAGCAGGGCGATCGCTTTCGGGTACACGATGCCGCTGGTGAGGCCGCCTTTCATGACCAGGTCGCAAAACCGGTCCTGCGGAGGTTCGGTGGAACTGTCCATGAAGACTCCCTTTGGGTCCGTACTGCGGAACGACTGGTTTCACACCAAATTTGGCTGTATTTACCCTATACGCATCACTATGCTGGGGCCGCTGCGCAAGATCAATCGTGCGCATGAAGACCTTGCGGCTGTCAGCCGCCTCCCCTCCTCCGCCCCGCCTTTCTTGCAACGTGTTAAATTCCTACCTCGCTGGCAGGCCCCGTCCCCGGCCGCAACAGCACCGAATCACCCTGACGAGGATGCAATGACATTACGTTTATTAGTACTGGCGACGGCGCTCGCTGCCGCGAATGCGCAGGCCGCGCCGCGCGGCTTCACGGCCGAAGACCTGGTCAACCTGGAACGGGTCGGCAACCCGGCGGTGTCGCCCGATGCCGGCCGCGTCGTCTACACCGTGCGCCGTACCGACCTCGGCAAGAACCGCGGCCACACCAGCCTGTGGATGGCCGACCTGCGCGCCGGCACTGCGCCGAAAGCGCTGGTGAATCACGACAGCAGCAGCCTCGATCCGGAATGGTCGCCTCTTGGCGACGCCGTGTATTTCTTGTCCACCCGCTCAGGGAGCGCCCAGGTCTGGCGCCAGGGCGCGAATGGCGGCGAGCCGGTCCAGGTGACGAACCTGCCGCTCGACGTCGACAATTTCCGCGTCTCGCCCACGGGCGACCGCATCGCCTTCAGCCTGGCCGTGTTCCGCGACTGCGCCGACCTTGCCTGCACTAAAAACCGCATGGAGACGCAAGCGAAGAACAAGGCGAGCGGACGCGTGTATGACCGCCTGTTCGTGCGCCACTGGGACACCTGGGCCGACGGCCGCAACGCCGTGCTGTTCTCGGCGCCGCTGGACGCCAGCGGCCGCGTGAGCGCGGCCCCGGTCAGCCTGTCGGGCTCGCTCGACGGCGACGTGCCCTCGAAACCCTTCGGCGACCGCGAGGAATACCGCTTCAGCCCGGACGGCAAAACGATCGTGTTCTCGGCGCGCATCGCCGGCAAGACGGAGGCCTGGTCGACCAACTTCGACCTGTACAGCGTGCCGGCGGCGGGCAATGCCGCGCCGCGCAACCTGACGGCGGACAATCCGGCCTGGGATACCAAGGGCGTGTTCTCGCCGGATGGCCGCACTCTCGCGTACCTGGCGATGGCGCGTCCCGGTTTCGAGGCCGACCGTTTCCAGATCATGCTGATGGATGTCGCCAGCGGCAAGAAGCGCAAGCTCGCCGAAAGCTGGGACCGCTCCGCCGGCGCCCTGCAATGGAGCGCGGACGGCAAGACCCTGGTGGTCGACGCCGAGGACGTCGGCCAGCATCGGCTGTTCTCGATCGACGTCGCCAGCGGCAAGGTGGCGGCGCTGACCGGCAAGGGTTCGATCGGCGGCTTCGACATGCGCCGCGATACCATCGCCTATACCCTGGCAACCCTGTCCTCGCCGGCCCAGCTGTATTCGTCCACGCTGCGCGGGACCACGCCAAAACAGCTGACCAACAACAACGCCGACAAGCTGGCCGACGTGCGCTTCGGCGAATACGAGCAGTTTTCGTTCGCCGGCGCGCATGGCGACACGGTGCACGGCTATGTCATGAAGCCGTGGAACGCCCAGCCCGGCGTGAAATACCCGATCGCCTTCCTGGTGCATGGCGGCCCGCAGGGCAGCTTCGGCAACGCCTGGAGCTACCGCTGGAATCCGCAGGTGTATGCCGGCGCCGGCTATGCGGCGGTCTTCATCGACTTCCACGGCTCGACCGGCTACGGCCAGAAATTCACCGACGCGATCAGCGGCGACTGGGGCGGCGCACCGCTGGTCGACCTGCAAAAGGGACTCGACGCCGCCGTGAAGGCATTCCCCTGGCTCGACCGCGGGCGCAGCTGCGCGCTCGGCGCCTCGTATGGCGGCTACATGATGAACTGGATCGAAGGTAACTGGTCCGACGGCTTCAAGTGCATCGTCAACCACGACGGCGTGTTCGACACGCGCGGCATGGCCTATTCGACCGAGGAGCAATGGTTCACCGACTGGGAAAGCGGCGGCGCCTATTTCGCCGTGCCCGAGCAGCACGAGCGCTTCAACCCGGTCCACCACGTGAACAAGTGGAAGACGCCGATGCTCGTGATCCAGGGCGACCTCGACTTCCGCATCCCGACCGCCCAGGGCCTGTCCACCTTCACGGCCTTGCAGCGCAAGGGCATCGAGAGCAAGCTGCTGGTGTTCCCGGACGAAAACCACTGGGTGCTGAAGCCGGCCAATTCCCTGCTCTGGCATCACACGGTCATCGGCTGGCTCGACCAGCACCTGAAACACTGATTTCCGCAATTTGACCCGAGATTGACCCGTCCGCGGCCCGCCGCGAGACGGGTTTTTTTACGACAATCGTCAGAATAATTGCTTTTGAGTATCGAACCGGGTGGTATCATGCTGCCCTTGCCGGGCATTTTCCCTTCACTTTCAGTACGCTTAACATGCAAGCCGGACAGGCGAACGAGCTCAAACCCCAGGATGTCGACTTTGAGACCATGAATCTCCAGGTCGGCACGCGCCTGCAGTTCATCACCCACCGCCGCGTCAAGCCGGTCCAGCACTTCTCGAGCCTGATCGGCTACGTCAAGGATGAGTACATCATCCTCAAGATTCCGATGGAAAGCGGCGCACCGATCGCACTGGCCGAGGGCGAGCGCCTGACGATCCGCGTGTTCTCCGGCGTCAAGGTCTGCTCCTTCGCCTGCACGGTCGAGCGCGTATTTGCGCGGCCCCTGTTCTACGTCCACGTCTCCTTCCCGACCTCGGTGCAGGGTACCAGCCTGCGCACGGCGATGCGGGTCAAGGTCGACTTGCCGGCCCGGATCCACGGCAGCGGCACCCACGACGCGCCGCTGGCCTGCACGATCCTGAACCTGTCGGTGAGCGGCGCCCTGGTGGTCTCCCCGAGCCGCCTGCCGGCCGACGAAGAGCGGATCACACTGCAGTTCTCGCTGAAGGCGCCGCCGGACGACCAGGAAGTACGGATCGCGACGCGCGCGGCCATCCGCAACGTCAACGTCACCAAGGCGGCGGACGACAGCGACGTGTACACCTACGGCATGCAGTTCACCGACCTCGATCCCGGCCACTACACGCTGCTGCAGAACATGACCTACGAGGCGCTGCTGGCGGACCGCCAGAAGATCGTCTGAAGGGCTTCTCACTGAACATGCATGACCCCGCTGCGGCGGGGTTTTGTTTTTTGGGGAAATCAGCCGGCCTTGCCCTTGCAGACGGCTTCCGGGCCAATCTGCTTTTGCGGCACGGTGGGGGCGCTGCAGCTCCAGGCGCCGCTGTCCTTGTCGCGGGTGAGCGTGATGGTCTGATCCTTGACGCTCGCGGGACCGGCGACGATCTGGCAGGTGAGGCTGGCGGCGTCGGCGTCGGCCGTCGCGCCGAACTTGCAGTTGGCGGTCGGCTTGTCGGCGGCGGCCAGGCCGATATCCTGCGGTGCGGTGACGGTCTCGCCATCGTTGAGGCGGGTATCGACGCCGACCTTGCCGGCCGCGACTTCGGCCAGGGCCACGCCGAACTTCGATTTCGCCATGTAGTCCTGATAGGCCGGGATGGCGATCGTCACCAGGATGCCGATGATGGCGACGACGATCATCAGCTCGACCAGGGTAAAGCCTGCTTCTTCCTTCTTTGCAATGCGCGCGCTTGTCACGGTGATCCTCCTGTAAGTTGAAGAGTCCGCAACGATAATCGTGGTCGGCAGAGCACGATTGAGGAGGCTCATCCGGCATTCGGATCGCATCGAGCGGCGGTTCAGCCTTGTTGAAGCGCAGACTCGGAAAACAAAAAAGCGTCCCGAAGGACGCTTTTTCTCGTGGCCAGCATGTGGCCATCAGGTAATCGTGTAGTTCGCGATTAGGCCTTGCAGAGGATCGGGGTCGAACCTTGCTTTGCCAGGCAGCCGCTGCCGGTCTTGGCCCAGGTGGTGGCGCCGGCGCCAACGGTCGGGGTCAGAACCAGGGTCGATGCTGCATTGGTGGTCGCGGTCGGAACGACGGTGATAACGCCATCAACAACCGTAACCGAGGTCACGTGGGTCGTTGCCTGAGTTGCCGGGATGCCGTTTGCGTCGCTGTCGCAGTTTGCAGCAGCGCCAGTTTCCTGGATGCAGGCGGCGACGGCGGTCTTGTACGAGTTGGCGATCGACTCGACTTCAGCGAACTTGGCCTTGACGACGTAATCCTGGTATGCCGGGATGGCAACAGCTGCCAGGATGCCGATGATCGCAACAACGATCATCAGTTCGATCAAGGTGAAGCCGGCTTGTGCTTTCTTAACAATTTTCATCGATTTCATGGTGGTTCTCCGGGGTAGGTGTATTTAGGTTGAGTGTTCGGTATTGCTTCGTGCCACGCATTACCTATTGCAAGCACCGTGCCAGCCTTTTTCACCCGGAAATCGATAGTTTCCTTACAACAAAAGCGACGAAACGCGTCAGCACGTAGCGCTGACCTGACAATTTTTGTCACCCACGATGCATTTTCTGTCCACTCGACAATAATTTGTCGTGAAAGTCGGCATTTCGCCCAGATTAAAAAAAGGGAAGCCCGCAGGCTTCCCTCTCCAGAACAAGAACTGTCCGGTATTACAGCATGGCCTTCAGCAGGCGTGCCATTTCCGATGGGTTCTTGGTGGCCTTGATACCGCACTCTTCCATGATGTCCAGCTTGGCTTGCGCGGTGTCGGCGCCGCCCGAGATCAGCGCGCCGGCGTGGCCCATGCGCTTGCCCGGAGGAGCGGTGACACCGGCGATGAAGCCGACGACCGGCTTCTTCATGTTGTCCTTGACCCAGCGTGCTGCGTTGGCTTCGTCAGGACCGCCGATTTCGCCGATCATGATGACCGCGTCGGTCTCAGGATCGTCGTTGAACATCTTCATCACGTCGATGTGCTTCAGGCCGTTGATCGGGTCGCCGCCGATGCCGACTGCCGACGATTGGCCCAGGCCCAGTGCGGTCAGCTGGCCGACTGCTTCATAGGTCAGGGTGCCCGAGCGCGAGACGACGCCGATGCGGCCCTTGCGGTGGATGTGACCCGGCATGATGCCGATCTTGATTTCGTCCGGGGTGATCAGGCCTGGGCAGTTCGGGCCCAGCAGCAGGGTCTTCGAGCCGGCCTTGGCCATGCGGTCCTTCAGGGCCATCATGTCACGGACAGGGATGCCTTCGGTGATGCAGATTGCCAGGTCCAGGTCGGCTTCGACGGCTTCCCAGATCGCGGCGGCGGCGCCTGCCGGCGGCACGTAGATCACCGACACGGTCGCGCCGGTAGCGGCTTTCGCTTCGGTGACGTTGGCGTAGATTGGGATGCCTTCGAAGTCTTCGCCGGCCTTCTTCGGGTTCACGCCTGCGACGAAGGCAGCCTTGCCGTTCGCGTAGTCGCGGCACATGCGGGTATGGAACTGACCGGTCTTGCCGGTGATACCCTGGGTGATGACTTTAGTATCTTTGTTGATCAGGATCGACATTTTTTATTCCTTGAATTAGGCGTTACCAGCTGCAGCGGCGACGACGGCCTTGGCTGCATCTTCCATCGTATCGGCGGCGATGATCGGCAGACCGGAGTCGGCCAGCATCTTCTTGCCCAGGTCTTCGTTGGTGCCCTTCATGCGCACGACCAGCGGTACTTTCAGCGAGACAGCCTTCGATGCGGTGATCACGCCTTCGGCGATGACGTCGCAACGCATGATGCCGCCGAAGATGTTGACCAGGATGGCTTTCAGGCCTGGGTTCTTCAGCATGATCTTGAATGCTTCGGTGACTTTCTCAGCCGTCGCACCGCCGCCCACGTCCAGGAAGTTGGCCGGCTCGCCGCCGAACAGCTTGATGGTGTCCATGGTGGCCAT
>Ga0308168_1004041_pt1 | contig 10853 bp, 27 predicted proteins | sample PhyCR2_FD_202133 | JGI IMG/M metagenome (GOLD analysis project Ga0308168, IMG submission 202133) | Phyllosphere microbial communities from UC Gill Tract Community Farm, Albany, California, United States - DLSLRC.R2 | ecosystem: Host-associated > Plants > Phyllosphere > Unclassified | place: USA... | reverse complement strand
AAACAGCATGCGCAACCTTCGCCTGATTCCTGGTCAGGTTGGCCCCTATCAGCTCTTCGTACAGCTCGTTTGCCAGACGCGTGTATCCATCGTCTGTATCTGCCACACGTTGCTCCACGGCCCTGAGAGCGGGCCTAATTGGTGATACGTTGTCATGCGCAAGATTCATCGCCGCCTCCGCCAGAAGGGATGCCTGAGCGGTATTCAGCCAGGATGCGTTGAATTTCTTCCGATGTGTCCATGTACAGCAGGAGATAATCGCCTTCGCCGCCACGGTTAAATTCAGCATCAACCAGCAATTCCGCCAGGCGTCGCGCCTTTGCGGCGCTGAACTGAGGTATGGCTGCTGAGCGCGTCAGTTTGGTTTTGCCGGCTGCTTTGGCCTTCTGCATTTGTGCCTGTGCAACAGCGTCTGCTTTCGGGCCATGTTCGCGTGATAACGCAACTGCGGTGGTTGGTGCTACCTCACCTGCCTTCACCATTGCGATGAGGCTCTCGCCACACTCCAGCAACTGAAGATGCTGATCCACATCTGCCGGTGAGCGCTTAACCTTTTTGGCAATCTCTGAAGGTGTCCAGCCCTGATTCAGCAGGCGCTGATATGCCGCAGCACGTTCCAGAGGAGACAGAGCCTTACCCTGTGAACTGGTGACCATGAATGCGATGCGATCAGCTTCGGAACCTGAGAAGTCTTTGCACTCAAGGCGTGGTATTTCGTGACCAGCTTCAGACGCCATTTTCGCGCCATAGTACCGGTGGTGGCCGTCGATAATTTTGATGCCCTGCTCTGTAACCTGAACCGCCAGCGGCGGCACAAACTCACCAGCAATGAACGCATCACGAAATTCAGCGACGTGCTCCTGGTCGATTTCGCGCACGTTGTAACCCGGCTCGACGTAAAGCTCAGCCAGTGGTACCAGAAACGTCTTCTTAACCGTTGTTTCGGTACCGTTTTTCTCTTTAGCCTTGTAAAGCGATAATAAAGAACTCATAATTACTCCTGTACATTGATCCAGTAAGATTCGTGCATCAGGCCTCGAAACTGTTCCCGCAGTTCGGGGCTTTTTCTTTTGTCAGTAGCTGCTCTATGCGTAACAACCGCTGCGCCATTTCTGATTCAGGTGAAACCACATCCAGATAAGCCAGCGCCAGACTCATCATCTGGAAGAAGCTGTGACGCTGTTTTCCTGATGGACGCTTCATGCGGCTTACAGCTGCGTCGTCCAGGTCGAGTACCTTCGCCAGTGTTCCCTGTCCACGTTCAGCCAGTTTGTTCAGTAACTGGCTTTCAATATCTCTCGCTTTTTTGCGATAGCTTGCAATTTCCATGATGTAAAATTCCTTTGTTGGTTAAGTAATTGCGTGACATTGCAGTGAGCATCGTCACTTGGGTTTTTCCCTGGTATTCCGAGGGAGGTCAGATTGATAAAGAGCGGAAAAACTATGCAGCCTTGTTAGGATGCGGGAACAAATCCGGGAGGTCTGGGCGAACCTGATATGCCTTAACCTTCCCTTTAGTTGCCTCTACCAGAGAAGCAACGTTTTGTGGCGCTACCTTTGCTTTGTTGTGCAGCCATTTCTGAACGGCCGCCTGACTAACGCCGCACGCTTGAGCTAATCCTTTTTGCGTGCCAACAATTGCAATGGCAGTTTTAATCACTGGGTTCATAAAACCACCTCCGTTGTAATATGAGATAAATATATAACTATGGTTGTTATTATGCAACCACTTTAGTTGTTTGATTCGATATTACTGCGGTTGTATTTTAGCGGCATGAAAATGACACTTGCTGATAGACTTAAAGTCGCTATGCGCGACGCAAACATTACTCAGGCATCACTTGCTGAGCGGATCGGCGTGTCCCAGGCTGCCATCCAAAAGCTGACATCTGGTAAGGCTAAGAGCTCGACCAAACTGGTAGAAATTGCCCGTGCGTTAGATGTAAGGCCCGAGTGGCTATCTGACGAGAACGGCGACATGAAGTCCTCAACTCGCGTGAGTGAAATTCCGGGCAGCTATGATGTTGTGCCCGTCGACCCCTGGGATCTGAACACCCCTTTGCGCTCTGACGAAGTCGAGGTACCGTATTACAAGGATATTGAGCTGGCTGCCGGACACGGAAGCTTTGCGGAAGAGGATAACAACGGGTTTATGCTTCGTTTCTCTAAATCGACTTTACGCAAGGTGGGCGCTGACTCCAGCGGAGATGGCGTAATATGCTTCCCTGCATACGGCAACAGCATGGAGCCGATCATCCCGAGCGGAACTACCGTTGCAGTGGATTGCCACAACAAGAAGATTATCGATGGCAAGCTCTACGCTATCAATCAGGATGGCCTAAAGCGCATAAAGCAACTCTATCGAAGGCCCGGCGGCATGATCGTTGTCAGAAGCTTTAACCGCGATGAATATGCCGATGAAGAAATGCCAGAGAACAAGGTCGAGGTGATGGGCCGCGTCTTCTGGTGGTCCGTTCTGGACGTGTAACCCCTCCAACCAACCCGCTTCGGCGGGTTTTTTATTACCCTTCTATTTTTTTCAAAACTATTTTCCCTTCTGAAACAACCACAAAACAACCATATTGATATTTATTACAACCATAGTTGTTGACATAATTACAACCATGGTTTTAAATACATCCATCAGCAGGACGCACTACTCACCAGGACGGTGATGCTCTTTAACAATATGACCCTGTGAATACACAGGCCGAGGCGAGTCCTTCGGGGTGGCAAGAAATGCAGCGTGAAAAAGCGCAATCACGAAGATCAGCGGCGTGACATGTCACCACCCAAGCACTCATCGAGGAATACCCATGAACGAAAATTATCAGAAGTCATCTGCTTATCGTGAATACGACCTTTGGGAGTCGATGCGTAACCAGAACGATCGCAATTACCGCCGCGTATTGAAAAAACAACGCGCCAAAGCAGGCAAGCGCAACGGAGCAAATTGATGAACAGAAATCAGCGTCGTATGGCGGCTTTTAACGCCCGTAAAGCATCAGAGGCTATCGAGCAGACTCGTTTCGAGCGCCGCATCGTCAGCACCTTATCCAGCTGCAACCAGAGAGTAGAGAAAGCAGTTATCTCCCCTTCTCTGCGTGACAGGCATGAGAGCACATCACAGTGCTTACCAGAAATCGCGATATTTGCTGCCGGCTATCGCAACTCAAAAGACATCGTAACTGCGAGAGGTTAGAAATGGGAACGAGACATTTAACGTGTGTAGTAAAGGATGGTGAGTACAAAGTTGCACAGTATGGTCAGTGGGATGGCTATCCGTCAGGTCAGGGTGTTGATGCTCTGACATTCCTGAAAAATATGGATCGCGATAAATTCCTGACTTCGCTGGCAGCTACTTATCAGCCAACAAAAGAACAAATCGCAGCCTGGTGGAAAGAAGTTGGTCACGATATTGGCACCAATGATGGGTGGGTTGGTGTTGAAATAAGCGACAAATACAAAGCAAAACACCCTTCTTTATCTCGGGATACAGGCGCAGAAATTCTTCAGTTAATTCAGGATGCTGTGGAACCAGTACCACTCAACCTTTATCTTAAATTTGCGGCTGAATCGCTGTTCTGCGAGTGGGCATAAGTTGTCGATTTCGATAAAAACACCTTAGAGGTCTATGAGGGCTTCAATAAGCAACCTCTGGCGCAGTCTGAGCGTTTCTATGGACTAACCAGTGATGATTCCAGTGGATACGAACCAGTCAGGCTCAAAAAGGCATACAGCCTTGATGAGCTACCCACACAGGAAGAGTTCTTATCTGAACTCGAACCCGACGAAGAAGATGACGCATAAGGCTGCCTAACCCGCAGCCTTTTTCATATCTGGAGGCTCCATGATAAGCACTGGTAACTACATATTTGGGTGGGTGGTTATTGGTGTGTTGATGGGGCTGGGGTTTATAGCAGGAGGGAATGTATGAGCAATGAAAATGGAGGTCCGGCCTTTCCTTATTCGGGAGTCCATAAGGGTGAGAAGGTAAATCACATCATCGATAGCCATGGCATGACGCTGAGAGATTACTTCGCGGCAAAGGCAATGCATGGGTATATCTCGACAGCGGCCGCACCTTGCATAGTCGGCGGCCTAGATGGTGCAGAAGATGAACTGGCTAACGGTGCCTACAAGATGGCCGACGCAATGCTGCGTGCCCGGGGCCAGTAAACACTAAACAGGAGAAGAGGATGGAATGGATTAAGTGCAGTGAAAAAATTCCTCGAGTGAGAATTAACGGTGGGCTGATGATTGATGGGGACGAGATGTGCTTCGTCTATTCGCCAACTGAAGGCTTTGAATGCGTCTCCATATTGGATTATTTCGACGAGGACGAATTCTACAAAGAGCAGAACATCAGCCATTGGATGCCAGCTAATAAACCAACTGAGTGACACCGTAAAGCCGCCTACTCAGACGGCTTTGAGGTGCTACGCACCAACGCTGTGAAGTTTCAAATGATAGAGACAGAACAGGATGCGATTTGGCCGCTTAGTGCGGCCTTCTTTTTTCCCAATATTCAGGAGACGGAAATGACTGAAACTACCGATTTAGCAGTGCTGGAGATTAAACCTGAACAGGCTCCGGCACTGTATGTGCCCAATGGCCTCGACGCTTACCTTGAGCAGATTCGACAGCTTGCCACTGAAGTTCCCGACGTCAGCACTAAGAAAGGTCGCGACCGCATCGGCTCATTGGCTCGAATGGTTGGTTCAAGCAAGAAAGCCATTGAAGAGCCTGGTCGCGCATACCTGAAGCATCTTAAAGAGGCGGTTAAGCCTGCCGAAGAAGAGCTTCGCCGGTTCACTCGCGAATGTGACACGATCCGCGATCAGATTCTGTCCCCTCGAAACGAGTGGGACATTGAGCAGGAACGCATCGCCGCAGAGAAGGCTGCTGAAGATGAGCGCCTGCGCATTGAAGCCGAGCAGAAAGCTGCTGAAGAAACACTGAAAAAGCAGATTGAGTCCGATCACGAAATGGCTCTGCTGCTTAACGATAAGTTTGACCGCGATGCTGCTGAAGCGAAAGCCGAAACAGAACGTCAGCGCGCAGCACACGAAGAAGAGGTTCGCCGTCAGGCTGCTGAACAGGCACGCATTGAAGCAGAGCAGGCAGCACAGCGTGAGCGTGAAGCAGCGGCAAAGCGAGAGGCTTATTTGCAGGCAGCCAAGGAAAGGGCTGAGGCCGACGCAAAGGCCGCGCAGGAGCGCGCTGAGCGTGAAGCCAGAGAAGCGCAGGAACGAGCTGAGCGACAGGCGCAGGAAGCGCGTGAGAAGGCTGAGCGTGAGAAGCAGGCCGCTATCGAATCTGAGCAGCGCAAGGCCCGTGAAGCCGAAGCCGCCCGCCTGGCTGAAGAGAAACGAATTGCTGACGAAGTGGCCGCCCGCGCCGCAGATGTTGCGCACCGCAAAGCAGTAAACAACAAAGCGCTGGCAGATTTAGTCGCTGTCGGCCTGACAGAAGAAATGGCGCGCACCGTAATCACGGCTATCGCCAAAGGCGAAGTTACTGCCATCCGCATCACCTACTAAAACTCACCAACACCAAGGAATCACCCATGCAAGCTTTCGCTATAGCTGGGGCTACCCACATGGGTGGCTTCGGATTTAACACGTCTCAACTCGACCGTATCACCCGCCGTCTTCGTGCGAGCTTACGCAGCCTTATCGACACACTTAATCAGAAAGGAAATCCGCAATGACCATTATCCCAGTGAACGGAACAATTCTGGTTCAGCAGGGCTGCAGCCACTTCAACAAGATGTACGAGGAGGCATTCCCCGATACGCAGGAGGGCATGCACAAAGCCTATGAGTGGGCGTCTGAGATTGCCCTAGGCTGGCACAACTGTCAGGACGAAGACTGGAAAAAGAGGTTTAACAACCATGCAGCATGATGAAGATGAATTTGTCGCACTGATGCGCGGCATGCTTGGCGATTTAGCTGAGCCAATGACATATGAGCAGGCTGCAATGGATGCGGCGGCTGATTACCGTACGGAGCAGCAGGCAAGCAGAATGGGAGCGAGCTATGGAAGTTTATAAGGCGATCAGCGCAGTAGCGAGGGAGATGGCTGAGCAAGGCATCAGTAAGGACCGCGAGAACCGTCAGCAGGGTTTTAGCTTTCGTGGAATCGACCAGGTATATAACGCGCTGGCTCCAATGCTGGCGAAGCATGGGCTGGTCATTCTTCCCCGCATCACCGAAAGGACCGTAACGGAGCGAACCACGCAGAAAGGCGGCGTCCTGTTTTATGTCGTGGTTAAGGCGGAGTTTGATTTCGTCGCTACTGAGGATGGAAGCAAACATACGGTCACCACCTATGGCGAGGCCATGGACAGCGGCGATAAGGCCACAAATAAAGCCATGTCGATCGCATACAAGTACGCAGCGTTTCAGGCGTTCTGCATCCCTACGGAGCAGACAGCAATCGACGCTGACGCAGAGGTGCATCAAGTGGCGGCGCGCTCTCCAGATGAAATCCTTGCCGACTTCACATCTCAGGCGGCTGAGTGCGCGAACATTGAAGACCTTAAAGGCATCTATAAACCAGCGTGGAATGCTCTGGCTTCCTCCGCTGAACATCAACAGAAGTGCGTCGAGGTGTTTAAAACCCGCGGTGCAGAACTTAGCAAGGCGGCATAAATGGCAAGTCGTGGAGTCAATAAAGTAATCCTGGTCGGCAATCTGGGCCAAGATCCGGAAGTCCGTTACCTGCCGAATGGTGGCGCAGTGACAAATATCACGCTGGCAACCTCTGAGAGCTGGCGTGACAAGCAGACAGGCGAGAACAGGGAAGTAACCGAATGGCACCGCGTGGTGCTGTTTGGGAAGCTTGCTGAGGTTGCAGGTGAATACCTCCGCAAAGGTTCGCAGGTCTATATCGAAGGACAACTACGCACCCGCAAGTGGCAGGACCAGGGTGGGCAGGAACGCTACACCACCGAGGTTACGGTGAATGTGGGCGGCACCATGCAGATGCTGGGCGGCAAGCAGGAAGGTGGTCAGGGAAACCGACCACAGCAAAATCAGCAGCAGCGACCGCAGCAGCAGGCTGGGCAATCTACTCCTCCGGCTAACAATGAGCCGCCGATGGATTTTGACGACGACATTCCGTTTTAAGGATGAAAATGAATAACTTAATGGTTGACCTTGAAACGATGGGTAATGGCACCTACGCCCCTGTAGTTTCAATCGGCGCAGTATTTTTTGATCCAGCATCAGGCGAGACGGGCGATGAGTTTCAGGTAAATATATCGCTTGAGTCATCAATGCGTCATCGCGCAAGGCCGGATGCATCAACAATTATGTGGTGGATGGGGCAAAGCGAAGAGGCTCGGAGTTCGCTCCTTGATAACCCGCTAGAGCTTTCTACTGCACTATCGCGCTTCAATGACTTCATCTTCGAAAACACGAACAGCAAGTTTGTTCAGGTGTGGGGAAACGGCGCATCTTTTGACTGCGTCATCCTTCGCAGCGCGTATCAGATGACCGGACAAAACCCACCGTGGAATTGGTGGAATGACCGGGACGTGCGAACGATCGTTGAGTTGGGCAAAGCGATAGGCTTCGACCCAAAGCGGGATATGCCCTTTGAAGGAACCCGGCACAACGCGTTAGCCGATGCTATCCACCAGGCGAAATACGTATCCGCCATCTGGCAACGCCTCGTTAAATAACACCCACCAATAAGGCACCGACCATGAACCTCACCGAACCTTCGGCGGACTCTGCACGCCCTGACGAAACGGAATCACAGCGATTGCACCGGCTGGCTATGGAAAGCGCTCAGAGAATAGCTGAGGCGAAATATGGCGGTCGGTGCCGGATTGAATCACGCACGAAGGAATCAATGGAAGCACGGCGCAGGGAGCGCGCCACCCGTGAATACGCACGACAGGCATCCTTCTATCCGCAACTGCCACGCATCGTAATGACGAAGCCTGATGTTGTCTGGAATGACTATCAGACAGAGCTGCGCGGCCGGTTTGGTGCCGTGGTGCAGGACTAACTATTTTCGCCGAGGCATTGAGCCTGACAGCGGCATAAGGGGTAAGAGAATGAGTAATAAAAAAGTACGCGTTGAAGTTTGCCATAACATAAACGGCAGCCTGTCACTTTGTATTTGTGACAATGACGGAGGATATCGAATTTCCGGAGCCAAAGTAGGCGGGTGCGAAACACTAAAAGTTTTCACGGTTGACGCTGATGAGCTTATTGAGCAGATACAGCAATACTCATTCGAGGAAAACAATCATGGCTCCTGAAGATAGAAAGGCACTGATTTATCGTTGCAAAGACGCAGTGGCCCACCTGACACAAATGGTGGAAGTGGGAGTTCGGGGCGGACGGTATAGCGTGACCGAACATCGATATCAGCTAATGATCAATGAGATCGCACTCGCATTCCTGACCGCGCAGCCCATTGGGCGGGTTGACCGTGGAGAGGTGTCCGAAAATAACGAATGCCCGGACGCTCGCGTAGTGTGCCTACATGACCAGGCTGATTGGGAAAACTTTCCGGATGGTACGGAGTTGTTTCTGCGTCCCGCTCCAGCCGTCGGTATAGAAAAGTTGAAGCCTTACGCTTGGTTAGTGCATGCCCCGCAAGGAGACTACGTTGAACGCAACCCAGAAGTGGTTGCGCACCTCGAAGGAACGGGACTTACAAAGTGTAAACCGCTCTATCTTGACCTCTAGTTTTCAGGTCAATTTCTAACCGATATACTCCGACTCGGAGGTATCGCCATGTCTGATTACGATGAACTTTCCGAGAGTATCTATCAGGAAGCCTGCCGCATCGTCGGTCAGCTCTGCTTTATGCTTGCCGAAAACGATGCTGAGACCGACAGAGAGCAGCTAGTGTATCAGCTTCAAATGCTACTGGACCTCATGCAGGAATACGCCAGCGATTACACCATTGCTTTAGAGTTAGCGTTAGAGCAGCTTTCGAGGAAATAGCGATATACTCCTCACAGGAGGACATCGCCATGTCACACAACTTAGCAGCATGCAGCAGAGAAGAACGCGACAGGATTAACGTTGATTTAGCCGCGTCAGGAGTAGCGTACAAGGAGCGTATGAATATGCCGGTTATCGCCATGGAGGTGGAGATGCAGCAGCCGGAAGCGCTTAAGGAGTATTTCAGGGAGAGATTGCAGCATTACAGGAACGTTGCGCTGCAGTACCCGCGCGGCACTGACCCGGTTTATCAGAAGGAGGATAATTGATGAACGATATTTTATTGTTTGGCGCGGGTCGTGAAGGAGAACTACGCAGCATTGAAGAGGGAGAGGATGTCTATAAGACCGTTAGTAAGCCCCAGCCGGCTGAAGTAGTTGGTGAAAGGTTCTCCTACTCAGCTGAGGGTTTTATCGATTATAACGTCCTAGTGCACCATTCAGAAAAAGGCTCATTCTTAATTGGTGTTTGTGGTGAGATGCCATCCAAGGATGATATTGACCGAGCAATAATGAGATATCGGCCCAAACCAATCAGATAAAAACACAACCTGCTCCGGCAGGTTTTTTTACGCCCAAATTTCGGAGGTAGAACATGTCTGACGAATTAGACCAGGCCGCCGCGCTTGAGGAACTGGAAAGAACCATCGCCCTCGCTAACCGTAAACGCCCGGAAATGCAGTTTACCGGCGCCTGCTATAACTGCGAGGAGTCAGTAGATAAAGGCTTCTTTTGCTGCAGTGAATGCAGGGAAGACTATGAGCGCATTGAGCGCGCTAAGCAGCATCGCAAGGTGGCATGACGCCGGTAGCGGAAAACGTGCTAAGGGCTGTAGCGCGTAAGTGCAGGAGCGAAATAATCAAAGCCATCGAAGGCAGGCCCAAGAAAGAACACGACCGCATCATTACCTCCCTTTTAGACAAGCACGCCAAATCAATCACCGCCTTGCCGCCTGATAGCTTCCCAGCAAAGCGCTGGTTAGCGTTCTATGTGCGTCAGGTGGATAAGGAGATAAGACAGTGAAAGTTGCCTACATAACAAAATATGCCCTCACTTTTGGGATCTATAGCACCAAGGGTGAGGTGAGTGGCGATACGTTCATCCAGAAAGCCCGAGAGAGTGGAGAGTTTGACCAGTATTTCCATGGCAATGAGTGGCATCTAAGCAAAGAGGAAGCTCTGGCGCACGCAGAGGAGATGAGGATTCGAAAGTTGAAGTCGCTGGATAATCAGATTAAGAAAATCTCGCGTCTAAAGTTCGAAGTCAAATAATCCCCCGCCAACCCTATTCACTATCGCGCTCTGCGTGAGGAGTTGTTATGTCTAAAGAGCAGGAATATTTCATCGTTTCGGTTAAGTGGACGGAGCGCCGCCAACCTTATATTACGCTGTGGGGCCATGATGACAGCGGGTATCGGGCACGGTTAGAGACATCCGGCCGTTATGGATATGAGCGCGTAATGTCTCATCCTTCCTATTACAACAATGGATACCACACTCTTGCCGTTCCATGTTCAGTTCTGGAAGCGATGGCGGTCGATGTTAAGCCAGGATGGATAGACGGAGATGGCGGCACCTGGGTTCCTAACAACAAAGCAAACTGGGACGTTATTTTAAAAAGCGCCATCTGCAGCCCGGCCCGCGAGCCTAAGCCTCGCTATCGCGGAGCGCCAAGAAGTCACGAACGTGCAGCATGAACACCATCTGCGACATCACCCCCGGCGAGTTCACTCTGTGGCTCGTCGTTTTTATTTGCATCGTGCTGGTCTGGAACTGGCCGTATAAGGAGTAGATATGGAAACCTATGCCCTGTCTATGGATGAGGCGTGCGCGTTCCTCGGCATTTCCCGGCCTACGTGTCAGCAGTGGATTCGTACCGGACG
>Ga0308168_1004039_pt1 | contig 10855 bp, 6 predicted proteins | sample PhyCR2_FD_202133 | JGI IMG/M metagenome (GOLD analysis project Ga0308168, IMG submission 202133) | Phyllosphere microbial communities from UC Gill Tract Community Farm, Albany, California, United States - DLSLRC.R2 | ecosystem: Host-associated > Plants > Phyllosphere > Unclassified | place: USA... | reverse complement strand
TACATAACCGTGACCACAAAGAGAGCCTGACTGAGAAGATGAACGAGAAAGCCAGCGAAGTGAAGGACAAGGTTGAAAGTAAGTTGCATGATCACTCACATTGAGGCGCTCATCCTGACAACAACAGGCGCTGACGGGTATCGCTGATACCCAATGCTGAGCATGCAAGATGCTGAAATATGCATGAAGGGGCCAACCGCGAGGTTGGCTCTTTTGCGTTGTGGGGGCTGGGTGAGTGGTTAAAGGGGAGTGTGAGTCAGGGGTTTTACAGGCCAGCTATCAGATTAAACGTTTCCTGATAATCGCATTCAGCCAGACCTCATTGCTGCGTCCCGCACGTACATCACCGGTCTGCCAGATTTTTGCCGTTTCAAGAGCGAACCTTTTTGCTGTTACGCCCTCAGAGCCAGTCTCTCTTTTTATCCCCTCGATCAGTTTCTGTAACCCACCCTCATCCATATCCGTAAATCTGCGCCCGTCCTTTTCACGCTCGCCGCGGCCATGTTTAAAGGAGAGATACCATACGCCGCCAGGTTTCAGCGCTATGGCCAGTTTTGTCATGACGTCAGGAAGCTCTGCTTCGCAAACATGCAGCAGCGATGCGCAGCACCAGATCCCGTCATATTTTTCAAGCACATCAACATCCTGAAAGCGCATCTGCGCTACAGGCTTACCGGACCACTGACGAGCCAGCGCAACCAACTCTGCCGAAGCATCAAAAGCATCAACGGCAAAACCGATGTCGGTGAAGGCTTTGACGTCACGACCTGAACCGCAGCCAGCATCAAGAATACGTGCCCCCGGCGGCAGGCATCCAAGAAAAGGCAGGTAAAGCGCAGACATATCCAGGCTTGCCGTGTCGGTAAAAAACCGTTGAGCGCTCTGCCGGTAATAATCTTCGTTGCTCAAAACTGACTGCCTCCCTGTGCCGCTGGCTGCCACTCGTGGAGCAGCGCGAACTTTGCCGTATCCCAGCTGTTTTGCAGAAAGCTGTGTCGCAGCGTCGGCGTTGCGCCGGTCTGGCGGAGTAGTGTCTCCCGCAATGGCAGATGGCTGTTAATAAAGTACTCGTTTCGATCATGCAGTCGCTGCAGCAGTGCGATCGACGGGATGCGTGCAAACTTACCCTGAGCGCCACGATTACAACTCTGGCAGGCCAGCACAAGATTCCAGACGCCGTTGAGGTTGCCGATTTGCTCGCTGAGCATCAGCGGAAGGAAGTGATCGACATCAGCCAGATTCTCCTCGCCGCCCGTCACGCCAATGGCGCGGAAGCAATAAAAGCACAGGCCTTTTTGGTAGCCGTTCAGGCTGCTGCGGCAGCTGGTAATGTTAATGCGACGACCGCTTTGTTTGCTGAAAAGCATCTTGTCATTATCATCATAATCAACCGCAATCAGGTTACGAGAAACGTTCATTGCCCAGGCTTCTTCAACCAGCCGCCATCTTGCCTCCGTTTCCGATACCAGACTGGCAAACTGTTCGTTTTCCGTCAGCTGATAAAAATTATCCGTAAGTCGTATGCCTTTATGACTTCGCCGTTCATCCAGAAAAAAGCGTTTATCGATCTCGGCATGATTCACATTATGAAAAGCATCGATGACGTTAGCGAAACCGCGCTTAACGGTAATAGCGATCAATTGCTCTTCGCTGATTTCACCTTCGTTAAATTGTCTGCATGCCCTCAGAAACTCGCTGCTTTTGCTGGTGATTTGCTTTGGTGCATGCTGCAGGTGGGCGCATAAATGCCGGACAAAAGGCACGGCCAGCGCTTCCAGCGTAATCAGATCGTTGTCCGATTGCTTCAGGTCGTATAGCGCATGGGCAAGCGCAAATTTATAGGACGCGACGTTTTTGCCGAAAAGAATAACGCCTCGCCAGTAGTTTTCAAGGCGGGGATCGGCCTGATAAAAGCGCATGCAGGATCCTGTTTTGCGAGACAGCTCGAGGAATTCATGTAACAGGATCACATAACAAATGCAGGTAAATGTAAACCGTAAAGGTGGGGGAGGGATTTGGGAGTTTTTAAGGGCGAACAGGCGCTGTAAGACAATCAAGACAACATCAGCGTAAGAGATAAGTTGAGGGAGGATACTCAGGTTAAAACGTTGGGCCATAGCCGGATTTATTCAGGCAACTCAGTTGTGGGGCTGGCGCTCGGCCCTGTCTGTCGCTGGCTCTCGTCAGACAGATCGTAGTGCACTGAAAGATGAGCTGGCAGTGCAGTAAAAACGGATAACGGCGTCATATTTTCTTCGATATAATCAGGAGCTATCCGAACAGGTCGGGTCATTTAAATGCATCAATTTCTTTATTTTATTTTCTCACTTCTGTCATTAGCTTTCTTCATTTTGCTCATTTGGTATTGCTTCAAGCCTTTGCCACTTAAAAAAGGGCTCCCTCCTTCTCCAGGAATGATGAAAAAGATATCGGCTAACACCCCGATATTGAAAAAGTTGGGCATGAACACGGAAGATTATTACTATGACTGCGACTTCCTGTATCAGCAGCGCGAAGGCGAAACGCTTTGCAAAGTTCCGCTGAAGAATATTATCAGGATAAAAGTCAGCGGAACTGAAGTCAGTAATCGCCGGGTATGGCTTGTTCGTTACGTCACCGGGTCTTATAGCACCGAAAGGGAGTTCAGAGTCCTGAACAACTACACCCTTTTTAATCGGGAGTTTGTTGGTTTTCTTGCCGCCGTGAAAGAGGCCAATCCAGCGGCTGAGGTGCAGGAAATGACCCTGGCGCGACTGTAAAACGGCAGGGAGGTGTGGCACTTCTGCGCCTGTTTTGACCCGTGGTGAGAGCGATATCAGCACTGATATCAGAAATAAAACATAAGGGAATGAAGTGAACTGTAAACCGATGCTTTTCATGCTGGCGATGCTCTCCCTGTCTGCTCAGGCCGCGCAGAGCGCAAGAACGCTTGAGCACAAAGACTGGGAAGTTGCCTGTGATAACACGCTGACCTGCCGCATTGCCGGTTATGGCAAAGAAGAGGATCCCTCCGGCTCCATCCTGCTCACCCGTGATGCGGGTCCTGGAATCGAGCCAACAGGAGAAGTGACGCTGGGCGACACCGAAGATGACAGCGAACCGGCGGAAAAGCTGACGCTCTGGATCGACGGTAAACCAGCGGGCGATCTTCTGGCTGCTGATGACAACTGGCAAATGTCGGCCAGCCAGACCTCTGCGGTAATTAAGGCAGTGAAAGGCAGCGGTAAAGTAGAATTTAAAGGCGGCTCCAAACCTTTCATGCTTTCCAATGAAGGCGCTTATGCCGTGCTGCTAAAAGCGGACGACGTGCAGGGCCGTATCGGCACGTCAGGCGCGCTCACCAAAAAGGGCAATAAACCGGAAAGCAGCGTGGCTAAGGCTGTGCCCGCACCCGTAATACAGGCGGCAAAAACCCTCAGCGGTGAACCCCGTTTGTTGACCGATCCAGAAATCGCGGCGCTGAAAACCCGACTCCTTTCGACGGTTAATCGTAATGACGATGACACATGCGATAGCCTGTTTACATCGGCAGAGAACATCGACCCGGAAACAGACGGACCCACGCTTACGCCACTGGATGACCGCCACGCGTTACTTTCGGCACTCTGCTGGCGAGCTGCGTATAACGAAGGCTATGGCTACTGGGTCATTGATAACCAACTCAAAGGCCAGCCGGTGCTGGTGACCGTTTCGGGGTCCGATTACGACAAGGGCGAGATCACCAGCGTGCAGAAAGGCCGGGGCATCGGGGACTGCATGAGCCAGGAAAGCTGGGTATGGGACGGCCAGGCTTTCCGCAAAAGCTATGACGGCGGGACCGGCATGTGTCGTTATATCCATGCAGGCGGCACCTGGGATCTGCCAACGTTCGTAACGGATGTGAAGCCTGTTTCGGGTTAGATGGTTTGTTATGTGAGTAGAACCTGAGAGCCAAAAGACGTTTTTTTCAGCAGTTGCACCGTCGCCTGCGGATAAGGGTTGCGGAAACAGGGGGTAACTGTATAATCCTCAACGTTTTCCGCATACCCTTCAGTGCCGAAGTGGCGAAATCGGTAGACGCAGTTGATTCAAAATCAACCGCCGCGAGGCGTGCCGGTTCGATTCCGGCCTTCGGCACCACGTATGCAAATTAAAGTCGCTTAAGGGCGGCTTTTTTTGTGTCTGGGATTTGGTGTTTGCACGGTTTTCTATGCTTTATTAATCACTTTCAGTCTCCCTGATTCAGTTTGCATCAACTGAATAAGACAGGGGCTTCCAAGGCTATATCCCGGTTCTTTCATAGATAAACGCACATAGAATCTTTAAGGGTACTTATCAGGGTTCTCGCTTCAACGCCGCCATACTGGTGGCTTCGTTATGCTTTAGCAGCAAAGTGAAGACCTTGGTGCTAATAAAATTTCCTGAAGTGTCACTAGTGGACACACATTAGGTTTTTAAATTTGCTCTATCACTCTCACTGGACCAGACGGTATTTCAGGCTGTTACTTCGCTATATCGCATTGAGTAAAGGCTTAGTCGCAGGGGAAATTACTGACATAGATGAATCTGTCACCTGCGAAATTTGTTGCTTGTGCTCCCGTATATGCGCTGTATGATTTTACCCATCTCATTTATTGCCCTCCGTTTGCCGTTTCGACAGGCTGTTGACCGCATGCGGCAGGAAGCATATTCAACGTTTTTCCGGAATTCCTATGTCTGACAATAATTTTTCGCAAACGGCTGCCTTTATCTGGTCGGTCGCTGATTTGCTGCGTGGTGATTTTAGACAGTCTCAGTACGGGCGCGTAATCCTGCCCTTTACGCTGCTGCGCCGCCTTGAGTGTGTGCTGGCGGAGACCAAAGATGCGGTGGTGGCGAAGTATGATGAACTAAAAACCAGCCTACTGCCGGAAGATGCCAAAGAGAAGTTTCTGCTGCGCACCAGCACATTTTCCTTCTTCAACACCTCGAAGATGGATCTGGGTAAAATGGGGCAGAATGACATCAAAGCCAACCTGGAAAGCTACGTACAGGCGTTCTCTCCGGACGCACGTGAAATCTTCGAACACTTCAAATTCAGCGAGTTTGTCGGCCTGCTTGAAGATGCCAACCTGCTGTTCAAAGTGGTGGAGAAATTCGCCACCACCGATTTAAGCCCAAAAGCGATTTCCAACCATGATATGGGCCTGGTGTTTGAAGAGCTTATCCGTCGTTTTGCGGAAAGCTCCAACGATACTGCGGGTGAACACTTTACTCCACGCGATATCGTGCGCCTGACCACCTCGCTGGTGTTTATGGAAGATGATGAAGCTCTGACGCAGCCCGGTATCATCCGTACCATTTACGACCCAACGGCCGGGACCGGTGGCTTCCTCTCTTCAGGCATGGAATATGTGCACGAGCTGAACCCTAACGCGGTCATGCGTGCTTTTGGTCAGGAGCTCAACCCGGAATCCTACGCTATCTGTAAAGCCGATATGCTGATCAAAGGTCAGGATGTCAGCCGTATTAAGCTGGGGAACACCCTATCTAACGACCAGTTACCGCAGGACCAGTTCGACTACATGCTTTCTAACCCGCCCTTTGGCGTGGACTGGAAAAAGATTGAGGGCGAGATTAACGATGAACATATGCAGAAAGGCTTTAACGGTCGCTTTGGCCCGGGCCTGCCGCGTGTTTCCGACGGCTCGCTGCTGTTCCTGATGCACCTGCTCAGCAAAATGCGCGACAACCACAATGTGGATGGTACTGTGAGCAACGGCGGGCGTATCGGGATTATCCTTAACGGTTCCCCACTCTTTACCGGTGGTGCGGGCAGCGGTGAGAGCGAAATCCGTCGCTACATTCTGGAAGCCGATTTGCTGGAAGGGATTGTCGCGCTGCCGACGGACATGTTCTACAACACCGGTATTGCTACTTATGTATGGGTTTTGTCGAATAAGAAAGGAGCCGAGCGTAAGGGCAAAGTGCAGCTGATTGATGGCACCAACCTGTGCGGCAAAATGCGTAAATCGCTGGGTTCCAAACGTAACCTGATGGGCAAAGACGATATCAAACTGATCACCCAGACCTTCGGTGATTTTGAGGTGGTGGATGCCACCACTCTGGAAGAACTGGGTCTGGAAAAAGCCGTCGAGCAAAAATCCAGCCGTGGCCGCCAGTCTGCCACCGCCAAAACCGAAGCGCCGAAAACCTTTGCCAGCAAAATCTTGAACACCACTGACTTTGGCTATCGCCGCCTGACCATTGAGCGCCCGCTGCGTTTATCTGCTCAGGTCACGGACGAGGCAATTGCAACTCTGCGTTTTGCGCCGAAGCCGTTTAATGCGCCGATGGAACGTCTGTATGAAGAGTTCTCGTCCCAATGGCATGAGGAGACCTATGGTGATTTCTCCGAGCTGGAAGCAGAAGCGCGCGCCATCATCAAAGCCGAATTTGTTGAGCTGAAAGAGAAGCAGATTAAAGACCTGTTCGACAGCAAACTGTGGCTGGCACAGCGCGGGTTAATGGAAAAGGCACAGCAGATTCAGACGGCGCTGGGTACGCAGGCGGGGGGCAAGACGCTGGTGAGCAACGATTTCAACCAGTTCCAGCTGACCCTGAAAGTGGCCATCAAAACGGCTGGCGTGAAGCTGGACGCGAAAGAGAACAAGCAGTTTATCGACGCTATCACTACCAAAAATCCGGATGCTGAGCCGGTGGTGAAGAAGACGCTGAAAGAAGCCGCTCAGCCGCTTTACGGCGCGTTTGAATACAAGGGCAAAGTGGTCGAGTTTGAACAAGACGGAGACCTGCGTGATAACGAAAACGTGCCGCTGAACCCGGCGGTGCCTACCAGCGACCTGATTGAAAATTACTTCAAAGCAGAAGTGCTGCCGCACGTGAATGACGCGTGGATCAACGCCGATAAACGTGATGCGAAAGATGGCGAGGTGGGGATTGTCGGTTACGAGATCCCGTTTAACCGCCATTTCTACGTCTATCAACCACCGCGCCCGCTCGAAGAGATTGATGCCGATCTGGATGCGGTCAGCGCCGAGATTATGAAGCTGCTGCAGGAGGTACATTCCTGATGGCTAAGTATAAGGCGTATCCGGAGTATAAGGATTCTGGGGTTGAGTGGTTGAATTCTATGCCTGCTCATTGGTCGAGTGCACCAATAAAATATCTTGCATTAACTACTAATTCTCTTTTTCTTGATGGAGACTGGATTGAAAGCAAGGATATCTCCGATGATGGTGTTCGCTATATTACTACTGGTAATGTAGGTGAAGGTTTCTACAAAGAACAAGGTTCAGGTTTTATAACTGAAAATACTTTTAATAAGCTTAATTGCACTGAGGTTTTTGAGGGGGATATATTAATATCTAGGTTAAATAACCCAATCGGAAGGGCATGTTTAGTGCCTAATCTTGGTTGTAAAACTGTAACATCAGTTGATAACGTGATATTTCGAACGGATAAATATTATAATAGAAAATATTTAGTACATCTTTTTTCAAGTAAAGATTACTTCCAGCATACTGGTAACTTGGCTCGCGGTACCACTATGCAAAGGATTAGTCGCGGGCTTCTTGGTAATATTAGAATCCTAGTGCCAACGGTACCAGAACAAGTAGTTATTGCTGCTTTCCTCGACCATGAAACCGCAAAAATCGATAATCTGATCGAGAAACAACAGCAACTGATTGAACTGTTGAAAGAAAAACGTCAGGCAGTGATTAGCCATGCCGTCACCAAAGGGCTAAACCCTGATGTGACGATGAAAGATTCTGGTGTTGAGTGGTTAGGGGAAGTGCCGGAGCATTGGGAACTCGTACCACTTAAATATTTGTGCAATTTTAGTGGGGGTGGGACTCCGACAAAAGATAACTTATCTTATTGGCAGGAGGGGACTGTTCCATGGGTTTCGCCGAAAGATATGAAGTCTTTTTGGATTTCAGAAACTCAAGATTATGTTACACCAAAAGCAGTAAGTGAATCCTCAACAAACTATGTTGAAGAAGGTTCATTGCTCATGGTGGTTCGTTCTGGAATTCTTCAGCGAAATATTCCTGTGGCTATAAATATCGTAAAGGTTACGATGAATCAGGATATGAAAGCGTTAAGATTTAATGAAAGAATGAAGGCCCATTATGCCGCGTATTTTATCAACGGGAATGTCAATTCTTTGTTGTTAGAATGGACAAAAGAAGGGGCTACTGTCGAAAGCATTGAGCATGAGTATCTTGCAAATGGATTGATCCCTGTCCCACCGATAGATGAGCAACATTCGATAATTAAGAGCATCTCAGACCAAATGATACGTTTTGAGTTATTGGAAGAAAAAGCATTAACAGGTATCCGACTTCTCCAGGAACGCCGCACCGCCCTTATCTCCGCAGCTGTCACCGGAAAAATCGACGTCCGCGATTGGGTTGCCCCGGATACCCAAGATGTTGAGGAGCCACAGGAGGCCACAGCATGAGCATGGATAGCACCAAAGAGCTGATTTTCCAGGATGAAATGATCGCTCAGATGATCGACAGAGGCTGGGTTCGTGGCACAACTAACGGCTACGATCGCGAACGCGCGCTGTACTCGCAGGATGCGCTGACCTTTGTGCAGACCACGCAGCCGCAGGAGTGGGAGAAGTTTGCCAAAATTTATCCTACCGATACCGAGCGTCATTTTCTTGATGCGCTGGTGGCGCAGCTGAAAAAAGCGGACATCAACGCCACCGATATGCTTTCACGTACTTACGGCACGCTCGGCGTGTTGCGTCATGGCATCAAAAGCCATAATGCGCGTTTTTCCCTGTGCCAGTTTAAGCCGGAACATAACCTCAACCCGGAAACCCTGACGCGCTACAAACAAAATATCTGCCGCATCGTGCCCGAGCTGATTTACAGCCCGCATGCGTCGAACGCCGCATTTGAAGAAACGGGCGTGAAGGCGAAGAAATGGCGTATCGACCTGGTGTTGTTCGTGAATGGCCTGCCAATAGCAACCCTGGAACTGAAGTCTGAATTTAAGCAGACAGTGCAAAACGCCATTACGCAATATAAGAAAACGCGTTTGCCAAAGGACCCGGGCACTAATAAACCTGAACCGCTGCTGATCTTTAAACGCGGCGCGCTGGTGCACTTTGCTGTCAGCCAGTACGAAGTGTTTATGGCGACCAAACTCGAGGGCGATAAAACCTTCTTCCTGCCGTTTAACAAAGGGACCCATGAAGGCGGCGCGGGGAACGACATCCCGGAAGATGCCAACGACTACGCTACCAGCTATCTGTGGAATGAGGTGCTGCTGCCGGACAATCTGCTGAAAATTCTCGCCAGTTTTGTGCATCTGCAAATCGAAGAGAAAGAAAACGCCATTGGCCTGAAGTTCAAAAGCGAGAGCCTGATTTTCCCGCGTTATCACCAGTGGGATGTGGTGAACAAACTGATCACCGCTGCAACGCGAGAAGGCACCGGCAATAAATACCTGATTCAGCACAGCGCGGGGTCGGGCAAATCGAACTCTATCGCCTGGACGGCCCACCAGCTTTCCCGCCTGTACGATGAAAATGGCGAGAAGCAGTTCCACTCGGTGATTGTGGTGACGGACCGCACTGTGCTTGACGACCAGCTGCAGGACACCATCTATCAGTTTGAGCATCAGGATGGCGTGGTCGGGCGTATTAATAACAAAGAAGGCGACGGTTCTAAATCAGAAAAGCTGGCCAGCGCGCTGGAAAACTCGCAGCCGATTATTATCGTCACCATTCAGACCTTCCCGTTTGTCCTGAAGGCGATTGAAAACAGCGTCAGTCTCAAGCAGCGCAAATATGCAGTGATTGCCGATGAAGCACACTCCTCGCAGAGCGGTTCTACGGCGCGGCAATTGAAAGAAGTGCTGATGACCGAAGAGGCGGATGACGATGTGGAGATATCTTCAGAAGATATTCTGGAGGCCACCGTTGCCGCGCGTAAAGGCAGCAACAACCTTAGCTATTACGCCTTCACCGCCACGCCGAAAGCCAAAACACTGGAGCTGTTTGGTCGTCGTCCCAACCCGCAGGAACCCGCATCGAAAACGAACAAGCCGGAAGCGTTCCACGTTTACTCCATGCGTCAGGCCATCGAAGAGGGCTTTATTCTTGATGTGCTGAAGAACTACACCAACTACAAAGTGGCGTATAAGCTGCTGCAAAAGCTGGACGATCCTGATCGGGAAGTGGACAGCAAAAAAGCCAAAATCAAATTGAACCAGTGGGTCTCGCTGCACGATCATAACGTGTCGCAGAAAGTGAAGGTAATTGTTGAGCACTTCCGCAAGCATGTGATGCACTTACTGGCCGGTCAGGCGAAAGCGATGGTGGTAACCAGTTCGCGTAAGGCGGCGGTGCGCTACAAGCTGGCGTTTGATAAATACATCGCCCAGCAAAATTACGACAAAATCAGCGCAATGGTGGCGTTCTCCGGGGAAGTGGAATTCCATGAAGATGACCACAACAGCCTTGCGCTGCTTAACCAGAAGTTCACTGAAATCAATATGAACCCTGGCCTGAAAGGCCGCGACATGCGCAAAGCATTTGATACCGACGACTACCAGGTGATGCTGGTGGCCAACAAATTCCAGACCGGTTTTGACCAGCCTAAACTCTGCGCTATGTATGTGGATAAAAAGCTGGGCGGCGTAGAGTGTGTACAGACGCTGTCGCGCCTGAATCGTACCTATCCGGGTAAGGCACAGTCCGGAACCTTTGTGCTCGATTTCTACAACGAACCTGACGAAATTTTGGGGGCTTTCCAGCCGTACTACCAGACGGCGGAACTGACCGATGTTAGCGATCCACAGCTTGTATTTGAGCTTTATGAAAAGCTGCGGGCCAGCGGTATTTTCCTGTGGA
>Ga0308168_1004037_pt1 | contig 10856 bp, 7 predicted proteins | sample PhyCR2_FD_202133 | JGI IMG/M metagenome (GOLD analysis project Ga0308168, IMG submission 202133) | Phyllosphere microbial communities from UC Gill Tract Community Farm, Albany, California, United States - DLSLRC.R2 | ecosystem: Host-associated > Plants > Phyllosphere > Unclassified | place: USA... | reverse complement strand
CCACGGCCGGCGCGGTCGCGCTGGCACCGGACGGCACGCTGTGGGTGGGAACCCAGGCCGGCCTGGTGAACTTCGATCCGAAGAGCGGGCGCATGACGCGGCGCAGCCTGATGCCAGGCGACGTCGATGCCAACAACGTGCGTAACCTGCTGGTGGCACGCGACGGCGTGCTCTGGATCGCCACCAAGGGCGGCCTGCACAGCCTCGATCCGAAGAGCGGCAAGCTGACCAGCTTCCAGCACGACCCGGCGGCGGGCGCGAGCCTGGCCGACAACGTGGTGCGGCCGATGCTCGAAGACCGTCTGGGCCGGCTGTGGATCGGCACCTTCGACGGTCTCGACCTGCTCGACCGCGCGACCGGCCGGTTCCGCCATTTCCGCCACAATCCGAACGACCCGACGAGCCTCAGCCACGACGAAGTCCACCACCTGCTGGAAGACCGCCGCGGCAACCTGTGGGTCGGCACCGCGGTCGGCCTGAACAAGATGGTGGTGGGCAGCGACGGCACCCCGCGCTTCCAGCGCTACACCAGCCGCGACGGCCTGGTCGACGACGCGGTGGCGGCGATGCTGGAAGACCAGGACGGCAAGCTCTGGGTCAGCACCTCCAGCAATATCGCGCGCCTCGACCCGGTCAGCGGCAACTGGCGCCTCTACGATATCGCCGACGGCACCCTCGAGGGCGCCTATTTCGACGCGTCCTGCCTGCGCACGCCCGACGGCACGCTCTACTTCGGCGGCCTGAACGGCATGACCGCCTTCCATCCGCGCGCGCTGCACGACAACCTGATCGCGCCGCGCGCCGTGATCACCGGCCTGCGCATCTTCGGCGAGCCGGTGCAGAAGCGCCATCCGGGCCTGACCACCTGGCCGGTCGAACGCGCCGCCGGGATCACGCTGCCGGCCTCGGACGCCGTGTTCACGCTGGAGTTCTCGGCGCTGCACTTCGCGGCGCCGCAGCGCAACCGCTTCGCCTACCGCCTGGCGGGCTTCGACCAGGACTGGACCACGGCCGATGCCGGCAAGCGCTTCGCCACCTACACCAACCTCGATCCGGGCACTTACACCTTCCAGGTGCGCGCCGCCAACAAGGACGGGGTCTGGAGCGACGCCCCGGCCAGCTTCGAGATCACGGTGCTGCCGCCGTACTGGAAGACCTGGTGGTTCCGCGCCGTGGCCGCGCTGCTGGTGCTGGGCCTCGGCTACGGCATCTTCCGCATCCGCGTGGGCGGGCTGCGGCGCCAGAAAGCGCTGCTCGAATACCAGGTCAGCGCGCGCACCGAACGCATAGAACAGCAGAACCGCCTGCTCGAGCGCCAGACCGCCGAACTGCGCGAGCAGCAGCGCCAGGTGCGCCGTCGTACCGACGAGCTGGCGCGCGCCAACGGCGCCTTGCAGGAAAACGAAGACCGCCTGTACCAGGCCAAGCAGCGCGCCGAAGACGCCACGCGCCAGAAGTCCGAGTTCCTGGCCAACATGAGCCACGAGATGCGCACCCCGCTGGCCGGCGTGATCGGCATGCTCGGCTTTGCCCTGCGCGACGGCCAGTTGAAGGAATCGACGCGCGAGCAGATCCTGCGCGGGCAGGCCAACGCCCAGTCGCTGCTGGCGATCATCAACGACCTGCTGGACTTCTCGAAGATCGAGGCCGGCAAGCTGACCATCGAGAACATCGACTTCGCGCTCGACGAGACCATCGGCCAGGTGGTCACCCTGTTCGAAGAGCAGGCCGGCGCGCACAGCGTGGGCTTCAAGGTGCACGTCGACCCCGACCTGCCGCGCTTCGTGGTGGGCGACCCGACCCGCCTGCGCCAGATCCTGGTCAACCTGGTCGGCAACGCCTTCAAGTTCACCCAGGACGGCACCGTCAGCGTGCGCGTCGAGCGCCGCTTGGCAGACCAGCTCGATGCCGAGGGGCGCAACATGATCCGCTTCTCGGTCGAGGATACCGGCATCGGCATCGAGCCGGACGCGCTGCCGCGGCTGTTCCAGCAGTTCGAGCAGGCCGACGCCGGCACCACCCGCCGCTACGGCGGCACCGGCCTGGGCCTGGCGATCTGCCGCCAGCTGGTCGAGTTGATGGGCGGCGCGATCAGCGCCACCAGCACCCCGGGCGAGGGCTCGACCTTCAGCTTCGTGGTGCCGCTGGCCGACGGCGTGCAGCCGCCGGTGGTCGAGCAGGTGCCGCTCGAGCCGCACACGCACCGCCTGCGCGTGCTGTGCGCCGAGGACTACCCGACCAACCAGATCATCGTGCGCACCATGCTGGAAGAGCTGGGCCACCACGTCGACGTGGTCGACAACGGCGCGCTGGCGGTGGCCGCCTGCGCGCGCACCCGCTACGACCTGATCCTGATGGACGGCCGCATGCCGGAGATGGACGGCGCCACCGCGACCCGCCTGATCCGCGCCGGCGGTCCGCTCGAGGCGCCGGTGCTGGACCAGGGCCTGATGATCGTCGCGCTCACCGCCAACGCCAGCGAGGAAGACCGCTCGCGCTATCTGGCCTGCGGCATGGACGCCTTCCTCACCAAGCCGATCGACGACGCCCACCTGCATTTCCACCTGAGCCGCGCGATCGAGCGCCAGCTGCAGCGCGGGGTCGAGCTGCAGCCGATGGTGCCGGCGGAGGTGCGTGCCCAGTCCGCGCCCAGCACCGCCGACCTGGATGCGATGTTCGGCGTGTTCACCGGTCCGCCGGACACGCCGGTGCCGCCGCCGCCGGGACGCGGCACGAATTACGGCCGCCGCGCCACCGACCTGAAGGGCCGGATGCGCGCCGCCTTCGTTGCCGACCTGCCGCGCCGCCGCGGCGAACTCGACGCGGCGATGGATGCCGGCGACCTCGAAACCTGCGGCCGCCTGCTGCACGGCATGCGCGGCAGCGCCGGTTACCTGGGTGAAGCCGAGCTGCACCAGCTGTGCACCGAACTCGAGCGCGATGCCGACAGCGGCCGCCTCGACCAGGTGAGGGCGCGCCTGCCGCGCCTGATGGGCATGCTGGCCCGTTTCGAAGAAACCGCGGCCTGAATCGTGCGCGCCGGAACCGTCTGTATAATTTGCTTAATTACAATGGTTTGAAGGGCGGAGCGCGATGAAGGTCCTGATAGTCGACGATGACGTGGTGTCGCGCATGATGCTGATGCACATGGTCGACAGCGCCGGCAGCTACGAAGTGCTGGAAGCCGAGGACGGCGAGGAGGCCTGGCGTCAGCTCGACGCCGGCCTGCAACCGGCGCTGCTGTTCTGCGACCTGCGCATGCCGCGCCTGTCCGGCATGGAGCTGCTGGCCCGGGTCAAGGCCGACGAGCGCTTCGCCAGCCTGCCTTTCGTGCTGGTCTCGGCCGCCGACGATGGCGCCACGATGGAGCAGGCGCTGGGCCTGGGCGCCGCCGGCTACATCGTCAAGCCCTTCGACACCGCCAAGGTGCTGCGTTTCCTGGCCGGCCTGGACGAAGAACCGGCCGCCACCATGCGCCGCCTGAACATCGACATCACCCGCCTGCAGCTCTACCTGGGCGGCCTGCAGCGCCAGCTGGCGGCCGCCGGCGCCGAACTCGATGGCCAGCTCGCGGCCGGCCAGCTGGACGCCGCGCGCGCCCAACTGGGGCGCCTGGCGGAAGGCTGCCGCATGCTCGGCCTGCTCAAGGCCGCCGCGGCGCTGGAGGCCCAGGCGGCCTTGCCGAGCTCCACTGCCGCTGTCGCGCGCGAACTGGCCACGGCCGGCGTCGCAGTGCAGCGCCAGCTCGACGCGGCGCGGCGCCTGGCGCCGCTGTAGCGCGCGGCACCGCACAGACCGCCTGTAAGGGCTGTGCCAATTGCGCGCCATCCGGCAATTGTTTTTTATTACAATCGGCCCGATGAACGCAACTCCATGGACAGTACGGTGAACGAATCCCTCGGCTTTCTCACAGGCGGCGGCCTGATGGGGGAGCGCATCGCCGCGCACGACTGGCCGGGCACGGCGCTGGGTCCGATCGCGCAATGGCCGGCGGCCCTGCGCACGACGCTCGGCACGGTCCTGAATTCCAAGTTCCCGACCTTCATGTGCTGGGGACCGGAACTGATCAGTTTCAACAACGACGCCTACCTGCCGATCCTGGGCAAGAAGACCGCGCTCGGCCTGCCTTTCCGCGAAGTCTGGCACGAGGCCTGGGACACGGTCGGCCCGATCGCCGAGCGTGCGTTCGCGGGCGAAGCCAGCTATTTCGAAGACCTGCCGGTCACGACCGAACGCTTCGGTTATCCGGAGCAGCAGAACTACACCTTCTCCTACAGTCCGGTGCGCGACGAGGACGGCCGCGTCGGCGGCATCCTGTGCACGGTGTTCGAGACCACCAGCAAGGTGCGGGCGATCGACGAACTGCGGCGCCTGAACCAGAGCCTCACCCACCAGGTCGCGGCGCACGCCGCCGACCGCGATCGCCTGTGGCGCATCTCGCCGGACGTGATGGCGGCGGCTTCGCTGGCCACCGGGCGCTTCCTGACCGTCAATCCGGCCTTCACCGAGAGCTTCGGCTGGAGCGCGCAGGAGGCCACCACCCGGCCCTTCATGGAGATGGTGCACCCCGACGACCGCGCCGACGTGGCGCGCCAGCTGCAGATCCTGGCCGAGGGCACGCCGCTGGTCGGCTACGAGACCCGGGTCCTGCACAAGGATGGCTCCTACCGCTGGATCCAGTGGACCATCTCGCCCGAGGGCGAACTGCTGTACGGCGTGGCGCGCGACATCACGGCCGAGAAGCACCAGGCCGACGCCCTGCGCCAGGCCGAGGATGCGCTGCGCCAGTCGCAGAAGATGGAAGCGGTGGGCCAGCTGACCGGCGGCCTGGCGCACGACTTCAACAACATGCTGGCCGGCGTGGCGGGTCACCTCGAACTCATGAAGCTGCGCCTGCGCATGGGCCAGACCGGGGACCTCCCGACCCGCATCGACGCCGCCCTCGGCGTGACCCAGCGCGCCGCCGCGCTGACGCACCGCCTGCTGGCCTTCTCGCGGCGCCAGGCGCTCGACCCCAAGCCGACCAGCGTGAACGCGCTGGTGCTGTCGATGACCGACCTGGTCAAGCGTTCGGCCGGTCCCGCCATCACGCTGCGCACCCAGCTCCAGTCGGCGCTGTGGACCACGCTGTGCGATCCGAACCAGCTCGAAAGCGCGCTGCTGAATCTGACCAATAACGCGCGCGACGCCATGCCGGAAGGCGGCGCCATCGTGATCGAGACCGAGAACGCGGTCATCGCGCCCTTGCAGGCGGGCCGCTACGGCGACCTGAAACCCGGCGAGTATGTGCTGGTAACGGTGCGCGACAGCGGCGCCGGCATGCCGCCGGACGTGCTGGCGCGCGCCTTCGACCCCTTCTTTACGACCAAGCCGATGGGGCAGGGGACCGGCCTCGGCCTGTCGATGGTCTACGGCTTCGCGCGCCAGTCGGGCGGCCAGGTGCGCATCGACTCGATACCCGGCCAGGGCACCGAAGTGCGCCTGCTGCTGCCGCGCCTGGTCGCGGACATGCCGGCACCGCCGGCCCTCGACGGCGAGGCGCCGCTGCCGGCGGCCAGCCGCAAGGGCACGGTGCTGGTGGTCGACGACGAAGCCGACATCCGCACCGTGATGGCGGAGGTGCTGCGCCTGCAGGGCTATACCGTGATCGAAGCCGCCGACGCACCGCAGGCCCTGCGCCAGCTGCAGGAGCGCGGCCGCGGCGGCCGCCCGGACATGCTGGTCACCGACGTCGGCCTGCCGAACGGCATGAACGGCCGCCAGCTGGCCGACCAGGTCCGCATGCTGTGGCCGCAGATCCCGGTGCTGCTGGTGACCGGCTACGCCGAGAGCACGGTGATGCGCAACGAGACCCTGCCGGCGCAGATGGAACTCTTGACCAAGCCCTTCCCGATGACGGCCCTGGCTGCGAAGGTCGGGGCGATGCTGGCGGCGGGCAGCGGCGGCGTGCAGGGCGCCGGCCAGGCCCAGGCCGCGGACGGCGGCGCGGCCAATGAGGTGCCCGCCTGAGCAGCTCGCTGCCCGCTGCGCGCAGCATCCTGTTCTCCGCGCCGATGGTGCGGGCACTGCTGGCCGGCACCAAGACCCAGACCCGGCGCGCCCTGCGCCAGCCTGCGGGCATCGAGCGCAATCGCTTCGGCCAGCCCGGCGACCTGCTCTGGGTGCGCGAAACCTTTTTCGCCTACGGCCGCTGGACCACCCGCTTCAACCCCGCCAGACAGCGCGACGAATGGGCGTTCGTCGACATGACCCAGGCCTGCGGCCACACCTGGCGCTATGCGGCGGACGAGGGCCCCGGCGCCGATCCGCAGGCGCGGCGCGACGCCGGCGCGGCCCCGTGCTGGCACAAGCGTTCCGCGCTGTTCATGCCGCGCGCGGCCAGCCGCATCCTGCTGCGCATCGTCGACGTGCGCATCGAGCGCCTGCAGGCGATCAGCGCCGCCGATGCGCTGGCCGAGGGCCTTGTGCCGGGGACGGTGGCGGATCCGGTGCTGGCTTATCGCGGTATCTGGGAGGGGATCAACGGGGCGGGGAGTTGGGCGGCGAATCCGCTGGTGTGGGTGGTAGCGTTCAGACAGCTATGACAAGAGGCATTGTAAGAAGGAAGCTAAGAAGGTAGGTAAGAGAGTGCTCCGAATTGCAGTTGCGTGCTCTCAAAGCGGCTGACCTTATCCCTGAGAAGATTTTGTTGGTTTGGTAACGCTACGTTACCAGCCAATGAAGGAGGGATGCGGTGCTCAAGCGATACCACATTACAGTTGGGGCCACTACGACAGCAGGCGGTACGGTCACTTCAGCTGGTTCCATGATGTCCGTTGGCGGAGCAAAGATCGCTCTCGAAGGTGACGAAGTATCCTGTCCGAGCTGCAATTCCAAAGGCGTCATCAAAATTGACGGCGCACGCCGCAATGAGCGCTTCAACAATCGGCACTTGGCGCTCAGCGATGACCTTTGTATCTGTAAGTGCTCCCCGCCGCCCAGGCTGGTGAGTAACCAAACCCAGAGGTACCAATTCGTTGGTGCCGCGTCGTCAATGAGTCTTGCTCCCTCTGCCGCACCGAGTTGGGCACAGCCGGTACAGGCAAGCAAGAGCAAGGCAGAGCCAGACGACGAGGCTGCAATCCGGCTGCTACATCCTGAGAGCCGGGAACCATTCAGGCGGCGCCCCTACAAGCTCGAGCTGACCGACAAGCTTATCGAGGGTATAACCGATGACGAAGGCTGCACACAAGCGCTGAGCGCGTTGGAGCGTGCATCCCTGGTCGCGTAGCATGTCGATGAGGGTAGTGCTAGCTGATCCGCCTTGAAGGAGTCCTCATGCCTAGCCGCTACGTTCCCGGGATGCCCAATTCCTTTTTTTTCGAAACATAAATACTTTGGTGTTCCGGTGAACCGGAACATTCATTCGATCTCAGAATTGGCCGTGACTACCCTGCCTGGCCCGAACGGTATTTCCCGCAAAGCGGTCGAGGTCGAGGTACTGACTCCCGAGCATCTGTGGGCCACGTTCCAAGTTGAGGCCGAGGACTTGATACGGGTGAATGGTCGTCTTGATGGGAATGAGCAAGAACGTAATAGTCGGATCAATAGTGCCTATGCAAAGCTCTGGTTGGCCGACAATCGTTTCCAGTGGGCGGGGCTTGCCGCATTCGCCTCCAAGCAGGTTGGATGTGGGCTGCTCCATTCGGCAGACACGATTGCCAGGAATCGCCGGGAACGCGAGCAAATGCAGTTGTCCATCGCTGCGGCATTCCCTGGTGCAGAGATCACGACCGGGGTACAAGCCGCAACGGAGGGAAGTGCCACGTTCATGCACAGGCAGCTTGGGTTCGGCAACAAGCATCTGTTCCTCGACATATATCCGCTGCATCGTTTCTACATGGAGCGAGGATTCAAGGAGTTCACAGACTGTCTGGCCAAAAGGCAAAACAAAAAGTATGCCGTGCATTGGGACGTCGACAAGGCAGTACTGCCGTTCGGAACACCTTTCCGCGAGATTCGTCAGGGCTTCGAGAAAATTGAAGAGGGAAGCTTGGCGAAAGCTGTCGAGTACCTGGCACGACATGAGCAGATAAATATTTTGCAGAGGATCTTGTACAACGATCCGATGGTGCAGAGGCTACTTGCAGCCAACCAGTATGCTTTGGTGACGGGCATGTCCCGCGGAGATGCAGAGGCGATCGAATTGACATTGTCAGCTCAGTGCAAGGCCAAAGACGGACTCACGCTACCCTTTTCAAAAGACAGGTTCGCCAAGCTCTGGGTAGCCGAGCAGCGCATGAAGTTCGTACTTCGGGCTGCCGAACAGTTCGATAAACTTTTGAACGGTCCTCAACGGCCCCTCGTCGAGGAGTCCATTCGCCCGATTGCCGCAGGTAAGGTCGTAATGTGAAGACCTCGTTGGCGCCTTTGACACGCTTCATGTGCCGCCCTGTGGAAGGCTCATGAAGCACCTCATGACAGGCATCCATGTCGTTACCGGTCTGGTCGGCGGTATTCTGCTGGGAACATGGCTCTTCATGTTGTGCTTTGGTCCGTTCGGCTTTCTGTTCTTCGTGTCGGAAGCCTTGGACCCTGCTACCTTGACCCGGCTCGACGGGTTACCCGGTAAGCCTCTCGCATTTGCGATGCTTGGCGTCGGCCTGATGCTGGCGCGGCTTGTATGGCGCCGTGCGCCCAGCTGGCGCTGGCTGCTCGTAGCGGCGGCGCTGGTGTCGGGCATCCCCAGCGTCATGTGGATCGTGTTCGTCTTTGCGACGGGAGCTGGCGTTCCCAATTTTGGCTATGGCAGCTAAGTAGATCGCCAAATATCACTTGCTTAGCACCAGATTCAGAATATATGATCCATATATGATTCGTATATGGAGAATATGGATGGGTATCGTCAACATGGAAGACGAGCTGCACGACCAGATCCGCAAGGCCAGCGGCGTGTCCTGCCGCTCGATCAATGCCCAGGCGGCGTTCTGGGTCCGCATCGGCATGCTGGCCGAGCTGAATCCGACCCTGAGTTTCAACGAGATCATGGCGCGCGAACTGCGCGCCGCCGGGGTGGTGACGCCGCACCTGAAGGTGGCAGGCTCATGACCAAGCGGCCGGAGGAGATCGTGCTGATGGCCGAGGCGGGCCGGCTGCTGGCCGGCGTGTTCGGCTACCTGGACCGGCTGCAGCTGATCGGCATGTCGACCATGGAAGTCAACGACCTGGTCGACGCCTACATTGTCGATGCGCTGAAGGCGCGCCCGGCCAGCAAGGGCCAGTACGGCTATGCCTACGCGCTGAATTCCTCGCGCAACAACGTGGTGTGCCACGGCGTGCCGTCAGCGAGCGAGATATTGAAGAGCGGGGACATCGTCAACTTCGACATCACGCTGGAAAAGAACGGCTACATCGCCGATTCCAGCAAGACTTACCTGGTGGGCGAGGTGTCACCGATGGCCAGGCGCCTGGTGCAGGTGACCTACGAAGCCATGTGGAAGGGTATCCGGGCCGTGCGTCCCGGCGCCAGGCTGGGCGACGTCGGGCATGCGATCGAGCGCCATGCGCGCCGGCACGGCTATTCGGTGGTCAGGGAATATTGCGGGCACGGCATCGGCCGCGAGATGCACGAAGAACCGCAAGTCCTGCACTGGGGTAAGCCGCAGACCGGCTTGATGCTGCGCGAAGGGATGGTGTTCACCATCGAACCGATGCTGAACCAGGGCCGGCGCACGGTGCGGACCGAAGACGATGGCTGGACGGTGGTAACGCAGGATGGGCAATTGTCAGCGCAGTTCGAGCATACCGTGGCGGTGACCCGGCATGGGGTGCGGGTGCTGACTTTGCGGACCGAAGAAAGATTGGTCCCTCCGACAGGAATCGAACCTGTATCTAACGCTTAGGAGGCGCTTGTACTATCCATTGTACTACGGAGAGGACACTGCGATTCGGCGAGCGGGCCCTGTCGGACAGGCCGGAATCGTGAACCGATCGCAATTATAGCCGATGATTCGGACAATATTCGAGGTCTGCCGACGCTAGTCGGTACAATGCGCCTTTCTTTCATTGCCGCACACGATCATGGCTGTCATTTCCCTCTCTTCCGCGCAACTGGCTTTCGGCCACGTCGCGCTGCTCGACCATGCCGACTTCTCGCTGGAAGTCGGCGAGCGCGTCGGTCTCATCGGCCGCAACGGCACCGGCAAATCTTCGCTGTTGAAGATCATCTCCGGCCGTTCGAAACTCGACGATGGCCTGCTGGTCATGCAGCAGGGCCTCAAGATCGCCTACGTCGAACAGGAGCCGGTCTTCGACCCGGCGATGACGGTGTTCGACGCCGTCGCCGGCGGCATGGGCGAGCAGAAGGCGATGCTGGCCGAGTACGAGGCGCTGACCGGCCAGTTCGGACAAGGCAATGACGAGGCCCTGATGGAGCGCATGCACGAGCTGCAGGTCAAGCTCGATGCGACCGATGCCTGGAGCCTCGATAACAAGGTCGAAACCACGCTGGGCCGCCTCGGCCTGAACGGCGCGGCGCAGATGGGCACGCTGTCGGGCGGTATGCAAAAGCGCGTGGCACTGGCGGTGGCGCTGGTCTCCGGCCCCGACGTGCTGCTGCTGGACGAGCCGACCAACCACCTCGACTTCACCTCGATCCAGTGGCTGGAAGGCCTGCTGCGCGAATTCCGCGGCTCGGTGCTGTTCATCACCCACGATCGCCGCTTCCTCGATAACGTTGCCACCCGCATCATCGAACTCGACCGCGGCCGCCTGCTGTCCTTCCCGGGCAACTTCACCAAGTACCAGGAACGCAAGAAGGAGTTGCTGGCGATCGAGGAGATCGAGAACGCCAAGTTCGACAAGGTGCTGGCCCAGGA
>Ga0308168_1004025_pt1 | contig 10880 bp, 9 predicted proteins | sample PhyCR2_FD_202133 | JGI IMG/M metagenome (GOLD analysis project Ga0308168, IMG submission 202133) | Phyllosphere microbial communities from UC Gill Tract Community Farm, Albany, California, United States - DLSLRC.R2 | ecosystem: Host-associated > Plants > Phyllosphere > Unclassified | place: USA... | reverse complement strand
GATACGGCCCGAGGCATCATTGAAACTTGCAGGTGATGAGCTCGATCATGCGCGTCCTCCCGAAAACACCGAGGCTAGTGCGCCAGCAAAGCCGCACGCTGATGCAGATCAGGCGTACGGAACACGGCGGCGCCACCGGCGTCCTAGGTAGACGTTCGATGGAGTGCGACATGTATACGATGATTCTTTTGCTGTACCTGCAGCAGGGACTGGACGTCACGCTCGACCAGGCCCACCTGCGCGGCGAATTCCCGAGCCAGGCCGCCTGCGAGACGGCGGCACGCAAGCTGCGCGGTCCGCTCCCGATCCCGCACAATGTGCAGGCCGCCTGGCAGGACGTCATGTGCATCAAGCTCGCCAACAACGTCCATGTCAACGAGATGAAGCCGGTCGAGCTGGGCAAGCTGCTCGAAATGAATCCGCCACTCAATTGCCAGGCCGAGGGGGCCTGGGCGCGGGTGGCGGAGATGTGCCGCGGTCCGGCCGCAGCGGCGCCGGCCGGCGAGGACCGCCGCGACCGGCGCTGACCGCGGCGCTTGCTTCGGCGCTTACTTCGCGGTCATGGCCCCCTTGATGGCCACGCAGCGCTGGTCTTCCTGCAGAGTGTCGAGCAGCGCACGGCGGGTGCCGGCCGACAGTGCCGTCATGTCGGTGCTTGCTGCTTGCAGGCGCGCGACGCTGGCCGGGGTGCAGGCGGCCGGGATCAGGCTCGGGCCGTAGGAGCGCATGTAGACGGTGCCGGCGGCCTTGTCCAGCTCGGGCAGTTGCGCCAGGCGCTGGGCGGCGCTCTGTTCGGAAAGCTGCCCTTGCTCGGCCGGGTACAGGCTGCCCATCGCCGTGCGCACGCGCGAGAACGGCAGCTTGGTCTTCAGGTCCTGGATCGTGCCCAGCCATTCGCTCTTGACCGCCGGGTCCGGACGGCTGACGGTGGCGGCGATCGCGGCGGCGGCGCCGGTGTCCGACTTGTCGCGCGCCTGCTCGGCTTCCACCAGCGCGGCGGCGCCCGGGTAGCCGTAGCGGTTCAGGCGGCCGATGATGGCCCAGCGCAGGTCCTGGTTGATGGCCAGGCCATCGATCGAGGTCTTGCCGTCGAGCAGGGCGGCGAGGCGGTCGAGGCCTTCGCGCGAGCTGACCACGCCGAGGTAGGTGCCGAACCAGCGGCGCTGGAAGTTGTCGTCGCCCTTGGCGGCCACGGCACCTTGCCAACTCATGTCCTCGAGCTGGCGCGTGGCTTGCGCGGAGTAGGCGCCGTCGAGGTGCATGCGGTCGAGGTAATGCTTGGACTGCACGACCTTGCCCAGCACGTCGCCCAGCAGCGTGTAGTCCTTCTCGCCCGGCGCATTGGCGAGCGCGGTGGCGATGAAGTCGTTCAGCGGCAGCTTACCGTCACGTACGCCATCCCACAGGCTCTGCCACAGCATGGCGCGCAGCAGCGGATCGTCGACGCCCTTGATATGCGCGCGGGCGCTGTCGAACGAGCGCGGGTCCAGCTGCACCTTGACGAAGCCCCAGTCCTCGTAGTTCGGATACACCAGGTCCGGGCAGGCAGCGCCGACCATGCCCGGCACCGCGGTGCTGGCACCCTTGTAGGTGACCGGCACCTTGCGGTCGAGTTTCAGTTGCTCGCCGTCGCGGCGGAACGATGCCACCTGCACGCGCTGCTCGCGCAGGGTCGGGAATGCCTGCGGCGCGCTCTGCTGCAGCGTGAAGCTGCCGATCTTGCCGCCCGTGCAGGTGTAGTTCGCGGTGATCGTATTCACGCCGGGCTGATACAGCCATTGCTCGGTCCAGCCCTTCATGTCGCGCCCGGCCGCCTGGCCCAGGCTGCCGATGAAGTCGTCCAGCTTCGCATTCTTGTACTGGTACTTGACCAGGTAATTGTGCACGCCCTTGCGGAACACGTCGGCGCCCAGCAGGTGCCGCAACTGCATCAGCGTCGAGGCGCCTTTCGAATAGGTGATGGCGTCGATGTTGTCGAAGGCGTTCTGGGTCGACGGCACCGGCACTTCGATCGGGTGGGTGGTGCTGCGCTGGTCCTGGGCATAGGCTTCCTGCTTGCCGCTGGAGTAGAAGGCGCGCCAGGCGTCCTTGAACTCGGTGGCCTCGGCCGTGGCCAGCGTCCCCATGAAAGAAGCGAAGCTTTCGTTCAGCCACAGGCCGTTCCACCATTGCATGGTGACCAGGTCGCCGAACCACTGGTGCGCCATCTCGTGCATGATGACGCCGGCCAGGCGCTGGCGCTGCTCGGCCGTCATCTCGGCCTTGTACATGAAGCCGCGCTCGGCGAAGGTGATGGCGCCGGCGTTTTCCATGGCGCCGTACAGGAAGTCCGGCACCAGGATCTGGTCGTACTTCCCGAACTGGTAGGGCACGCCGAAGTAATCGTCGAAGAAGGCCAGGCCAGCCTTGGTGTACTTGAACCACTCGGCCGGCTTGACCTGCGACGCCACCGACTGGCGCGCGAACAGGCGCATCGGGTAAGTGCCGCTGCTGTCTTCCCACATCTTGTAGGGACCGGCATGCATCGAGAAGTTATACGGGCTGAGCTTCTTGGTCCTGGGGAAGGTCCAGCGCTTGGCGGCGCCGTCCGCCGTTACCTTGGTCTCGCGGGTGGTCGAGATCACGGTCCAGTCGCTCGGTGCCGTGACGTTGATCTGGTAGGTGCCCTTCAGGTCGGGCTGGTCGAAGGCGGCGAACATCTGGTGCGCCGCGGCCGGCTCGAAGTGCGAGTAGGTATACACGCGGCCGTCGACCGGATCGACCATGCGGTGCAGGCCTTCGCCATTGGTGCTGTGCGGGCGCTCGTAGGCGACCGTCACCGTGTTGCGGCCCTTTTTCAGGTCTTGCCCAGCCAGCGTGATGAACCAGCCGTTGTAGTGCGGTGTGACGCTCTTGCCGTTCACGGTCAGCGACTTGACGGTGGCCTTGTCCAGGTCGACGGTGAGCGCCGACGCATTGTCCTTCAGGTCGAACGCCAGGGTCGTGGTGGCGCTGAAGTTTTCCTTGCCGGTCAGCGTGAAGTCCAGCACATAGTCGACGTTCGACACGCGGGCCGAACGGGCGGCGGCGTCCGTTTGCGACAGGTAGGCGTTTTCGGCGCGCGGCGCGTTCGCTGCGGCGGTGTCGGCGGCAGCGGCGGGGACGGCGGCGAAGGCCAGCGCGGTGGCGGCGGCCAGCGGCAGCAGGCGCAGATTGAGGCTGGCGCTGAGGGCGGTGCGGAAGGCGAAGCGGATGGCTGGGGGAAATCGGTTCACGGTGATCCTTGCGGTTCGACGATTGAAGACCATGGCCGCGGCTTGTGGCCACGGCCAGAACGAATTGCGCAAGAATATCATGACAGCAATATTAAACGCACCGGTTGCGGAGCCGGTACGGGAAATTTTTGCTGGAAGCGGGCTCGATGGAGAAGGAAGCGACTCCGGGCTGTATGTATGCCGGCGCCGCTGTCAGGCTTGGCGTGTCCAATACAACCGCCATGGCTTGCCCTGAAGCTTGTGTTGGACGCTCCCGGACCTGGACTCAGGCGTTGGCTTGCAGCGCCGGGTAGTCGGTATAGCCCTCCGCGCCGGGGGCGTAGAAGGTTTCCGGTCGGGCCGGGTTCAGCGGTGCATCGGCCCGCAGGCGCGCAGGCAGGTCGGGATTGGCGATGAACCACTGGCCGAAGGCAACCGCATCGGCGTCGCCGCTGGCGATCAATTGTTCGGCGCTTTCCTTGCTCAGCTTTTCGTTGGCGATGTAGACACCGCCGAAGGCTTGCTTGAGTGCCGGGCCGAGGCGGTCGTCGCCGATCGCTTCGCGCGCGCAGATGAAGGCGATGCCGCGCTTGCCGAGTTCGCGCGCAACGTAGCCGAAGGTCTCGAGCGGGGTCGAGTCGCCCATGTCGTGCGAATCGCGGCGCGGCGCCAGGTGCATGCCGACGCGGTCGGCGCCCCAGACGTCGATGCAGGCGTCGGTGACTTCGAGCATCAGGCGCGCCCGGTTCTCGATCGCGCCGCCATAGATGTCGTCGCGCTGGTTGGTCTTGTCCTGCAAGAACTGGTCGAGCAGATAGCCGTTGGCGCCGTGGACTTCGACGCCGTCGAAACCGGCCTTTTTCGCGTTCTCGGCACCCTTGCGGTAGGCCGCGACGACCTCGGCGATTTCCTCCAGCGCCAGGGCGCGCGGGGTTTCGTAATCCTTCATCGGACGCAGCAGGCTGACGTGGCCGGCCGGCTTGATGGCGGACGGCGCCACCGGCGCCTGCCCGTCCAGGAACACCGGGTCGGAGATGCGGCCGACGTGCCACAGCTGCAGCACGATGCGGCCGCCGGCGCGGTGCACGGCCTCGGTGACCAGCTTCCAGCCTTCGACCTGCTCGTCGGACCAGATGCCCGGGGTGTCGGCATAGCCCACGCCCATCGGCGTGACCGAGGTCGCTTCCGACAGGATCAGGCCGGCCGAGGCGCGCTGCTCGTAGTATTGGGCCATCAGGGCATTCGGCACGCGGCCGCTGCCGCCGGCGCGGGCGCGGGTCAGCGGGGCCATGACAATGCGGTTCGGCAGGCGCAGGGCGCCGATCTGGATCGGGTCGAACAATGTGCTCATCGATATTCCTGTATGCGACATGAATGGCTGGCCATCTTAAGCCAAGCGCGCGATTCCTGCCGGCGGCTGGCCATTTTGCCGGTGCTATACTCGGCGGCCCATCATGGGACAAGGAAATACAAGCGAGGAAATCGAATGAACTGGATCGTCTTGGTCGTCGCCGGCCTGCTGGAAGTGGCCTGGGCCGTCGGCCTGAAGCACACCGCCGGCTTTACCCGGCTGTGGCCGTCGGTGTTCACGCTGGCCACGATGGCCAGCAGCGTCGGTATGCTGGGTATGGCGCTGCGCACTTTGCCGCTGGGCACGGCCTATGCGGTGTGGACCGGCATCGGCACCGTCGGCACCGCGGTGTTCGGCATGCTGATGATGGGCGAACCGGCCGGCGCATTGCGCCTGCTGTCGATCGGCCTGATCGTGGCCGGCATCGTCGGCCTCAAGCTCCTGACGCCAGCCTGATCTGCCGGGCAAGCGCCGCCGACCGCGCGCACATTTGCGCTGTGTCGTTCGTGGCGCTTTCATGCGGGGTGAATATACGGTCTGCTCAGCCGCCCTTGCGGCTCACGACCGGAGATTCGGATGAAGCTGCTCGCTGTGCCGCCCGACGATGTGCCCGCGGAGGACGCTCCCGTCGCACTCTCGGTCGTGGTGCCCCTGCACGACGAGGAAGACAACGTGCTGCCGCTGGCAACCCAGGTGGCGGCGGCGCTGGCCGCCTCGCCGTGGCCATGGCAATTGATCCTGGTCGACGACGGCAGCCGCGACCGCACCGCTGCGCGCATCCGCGAAGCCGTGGCCGCCAATCCGCAGCAGCTGGCGGGCGTACTCCTGCGGCGCCGCTTCGGCCAGACCGCGGCCATGCAGGCCGGCATCGATGCCGCACGCGGCAGCGTCGTCGCCACCATGGATGGCGACCTGCAGAACGATCCGCATGACATCCTGCGCATGGTGCGGCGCCTGCTCGACGAAGACCTCGACCTGCTGGTCGGCTGGCGCCGCGCACGCAAGGACGGCTTCTGGCTGCGCCGGCTGCCGTCGCGGCTGGCCAACGGGCTGATCGGGGCCGTCACCCGGCTGCCGCTGCACGATTACGGCTGTTCGCTCAAGGTCTACCGCGCCGCCGTGCTGCGCGAAGTGCGTCTGTACGGCGAGATGCACCGCTTCATCCCGACCTGGATGGCCACCGTCACCGCGCCCGAGCGCATCCGCGAAGAAGAAGTCAGCCATTTTCCGCGCCTGCACGGCAAATCGAAGTATGGGCTGTCGCGCACCTTCAAGGTGCTGCTCGACCTGCTGGCGGCGGTGTTCTTCGTGCGCTTTCGCGCCAGCCCCGGCCATTTCTTCGGCCGCATCGGCCTGGCCTGCGCCTTTCCCGGCATGCTGGCCCTGGCCTGGCTGGCCTGGGCCAAGCTGGTCGAGGGCGAAGCGATCGCGGGGCGCCCGCTATTGCTGTTCGGGCTGCTGCTGGCCGTGATCGGGGTGCAGTTCATCTGCACCGGTATTCTCACCGAAATGCTGGCGCGTACCTATTTCGAAGCCGGTACGGCGCGCACCTACCTGGTGCGCGCTACGCTCGGTACGCCGGACGCGATCGATGGCGCGATCGATGACGTGGGCGGTATCGCGCAGCGGGCGCCGCAGGGTGGACAGGGCGGGCAGGGCGGGCAGGGTGGACGGCCTGCGGCGGCGGAGGGGGCATGAGGCCGCCGGCGCAGGACGGTGAGCAGGGCCGGTACGCGTCCGTGACGGCAGCGCCGGCGCACGACGCCGGCCACCGACCTTCCGCGCTGCCGGCCAGCGCCGCCGCGAAGCTGCCGCCGTTGGTGCTAGCGCTGGCGCTGGTGCTGGCTGTGCTGGCCAGCCTGTTCCTAGGGCTGGGTACGGTGCCGCTGTTCGACGTCGACGAGGGCGCATTCAGCGAGGCCACGCGCGAAATGCTGGCGCGCGGCGACTATGTCTCGACCTGGCTCAACGGCGCGCCGCGGTTCGACAAGCCGATCCTGATCTACTGGCTGCAGGCCGCTTCCGTCACGCTGTTCGGCATGGACGAATTCGCGTTGCGCCTGCCGTCCGCGCTGGCGGCGACGGCGTGGATCGCCGCCATAGCGGTCTTCGCGCGCGCCCGTTTCGACGGCGCCGACGGCCCCGGCACCGGCTACGCCGCCGCCTTCATCGCCGCCACCACGGCCGGCGTCAGCGTGATCGGGCGCGGCGCCATCGCCGATGCGCTGCTGAACCTGTTCCTGGTGCTGGCCATGTTCGACATCATGCGCTATGCGACGGACGGGCAGGCCGGCCAGCGCCGCCGCGTCTTCCTGTGGATCGGGCTGGGGCTGCTGACCAAGGGACCGGTGGCGTTGCTGGTGCCGGGCGCCGCCAGCTGCCTCGGCTTTGCGGTGCAGGGACGCTTTGGCGCATGGTGGCGCGCGCTGCGCGATCCGATCGGCTGGGCGATCCTGCTGGCGGTGGCGGCACCCTGGTACCTGCTGGAGTATGCGCGGCGCGGCGACGCCTTCCTGGCCGGCTTCTTCATGCGCCACAACGTCGAACGCTTCATGGCGCCGCTGCAGGGCCATGGCGGCGGCATCCTGTACTACCTGCCGGCGCTGCTGCTGATCCTGCTGCCCTGGTGCGGATTGTTGCTGGCCACCGTGCCCGCCATGTTCCGCGCCATGCTGCCAGCACTGCGCCGGCGCCGCATGGCGTCCGACGATGCCTTCCTGTGGAGCTGGTTCCTGTTCGTGTTCGCGTTCTTTTCGCTGGCCGGCACCAAGCTGCCGCACTACCTGCTGTATGGCGTGACGCCGCTGTTCATCCTGATGGCGCGCGCGCGCCGGGCGCCGCATCCGGTCTGGCTGGTGCTGGCGCCACCGCTGCTGATGCTGGCGGCGGTAGCGGCGCTGCCGTACGCGCTCGAGCGGCTGGCACCCGGCATCGGCAACGCCTACGTGCGCGAGGCGCTCGGACGGGGCGAGGTATTCGGCAGCGCCTGGCGCGCCGTTGCCGCGGTGCTACTGGGCGCCGCACTCGGCCTGGCGCTGTGGCGCGGCGCCGCCTTGTGGCTGCGGCTGGCCGCCACCAGCCTGCTGTGCGCAGGCGCGCTCGGCGGCCTGCTGCTGCCGGCGGTCGGCGAATTGCAGCAGGGGCCGCTGAAGGAGGCGGCGCAGCTGGCCCGCCGCGAGGGCTGGGACGTGCAGCGCTGGCGCATCGACGCGCCGAGCTTTTCGGTCTACCGCGCTGCCGTCACGCCGTCGACCCCGGCGCCGCACGCCGGCCAGGTGATCCTGACCCGCAGCGACACACTGCAGGCGCCGGCGCTGGCAGGCGCGCACATCCTGTACCGCAAGGGCGGCATCGTGCTGCTGCGCGTGCGCGATTGAGGCCGCCATGCGCGCACCCCTCCATCCAGCCTGGGTCTGGCTGCCGCCCGCCGCAGCCCTGGCGGCACTGGTCGCGATCCTGGCCAGCGGTAGCAACCATGCGCTGTTCCTGCTGCTGAACCGTGCCGGCAGCGTACTGGGCGAACCGGTCTGGCTGCGGCTGACGATGTTCGGCGACGGCGCCATTGCGATGGTGCTGGTGTTGCCCAGTATCCGGCGCGCGCCGCACTGTTTCTGGGCGGCGCTGGCGGCGGCGGTCTTCGCCGGACTCTGGACCCAGGTCACCAAGCAGTTCATCGACGTGCCGCGGCCGCTCGCCGTGTTCGGCGCCGGCGAGTTCTTCCACGCCGGCCCGGCCTACCGCCAGGTGTCCTTTCCCTCCGGTCACGCGGCGGCGGCGTTCGCGATTGCCGGCATCGGCATCATGGGCCTGGCCCGGCATGCGCTGGTGCGCGCGCTGCTGCTGGCGATGGCGGTGCTGGTGAGCCTGTCGCGCATCATGGTCGGCGTGCACTGGCCGGTCGACATCTTGTGGGGCATGATCGGCGGCTGGACCGGCGCCTGGGCCGGCCTGGCGCTGCACGGCCGTTGCGGCTGGCGCACTTCCGGCATCGGCGGCCTGCTGGCCGGATTGCTGCTGCTGGGCATGGCGGGAGGGCTGCTGGTCAGTCACCACATGCACATCCCCGCGGTGATGCCGCTGCAGCGTACGGTCGCCGGGGCCTGCCTGCTGTGGGGGGCTTGGGAAATCGCGGCCATGCTGCCATGGCGGTGCTGGTGGTGGCGCTGGCCGCTGATCGGGCGCGGCCGCGACGACCCCGGCGAGCGTGGCGAGCGCGCCGGCGAATGGGGCGGCGGTCGGGCCACGGGTCGGGCCAGCGATCGGCTCAGTGAGCGCGCCGATGAACGTGCCGATGAACGTGCCGAAGAGCGTGCCGACGTGCGCGGCGTCGAGCCTGCCGCCGAACGGCCGATCGAGCTCGCCGATGAGCACGCGGGCAAGCGCAGCGCCGATGCCGAAGGGGCGGTAGCGATCAACAGGAGTGCGTCGGATGGATAAGGAAGGGTGGTGGCTGGTGATCGGCTTCGGCGGGCAGGCCCTGTTCATGGCACGCTTCGTGCTGCAGTGGTTGACGAGCGAGCGTGAGCGGCGCAGCGTGATGCCGGTGTCGTTCTGGTACCTGAGCATCCTGGGGGCGCTGGTGCTGCTTGCCTATGCCGTGCACCGGCACGATCCGGTGTTCGTCGTCGGCCAAGCCCTCGGGGTAGGGATCTACCTGCGCAACCTGCAGTTGATACGGGGTGAACGGGCACGTTCACGAAATGTCACTTCATCTTGACATAGTTTTACGAAGCTTTACAGCGGCCGTGTATTTTTTGGCGCTGTTGAACAATAGAATTTGCCATCGCTTTTCAGCTCATGGAGGTCCTATGGTGTTCTGTGCCGTTCCCGTCGTTTTTCTCACGAAAGGCGCCAGCTCATGAAACCATTGCGCTCTCAAGCGGTCGAAACTGGTGCGCGCTGGCGTCCGAACGGGGCATTCCTCGGTGCCCCTGGTTTGGGCAAAGGCAGCACCGTTGCCGACACCGCCCGGAAGGCCGAACCGTCCATGCCCCTCCAGATGCCATTGATCCCGCCAGAACGGCTGGCGCAGGCCGGCAAGATCCTGTTCATCGCGCATCTGGCGCTGGGCGACTTCACCTATTTGCAAAGCTGTTTCCGTGCGCTTGCCCAAGCCTATCCGCAGCTCGAGATCCACCTCTGGGTCGACGAGCGCCGCCGCACCGCCAATGCAGCCGAGTGGCCGCACCTCAAGAAATACGCGCTGTACGACTGGCTGGCCGAGTGTCCGTTCATCGCCAGGGTCTACAACGAGACCTACAGCCCGGCACTGTTCGCGCAGTCGGTGGCTGCCGCGCAACGGGAAGATTATCCGCTGGTGGTATCGCTGGCCGTGCTCGAGCGTCATAAATACGCGTCCCTGGCGCGCAAGATCAGCCGTCGTGGTTTCGTGGTCGGACAAAAGAAACGGGTGCGTCCTTACGATGTGATGAAATACCTGATCTATCGCAAGCTCGACGCCAGTATCCCTGCCTATACCGCGGCATCGCATCGCGACCAGCATATCAGCGACATCTACGCCGGCTGGTTCACCCAGCTGTTCGGCATGGACATTCCTGCGGGCGCGCGTTTCCCGGTGCTCGATATCGGCGCGCACTGGATGCGTTATGCGCACGAACAGTTCGTGGCCTGGGGCTTCCGCCAGGCGCCCGGCCAGGCCTCCCGGTCGCCCGCCAGGGTGGTATTCCTGAATGCCTTCTCCAAGTGCGCCGAACGCAGCTGGCCGCTGGAGCGCATCATCGGCCTGATCCGCACGATGCGTTGCGATCCGGCCTGGGGCGACAGCGGCTTCGTGGTCAACGTCGTGCCCGAGGAGCTGGGGCGTGCGCGGGCGCTGTTCGATGCCGAGGGATTGGCGGATACCCATTTGTTCAGTGCGGAAGACAATTTCTTCCAGCTGCCCGCTATCCTCAGCCTGTGCGACCTGGTGATCTCGGTCGAGACCGCGGTGATGCACCTGGCGAACGCCGTGCACGTCCCGGTGATCGCCCTGATGCGCCAGAAAAATCCGGAGTGGGCGCCGATCGACAAGGACAACAGCATCATCATCACGGTGCCCGGCCGCGACGACTGGGTCGCCCGCATCGGCGTCCAGGACGTGATGGCGGTGCTGGCGCAGGGTGCCGGCGTACAGCCTGTCGCCGACCACGCATGAGTCAAGTGAAAACAGGGCGTGGCGCCGCCGGGGTATCATGGGGCGGCGAAGTACTGACTTGACGCCTGCCCGGCTTGCGCCGGCGCCCACCGGATGCGAAAGGACTGCAGATGACGACCATGACCGGCAACCGCGACACCAT
>Ga0308168_1004016_pt1 | contig 10894 bp, 9 predicted proteins | sample PhyCR2_FD_202133 | JGI IMG/M metagenome (GOLD analysis project Ga0308168, IMG submission 202133) | Phyllosphere microbial communities from UC Gill Tract Community Farm, Albany, California, United States - DLSLRC.R2 | ecosystem: Host-associated > Plants > Phyllosphere > Unclassified | place: USA... | reverse complement strand
GGAGGGCGTGACGCTGCCGGTCGAGCGGAGACGTTCGTTGAAATAGTACCAAATAAGATGTATTTCCGTTCGGCCAGCATTGCGGGCCTGTTCGGGTAAGTCCTACCTTCTCTTTAGCAGAAATTGACGGGCGAACTTGGCAATTCCTGCGCCTGCTTCACCAATCCTGCTGTGGCCGAAGAGCCGCCCCCTGTCGTTCCCTGCCTGTGTTGCCTACCATGACAGGACCCTGCTGCCGCATGATCCGCGACCCGGGTTACACCCACAACAAGGAGACACGTCATGACCACGCCAACCCTTCCCACCCTGGACCGCCAAGCAAGCGAGCTCTGGCGCTGGAGCGCCACCGCTCTCGCCCATGGCATCCGTACCCGGGCCATCTCCTCGCGCGAGGCAACCATGGCCTGCCTGCAGCGCATCGAGCAGGTAAATCCGGCACTCAACGCGCTGGTCGAGGTGTCGCCCGAGGAAGCGATCGACGCAGCCGATGCGGCCGACCGTGCCGTGGCCGCAGGTGCTGTCCTGGGACCATTGCACGGGGTCCCCGTGTCGATCAAGGTCAACAGCGACGAACGCGGCCATGCCACCACCAATGGCGTCGCGGCTTTCAAGGATGAGCTCGCCGCCGAGGACGCACCCCATGTCGCCAACCTGCGCAGCGCGGGCGCCGTGTTCGTCGGCCGCAGCAATACCCCGGCATTTTCCTACCGCTGGTTTACGAGCAATGACCTGCACGGCCGTACCCTGAACCCGTGGAATCCGGAACACACCCCCGGCGGTTCGAGCGGGGGCGCAGCGGTCGCCGCGGCAACCGGCATGGTGCCGATCGCGCACGGGAATGACATCGGTGGATCGATCCGGCATCCGGCCTATTGCTGCGGCGTCGTGGGGCTGCGGCCGACGGTTGGGCGCATCCCGAGCGCGTATGGGCCGAGCAAGTTCGACCAGCCGCTCTCCGTGCAGACCATGCTCACGCAGGGACCACTGGCGCGCAGCGTGGCCGACCTGCGCCTGGCGCTGGCGGCGATGAGCCGCTTCGATCCGCGCGACGGGCTGCACGCGTCCGTGCCGCTGGCGGGGGAACCCCTTGCGCGGCCAGTCCGGATCGGGCTGCTGCGCGACGCCGCCGTGGCCCGGCCAAGTCCCGCGGTGAGCGCCGCGCTCGACCAGGCTGCCGGCTGGCTGCGCGACGCGGGCTATCAGGTCGAGGAGATCGACGACCCGGTGTTCGCTGAAGCGTACCGGCTGTGGTATCTGCTCGCAATGGAAGAATTTCGCCAGATCATGCCGCTGGTCGCGCAGGTCGGAGACGACGGCATGCAGCGCGCGGCCGCCCATTATTACGCAGTGGCGCGCGACTGGTGGGGCGAGACTCCGGGACTGGCGGACTACATGAATGGCTACGCACGCAGGGGCACCCTGATCGCGCGCCTGCAGCGCTTCATGCAGGACTATCCCTTGATCCTCCTGCCCGTGTCGGCGGAACAAGCCTTCGAGCAGGATGCCGACATTCTCAGCATCGAGGGCATGCGGCGCGTGATGGCGGCCAACTGGTCGATGATGGCCATTCCCGTGCTCGGCTTTCCGGCGCTCGCCGTGCCCACGGGCCTGGCCGCCGGACTGCCGGTCGGCGTGCAGCTGCTTGGACAGCGCTTTCGCGAAGACACCCTGCTCGAGGCGGGCGAGGTCATCGAGTCCCGGGCGGGAACGCTGACACCGACCGATCCGCGTTGACGCGGCCTGCGTCTTAGCGGCGCGCCTGGTCTCGATAGGCGCTGGGGGTGCAGCCGGCATGACGCCGGAATGCGCGGGCAAACTGGCTCGGGTGGGGAAAGCCGAGCCGTTGCCCGATACTTGCCACCGCGAGCTCGGTGCCGGACAACAGGTCCTTTGCGCGCTGGAAGCGCAACTCGTCATAGTAGCGGTAGGGCGAGCAGCCGGTGCTGTTGCGGAACAGCCGGCTGAAGTGGAACGGGGTCAGCCCGGCCTCCCTGGCCAACTGTTCGACCGAGATGCCGCTTGCCGGCATCTCATGCAGGGCCGCCAGCACGCGCTGCAGCACCGCGCGCCCCAGCTTCGGAAGCGTCCGCGCAGCGCCACCCGGCTTGCATCGGGAGCGCCGCGCCAGCGCGTGCAAGACAGCGATGCGGCAACTGCTGCCGAGCAGCGGGGAGGCGCCTACCAATGCCACTTCCTGCCAGAGCCGCACGAGGAGTTCGTGTACCAGCGGCTCGCTGAAACCGGAGCCGGCCAGGTTCCAGAGGCAGTCGCCTGGCTGATGGACGCCGAATTGCCGCAGCAGGCTATCGACATCGTCGCGTGGCAGGGCGAGATAGATACACTGTGAAGCCCCGTCGAGCCGCCAGCGTGCGTCGGCCTCCGCCGGGACGACGTAGACCGCCGCGCTCGACGGGCAGAAGTGCTCGCGCCAGCCAAAACCCAGATCGAACTTGACCGAGGTCGAGGCGATATTCTGCTGGGCGATGACCAGCATGTCGGAGGAGAGGCCGCGTTCGAAGAGATGGGCGGGCGCGCATTGCCGTGCGAGGGCCATGCCGTCCATCAGCGGCGCCGCCACATCGACGTCGCCCGCGGCGCGCCCGGGGCGGTCCAGGACTGCAAGAAAGTGTGAAGGCACACCCATCGGAAAGGCCTCGCATCAGGTACACGGTCTTCGACTTGTCCATCGTTAGCGCTTGCCCCATCAGCGGCAGAGCTGCATGAAAGATCGTACCAGATTCCGTCGCCCGTCAGCGGTCTTCGGCGGCGGGAATTGCGAGCCCGGAAACGACAACGTCCACTTGCATGAGTGGGCGTTGCGTGATGTTCTTGGTGGCCCGGGGCGGAATCGAAGCACAATGGACCGGCCACGGACCGATCAGCACCTTGTCGTTGAGCTGGGCCAGCGCGGCGCCGTCGAGCGGGGCAGCGAACAGGTGCAGCTCGTCCAGCGACTGCGCCAGCCTTGTCAGCAGTGTCCCGCAAGACACCGTGATCATGAATCCGACGAACAGGAAGTTCAGTGTCGTCAGGGCCGAGGGCACGACATCGCTTTCGGCATAACCGGCGACATCGAGCCGGGCCTGGCCGGTCAGGCCCAGCACGAGCACGATCGTGAGCAGGCGGGAAAAGATCTGGCGGCGCCGGTGTGCGATATCGGTAGGGGGGGACCCGCACACCCCCTATCACCCTCTGTGGCGACCGGTGTTGCATAAGTACAGCGAGAAGGCAGGGCTGGGCGACGAACGAACACCCAGGAGTGCGCCGCCGGTCCCCGGCTGCCCAGCCGCTTGTCGAGCCGCTTCATGAGCTCGCTTTTGCGCCAGCCGGTTCCCTGTTTGACCCCGCCGCTTCATTGAGCCAAATCGAATTCGGACATGTAATCAAAAGTATATTGGCTCGACAGGCTATGCGAAAACTCAGTGACTTGCATCATTTCCTACAAGATTTATGCATCTTTGCATTGCAGGCAATTCCGTTCTTCCCGCACCAGCCTGACGACTCGGTGAACATCCGCCGCGGTAAGCAAAACCGACTTTGCAGAACCTACGCTACATGGAGGTAACAATGAAAAGGCTTTTAGTGGGGTTGGCGGTAATGCTGTCAATGACCCTCGGTTCACAGGCGCTCGCGGCTGAATACGATGTTGCGAAAAAACGGTCCGATGGGACCGAGTTCAAGGTAGATCCGTACTGGCCCAAGGTATTGCCGAACAAGTGGCTGCTTGGCCAGGTGGCCGGCGTGGCGGTCGACCGTCGCGACCACATCTGGATCATCCAGCGTCCAGGTTCGCTCACCGAGGACGAGGCCGGTGCGGCGCAGACCCCGCCGCGCTCCGACTGCTGCCGGCCGGCGCCGTCGGTCATGCGCTTCGACCGCGAAGGCAACCTGCTCGCCGCATGGGGCGGGCCGGCCGACCCGGGCTTCCTGACCACCCGTTGCACGCCGGCGATCGGCTGTGAATGGCCGACCAACGAGCATGGCATCTTCGTCGACCACAACGATAACGTGTGGATAGCCGGAAATGGCGCGGGTAACCACCAGGTACTGAAGTTCAGCCGTGACGGCACCTTCCTGCTGCAGATCGGCAAGGCCGGCCTGACCGGCGGCAGCAATGCCACCACTGGCGGCCTGAACGGTACTCCCTTGCTGGGCCAACCGGCCGACATCGAGGTCGATCCGGCCACGAACGAAGCCTACATCGCTGACGGCTACCAGAACAAGCGCGTGCTGGTGGTCGACGCCACGACCGGCCGGTACAAGCGGCACTGGGGCGCCTACGGCAGTATGCCGAACGACGTCGCACCTGGTCCGTACGACCCAAGCGCTGCGCCGGCCCGCCAGTTCCGCAATCCGGTGCACTGCGTACGGATCGCAAACGACGGCCTGGTATATGTGTGCGACCGGGTCAACAACCGGATCCAGGTGTTCCAGAAAACCGGCACCTTCGTCAGGGAGTTCTTCGTTGAACGCGATACGCTGGGCAACGGCAGCATCTGGGACCTCGACCTGTCGGTCGATTCGCGCCAGCGTTATCTCTACAATGCTGATGGCGAGAACAACAAGGTCTGGATCCTCAACCGGCAGTCGGGCGCAACAGTGAACACCTTCGGCCGTAATGGGCGTTATGCCGGCCAGTTCCACTGGATTCACAACCTCGCAAGGGACTCGCAAGGTAATATCTACACCGCCGAAGTTGATACCGGGAAGCGCGCGCAGAAATTCGTTCCTGCGCACGACCATCACGGTCGCGACCATAAGTGATCTATATGTTCTATTCCTGCATGCCTCTTAGCTGCAGGGCAAAAAGGGCGCCTCGCGCGCCCTTTTTTGCCGCCTGGGCGGGGCCGATGTACCTGTGGCAGCGTTTGACCTTCATGGTATTGGCGCTCGGCGGCCTGCTTTTTTGCTGCCCCACCGCACTTGCCCACGACATCCCGGACGAGATGAGAGCCCACACCTTCGTCAAGGCCGAAGGTAAGCGCTTGCATGTGCTGGTGCGCATGCCGCTCGCGCTATTGCTCAATATCGACCTTCCGAAAAAGGGGCCGGGCTATATCGACCTGGCGCAGGTCGAGCCGGGCCTCCAGCGCGCCATCGTCGCCGCCGGCAAAGGGTTCGAACTGACCGAGGACGGCCAGACGCTCACCATGGCGCGTGGCATTGCCCGCATTTCCATGCCGGACGACCGTGCGTTCGACAGTTTCGATGCCGCGCGTGCCCTGCTGACCGGTCCCAGGCTTCCCGTCGACAGCTACGTGTTCTGGAACCAGGGCTATTTCGACGCCTGGCTCGAATACCCTATCAAGTCGGCCAAGTCCAGTTTCGCGCTTGACTTCAAAGTGGCGCCAGGGCTGAAGGACCGGCTCAAGTTCGACCTGCGCTACGTTGCGGACGACGGCACGGTGCGCGCGTACGACCTGCATGCCGGCGCCGGCATGACCGCGCTCGATCCGAACTGGCACCAGGCGGCGTGGACCTTTGTCAAGTCCGGTTTCGAGCACATTCTGGACGGCGCCGACCACCTGCTGTTTTTGCTGTGCCTGATCCTGCCCTTCCGCAGGCTCGACTGGAAACTGGCCGGCGTCATCACCGCCTTCACTGTCGGCCATTCGGTCACCCTGATTGCCGCCGCCTACCAGATGGTACCGATCGGTACATGGTTCCCGCCGTTGATCGAATTCCTGATCGCAGCGTCGATCCTGTACATGGTGGTGGAAAACGTCCTCACGCCGAACCTCAAGCGGCGCTGGCTGTTCAGCGGACTGTTCGGGCTGGTGCATGGCTTCGGCTTCTCGTTCCTGCTGCAGTCGAAGTTGCAGTTTGCCGGCTCCCACCTGCTGGTATCGCTGCTGGCGTTTAACGTCGGCATCGAACTGGGCCAACTGCTGGTGCTGGTCATTGCCATGCCGCTTATCGTGCTGTTGTACCGCTGGCGCCCTAACAGGGAGCACGCCATTAGCGCGATTATCTGTTTGCTGATCGGACACACGACCTGGCACTGGATGGGCGAACGCTACACCGCACTGCGCGAAGCTGACTGGCAGCCGGGCAGCGACATGCTGACCCAGCCGCCCTTCCTGATCGCGCTGGCGGTCGCCCTGCTGCTCGCCGCCGGATGGACGATGCGGCGGCGGCGCCTGCGCAAGCAAGCGATTGAACGCACGGGCTATGCCACCAAGCCGTCCACCACGACAGTGTAAGGACTACGACTCCCATAAACGACAACGCCCACTTGCATGAGTGGGCGTTGCGCGAGGTATGTTCTTGGTGGCCCGGGGCGGAATCGAACCACCGACACAAGGATTTTCAATCCTCTGCTCTACCAACTGAGCTACCAGGCCAAGAGAGGCATGATTATAGCCAGCCGATTCCGGCTCCGCAAGTCCTCGTTGCAACTTTCTTCGGCCAGGGGCCGCCGGTGGACCTGAGGTGCGCAGGGGACATCCCGCTATAATGCCTGCATGACGACCCCTACCTCTTCCTCCGCATCCATCCGAAGCGACGTCTGCATCGTCGGCAATGGCGCCATCGCAAAGACGGCGGCACTCGGCTTCGCCCAGGCCGGGCACAGCGTGACCTTGCTGGTGCCGGGCTCCCCTCCCGCATCGAACGAGGGCAGTGCCATCGGCGCCGGCGAGCGCCCCTGGGACGTGCGCGTCTACGCGCTGAACCACACGGCGCGCGACTTGCTGTCGTCCCTGAAAGTCTGGGACGCGCTCGCCCCGGGCCGCGTGGCGCCGGTCGATGCGATGGCGGTCAACGGCGACGGCAAGAACGGCGGCAGCCTCGGCTTCGATGCCTTCGGCGCCCATACCGGAGCCTTGGCCTGGATCGTCGAGGACAGCAATCTGAACGGGGCGCTGGACGCCGCGCTGAAGTTCGCCCACAAGGTCGAGATCGTCAAAGGCTGCGGCGCGCGCCTCACCTGCGGTCCCGACGGCGCGCAGGTGCAGCTGGAAGACGGACGCCGCATCGATGCCCAGCTCGTACTGGGCGCGGACGGGCGCGATTCCTGGGTGCGCGGGCAGTGCGACATCGGCATCGACTACCGCTCCTACCACCAGAAGGCGATCGTCACCAATTTTTCCTGCGAAAAGCCGCATCACGGCGTGGCCCACCAGTGGTTCACCTGCGCCGACGGCATCATCGCGCTGCTGCCGCTGCCGGGCAAGCGCGTCTCCCTCGTCTGGTCGGCGCCGGAAACCCTGGCCGCCACCCTGGCGGAAGAATCGATGAGCGAGCTGGCCGTGCGCCTGTGCGAGTACGCGGATGCGCCGCTGGGCGCCCTGAAACCGCTGCAGCCGGAGTCGTTCAAGGCGGTGCCGCTGGCGCTGGTGCGCCCGCATGCCTTGACCGCGCCGCACGTGGCCCTGATCGGCGACGCCGCGCACGCCGTCCACCCGCTCGCCGGACACGGCATGAACCTGGGCTTCGGCGACATCGTCGACTTGCTGCGCGTGGTGCGCGAGCGCGAGGAGCACCGCGGCATCGGCGACGAGCGCGTGTTGGCGCGTTACGCACGCGCACGCAAGGAAGATGTCCTTTTAATGCAACTGGCGACTGACGGACTCGAGCGTTTGTTCGGCGCCAACCTGGAACCTTTGCGCGTTGCACGCAATTTGGGCTTAAACTTGCTCGATAAGTTGCCTTTCATTAAGCGTCGCCTGATGGCGCACGCCATCGGACAATAGTAGAACCTTGAGGAACAAGATAGTGATGTTGAAAACCAAGATCGCCGTGCTGGCGATGACGGGCCTGGTGGCGTCGTGCGTGGGTGCCGAGAATACGACGGAAGCGAGCATCCGCAAGAACATCGAGCCACGGCTGGGCGGGGCCAAGATCGATTCGATCACGGCAACGCCGTACAGCGGCCTGTACGAACTGCGCATCGGTACCGACATCCTGTACGCCGACAAGAAGGGCGAGTTCCTGTTCATCGGCCAGGTCTACGACGCCAAGACCTCGAAAAACCTGACCAGGACGCGCATCGACGACCTTACCAAGATCAAGTTTTCCGACCTGCCGCTCAACATGGCGCTGAAGCAGGTGAAGGGCGACGGCAAGCGCACCATCGCCGTGTTCGAAGATCCGAACTGCGGCTATTGCAAGCGCCTGCGCCAGACCACGCTGAAGGACCTGGACAACGTCACCATTTACACCTTCATGTACAACATCCTGTCCGAGGATTCGTTCGTGAAGTCGAAGAACATCTGGTGTGCGCCGGACCGGGTCAAGGCCTGGGACGACTGGATGATCAACGGCAAGCTGCCACCGGCGGCGCCCGAGAAATGCGAAACCCCGAACGACAAGATCGTCGAACTGGGCCACAAGCTGAAAATCCAGGGTACGCCGGCAATCTTCTTCACCGACGGCACCCGCATCCCGGGCGCGGTCGACCTGCCGGCGCTGGAAGAGAAACTCGGCTCCATCAAGTAAGTATGTAAATGAGCATGCTGCAGCTGAATGTCAACGGCCGCGACACCGAGGTCGACGCCGATCCAGCCACGCCCATCCTGTGGGCGCTGCGCGACAACCTGAACCTGACCGGCACCAAGTTCGGCTGCGGCGCCGCCCTGTGCGGTGCCTGCACCGTGCACCTGGACGGCGCGCCGGTGCGCTCCTGCATCACGCCGATCTCGAGCGCCGTCGGCCACAAGCTCACCACCATCGAGGCCGTCGGCCAGGACCCGGTCGGCAAGGCGATTCAAGCCGCCTGGATCCGCCACGACGTGCCGCAATGCGGCTACTGCCAGAGCGGGCAGGTGATGAGTGCCACCGCACTGCTGCGCACCAACAAGACGCCGAGCGACGCCGACATCGACAGCGCCATGAGCGGCAACATCTGCCGCTGCGGCACCTACCAGCGCATCCGCGCCGCGATCAAGGATGCGGCCGGCACCCTCGCATAAGCGCTCGTGAAACCGGTCGGCATTCTGCTGGCGGCCGGACGTGGGCGCCGCTTCGATCCCCAGGGCCTGCGTAACAAGCTGCTGCAGCCACTCGCCGGCGGCGAGCCAGTTGTTATTGCCAGTGCCCGCCATCTCCTTTCCGTTCTACCCCATGTGATCGCCGTGGTGCCGCCGCAGGATGGCGGCGTGGCCGACGCACTACGCGCGCTCGGCTGCGAGGTCACGATGTGCGGCGACGCTGACAGCGGCATGGCGGCTTCGCTCGTGCACGCGATCGCGCACTCGCTGCCGCAGGCCGACGCCTGGCTGGTGGCGCTGGGCGACATGCCGTTTGTGGCGCCGGCTACCCTGCGTTCCCTGCTCGTCGCGCTGGAAGAGGGCGCGGGCATCGCTGCGCCCGTGTTCGAAGGACGGCGCGGCAATCCGGTCGCCTTCGGCGCGCAGCACTTGCCGGCGCTGCTGGCCCTGAAGGGCGAGCACGGCGCCCGCGCGCTGCTGAAATCCGAAGCCGTGACTGAGGTTGCAGTGGACGATCGTGGCATCCTGCGCGATATCGATACGCCCGCCGACCTGTAGGGTGGACGGCTCTGCCGCTTCGCGTATGGCGGGCATTTAGCCCGCCATACTCCACGCGTTCAACCAGCGTTCGAAACCTCGCGTCGACTCTTATGTGCGTTGAACGCGTGGGCGGCGTTCAAGCCGCGTGTACGCACCTGTCCAGGTGGAGCCGACCGGTGAAGCCGTGGTCGAGGCCATTGGCCTCGACCACCCCTACACCTACGAGGCTGCATCGCGGGTTTTGCCGAATCCGTTACACTATGGGAAATCGGCCCGTTCCCTACGTGATCATGAAAAAAACAGCCCAAAAAAAACAGAGCGCAATCCACTACACCATTGTCCCGAAAGACCTGGCGGGCCACCTCTTCAACGTCAGCGTCACCGTGCCGGTGCCCAGCCCCGAAGGCCAGGTGTTCGCCCTGCCGGCCTGGATCCCGGGTAGCTACATGATCCGCGAGTTCGCGCGCAACATCGTGCGCATCCGCGCCGAGGCGAACGGCGCTCCGGTGGCGCTCACCAAACTCGACAAACATTCCTGGCGGGCCGCCCCCTGCGCCGGCCCGCTGACCCTGCACTATGAGGTCTATGCCTGGGACCTGTCGGTGCGCGCCGCCCACCTCGACCAGACCCACGGCTTCTTCAACGGCACCAGCGTGTTCCTGCGCGTGGTCGGCCAGGAAGCGGGTGCGCACGAAGTCGACATCCAGCGCCCGGGCGATCCCGTTGCGAGGACATGGCGCGTCGCCACCGCGATGAAGGAACTGGGCGCCAAGCGCTACGGCTTCGGCAGCTACGTGGCCGCCGACTACGACGAACTGATCGACCACCCGGTCGAGATGGGCGACTTTGTGCTCGCCAGCTTCAAGGCGCACGGCATCGCGCACGACATCGTCATCACCGGCCGCGTGCCGAACCTGGACATGGCGCGCCTGCAGGCCGACCTGAAGGCGATCTGCGAAGCGCAGATCGCGCTGTTCGAACCGGGTACCAAGAAGGCGCCGGTCGACCGCTACGTCTTCATGACGATGGCGGTCGGCGACGGCTACGGCGGCCTGGAACACCGCGCCTCGACCGCCCTGATCTGCGCCCGTGCCGATTTGCCAAGCACCGCCTCGCCGCAGGTGGGGGAGCCCAACGAGGGCTACCTGAAATTCCTGGGCCTGTGCAGCCACGAATACTTCCACACCTGGAACGTCAAGCGCATCAAGCCGGCCGTGTTCGCGCCTTACGACCTGCAGGTCGAGAATTACACGCCGCTCCTGTGGCTGTTCGAAGGTTTTACCAGCTACTACGACGACCTGATGCTGGTGCGCGCCGGGATCATCAAGGAAGCGACCTATTTCAAGCTGCTGGGTAAGACCATAGGCAGCGTGCTGCGCGGCAGCGGGCGCCTGAAGCAGAGCGTGGCCGATTCCAGCTTCGAC
>Ga0308168_1004013_pt1 | contig 10902 bp, 13 predicted proteins | sample PhyCR2_FD_202133 | JGI IMG/M metagenome (GOLD analysis project Ga0308168, IMG submission 202133) | Phyllosphere microbial communities from UC Gill Tract Community Farm, Albany, California, United States - DLSLRC.R2 | ecosystem: Host-associated > Plants > Phyllosphere > Unclassified | place: USA... | reverse complement strand
AGACGAACTGCTGCTGCGCCAGCGCGCCAACGGCCTATATGCCGACGCCGCGACCTTCATCGTCAAGTCGCTCGGCAAGTCGCAGCAGAACGTGGTGGCGCTGACCTCGGCGGCGGCCGAGAAGATTCGCAAGATCGCCCTGATCGGCGACATTACCGGCCTGGTCGCGGGCCTGCTGGGCCTGGCGGGCGCGGCCGCCACCGGACAGGCGGCGCCGATCATCCTGGCGCTCGACAAGATCCAGACCCATGTGAAGGACATCAAGGCGCACCAGGCGCCCGCTCCGAAGCCTGCCTAGGCATTTGTGCGCCCGTTTTCATCCCGGGCGCATCGCGCTACACTGGTCCCACACCAGTTCATGTGGGAGCATGCAATGAACGGCTTTTCTTCGCTCCGGGGCTCAGTGCGGCCCCGGCACACGCACGCTTTTGCATGAATGCGCCCATGAACGCGCTCGATCAAGGCCAGTTGGCCCAGTTGCGCGCCGCGCTCGAGGCGCAACTGGCTGCGCTCGGCCGCACGGACGAGCCACAAACGGTGGGCGGCGCGCGCGACCTGCCGGTGTCCGAGGTCGAGACCTCGCCCGCCGACAAGGCCACCGTGCGCCTCCTGAACGATCTCGCGCTGGAAGCGGCGGGCCACCACGCGGCCCGGATGCAGGTGCTGCGCCAGGCGCTGGCGAAATTCGAGGATGGCAGTTACGGATTGTGCGAGGAATGCGGCGCCGACATCGGCTTTTCGCGCCTGCAGGCACGCCCCGAAGCGCGCCTGTGCATTGCCTGCCAGACGCGTTACGAGAAGCAGCGCTAGCGTCTGCCCGATCTGTCTTTAGTGAACGATTTCGGGAGGGATCGAAGGATCGAAATCGGCCCAGTCGCCGTCCACGATATTCCCGCGCGCGCGTTCGATCTGGACCGCGCCCAGGCGGCGCAGCACGTCGACAGCGCGCGACTCGTCGCCGGCCTCGTCGAAGGCGACGGCCACCAGCATGCCGGCCACGCGCTGTTCGACCGGGGCCCGGCCGCCCTCTTCTCCTTCCCCCGCTTCCTTCATCTTGCTGAAGCTGAACAGCGAGCCGACGTGGGCGCCCACCAGGCCGCCGACGATCGGGCCGGCCGGTCCGGTAACGGGCGCCGTCGCTGCGCCGAGGGCCGCGCCGACCGCACCGCCGGTAAGCTGACCCTGCACCACGCCCGTCGGCGTTTCCTTGGCGCCCGGCGAATGGAGGTTGTCGCCGCCGATCGGGGTCATGTCATGCTGGCCCGCCTGGCTCAGGTAGAAAGTGCTGAGGCGCTCGCGCGAGAAGCCGGCCTGGGCCAGCGCGTTTGAAGCGGCATTGGCTTCGTCCTGGGTTTGAAAGTGTCCTGCAATAATGGTGGACATGAATGTCTCCTGCATTGTTGGTTAGCCGAAGCATGCTCCTGCTGGGCTGCACATTCTGTACGCAAACGCACACGGTTTATCGCCACTGCCCATATGCCATTTCGTCGAAGCTCGGCTCGGGCGGCGGCGCCTGCCACTGCCGCGGGTCGACCCGGTAATACTTGAGGAATTCCTCGTACAAGGCCGGATGGCGCGACGCCAGGCGGTGCGGCTGCTCGAAGAAGGCCTCGGTCGCGACCGCGAAGAACTCGGCCGGATTGGTCGCGCCGTAATGGTCGAGCACGTCCTCGTGGCCGAACCAGGCATCGTGGCGCAGGGCCGCAAAATCGCGCGACAGCACTTCCGACCAGCTGCGGTAGCGCTCGGCACTGCCGAGATAAGGCGCGCCATTGGTGCTGCCCGATTCGCTGTCGAGCTGGTGGGCGAACTCGTGCAGGACGACATTATGTGAAGGCGGCGTCTCCATGCCGGCGCGGCGCACGTGGTCCCAGGACAGGATCACGCGGCCGTCGCCCCAGGATTCGCCCAGCAGGTCCTGGCGCTCCTCGGTGACCACGCCCGCCTCGTCGACCTGGCGCCGCGGCGCCAGGAAGGCGCCCGGGTAGACCAGCACCGCATTCAGGGTCGGATACACGGCCTCGCCGCGCGCGCCGAGCAGCAGCAGGCAGGCCTGGCCGGCGACCGTCAGGCGCATCTCCTCGGTGATCTCGAGCCCGGCGCAGCCGACGAAGGTCTTCTCATGCAGGAAGCGCCGTACCAGGCGTTCGAGCCGGGTGCGTTGCGCCGCGTCCATTGCCCGGTATTGCTCGACATTGCGCTCGAGGACGGCAAGCTCGCCGGCGGCAAGCGGCCGGGCCAGGGCGCGCCGCAGGCGCCAGCGCGGCACCGCCCAGGCCAGCAGGCCGACCGCCACCAGGCCAGACACCGTCAACAATGCTTCCATCAGGCCACCTTTATGCAAGGTTTGCCGCTCATCTGCCCACTCATGTGCCCGCCAGGTGGGCGTCGAGTTCGTCGGCCCCGCCGATCAGGCGTCCGCCGATGAAGACCTGGGGCCAGGTCATGCGGCCGGTAATGGCGCGCAGCACGCCGCTCGTGATTTTCTGGTCTTGCGAAATATCGGTATAGCGCAGCTTGCGTTCCGCCAGCGCCGCCTTGGCGCGCGCGCAGAACGGGCAGCCAGGACGCGAGAACATCACGATCGGTTCCGGCGCACGCGCCTCGGGATTAATGTGGCGCAGCATGGTGTCGGCATCCGAGACCTTGAACGGATCGTCCTCGCCCTCCTCCTCGATGAACATCTTGTCGATGATGCCGTCGCGCACCAGCATCGAATAACGCCAGGAACGCATGCCGAAGCCGAGATCGCGCTTGTCGACCAGCATCCCCATGCCGCGCGCGAAGTCGCCGTTGCCGTCGGGAACGAAGGTGATGCCGTCCGCTTCCTGGCCTGTCTTCCATTCGTTCATCACGAAGGCATCGTTCACCGACAGGCACAGGATGTCGTCCACGCCGTTCTCGCGCAAGACTTGCGCCAGTTCGTTATAACGCGGCAGATGGGTCGAGGAACAGGTGGGCGTATAGGCGCCCGGCAGGGAGAACACAACGACGGTCTTGCCCTTGAACAGCTCGTCGGTCGTCAGGTCGCGCCACTGGTTGTCGGGGCGCGCCTTGAACGTGACCTGGGGTACGGGTTTTCCTTCCAGCGATTCGGCGCGTGGCAGCATGAAGCCTCCTTGTGGGTGAATGATGCGGCATGACGGCCGCTTCGCCCGCAGGTGGGGCTTGTTGCCGGGTTTTCAATATTGTGGGTGTAAACGACAAACGCCGCGCTAATGCGCGGCATTTGCATGACGACAGCGATCGTCGGTTACGGAAGCGGGCCCCGGGTCTCCACCGCAGCCTGCCTCCGGCAGGAGGTCTTACTTGCCGATCTGACTAGGCGCCGGACCGAACAGGGCGGCGACCAGCGGATCGCGGGTGACCGGGCTGCGGTTCACGCGGATCGCGTAGTGGGTGTCGTCGGCCAGGATGTGGAAGTGGCGGCCGCTGCCGGCCATGCTCTGCTCGCGCAGGCCCGGACGCTCCTTGCGCGGGGCGGCGCCTTCGCGCTTCGGCTGGCAGATGGCGGCGAGGAAGGCCTTCACGCGTTCCTGGTCGGGGCAGATCTGGTAGACGGCCTTGCCCAGGTAGGTGGCGGTGCCTTCGATGTAGCGGGCCAGTTCGATCACGCCGGCTTCGCGCAGGTCGCGGATGTACTTGCGCGCGCCCGACGGCGAGAATTTCAGGAACCAGGCGATCTCGTCGGCCAGCATTTCGTGGGTCGACAGTTCGTTGATCAGCTTTTGCATGTTCTCGATCCGACGCTGCGTGGCAGAAGTCGACCGCACACGCTCGATCGGCGCCAGGGAGATGGGCGCGCGTTCGGTCGGCTGCGGCGGGACGCGTTCGATCAGCGCTGAATTGCTGGAAGTGTGCACTGCGCCTACGTCGCCTTGCACCGCGTTGTGATGGGTCGTTGCATGCATGTTGGTGTACTCCAATTGAGAGAGAGACTGGGAGGTCCGGGTCGCTGTGTGTGGTCTGACACTCTGACAACACCTCGGGTTCCGCTTAACTGGCCTCAAGATTGCCTGCGTCAGCACGGCCGGTCTGTGCGCCAGCCCACATTCGCAAAATTCCTCCAAGCATTTTTGAAAATTCTGCTTTACGGAGAATCAACACTCCTGTGCACACGCTCTGTTGTCGCAAAAACACAACGGTTTACAAAAATTTTTTCTTTTTGAAATCTTTAATAAATTTGCATGAAAAAAAGACCCCTTCTATATAGAGGGCGATTTTCGACACCGACACGGATGTTGTAAATCTGTCACTCATCAGTATCAGTAGGTGCGCTAGCGCACCGAGCCTCTGGAACCCCAGCCCTTATTATTCGTCCAACATCACTGTTTCAAGCACGCGATGTCACCCTACCTTTCAACTTATGGGAGTTTCCTGTGAACAATACGAAGAAGATCGCCCTGGCCGTGGCCATGCTCTGCGCCGCCGGCTCCGCGCTGGCCCAAGAAATCAATCCGTCCTGGTACATCCAGCCGAGCGTCGTCGGCATGAAGCCGGATGCGAATTTCGGCACCAGCGAAAAGGACTGGGGCGGTGGCCTGAAGTTCGGTAAGCCCATCAACCAGTACTGGGACCTCCAGATGGGTGGTAGCCACGTTCGCACCGAAGAAGGTCCAGCCGAGTACCGCCAGAGCCTGCTCGGCGTCGACGGCCTGCTGATGCTGTCGCGTGACCGTATTCGCCCATTCGTCCTGATCGGTGCCGGCGTCGAGCGCGACAAGGTGCGCAACCCGCTTCGTAGCGTAAGCCACAACTCCCCATACTGGACCGCCGGTATCGGTGTCCAGGCATCGCTGACCCCGCAGTGGTCGCTGCAGGCCGACCTGCGCGCCGTGCGCAGCAACCTGCGCTTCGACGAAGAATTCGGCTTCAACAAGCCGAACAACCGTTACCTCACCATCGGCCTGAACTACGCCTTCAACCCGCCGCCAGCACCGCCGGCACCGGCTCCGGCTCCTGCACCGGTTGTCGAGGCTCCGGCTCCGGCACCAGCGCCGGCACCGGTTGCTCCGCCGCCGGCACGTTTCGAGAAAGTGACCATGTCGGCAACCAAGATGTTTGAATTCGACAAGGCAACGCTGGTCATGCCGGCACCGAAGCTCGACGAGATCGCAGCTGCCCTGCAAGCCGATCCAAGCATCACCGACGTCGACATCACCGGTTATACCGACCGTCTGGGTTCGGAAAAGTACAACCTGCAACTGTCGCAGCGTCGTGCCGACGCCGTGCGTGAATACCTGGTCAGCAAGGGTGTCGACGGCAACCGCCTGAAAGCCTACGGCAAGGGCGAAGCCAACCCGGTCGTCAACTGCACCGAAAAAAACCGTGCCGCTCTGATCAAGTGCCTGGAACCGAACCGCCGCGTCGAAGTCGAGCAGATCACGATCGAAAAACGCGTTCAGTAATCGGCATCTCGGCCGCCGCTCCGCCCGCGAGGCGGAGTCGCGCGACGCCGCGCCGGAATGCGCGGCCTGAGGGGTACCTGGTCCGGTCAACCACGTCTTGCGACGACAGGTTGAACAGGGGCCCGGTACCCCTTTTTCATTTCACGGAGAATCGGTATGGATACGGTCGATAAAGACAAAAAACAGTGGATCCCCTCCCCGCGCCAGGTCTACCACATCATGAAGTGCGCGGTGACCGAATGGCTGGCGCACCGCGCCGCCAGCAAGGGCGCCGCCCTCGCCTTCTACACCTTGTTCTCGATGGCGCCGATCCTGGTGCTGGTGATTGCCGTTGCCGGCTTCTTCTATGGCGCCGAAGCCGCGCAGGGTCAGCTGCTGAGCGAATTGCGCGGACTGGTCGGCAAGGAAGGCGCGGAAACCATCCAGGCGATCCTGGCGGGTGCCCGCGACAAGGAGAGTGGCCTGATGGCAACCATCATCGCCGGCGTGCTGCTGCTGGTCGGCGCCACCAGCATGTTCGCCGAACTGAAGGACAGCCTGGACGAGATCTGGAGCGTGCCGGCCCCAAAAGACGCCGGCATCTGGGACACGATCCGCACGCGCGTGCTGTCCTTCGGCCTGATCCTGGTACTGGGCTTCCTGCTGCTGGTGTCGCTGGTGATCAGCGCGGCGATGGCCGTGGTCGAAAACTATCTCGGCGGCGTGTGGAAGGATTCCGCCGTGATCCTCGGCTGGATTTCCTCCTGCGTCGGCTTCCTCGTCATCGCGACCATGTTCGGCGTGATCTACAAGCTGCTGCCGCGCATCCACCTCTCCTGGCACGACGTGATCGTCGGTGCGCTGGGCACCGCAGCCATGTTCACGCTCGGGAAATTCGCTATTGGCCTGTACATCGGCAACAGCGGCGCGGCCAGCAGCTTCGGCGCGGCCGGCTCGCTGATCGCCCTGCTGCTCTGGGTGTATTACTCGGCGCAGATCTTCTTCCTCGGCGCCGAGTTCGCCCGCCAGTATGCGCTGCAGCTGGGCAGCCTGAAGCACAAGCCGGAGCACGAGACCGGGGCCAAGAACCTCAAGCGGATGACCTGGCCGGAGCGTCATTAAACGAAACGGCGCGGATCCAGCCAGGTCCGCGCCGTTTTTTTTCGGCTGTACGAATGATCGATGGCCCTACCGCGTGCGCATGAATGCGCACCCTACTCCCCCAGCAACTCCGCCACGAACTCCATGCCCTCGACCCGCTCGGCGACCGTCTTGAGGATCATGACCACCGGGACCCCGAGCAGCAAGCCCCACATCCCCCACAGCCAGCCCCAGAACAGCAGGCTGACGAACACGGCTGCCGGGTTCATCTTGGCGATCTTGCCCGTCATCCAGGTAGCGACCACCATGCCGACCAGGGTGGCGATGCCCATCGAGGCCCCGGCCACGAGGATCACCATGCGCAGCGATTCGAACTGCAGGAAGGCGACCAGGCCGGTGGCGGTGGTGATCAGGAGCGGCCCGAAGTAGGGCATGATGTGGGTCACGCCGGCGAAGATCGCCCAGGCGCCCGCGTTTTCCAGGCCGATCGCGCGCAGCGCCACCCACATCAGGAGCGCCAGCAGGATATTCGTCACCAGCAGCATGAACATGTAGTTCTGGACCGTGGTGTTGATGTCGTCGAGGATGTGGACGGTCACTTTCTTGCGTGTCAGCGAAGGGCCGGTCAGCTTGACCAGCTTGCGCTTGAAGGTGTCGCCCGCCAGCAGCAGGAAAAAGACGAGGAACAGGACCATCGTGGCCTGGGTGATGAAGGAGGCCAGGCCGACGGAACCGGCGAGCAGCCAGTCGGTGATCCGGAATGCCGACGAATGCGGCTGCGACAGCGTCGGACGGCGCTGGATCAGGCGTGCATCCTTGTTCTGGCCGACACTGGCCGTGGCCTGTTCGATCTCGGCCGCGGCCTTTTGCACTTGCTGGAAGGTCGAGCCGCCGCTGGCCGCGCTGGTGAGCAGCTTGGTCACCTTGTGGGTCAGCGTCGGCAGCTCGTCGATGATGTTGAAGAATTCGTCCTGCAGGCGATACAGGGTGGCGCCCAGTCCGCCGATCAGGATGGCGGTGACGAGGGTGGCGCCGATGACGCGCTTGATGCGAATGCGCTCGAGCCAGCGCACGACGGGGCTGAGCGTATAGGCGATGAAGATGCCGAGCAGCAGCGGCACGAAGAATTTCTGCGCCCATTGCAGGGCGAACACGAAGGCCACGGTGGCCAGGATGCCGAGCGAGAGGCCGCGGGCATTGACGTGGATGGGCAGGCGCAGGCCGCCGGAATGCAGGGTCAGGTCGTCACCCGGGCCGGAGTGGATCTCCGGCTGGACGATGTCAACCGTTACAGCCGGCGGTGCCTCTGGGGCGGCGGACTTGTTTGGCTCGGCTTGTGCCGAGCCTGGACTGGCGAGATGCATGTGTTTGCCGATTAAAAGTTGCCGGACCGCCGCCCAGCGGCTGGAATTACTTCACGCGGATGTCGTTCTTGACCGATGTTACACCCTTCACGCCACGTGCAACCTCGACGGCTTTCTGTGCGTCGGATGGCTGGGACACGAAGCCCGACAGCTGGACGTCGCCCTTGAAGGTTTCGACGTTGATCTCGGTTGCCTTGACTTGCGGATCGGCAGCGAAGGCAGCCTTCACCTTGGCGGTGATGACGCTGTCGTCGACGTATTCGCCGGCGCTTTCCTTCTGTGGGCCCGAAGCGCAGCCGACCATGGTGAAGGCGAGCGCGCCGGTGAAGATGGCGGTAGCAAGGCGTTGGGTGATTTTCATGATGTATCCCTTTCTGTCTATGGTCAAAGTCAATGCTCAGGTGAGCGATTCCGGTACGTCACTTGCCGTACGCGGTTTTTGCGGCGTCGACGCACTGGTCTTTCGCCGCGCCGGCAAACGCGTCGCACTTTTCGAGTGCGACCCGGTATTCCGCCGTCAGTTTGTCTTCACGCGCATTGCTGCGCGCTTCGATCATCTTGCGATCCGCCGTGGCATCGGCCCGGGCGGCGATCAGGGTCGCCTTGGCCTGCTTGATGCACACGTCGCGGTCATTGCCCGTCACAGCGCCGCAGCGCGCCTTGTCGCGGTCGTAGTTCGCGTCGGCGATGCGCATGCGCGCCTGGGTGTAGGCCTTCAGGGTGTTCTTGTAGGCGGCGCCCGCCTCTTCCTCGACGCGCACGCGCTCGGCCTTGGCTTCGGCCAGGCAGACGTCGCGCGGGTTGCCGGTGACCAGGTCGCAGCGGGCCCGGGCCGCCTTGTAGTTGGTGGCCGCGGTGTCGCGCGCCAGGTTGTAGGCGGTCTTGGCGTCGGGCACGGCCTGGGCGCGGGCGTGGGCGGACCACAGCAGGGCGGCGCCGATAATCAAGAGTGCGTGGACGTTTTTCATTTTTGCGGTCATGTTCTTGTTCTCCTTGTTCTGTGCAGTGCGTAGGACCTTGGATGATGTTTTACGCCCATCCAGCCGCGTTCTCTGTTCGCTGTCGAACACAACAGAACATGTTGTTTATATAATATTATTTTGGCAATTGATCGTGCGTGAGCGCACAGACCTTCCTGAGAAGGATTCGTATTCTTGACTCACACTTTTTGCCAGGAGAACAATATGAAAGCACCTCGCACCCTCGCCGCCGTCGCCGTTGCTGCCGCCGCCCTGCTCTCGGGCTGCGCCAGCTCGCCTTCGTATAGCAATGGCTATGCCAACAACGCTTATGACCGCGGCTACAGCAACTCCGCATCGATGGGCTACGGCGTGATCGAATCGATCCAGGTGACCCAGGCCGAGAACCGCACGAGCGGCGGCGGCGCCGTCGTCGGCGCCCTGGTCGGCGCGCTGGCCGGCAACCAGATCGGCAGCGGCAGCGGCCGTACCGCGGCGACCGTGGCCGGCGGCGTCGGCGGCGCCATGGTCGGCAACAACATCGAAAAGAACCGCAACGCCGGCGGCGGCCAGGAGATGTACCAGGTCAACGTGCGCATGGATAACGGCGAATACCGCACCGTGGTCCAGGACAGCGTCTACGACCTGCGCGTGGGTAACCGCGTGCGCCTGGTCGACGGCCGCGTCTACCGCTACTGATCCCGTGGGCGCTGTGGCCGTGCGTAAGGATAGCCGGTGCCTGCCGCAGCGTCCGACACGCCCTACGGGCCGGCATTGCCGGCCCGTTTCTTTTTCGGAGGTGAAGATGGATGCACAGACCCTGACCCGGCGCCTGCTGCTGGCCTGCCTGCTCGCAGGCGCGGGCGGCATCGCCGGCGCCCAGAGCAGCAACGACGCCATGGTTGCGCCGGCCGCCGCCAGCAAACAGGCGCAGGAAATCGCACGCGGCGACCCGGCGCGCTGGTATCGCGAGGACGCGACCGCCCAGCAGCAATGGCGCACGCGCCAGAAGGAAATCGGCGCGGCGCTGGATGAAGCGAAGCGCGCCTGTGCGCAGGGGCCGGCGGCGGAGCGCGCCGGCTGCCTGAAGGCGGCTCAGGAGACCTACAAGGAGGAACTGGCGGCGGCGCGGGCGGAAGCGGGAACGCAGGCGCGCTGAGAGCGAGGGGCGCATTTACGGCCGACAAAAAAAGACGGCGTCCAATCAATGATTGCGACGCCGCTCAAGCCCCACCATATTCTGTGTCCGTCAAAACCTCCGGCAGCGGGAGCCTTGAAGCCGCCGCTACCGGCATGTACCCGGATGGCGGCCGGAGCCGCCCTGCCGGCTCCTCTTACAATCCCTGCTGCGCGCGACGCTTCTTCATGTACCAGCCGGCAACGCCTGCCAGCACGGCGCCTGCCAGGGCCTGCTTGCCCATGCGGCGCTGGCGCACGAAGTTGAAAGCGGTCAGCGCATACGGCATCAGTACCGAGACGCTGGTGCCCGTGGGTTTCAGCAGAGCATCAGCCCGTGCCCGCAAGGCCCACGTCGCGTGGTCCAGAGCAGAATGTAACATGACTTCGGGCCGCGCGCCGTGCTTTACCTGCGCTTTAGCGTATGCAACACCGGCACGGTAGAACTCGCCTTCGCGCAGCAGCTCGGCCTTGCGCGTGACCGGATCGCGGCTGTGCTTGTGGCCGGCCAGTCCGGTCGGCTCGTCCTTTTTCAGATCATGCTTGTGGTCGTGCTTGTCGTGCTTGTCCATGTTCCCTCCCCTGTTGGTGGCTGCTCAGAGCAGCGCGTCGCGGTCGTGACGCAGTTCGTTCATCGTTTCCGGGAAGGCGAGCTTGCCTTGCTTAAGCATGGCCAATCCCTTCATCACGAGTACGACCGTGATCACCAAAAACACCAGGAACATCACCAGCAGAATCTTCCAGCCCCAGCTGTCCCAGGCCAGCATCACGATCGTCGCGGTGCCGTAAGCCAGCGCGAACCACACGGCGAGCACGGCGCCGGCGAAAATCGCCAGCAGCTCGATCACGTGGTTCCGCACTTCCGACATCTCGAGCGCCGCCAATTCCACGCGGGACACGATGAGGCCGAACAGG
>Ga0308168_1004011_pt1 | contig 10910 bp, 5 predicted proteins | sample PhyCR2_FD_202133 | JGI IMG/M metagenome (GOLD analysis project Ga0308168, IMG submission 202133) | Phyllosphere microbial communities from UC Gill Tract Community Farm, Albany, California, United States - DLSLRC.R2 | ecosystem: Host-associated > Plants > Phyllosphere > Unclassified | place: USA... | reverse complement strand
CGAGGGCGGCCACGTCAACTTCGCCCCGGCCGACGAGCGCGAATTCGCGATCCTGCAATACGCCTGGCGCGAGTGGCAGCACGTGTCGAACGAGCGCCTGATCTCCGGCCCCGGCATGGAGATCATCTACCGCGCGCTGGCGCAGAGGAATGGCGTCGATGCCCCCGCGCGCAACGCCGCCGACATCGTCAGCTGCGCGCTCGAACAGAAGGACCCGCTGTGCCTGGAGGTGCTGGAGTGCTTCGCCGGCATGCTGGGCGGCGCCGCTGCGAACCTGGCGGTCACGCTCGGCGCCTTCGGCGGCATCTTCATCGGCGGCGGCATCGTGCCGCGCGTGGCGCAGTGGTTCGAGACATCGCCGTTCCGCACGCGCTTCGAAGCCAAGGGCCGCTTTTCGAGCTACCTGGCGCAGATCCCGACCTACGTGATCATGACGCCGAATCCGGCGCTGTACGGCGTGGCGAGCATCCTGTCCGAACACCTGCGCGGCCGCACCGGCGCGAATACGCTGATGGAGCGCGTGCAGCACCTGCAGCACGAACTCTCGCCGGCCGAGCAGCGCGTCGCGACCCTGGTGCTGGAGCATCCGCGCAAGGTGCTGTCCGAGCCGATCGCCGAGATCGCGAAGCTGGCCGACGTCAGCCAGCCGACCGTGATCCGCTTCTGCCGCTCGCTGGGCTTTTCCGGCCTGGCCGACTTCAAGCTCAAGTTCGCGGGCAGCCTGACCGGCACCATCCCGGTGCGCCACAGCCAGGTGCGCATGACCGACAGCACCCACGATCTGTCGGCCAAAGTCATTGACAACACCGTATCGGCGATCCTGAAATTCCGCGACCAGCTCGACGTGAACTCGATCGACCGCGCCATCGAACTCCTGCGCCGCGCCAAGCGCATCGAGTTCTACGCGATGGGGAATTCGCGCGTGGTGGCGCTGGACGGCCAGCACAAGTTCTTCCGCTTCCGTATCCCGACCTCGTCCTACGGCGACTCGCATCTCTTCAGCCTGGCCGCCGAGCTGCTGGGACCGGGCGATGTCGTGATCGCGATCTCGACCACCGGCCAGCTGCCCGAGCTGCTGGCCGCGGTCGATACCGCGCGCGCGGCCGGCGCCGACGTCATCGCCATCACCAGCAGCAAATCGGCGCTGGCGAGGAAGGCCAGCATCTGCCTGGCGGTCGACCACAGCGAAGATTCGACCACCTTCCTGTCGATGATCTCGCGCATCCTGCAACTGCTCCTCATCGACATCATGGCGGTCGGGATCTCGCTGGGGCAGGAGAATGGCGGCGAGCATGGGGACGGCGACAACGAGCGCCGGCGCCTGCTGATCTCGCACCTGGACATCTGATGACGTAAGCGAGCTGGATCAAAGAACGTTTCCGTACGGCACTACACAATGGGCGGATATTCCCCCATTGGAGAGCCACATGATGCACCCGGATGACATCAAGCGTCTGGCGATCATGGCCACGCTGATCATGCTGTGCGCGCTCAGCTCCGGCCTGACCCATCCGGCGATTGTCTGACGCCGCGCTCTAGAAACGCGACTCGAGCGTCAGCCGCAGGCTCGGATGCCCGAGGATGGCCAGCCGGTTACGCAGCAGCGTGCCGCTGGCCATGTCCAGGTAGCTGCGCTCGTTGACCATGTCCATGCCCAGCAGGTTGGCGGCACTCAGGCGCAGCTGGCTGGTCTTGTCGAGCTGCCAGGCGGCATACAGTTCCAGGTCGCGCTGGGCGTGCAGCCAGACGGTCTCGTTGGCCGTCACCGCCACCCGCCCGCCGCTGCGAAAGCCGAAGTTCGCTCCCGCGCTCGCGCGCTCGCCCTTCCAGTCGACGCCGAGGTTGCCGGAGAACGGCAACTGCTCGTCGAGCCGGTTGTCCGGGCCCGGCACCCCATCCACGCTGGACCAGTTGCGCGCGAGGTTGGCGCGCAGTTCGAGCGGCGGCGCAGCTTTCATCAACGCGGCCAGCGGGAAGCTTGTTTCCAGCTGCAGGCTGCGGGTGCGCGCCTTGCCGACGTTGGCCGGCACCGAGATCCAGCGCCCATCCTCGAACGACACCAGTGGGCGCACGTAATCGTCGATGCGGCGCGCGGACGCGCTCAGCGACAGCAGCGCGCCCTCGGCCCAGTGGTGCTCCCAGGCGGCGTCGATGCCGAGCGCCAGCTCCGGCTTCAGGTGCGGATTGCCCTCGGTGTCCGGCTCGGCCGGGTTGTTGTTGACCGAGGTGTAGCGGTGCGGCAGCAGCTGGTCCATGCCGGGCGCCTTGTAGGTGCGCGACACGCCGAAGCGCAGCTGGTCTTCCCTGGTGCCCGGCAGCTTGTAAAGCATCTGCAGCACCGGACTGAAGACGCTCGATTGCGAGCGCGCGCTGCCGAAGGTGTTGCCCGCGGCGCGGATACGCACCCCTTCCCAGCGCGCGCCGAGGTAGGCCGACAGCCGCTGCGTGACCTCCCACTCGTCCTGCGCATAAGCCGCCAGCCGCGCCACGTGGCCGGTGTAGTGCTCGTCGCCGCCGGGGATGCGGGCCGCCGGATCCAGGTAATCCGTTTCAAGCCGCGCGTCGCTGCGGCGATCCCAGGCGCCTTCCCAGCCCACCGCCAGCGCGTGCTTGTCGATCAGCGGCACCGTGAACTTGCCGCTGGTCTGCAGCCCGCGGTCGCGCCCGCGCGAGGCGATGGTGCGGGTCAGCGGCTCGACCTCCGGATTGCCGCCGGCCGTGCGGGTGCTGGTGTTGTCGGTGCGGCCAGCGGACGCGCCCAGCTTCGCATCCAGCCTGGCGCCGGATGCGAACGCGTGCATCCAGTGCAGCGTGCTGCGCACGGTGTCGTTGTCGTTGCCCATGGCGATGCGCTTGTCCGGGTAGGGCGACAGCGCGCCGAGCAGGGTGGCCGTGGGCGCGTTCACGTCGATGTGGAAGCGGTTGAGGTTCAGGTAGCTCTCCAGGTCCAGGGTGTCGCCGCCGTCGAGCTTCCAGGCCAGTTTCGGTATCAGATTCAGCGTCGTCATGCGGCCTTCCTCGTGGCTTGCGGTGGTGCGCAGCAGGGTCGCGCGTCCGCTGGCGTCGCTGGCTTCCTCACGGCCCGGCACCTCGCCGCGGAAGCGGTTGTGCACCAGGCTGGCCGCCAGGTCCCAGGACATGGCATCGTTGCGGTCTGCCACGCGCAGGCTGGCATCCGGGCTGCGCGTGTCGCGCCCGATGGCGGCGCCCAGCTTCAGTTCGCGCTCGGGTTTGCGGACCGTCTTTTTGAGGACGATGTTGATGGTGCCGGCGATCGCCGCGGTCGAGTGTTCGACAGTCGGCGCGCGCATCACCTCGATGCGTTCGACCGTGTCCGGCGCCAGCGTCTCGACCAGCATGCCGCCGGGCGGGCGCTCGCCGTTCACCAGCACCTGCGTGTAGCCGCTGCCCAGGCCCTGCATGCGGATCTCGCCGCCACGGCCGGCACTGCCGCTCACCGTCACGCCGGGGATGCGTTTGAGGACGTCGAGCAGGTTCGTATCGCCGTAGCGCACCAGCTCATCGTGCTTGACGACGATCTTCATCGCGGTGTCGTCGCGGCGCGCGTCATAGCCGGCCAGCTTGCCCTCGACGGTCACGGTCGGCGCCGGCGCTTGCTGCGCATGGGCGGACATGGCCGTGGCCAGGAGGGAAGGGAGCAGGGCCAGGCACATGGCGTGCCGCAGCCCAGCGGCAGGCGCGGAAGAAAAAGCATGGCAGGGGCGGTTTGTCGGCATCGTTATCCTCGCATGGGAAATTATCTTCCTCACAATTTACCGTTAACATCCTAATGAGTGCAATAGTAATTGCTATCAGTTGGTATATTTCGCTGCGACACCCACCCTGGATGTCAATTCTTGCAGGTACCCATCGCAGCGTCGGTCGGCCACAATGCCGGTTCGCCACCCTGGCATCCCGGTTCGCCACAAAGCGTTTGCCGGCAAAAAGGAGATGGTTCAGGCTTGCATCAATGACACCAATAACAAGGGATGGGACATGAAACGACGTGAACTACTGAAGGCTTCCCTGGGTGCGGCGCTGATGGCCGGCGGCCTGCCCGGACCGGCGCGCGCAGGGACGGTGCTGACCAGGGTGCGCCCCGGTGCCGCCGGCTGGCCCAGTGCGGCCGCATGGGAAGGCTTGCAGCGTGCGACCTCGGGCCGGCTGCTGAAGCTGGCGTCGCCGTTTGCCGGCTGCGCTGCCGACGCCGCAAGCTGCGCCGCCCTGCGCGAGCAGATCAAGAACCCCTACTTCATCGGCGACCATCCCGCGCTCACCCAGACCAGCGGCTGGCAGGACGCATGGCAGTCGCGCCCCAGCGCCTATGCGGTGGCGGCACGCGAGAGCGCCGACGTCGCCGCCGCCGTCGATTTCGCCCGCACCCACAAGCTGCGCCTGGTGGTCAAGGGCGGCGGCCATAGCTACAAGGGCGGCTCGAACGCGCCGGACTCGCTGTTGGTCTGGCCGCGCGCCATGAACGCCGTCACCGTGATCGATGCCTTCGTGCCGCAGGGCGGCAGCGCGGGCGAGGCCGTGCCGGCGGTCAGCATCGGCGCCGGCGCCATGTGGATCGACGCCTATACCGCGGTGACCACCAGGGCCGGGCGCTATGTGCAGGGCGGCGGCTGCACCACGGTCGGCGTGCCGGGCCTGGTGCAGGGGGCCGGCTTCGGCAGCTTCTCGAAGCGCTACGGCACCGCGGCCTCCAGCCTGCTCGAAGCGGAGATCGTCACCGCCGACGGCCAGGTGCGGATCGCGAATGCGCACACCAATCCGGACCTGTTCTGGGCGCTCAAGGGCGGCGGTGGCGGCACCTTCGGCGTGGTCACGCGCATGACCCTGCGTACCCACGCATTGCCGGAGCACTTCGGCGGCATGCGCGGCGAGATCGAAGCCGCCAACCCCGCGGCCTACCGCGCACTGATCGCGCGCTTCCTCGCCTTCTACCGCGACAACCTGTGCAACGAACACTGGGGCGAACAGGTGGCGCTGCGCGATGGTCGCAAGCTGCGCCTGTCGATGGTGTTCCAGGGACTCGACCAGGCGCAGGCAAAAGCCGCGTGGAAGCCCTTGTTCGACTGGGCGCGGACCAGCAAGGACTACAGCTTCGAGGAGCCGCTGTTTCTGGCGGTGCCGGCGCGCCGCTTCTGGGACGCCGGCTTCTGGGACAAGACCGTGCCGGGCAACATGGTGCGGGACAGCCGCGAAGGCGCACCGGCGCACTACGCGGTATGGGAGGGCGACCGCGGACAGGCCGGCTGGTACATCCACGGCTTCGAATCGACCTGGCTGCCGGGCCGGCTGCTGGAGGGCGATGGCCTGGCGCGGCTGGCGGACGGCCTGTTCGACGCCGCCCAGCAGTGGGAGGTGGGACTGCACTTCAACAAGGGCCTGTACGGCGCGCCGGCCGAGGTGCTGGCCGCCGCGCGCAACACCGCGACGCACCCGGGCGTGCTCGACGCCTTCGCACTGGCCATCATCGCCTGCGGCGACGGACCGGCCTACCCGGGCATGCCGGGCGCGCAGATCGACCAGCCGGACGGACGCCAGCGCGCCGCCAAAGTGCGCGCCGCCATGGACACGCTGCGCAAGGTCGCGCCGGACGCCGGCGCCTATGTGTCGGAGAGCGACTTCTTCCAGGCGCGCTGGCAGGACACCTACTGGGGCGCCAACTACCCGAAGCTCCTGAAGATCAAGCAGCGCTACGATCCGGAGGGGCTGTTCACGGTGCGCCATGGCGTCGGCAGCGAAGCCTGGAGCGTGGACGGGTTTATGCGCAAGGGTTGAGCCATGCCGCTTTTGCTGCGGCGCCGGCGTTTTGGTGGGCTCGGGGAGCCCACCCTACGTTATCGCTACGGACGAGCCTCAGTCCTCGACAAACACCACCGCCGTCCGCGGCGGAATGCTGAACGACCCGGTAGCCGGATCGAAGCTGGCCTGGGTCGCGCGCTTGTCGGCCACGCCCGGCGACAGGAACACCGGGTGCAGGCGCAGCGCCTTGCCGGTTGCCTGCGCGTCGGTGACCGTGTGCCCGACCTTGTCGACGTTGATGAAGTAACTGATGCCCTTGAAGTTCGCGCCCGGATAGCCTTCGCCGTCCAGGTGGGCCGCGACCACGGTCGGCGTCTGGGTCGAGCCGGTGTTGAAGAAGCGCAGGCGGCGCCGGATGTCGGCGGATGTCGGCAGGCGGAACAGCGTCGAGCTGGCGCGGATCGCCAGCAGGTCGCGGAAGGCGTCGCGCGCGAAGGCGATGTCCGCAGGCGTGGGCTTGAACGCGGCGTTGGCCAGCAGCGGCTTGATCAGCGCGTAATCCTTGCCGTTGTCCTCGCTAGGGGGCAGGCCGGTGCCGAAGTAATTGTCCTTGTAGGTCCAGTCGAGGCGGTTGAACCAGTCGCCCGAGTTGAAGCTGTTGCGGTCCAGGGACTTCGAGCGCAGCACGTCGATGCCGGCGTGGTAGTAGGCGATGCCCTGCGCGAAGGCGTCGACGGCCATGCCCAGCACCTGCACGCGGGCGCGGTCCTGGCTCGAGGTCGATGCCGGCAGCTTGAAGACGTCGATGTCGTACAGGGTCTGGTTGTCGTGGTTCTCGACGTAGTTCACGACTTCCGAGGGCTCGCTGGCATAGCCGGCCGGCTGGCCGCCGTAGTCGATGCGCTCCAGCGCGACCACTTTGTCGTCGAAGGTCTGCAGCGGGTAGCTGCGGATCGAACCGGCCAGGCCGGCGCGCACCATGTCGGCGCTGCGCATCAGGTCCGCCGCGCTGTGCGGTCCGGCATGGCCGTTCGGGTCGTACACCAGGCCGTTGATCCAGCCCTGGCGCGCGAACAGCGCCTCGCCCGAATCGCCGGCCGAGCCGCCGCGCACGGCGTCGCGGGTGCGGTCGTTGAAGGTACCGATACCGCTGCCGTTTAAAGATAACTGCGACGCCTGCACGAAGCGCGCGCCATCGGCCACTTCGCCGAAGTTCCAGCCTTCGCCGAGCAGCTGGACCGGGCGGCCGGCGGCTGCGTTCACGGTGCGCTGCAATTCTTCCATGACGGCGCGCGGCTGGTGGCCCATCAGGTCGAAGCGGAAGGAGTCGATCTTGTACTGGGTCGCCCACAGCGCCACCGAGTCGATCATCAGCTTGCCCATCATGCGGTTTTCGGTGGCGGTGTTGTCGCAGCACGTGGAGCGCTCGATGCCGCCAGTCGCATTCAGGCGGTGGTAGTAGCCCGGCACCACGCGGTCCAGCACCGACTTCTCGTTCTGGCCGGCGATGAAGGTGTGGTTGTACACCACGTCCATGCCGACGCGCAGGCCGAGCTTGTGCAGGCTGTCGACCATCTCGCGGAATTCCACCACGCGGCGGGCGCCATCGGCGGGATCGGTGGCATAGCTGCCTTCCGGTGCGTTGTAGTGGTAGGGATCGTAGCCCCAGTTGAAACAGTCGGTGTCCGCGGTCTTCTTCACCAGGGCCTGCTGGGCCTCGCTGTCCGGCCCACCCGACGGCTTCGGCATCGCGCAGCCGACTTCCGGCACGCTGCCGATGTCGTAGACGGGCAGCAGGTGGATGTCGGTCAGGCCGTTTTTCGCCAGCGCGGCCAGGTGGCGCATGCCGTTCGACCGGGGGCGCGTAAAGGCGGCGTACTTGCCGCGCAGGGCTTCCGGCACGCTGCCGTCGTTGATCGAGAAGTCGCGCACGTGCAGCTCGTAGACCACCATGTCGGTCGGGTTCTTGACCGTCTGCGGTGCCTGCGCCGTGTCCCAGCCGGCCGGCTTGAGCTTGGGCGAGTCGAGGCGCGCGATATAGCTGCGCTTCGAATCCGCGGTCAGGCTGATGGGATAGGGATCGGTGACCAGGTTGCGCACGATGCCCGCGCCATCGACCGGCACGTCGACCGCATATTTGTAGTACTTGCCGCTCAGGTCGCCGGGCAGCTGCGCGTTCCAGGCGCCGGTGCTGGAGTCGAAGCGCATCTGGTACACCGCGCGCGCAGTGCTGCTGCCGGTGTTGTAGATGCAGACGGCGGCCTGCTGCGCGGTCGGCGCCCACAGGCTGAAGCCGGTGCGCGTGTTTTGCCCATTGAGCGTGATGTCGACGCCCAGCTTGTCCAGTTTGCCGGCGGCCGCATACAGGTCGTCCAGTGCGCCCGCCACCTGCACGCGCGTGGCCGCGCGCACGATGCCCTGCGCGTCTTCCTGCACCAGCACCAGCTGCTGGCGGTGCAGCTCGCCCATCCTGGCGACGTCGTCTTCGTTCAGCTGCAGCACCGGACCGGCGCCGACCCACTTGAAGCGTTCCGCCAACGGCGCCGGTACGCTGCCCTTGGTCAGGCCGAGACTCAGGGCGCCGGCGCTGCCCGTCACCTTGGCGCCGACCGGCGCGGCGATCGCACCGGTGGGCGAGTGATAGAGCTTGAACACGCCGTCCGCCGCAGCGACGGGGAAGGCGATCAGGCGCCGGTCGAGCCAGACGGCGCGGGCATCGAAACTGGCATTTGCCGCGCTCAGCACGGTCTGGAAGGATTTGCTGTCGCAGGCTTCGGGCGAGATGGCAGCGTGGGCGCCGGTGGCGGCGAGCAGGGCCAGCAGGCCGGCAGCGGTGGTGGTGGTTCTTGTCATTAAATATGTGTTTAGTTAGCTTAACGGGATCTCGATAAACCGTAGCGAGCGGAAGCCGAGTTGGCCGAGAAGCGCAGCCGTACTTACGGTACGGCCGGTCCGCCGTAGCGGAGCATCGCAGGCCGGCTCGGCGACGCGCAGTAGGTTTATCGAGATCCCACCAAGTAGTTGTTCACCATGCGGTAACGCGTCGCGTACCAGCCGAATACAAGGGCGGCAATAAAGGCGAAGGCCGCAAAGAAATACATCTGGAAGGCCATCACGCCCAGGCCCGTGTTGGCGATGTGGCCCAGCACGGCCTCGTTCTTGACGCTGGCGTTCACGATCAGCACCCACAGGCTGCCGACCGTCACCGCCAGGTACCAGAAGGCCATGATCACGCCTTTCATCGACTTGGGCGCCTGGCTGTAGGCGAATTCGAGGCCGCTGGCCGAGACCAGCACTTCGCCCATGGTCAGCAAGGCGTAGGGCAGGATCTGCCAGGCCATCGAGACCGGCGTGCCGCCGTCCATCGCGACCTGGATCGTGCCGATCGCCACCCACGACAGGGCGGACAGCGCAATCCCGGCCGTCATGCGGCGCAGCGCGGTCGGCTCCCAGCCGAGTTTGCGCAGCAGCGGGAACACGGCCAGGTTATTAAAGGGGATGAGCAGCATCACCAGCAGCGGATTCAGGGCCTGCATCTGCGCCGGCTCGAACTGGAACTCGCTGCCGAACAGCGACAGGGTAGGACGCAGCATCGCATTGGCCTGTACGATCCAGGTCGAGGCCTTCTGGTCGAACAGGGACCAGAACGGCGTCACCAGCGCGAACACGATCAGCACGCGCAGCACGCCGCGCACGCCGTCGACCGCGTCATCCGGATGCAGGCCGCGTGCGCGCTCCAGCTGCAGCGACACGCCGATGCCGCCGAAGGCGAGCAGCAGCACCAGCGCCGTGCAGGCGGCGATCACGAAGCCCCAGCTCGGCGTCATGGCCAGCGAGACCACGGCGCCGACCACGCCGACGGTGGCCACCGCCAGGCCCGGACGTCCTTCGCCTTCGCGCTTCGCCAGCAGGGCGGTGCGCGCGACATTGAGGAAGGAATGCGGATTCGCGGCGCTCGGCGGCACGTGCACGTACTTCTTGCGGCCGCTCCAGAACACCAGCGTCGCGATGAACATCAGGATGCCGGGGATGCCGAAGGCGACCGACGCGCCATAGTCGCGCAGGAAGATCGGCATCAGGAGCGAGGCGAAGAAGGAGCCGAAGTTGATGATCCAGTAGAAGGCGTCGAACACCACCTTGGCCTTGTCCTTGTTGGTGTGGTCGAACTGGTCGCCCACAAAAGAAGCCACCAGCGGCTTGATGCCGCCCGAGCCGAGCGCGATCAGGAACAGGCCGAGGTAGAAGCCCTTGACGTTGTCTTCGAAGGCGGCGAGGCAGGCGTGGCCGGCGCAGTAGACGAGGCTGAGCCAGAACACGGTGTTGTACTTGCCGAAGAAGCGGTCGGCCAGCCAGCCGCCCAGCAGCGGGAAGAAGTAGACGCCGATGACGAAGGTGTGGAACACATGCTTGGCCTCGCCCGCACGCTCGGCTTCGGGCAGGAACAGCAGCAGCGAGGAGATCAGGAAGGGCGTCAGGATGTTGCGCATGCCGTAGAAGCTGAAGCGCTCGCAGCCTTCGTTGGCGATGATGAAGGGGATCTGGCGCGGCATGCGGCCGGTTTGGACCGGCGCTGGGTTTTTGGTCATTGGGCGTCTCCGTAATCGTCGTTCCCGCGCAGGCGGGAACCCAAGTTTTGCGACTCGTTGGCGGAACTTGGATTCCCGCCTGCGCGGGAATGACGGTGGTGGGGTAGTACTGCCGCGATGCTATTCAAGCCTATTCAACTTGGCAACAAGAACTTCTTCGGCAAGTTCGCAACCCTAACATTGAATCTGTAGTTTGACTACTAAAAAGCCAATTATTCTTCAGTCACGAGATTCGTAAGATGATGATTTAAAACGATATTTACGATAACCCGCCAACTCGGTGACAATTGTCATCACAGTATCGATGCTGTATATTGCGTAAAAATTTACTAACCGGACATCATCATGACGAACCCTTCCGACGCTCAGAATCCGTGGTGGAAAGAAGCCATCATTTACCAGGTCTACCCGCGCAGCTACCTCGACACCAACGGCGATGGCGTCGGCGACCTGCCGGGCATCACCGCCAAGCTCGATTACATCGCCAGCCTGGGCGTGGACATCGTCTGGCTGTCGCCCTTCTTCAAGTCGCCGCAGAAGGACTTCGGCTACGACATCTCCGACTACTGCGAC
>Ga0308168_1004008_pt1 | contig 10912 bp, 10 predicted proteins | sample PhyCR2_FD_202133 | JGI IMG/M metagenome (GOLD analysis project Ga0308168, IMG submission 202133) | Phyllosphere microbial communities from UC Gill Tract Community Farm, Albany, California, United States - DLSLRC.R2 | ecosystem: Host-associated > Plants > Phyllosphere > Unclassified | place: USA... | reverse complement strand
TCATCCACATCAAACGTTAGTTTTGTTAGCCATACCGCCGCAACGAGTCGTGCCACCCGTCGCCTGTACGCGCCCACCAATGCGGCAACATACGCCAACGCTACCGTACGACCTTTGCAAAAGTGGTAAACATAAACTACAATAGATACGAACTTATTTACCACGTTGTGTAAGTAATTGTTTTTGTGAGTGTTTAGTGGAAAATTTTCCTAAAAAAGAGTTCGCGAAGGTTGTCCAGTCTGGCTTGGATGGCTCGCCAACTGCCTTCGCGCTCTCCGTAGGCCGGTTGATTGCCAAATTGAAGCATGTTGACCTAGGGCTGGCCCAAGAATTGTCGGCAATGCTCCCCGCCGGCGGCGCACTTAGGGGAGTAGGCGCCTTCACGCCTGCACCGGTAGATATGGATTCGCGCATGCAGCTCGTTGAAGTACTGTATCCAGTCATCTTGGATAGACAACCGGTCCTGGCACCAAAAATTAAAGCGTCGTTGGATGCCTGCTTGAAGGAATGGGCGAGCATTGACGTGCTGCTTAAGGAAGGGCTCGCGCCAGCGCGCATGCTGCTGTTTTGCGGCCTGCCGGGCACAGGCAAGACTATGGCAGGCCACTGGCTGGCCCAGGAATTGAAGTTGCCGTTGCTGACCCTTAACCTGGCTACGGTAATGAGCAGCTACCTAGGCAAGACCGGCAACAATCTTAAAGCGGTGTTTGACCACGCTGTCTCGCGTCCTTGCGTCCTGCTGCTTGACGAGTTTGATGCGATTGCCAAACGACGGGACGACGGCAGTGACGTGGGCGAACTGAAACGCCTCGTTAATGTCCTTTTGCAGGCGCTGGACGAGTGGCCCTCCAATTCAATGTTGGTGGCTGCAACCAATCACGGTGAACTGCTGGACCCGGCTGTTTGGCGTCGCTTCGATATGGTCGCTCATTTTGAGAGTCCCAATGCCAATCTCATCGCAAGATATCTAGAAGAGTTGCCTATTACCGAGACTGTGCGGGGCTCGCTTGCCACGCTAATGGAAGGCGAATCCTTCAGCGCAATCGGTGCACTTGTGTTGTCGGCCCGCAAGCACGCCTTGCTCGAAAGGACCGAACTGCAACCTCAACTGGTCAGGTTGGTCGTCCATTCCTGCATCGACCGCGGGGCAATGGCAAAACCGCTGGATGGAGAAATGCTCTTGATGCATCTCGAAGGCTATTCAAGACGCGAAATTGCTACACACTTCGGTAAGACGCACCCAACCGTCAGCAGTGTTATCAAGCGTTATTTAGGAGAATAAACATATGCAGGGTACGAACATCATTCTGGGCTACGGCGAGACCCTTACCCATGGACATACGCTCAAGCGTGGTTCAGGCAAGAAGAAGTACCCGTACAGCATCGAGGAACAACGGTCTTGGCTCGAAGGACAGTTGACTGCGTTGCGGCACGCCAGTAGCGCGGTGCCGGCGGGCGCCAAGCCACGAGGCCAGAATGTCGCGAAGCTCACCCTGCACCCTACTTTTTTAGCGAAAAGTCATCACCCCAACACGCTGCTCGCGGCAACCGGACTGCGATGCATCGGCAGCCGCGCAACCACCATCACCCCACGCAAGGAAACGCGCGCGGATAAGGAAGTGGCACCGACCCATACCGCAGTGCTGTTCGTAGCCGGACGCGATCAGGACTTTGATCATCTCAGCACGCTCCTCCGTGCGCACAACACTGCCAAGGTGCACAAGCAAGCATTGTGTCGCTTGGAGCTGATCAGTTCATTTGAAGGCAGTGAAAAAAACTATCTCGGTGAGGATGCGCACGGAGACGTTCGACTTGAAGTCGTCTTGCACGCGTCTGCGGAAGACCAGGACATTGTCGGTGCTTTTGTCCACTACGTCCACTCGCTGGGCGGCAAAGTGGATGCCCAGCGCAAGCTCGTCGTGTCAGGCCTGACCTTTATGCCGGTCTATCTCGCTGCAGAAAAGGTCGACGAGCTCGGTATTTTCCAATTCGTCCGCGTCGTGCGTGCAATGCCATCGCTGCGCATGGGGGGCAAGCCCATGCGTGCAATCGGGGCACCAAGTGCCGCGCTTCCCACTCAACCAGCTATTGACCAGAGTCTGCGCGTCGGTATCTTTGACGCCGGCGTTGGTCACTCGAGCTTGGCGCCTTGGGTGAGTGAAGTGGTTTTTTCTGGCACGGAAAACACAACAGCGGCCTGCCTCGGGCACGGTAACGGAGTTACCAGCACCGTACTGTTTGGACCACTGAATAAAGATGCCCCATTCTCCCGCCCGTATGCAAACGTGCGCCACTATCGCTGCATTGCTCCCGACGTGACACACGATCAGGGCGTGTACGATGTGGATTTGTACAATGTACTGCAGAATATCGACTCGGTTCTGAAGAGCCAACCGCTTGATTTCGTGAATTTTAGCCTTGGCCCTTATATGCCTATGGATGACGACGAGGTTCATCCTTGGACGGCCTTGATCGACAAGCACCTGGCGTCCGGGAACACGTTCGCCACCGTGGCAGTCGGCAACGATGGCGACAAGCCTTGGCCCATGTCGCGGGTACAGCCACCATCGGATATGGTCAATGCGCTGGCCGTAGGCGCTTGCGACAGCAGCGCCGACAAATGGCAGCGCGCCCCGTACAGTTCGTTCGGCCCGGGCCGTAGCCCAGGCTTGGTCAAGCCGGACGGAGTGAGTTTCGGCGGCTCCGACGCCGAGCCATTCATTGTGTACAACGCACTGGCTGACCAACTGATGGAAGTGCAGGGCACCAGTTACAGCGCACCGGCGACGATATACACAGCAATCGGCATTAAGGCGTCCCTTACGTCGCCGCTAAATATGCTGGCACTGCGTGCCTTGATGAACCATCACGCCAGCCGCGGTTCGCAGATGGCGATGAGTGAAGTGGGACATGGCCGCTTTCCGCAAACCGTAGACGAAGTACTCCAGTGCCCCGACAACGAAGTGCGCGTTATCTATCAAGGCACGTTGCAGGCAGGCCAGAACATGCGTGCCCCCATCCCATTTCCGACCATACCCCTTGAGGGGAGCGTCACGTTGCGCGCGACCCTGTGTTTTGCCAGCCATACCGATCCGGAGCACGCGATAAACTATACACGCGCAGGACTCTCGGTCGTGCTGCGCCCTAAAAAGAATTCCAGCAAGACGATGGCATTCTTCAGCGCGTCCAAAATGTACACCACTGAACTCGAAGCGCGCACGGGCGAACACAAGTGGGAGACGACGCTGCGCCACGAGCATGATTTCAACGCCACAACACTGAACGACCCGTTGTTCGACATCACTTACGGCGCGCGGGAGGATGGGCAGGCGGTGGACAACAGCAGCTTGCCGCCGCTACCATATGCGATGATTGTGACGGTTACCGTGGAGAACACGCCTGGAATTTACAACAACATCCGCCAACGCTACCAGACTTTGCTGCCGGTGGAAATTCGCCAAGAGGTGCGCATTCAGGCGACCGGCCAGGGAGGGCTGAACTAAGCTGCCGAACCCGCTGGCGATCGCTGTCGGTTCATAGGCGGACGATCGACAGAATGTCGCTGGTCCACAGTTTGACGGACTGCACTTTGACATCGACCGTTCGCAGACCTTCGCCGACCACCCACCGCACAGCGGGTTCTTTCTGGTCTCGAGTTTTTGCGTTTTTGGTGCCGGCGAATAGCAAATCCATAGACGGGCTGTCGTGGTGCACGACGCTGACAGGTGAAACGTAGTGCGGCCATGCCGAATTCTTAATGGCCCACTTGCGCCCGTGTCGGCTAAACACCATGATCATCGTGGGCGCGCGCGCGAGCCGTGTTATCCGGATGCCAGTGGCCTCACGGCTTGTACGAAATTCTTCGGCCACGTTGAGAATCAGATCGATTGATGCATTCTTTCCCGCGGTCCTGGTGGAGACCAGGTAAGGTGGCAAGATCAAGTCGGCGCTGAAGATGTTGGCCTCGGCTTCGCTGTTTTTTGCCTGTTGGTTTTGGGGCGCAAGATCCGCCTTGGTACACAGGTTCAGCAGACCATGTTTGCGGTCGCGCTCCCAATGGCCTATTTCGTGTCCGATCGAAAATCGTTGCCGCTTCTCGCTCGTGGCGGAATTAACGGTGATTATGCCAGCAGAAGCCGTGGCGACTAACCGTGCATCGGCGCCGTCGAGCGAACGTCGTTTGACAGTCAACCCTCGATCAGCCGCGATCGCCTCCAAATCTATTTCATCCGGTGTTTCGATGCCATATTCCCACAGCAGTTTCTCGCCCGGCGACAACGCATTCTCGTCAAGTCTCAGAGGCATTCTTAATCACCCCTAACTCGAGCAGATCCTCATATAAGGAAAAAATATCGCTGTCTGATTGCTTGGTACCGTTACGATAAGCGACCGCCAGCGTGCTGCGGTCAAAATCTGGCGTGCTGCTGAGAGTGGCGATGCGCTCTCTCATCGTCTCGATGTCGGGAAGTGGTATTGCGCGACTGGGGGGAAGGCCACGCAAGGCAAAGCCGGCATGTGCCGCGCCTTGCGCCCTGAATCTAAACATTCTCGCTTTTTTGGCTGCGCGGATTTTTTCTGCCACCAGATCCTGATATTGCTTGGCAACGGCATCGGGATCTTCACCGTTCTCCGTCAGAAGCTGGCTGATTTGTTCGTCGCTCGGAGTCTGTTCTTCTAGTACTTCTCTATGAAACGCGGACCGCAATGCCTGCGCCATCGTTAGACGCTTCGTATCTTGGTTGCTCATCGTTCTATCCTTTGGCTTTTCAATTTCGCCATCCCCCGATTCAGTCGTTTGCGCGCCGCAAGGTACTCGGCGTCATCAAGCTCACAATAGTCCTTGATTTCCGACCCAGTCAGTTCGAGCTCAGTCGCCACCAAAATAGCGCAGACCGCGTCGTCGCGTGCGAAGTACGAGAACACTGCATCGTAGTCGCGCAACATCGCCGCGCACTCTTCCGCTTCCTCCAGCACGTCCAGCACGCTGTTTTTAGGTAGTTCGTCGCCGCGAGTGCTGAGAAAAGCGTCGTCTTCAACGTCGTCTTCGCCGCTGGAAAGCGCAGACACATTGGCGACGCGCTGCGCATGAAAGCCCTTGCGGTCATTTGAGGCGATGCTACCGATAGTGTTTAGCATGAAGGTCGAAAACGGCATCTGCGCTGGGCACCACCTGCGCCGCAAGTCTAGGGCGCGCTCAACAGCTTCGCTAAAAAGCGCCTGGCCTGTCGCATAGATGGTGCCGAATGCCAACCGCCTGGCCTTGTAGTCCAGCAGGCGGCATTCGTCCTGCGTCAAGGCGGAAAGTGCCTCGATCACCTCGTCCTGTGTGGCGTAGTGTTTGTTGTGTTCCGTCAAGACCCGCCTCTCTTAAATAGGTGCGTCACTTCATACCCTGTATAGCTAGTCTGGGCACCGGCGGAATCCGGACATAAATGTGCCAACTGGACGCGCAAAAGAACTTTTTGTGTCTTTCAGTGTCTCGGTTTGCACCCAGCTCAGACTATCTCATCAGGCGGGCAGTTTTATGCAGATAGTGGTACTGCCCTCGGACAATCCATTTACTGTTGAGGTAACAAAAATGAATCATAGCAACTTTATCCAGATTCAGGTGGAGCGCGACCCGGGAAACGGGGCGCAGGTGTTTGTTAAGGCAAACGGTGGGTCTGCCGTGTTGACCGACACGACCCCGACCGGGCGCCAGATCCTGCATGCGACGCAGTGCCACCCCGCGATCGATTACGCGCTGCTGCAGCAGCTGCCTGACCGTCTTCTGGAGGAAATCGGCCCGGAAGAAGTGACCACTCTGGGCCCGATCGAAACCATCTTCTACGCCTTCAAGAGCGACCGATTGTATTACTTCTCGCTCAATGACAATAAGTATCCATGGGGCGGCAGCGTTCCCGAGCCCATCCTGCGTCAACTGGCCAATGCACCTGCACACGCGCAGATCTGGCTACAACGCCAGGATGAAGCAGACGTACTGGTTGCGACCGGCCAAAGTATCAGTCTGTCGGGTGAAGGCCTCGAGCGTTTCTACACGAAACTGCCAACGTGGAAGCTGGACGTGCAGGGCGTGGAGATCGTCTCGCCGGAACCGACCATCACCGTTCGCCATGCGCTGGAACTGGCGAGCATTAACCCGGAACTTTCATGGACTTTCATTCTGAAGGTGGAAGGGCATCCGAAAGAACAGGTCGAACTGACCACCGTAATCGATCTGGCCATGCCAGGCATTGAACGCCTGCGCGTCATGCCAAAGGTCATTAACAACGGTGAAGGCCCCTGCACACGCCGTCAATTCGCCTTGCTCGCCAAGGACGAACAGTTTCTCGATACGGCCGGCTACCGTTGGGAAACAGCTATCGATGGTGAACGCCGCTGGCTGCTGCTGCATGATTACGAACTGCCGGCGGGCTACCAGCCATCGCGTATTACGTTGTCCATCGAAATTCCTCTGCTGTACCCCTCGGCTGAGCTGGACATGTTCTACTGTGCGCCGGCGGTTAGCCTGTTGGCAGGTACCGCGCTGCCGCAGACCGAGGCCCAACAATCGATCTTCGGCGAGACATTCCAGCGCTGGTCGCGCCACCGCGAGAATCAGGTGTGGTCGGCCGCCGACGATTCCGTCATCACCCACCTGGGACTGGTGGAAGAATCACTGCTGCGTGAGTTGGCACAATGATCAGGCACGCCAGCATGGCCCTCTCCGTTCTTCAGCACGTAGCGCTGCGAGCGCATCTTTTCCCCGGCGACGGCAAGGAGGCAGCTGCAATTTTGCTTTGCTCGAGGGTCATTGGCTCCCGCATCAAGCTGATGGTTCGTCAGCAGATTCTGGTGCCGCACGCGCACTGCGAACGCCACCGTGACTATTTAGGCTGGCCAGGCGATTATGTAGAACAGGCACTGGAGCAAGCTGAGCAGGACGATTTGTCAATCATCCTGCTGCATTCGCATCCCGGCGGCTTGTTCGCGTTCTCCCAGGCGGATCAGGACTCCGATGCGCAAATCATGCCGGCCATCTTTGCGGGGCGGCCTAAGCGCTACAAAGAGAAGAGCTGGCATGGCAGTGCGATCATGCTAGAAGATGGCGCCATGCGAGTAAAGCTCTACGACGAGAGCCATCGGTCACTGGAGGCGGAGGTGGTGGGCGTCTTTGGCGACGACCTGCGCTTCTTCTGGAACCCTGACCGATTCCCCTGCAGCAGAACCAGCAGGCCGATGGCGTTTTCCGCTGCGATGAGTGAGGAATTGAGCCGCTTATCGGCATGTGTCGTCGGTACCTCCGGTACAGGCAGCATCATAGCCGAACAGGTGGCCCGATTGGGCTTCGGCGAGGTGATTTTAGTCGACTATGACCATATGGAGACGAAGAATTTGAACCGTGTGCTGAATTCGACATTGGAGGATGCACAGAGCCGGCGTCTCAAAGTTGATGTCATAGCAGAGGCAATTCGGTCGTGCCGTACCCAAGTTGCGGTTAGGAAGGTCCCTGCTGGAATTGGTGTACGCGATTCCATCCGACAAGCGGCTATGGCCGATGTGGTTTTCTGTTGCGTCGACAGTGCTGAAGGCCGCCAAATTTGTGACCTTATGGCGAGCGCCTTCCTGCAGCCATTGTTCGATGTAGGTGTCACGATCCCTGTGCGTCAGATCAGCGCAGAGCAGTTTTCCATTTTGGATGTGGTTGGGCGAATCGACTATGTCTGGCCCGGCGGTAGCACACTTGCCGACCGTGCTGTTTTTACGCCTAGCTCCGTCGCGGCCGAATATCTTGCGCGTGCAGATGCAGCAGCGCATGCGGCGCGGGTGCGTGAGGGCTACATGCCCGGTGCCCACGAGGAGGCACCTTCGGTGATTTCGCTGAATATGCGCGCCGCTAGTGCTTGCGCGATGGAATTCATCGCGCGCGCATACCCATTCCGCCACGATCCCAACGCGAAGCGCGCGAGAACCTTATTTAGCCTGGCTGCGTGTGAGGAGGAGTATACGTCAGAGGATGCTTTCACAAAGGCGAAGAACGTTGTGCTGGGCTGCGGGATGAAACGACCGTTGCTCGGACTTCCTTCACTTGAGGGCTAAACGATGCAGATGTGGACTTGGCTTTGTAAATTCCTTGCAGTGGTACGCGATTGGTTCGCACGTGGTCGCAAAGTATTTGTGCAGGTAGGCGACACTTTGCCAGTGATAATGCCCAAACAGGACTTAATACTACTGAAGGACGACGGGGAGGATTGGTCAGTGGGATTCTACTGCCCTTGCGGCTGCGGGGACGTAATCGAATTGCTCCTGCTTCCCGATGTCTCTCCGCGTTGGGACATCCGGATCGATCCGCGTGGACGTCCATCGCTGACACCGTCGGTGTGGCGGACAACGGGTTGCCGGTCGCATTTTTGGCTGCGTGACGGGCATGTCATCTGGGTTAATACGCCGTCAACATACTCTCGCCGAAAAACGCCCTCTCGATGAACGCTTCTCACGAAGTTTGACACCAGCTCCGGCGAGCTAGTCATGGTTTACTGCACGTTCAATTCTGAACTTGGCAGGGTGCATAGCAGCGTTGATATACTGTGAAGCTAAATTTATATCGCGCCAACCAATGTATTCAACGAGTTGGAACCATGGTGTTATATAATGCAGATTCATTTTTCTGCTAGTCAGATAAATCGTCCGCAACCACCGTTATCTCTAACTCTATCGAGCTTCTAATGCCAATCACCAGCAGCAATTGGGAAAGTTTTTTCCAGGGTGCCTTCGCCGAGCACCACGTCAGCAGTTTGTTTTATTTTTACGGATACGAGGCTCACAAAGCGTCGCCCGACGTCGGGATCGATTGGCTAGTTACTAACGTGGCCCGGGCGCGGTTTTTCAATGAGGATCGATTAACAGCGGAAATTCAAGTCAAGAGTGCTTTGCTGGACCAAACCGGCGCATTCGTGGCGATGGATAAAGGTGAGGTCGATTTCTTGAGTGAAGGCGATCATCGATATACCGCCTTCGTGCTGCTGTCCGACCTACGTGGGCGGATAGACCCTGGCTCTTATGAGCGTGGGGACGACCCGGATGCAAGTCGGGCGGTAGACAGTGATTATCTGCAGCACCGGGAAACCCGTGCGTCGATTGAGGGGCGAGCGCTTAGACGCGACGGCGAGCTGACGATTTATGACTTCAATGAAGCCAAGTTAACTTTGTTCTGGCTTCACTCATCGCAAATCAAACGACTCAGAAACGACAAGACATTTGTTGCGATGAAAAATGGACGGCTCGGGTTGCCCATAAATGTCGAAGATGGTTCCGTTTCCGTCGCCGGCATCTCGTTAATTTCCGAACTGCATGATCTGACGTATATCGTTAGAACCTGTAAAGCAGGGCCACGTATTCGTCAAGGCCATATGTCGATGCTTGACTATTAATGCGCCTCGCGCGACCAAGCGATTGAACGCGTGAAGTTGCTTCAGTTTGTTAGCTAAATCTCTCATGTTAGGCAACTCAACTCCTGTGGCCAAGCAAGCTGGATCTTCAGACACTTTTTTTCGGCACGAGCGCGTCGCAAGAGCGACAGCGCTCGCTTTTAGAGCCTAACAAAATCTTCTGTTTGCTCTGATGACTACAGCGCGGTACACTGAACCGTGTTAACCCTCTGCTATTGACCATGGATTCAATTGGCGGGCCCAAAATCAAAACGTGCTTGACTTATGCTCTTTCTGAACGTGAAAAGTGAGGCTCATTAATGTTGCCTCGCTATCGGCTAATTATTTAATACCAGTAATCTTTCACAAAACCTCAATGAAACTGATACAGTGGACTCTTTTTATTGACATGTTAGGATACCGTGACATAAACGGAAGTATAGATTCCGATGATGCGGCGCGCGATTTTGTAAGCTTTATGGAAGGTAATCAAGCACTCCTTGAGCTTACAGATGCGCCACATGTCAAGGAGAGGTATAAAAAAGACGAAACCTTCGATCTTTACAAATATTATGAAATTAGCAATTCATTTATCTCCGACTCACTGATCATCACATATAAGCCCATCGATAATGCTGAGCCTGAACACACAGAGAAGAGGCTCATGCACTCCGCAAACGCACTTTTTATTATAGCGCTCAGACTCCAAGCTTTTATTTTTAAATGTTACTCGGAAAAGGGGCTTTTCTTGAGGGGTGGAGTTTCAAACAAATACTGCTATGTGAAAGATAGATTTGCGGTCGGGGAGGGGCTGATCGAGGCGTATCTCGCTGAGAGCTCAATCGCAAAGTACCCTCGCATCGTGATGCACCCCGCAGTCGAGGACAACACAGATCTTATAAAAATGATAAATTTTTTAGGAGATAAAATGTATGCTGGCCGGGGAATATTGCAACGTGACTCGGACGGTAGGCTTTTCATTGATCACATTGGATATGCCATCGCTACTGTAAACACAAAGGTACCTATGATCAAGGTGGCTGCGCAACGCTACCCCGATAGGCATCGCATTAGTCTTGCGTCTGTCCAGACTCAGATCCAACGACATGCGGAGCAGATAGAGAAGAAGTTACTAGAGTTACGGGGTCGGACCGAAGATGTTCGTAACGATGAAACTGCTCGTAAAGGGCTTGAGTCAGTCATTGAAAAATTTGAATGGCTTAAGCAATATCATAATGCACGTATACAATCCAATCCATGGCTTAAAGGCCGCTTGGTCAACTGAAAAATTGAACGATCTGATCCATTAATTATGAGAATATTCGCGATATTGATCTAATGTGCTCCAATTAAGATTACCTAAAAATAGCCTCGCTTTGTGTGAGAATTAATGGGTTATGCGAGGAATTTCAACGGTTTGCTAAGAGACGGTTTAAAAACTGTGAAGCAACTTTGATGTCCAAACGTTTCTGGTGGATCGGAGAACGTGATGTGGACAGCTGAGC
>Ga0308168_1004004_pt1 | contig 10922 bp, 11 predicted proteins | sample PhyCR2_FD_202133 | JGI IMG/M metagenome (GOLD analysis project Ga0308168, IMG submission 202133) | Phyllosphere microbial communities from UC Gill Tract Community Farm, Albany, California, United States - DLSLRC.R2 | ecosystem: Host-associated > Plants > Phyllosphere > Unclassified | place: USA... | reverse complement strand
GCATTTGATGACCAAATACAGAACGGGTTCCTGTGCCTGTACGGTCGCCTTTGTCACCGCCATTATCAAGGATATGTTGTAGTAGGTCTAAATATGCACGCATAACACTCTCGAGTTCGGATTAATTCCATAAAATAGAAGGGGAGATGGTTTCTGGATCAATAAACCGTGGAAGATAATAACACGGTTTAATGACAGGTAGGAAAGCGAGCAATAGTTTGTAATTAAAATCGTTTAGCGCGATTTTGATAAATCGAGACAAGGAAAAAGCCAATCAGTACAAAGCCTAAAGCTTGTATGAGATGAATCCATTTATGCTGAACAGGAAGCAAATACATCAAAATAATAATGATCAAAATAGGATAGATTTTGATTAAAAGTCCCAAGCTCGATTTGCCTGATGTGTTGTTTGAAAGTTTGGTATTTAAGTAATGCCCAATATGTAAACCAAACCCAAAAATAAGGCTGAGTATTGTATAAATAGGTGATAAGGGCTGAACTTGATTAGCAGCATAAACTGCAACACAAACAATAATAATGAAGATAAGTTTGATGTGACGTGGTGCGTTGTACCAATAAGCCAACATATATTGAGCCTATTTATTAAAAAGTGATTGAGGTGAAAAAATAAAAGCAGCAAGCGCCATAAAAGCGATTCCTTGCACACCCCAGATCAGCAAGTTGGGCATTGTTTTAACAAAAATAAGTGCAAATAAAAGAGCGATAGGTATCCACGTCAGCAGGCGATAAAGTAGGCCAGTTGGTTTTTTTTGAGCAAAATGCAATTTAAAATAGCGACAGATTAAAAAAATAACCCCAGTTCCTGTAAACATTAGAATGGTATCTAAAGGCAGTGGTTGGTATTGATATAATCCGATACAAATCAACAGTGTAATAATTAAAATTACTAATTTTTTAAATGTCGGGACTTGTGTGTCAAACCAGAATTCCAGCATGTCGTATCTTCATTTTTAGGAGAGTAAAAACTGTAGCATAAAAAAGAAAAGAGGAGCCGAAACTCCTCTGATTTATCATATTAACTGTTCTTTTGTGGGCCCCAGTCATAGATTTTCTTTTGGTAGGCATACCACATCATCCAAAGGCCAATTAATAGCATTGGAACGGTGAGGATCTGACCTTTAGTCATCCAGCCAAACAGAATAAAGCCTTGGTCGGCATCTGGTTGACGGAAGAATTCCATTACGAAGCGTGCAACACCGTAGCCCATTAAAAATAGGGCAGAAACCGCCATGCGTGGACGTGGTTTTGAACTAAACCACCACAAGACAATAAATAGGATTAAGCCTTCACAAATTGCTTGATAAATTTGTGATGGATGGCGTACCAGTTGTAATGGATCGGTCGGGAAGATCATACCGAATGGATAATTTGGGTCAGTTACTGCACGACCATATAACTCCCCACCAATGAAGTTACCAAAGCGCCCAAACATTAAGCCAGTCGGTACACATGGGGCAATAAAGTCGAGTGTTTGGAACCATGTTTTTTGATATTTTTTACACCAAAATAACATCGCAACCATAACACCGAGAAAGCCGCCGTGGAAACTCATGCCACCTGTCCAGACTTGGAATAACCAAATCGGATTTTCAAGGAATTTATCAAACTCATAGAAAAGGACGTAGCCGACACGACCGCCCAGAACGACACCTAAAGCACCGTAAAACACCAGATCGGAAACCATTTCTGATGTCCAGCCATCACGCTGTTTGGCACGGTAGGAAGCAAGTCCCCAAGCACATAAAAATGCCAATAAATACATGAGTCCATACCAATGGACTTGAAGAGGTCCTAGATGTTTTGACAGATTGTAGCGGAATGATGTGAAAAATGTTGTACATTCAATGTGTAAAGATAGGGAATAAGAAAAGATGTGTATTGTGGCTTTAGCATGGCATGTTCTGGATGATATGCCCTTATGTCTTATGTCAAATCGGGATGAGTTCTACCATCGACCAACAGCTTTATTACATCAGTGGCAACATACACCGATTATTGCTGGACAAGATTTACAGTCGGGTGGGACTTGGATGGGCGTTACACCTCAAGGCCGATGGGCTGTCTTGACCAATTTTCGTGATGGACGAGATCAAAAATCATATGAAACTTCTCGGGGGCACTTAGTTCAGGCTTTTTTAGAGTCTGATTTATTGCCGATTCGATTTGCTCAACAATTAGAACAGCAGCAACAGAACTTTGCTGGCTTTAACCTGTTTATGGGAAATGCTGATCAAGCGGTTTATATGAGTAACCGTGGTGAAGCCCCGCAAGTATTAGCCAAAGGTGTTTATGTGGTTTCAAATGGTTTGATGTCTGAACATTGGGAAAAAACCAGACATTTAAGAACACGTTTTACGCAAGAGTTTTTGCCTATGCTTCAGCACCAGACGGAAGAGTTAACTTTGCAACATGCTGCATGGGATATTCTTGAAGATGAACGTAAGGTCACAACGGCATTATTACCCAATACGGGCATTCAGCCAGAAATGGAAGAGTTATTATCATCGACTTTTATTCAAAGCCCTGTGTATGGCACACGTTGTTCAAATTTTCTAAGAATGACCAATAACGAATGGCTTTGGTTGGAAAAGACCCAACAAGGCGAGCATAGTGGCCAAATTGTTCAGCAGCAGGTTCTCTTAAATCGATGATAATAAAAATGCCGATCAATTGACCGGCATTTTTAATCATCTAAGAATTAACCCACGATCACACCACCATCTTTACGGGTAATCACAACAGTTGCTGAGCGTGGACGCGCAGTTTTGTTGCTTGGATCTTTTTGGGTTGCTGGCCAGTTACTTTCTGGTGTCGAGTAACTTGCAGAATCTTCGCCAGGGTGTTGAACATTAATGAAAATTGCTTTGTAGTCAGGTGTCATCGCAATACCTGTAATCTCACATTGCTTAGGTCCCACCAAGAAACGGCGCAAAGTTGAGTCTGTAACTTTAGCACCGACTAAAGTTTGCTGACCATTTGACGTAGTTGCAGGAGCACCATCTCCAATCTGGCCTGGTAGCGCAGCAAGCATCATACAGTTAGTGACATCAGTGTATGCGCCATCATCTGTTTGAATCCAAAGTACGCCACGTGGGTCAAACCACATACCATCTGGAGATGACAAATCATTGTTGTCTGTTAAACCAGATAAGTTGATGTTTGAAGCCATAGATGCTTCTGCACCGAATAGATAAATATCCCACTTGAAGGTTTCAGCAGTGGTTTTGTCATCAGTTTCTTTAAAACGGATAATATGACCGTTCACGTTACCCTTTTGCTCTTTAGTGCCGTTGTAGAGGTCTGTGTAGTTACGTGGGTTTGCAGCATCGGTCGCGTAATCTTTACCACGATTTGAGTTGTTGGTTAGGGTCACATAGACTTCACCGTTCACTGGGTTGACCGTACACCATTCTGGGCGGTCCATTTTTGTCGCACCGACTGCATCGGCAGCTAAACGTGCAAATGTGACAACGTCAGCTTGTGATTTAAATGGGTAGGTCGTGTTGCTTTCATTTAAGCCATTTTTGCCATAAGCAAGTTCAATCCATTGACCTGAACCATCGTTATTAAACTTAGCAACATACAATTTACCTGCGTTCATGTATTTGTCGCCAACTGCATAACCGCCATTTATATCTTTAGCATCCCACACTGCGGTAGAGACGAATTTATAGATGTACTCACCGCGAGAATCATCGCCCATATAAAATGCTAATGGTTGACCTACAACGGCACGGCAAGCACTGTCTTCATGTGCAAAACGACCAAGTGAAGTACGTTTAACTGGGTTTTGACGTCTATCAAATGGATCAATCTCGACCATCCAACCGAATGTATTTGGACCGTTACGGTAGTCTTGGGTAGCTTGTGCGGCTTTTACGTCGGCATTCCAGCGGTCATATAAGTCTTGTGACTCTACTTGACCAATTGCTGTTTCCCAGCCGTAGCGTGAACCCGATCCTGCTTTCAAGCCATAGCGTTTCAGTGCAATAATTTCTTCTGGAGTACGTAACGCGTCATCAGTCGTACTACGAGCAAAGTAACCAATAAAGTTTTCTTCCGTGGTTAAGTATGTGCCCCAAGGTGTATAACCATTACCGCAGTTATTATGAGTACCGCGAGTTTTACTTGCAGTAGGGGAGAAGCGAGTTGCGAGCAAGCCAGAACCAGCTGCTGCACCTTCAAAATCCATCTCTGTTGATGCTGTAATACGACGATTAAAAGCAGAACTTTTATCAATTGTTACTTTTTGAGTTGCAGCATCTTTTTTAATGTGAACAATAGATACGCCATGTGCATTTGTTTCACGAATGACCTCATCTTCAGGACGGCGACCGTCAACCTTAGTTGGGCCTTTTGGGTGAAGGAAAGTTTGATTGATATATTCGTGATTCATGACCAACAAACCTTCAGCTGAAACACTTTCGTCAAAGCGGTTTGTTGAAGTATTTAAGCCAAAATAATGCATACCATCATGACAGTCACCTGAACGGAACTGGAAGCTTGGGCCAGATGGAATATTATTGTCGTCCCATTCGCCAAAATTAGGGTTGATTGAATCACCCAAAGCAAAAATGACATTCGCTTCATAACCTTCAGGTACAGTCACAAGATCATTATGGTTTTTCGCAACTGCGGTAAAAGTTAATTTTTCTGGTTTTTTATTTGGATCTACAGGTGTGGTTCCACCGTTGTTAGAACCTGAATCATCATCGCTATCATTACAGCCTGTTAATGTAGAGGCTAAAGTTAACGCTACAGCACCACTTGCTGCTTTAGTAATTAAACTACGGCGACTGATGTGTTGTTCTAAAATGTCACGAAAGTGGATGTTGTCAGAAGTATTGTTATCCAATTCTTGGTCTTCATGATATGGCGTCAGCTCTGTCATGGGAAATTCCTAAGTAAATAAAGAGATTGTTCTAAAATTCTTCATGAGCTTAGTTTGTGAATGTGACGAGGCGTTGACGTTTTGATGATAAGTTAATGAAAAGTTCTGTAATTTTTCATTTAATTTTCATAAAAAGTAAAAGTTGAATGTAAAAATATTAAAGCTGACCTTAGCCAGCTTTAATATTTAGAGAGGTTATGAAAAATTATTTAGTTGTGACTGAAGGGGCAATTGGGTCTGCTGTAATATAGCCGACGTTAGCACTATAACCATTGTTGTAATTTTGGTTAATTAATGCCTTAACATCCTCAGGTACACTACTACTATCGCCTGGATGTTGGAAGTTGCTCATGATGTAAGTCCAACCGTTGATTGAATCTACCGCATGTAAACCTGTTGACTCTGCACCTGCCGGTGTAGAAAGTAAACGTGTTAACTCTTTGGTATCTACATTGTATGCCCACAAGAAGTTGTTCACGTGGTTACCTGAGTCTTCACCAATGAATAATGTACGTAAAGTTTCAGAGAACTTCAGATTGTCTGGGCTAGCAATTTTGTCTGGGTTCGCTGTATTACCTAGACTATCTTTCGCAGCAAGATCTTCACCCATGAGCAGCATATATGAGTAAAGAGGAACCCACTCACTATTAATTGCGCTGCCTTCATTGTCTGTAAAGCTATTACCTAACTTGTGTGCAAGCACGCCACCAGCAGTAATCTTTTTAGAGAACGCGACATTATGTCCAGCGACATAACCTTTACCGCCAATGACCATTGAATCTTGAATATTAGCTAAAGCAGAGTAAGCAACTTTATCTTTAATATTTACGTTAGTACCTTCCATCTTGGTGAACGCCATACTTGCACCTTTTAGTGCTGCATAACGATGTGTTTCCAAGAAAGCTGCTGCTTTTTCCATACCTGGTTTAAGTTTGACCCAAAGCTGTTTCTTTGCCAAAGTGATTTCAGTATAGCTGGCATCATTTGGATTGGTTGTTAAACTTTCCATGATGTCAGTTGACTTAATCCCACCAGCAACTAAATCCTCAATTTCTTTACTAGTCGCATGGCCAAGTTTGATCCATTGAATGCTAGCAGTTGAGGTTTCAGTTAGAGTATTGATGTATTTAGCAACATAGAGCGTACCTGCCGATAAATCTTTTTCTTTATCTGCAACGAACATGAAGAAACCACCGTTGGTGTAGTCATCTCCCATAAGTGCTGTACGGTTGTCTGGCATAACATGGATAAGTTCGTGAGAAATACGACCTAAACAATAGTGTTTTTTAATGCTACCAGTACCATCAAGGTTAACTGTTACTTCTGGCAAATGACCGTAGTTATATGGGTTTGCTTTAGTTTCATCACCAAAGAAGTATTTACCAAGATATTTTGGATCTGTACCGCCAATGCCTTGATTGAATGCATCTGGCTCGTATTCTTCACTTGATAAGTGAGTGTTCCAAGGTGATAGGCTAGCACCGCAAGTAATCCATAAACCGTGTACTGGTGCAGTATCAACGTTGAAGTATTTTTTAAGTTCTAAGTGACCTGTTTTTTGGTCTTGATCTAAAGTCAAAATTGCGATTGGTGAAGGTAATTGACCGTAAGTATCACCGCCTGCTTGGTCTTTAGAGTTGTATTCAAATTGAACAACATGGAACACTGGATTTGCTACACCATCAACTTTCGCACCTTCTAATTGAATTAGAGATGAACCATCTGGACAGTCTGAAAAGAACTGACGCTCTTTACCAGCAACTGACTTATCCATAATTGGATTGCCGTTAACATCAAAATAACCACCCGCGATAATCGTCCCACCACCAAGTTTTGGTACGCTATCACCAGTTTTAAAGAAAGGTTTATAAGCGAGTTGGTATTCAGTACTGGTTGAATTTTCCCAATCAATTTTTAATTTAGAATTCACTACAGTTGTTGCACGATCAGCTGCAGTTGTTGGCGCTGGCATTGCTGTGAATTTTGCATTTTTAAATTTGCTTGGTTGTGGTGTTGGAGTGACTACTGAGCTGTCATCACTATCATTACAACCTGCTAATGTTGCTGCCGTAGCCATCGCGCCTAATGGTAGAAAAGGAATCCCCGAAAACCATTTTAAAATTTCGCGACGCGTTGGTTGAGTAGAAGCAGTTGTCATAAGAAATCCGTAAATTTTGTGGGTATATTTGTTGAGTTGATTCTATGGACTGAAAATGACACTTTTCTTACATTTTTAAGTCACTTTGAAGACAGTTTATTGCTTTGTAGATTAAAAAGTGTTCTATATAAAAAAGCCTGAACTTGTAGGCTCAGGCTTTTTCTTAGAAATCATTTTATTCAGCAGAATGGTTTTTTCTTTTCTCAAGAATTTTACCAAAGAGCAGGCCGAGCTCAAAAAGCAACCACATTGGAATTGCTAACATCACCATTGAAATTGCATCTGGCGGTGTAATAAACATCGCTACAAAAAAACATCCAACAATAATAAAACGTCTTTTTTCAGCAAGGCTTTTTGTATTTACCACACCGATTAAAATAAGGAGAAGCGTAGCGATTGGAATTTCAAAAGTCAGTCCAAATACTAAAAATAATTTTAAGCAGAAGCTTAGGTAGCTATTAATATCTGTCATCGGTGCAACAGTTTCAGGCGATACACTAATAAAGAAATGTAAAATTGCCGGAAGGGTAATGTAATATGCAAAAGCAACGCCCGCATAAAATAAGACAATACTACCGATGAGTAATGGTAGTGCTAAATGACGTTCTTTTTGATAGAGCGCTGGACGAACAAATGACCAGATTTCATAAAGAATAAATGGCATTGCGAGCACAAGTGCGACAAATAAATTGAGTTTAAAAGGCGCCATGAATGTTGCAGTGACATCTGTTGCAATCATTGATGAGGAGGTCGGAAGTTGCAGCCTCAAAGGTTCAGATAGTAATTGGTAAGTATTATTTCTAAAAGGTAATAAGCAAAAAAATAAAAATAAGGTTACTCCGACAATCCTAAATAAATGACGTCGTAAAACGACCAAATGGCTCATGATTGGCATTTGGTCTAAATTTTCCTGATTATTTACAGTGGTTGAAGGCAGTTGGTTCATACGGCAATCTTCAATTTAACAGGTGATGTCTCTGAAATATCAGTTGATGATGCTAAAGGCATAAATTTTCTAATGTATGGGACTTTATAATGGCCTGATATAGGAAGACATATCCGAATAGGTTGGGGCACTGATTTGGTTGCCTCAGCTTTATCTATATTTTCAGAAATATTCTGCTTTTGAATTTCTTCAAGCTGTTGTTGTACTTTACGTTCTAGTGCTTCAATGCGGTTGAGTTCTTCTTGCATTTCTTTTCGAAACTCAGAAAGACGCAACTCTTGATCAATCTCATTTTGCAAATTAGTAATATAACGCTTTAGACGAACATACCAACGACCAGCAAAGCGTGCAGCTTCTGGAAGTTTATCCGGGCCTAAAACTAAAATTGCAATAATTGCAAAACAGAGTAGCTCTGTCATTCCTACATCAAGCATGGTCGAAAACCTTTAGCTTTTTACTGATGTGCTGTCAGGTGTTTTGACTTGGGCATCAATTGTACGTGGAGTATTAAGAGCAGTAGTCTCATCTTCTTCACGAACTGATTTTTTAAAGTCTTTTACTGCACCGCCTACGTCTTTACCAATATTTTTTAATTTCGACGTACCGAATAATAAAATAACGACAATTGCAAAAATAACGACATGCCAAATAGATAAACCGGCCATGATCTTATACCTCTTTTCAGTTTGCTTTATATCAACAGGTTGCCATGACAGGAATGTGACATTTATATGTCATTTTTAAGACAATGAATGGCTGTCAAAACCTAAAAAGTTCATTTTATAAACTGAATATCTTCTTTTTTTATTTATACATAGTTTGAAAAGAGTCACTTAAATTACTTGAAATGGAGAGTACATTTCATTTTGAAAAGGTGTAGCATAGCAAGCTGGTTTTGATGAGCAAGAGGAGAGAGCGTGGCGCTACTACTGCCTATATTGGCATTTATCACAGGACTTCTACTTGCTCAGACTTCCATTGCAGAAAACATAAAACCTATTCTTTCAGCTTGGCTTGCCCGCTTACTAATTCCAATTGTGATTATTTACAACATGGTATTTTATCAGCCAGGTAGTTTGAGTTTGATGCTGTTTAGCTTCGGTTCAGCATTTCTTATTTTCTTTGCCTATTTAGCTCTATTTAAAGATAGATTATTAGCGCTATGCGTGAGTTATACCAACATGGGGTGGCTTGGCTTTCCCTTTGCCATGGCTTTATTTGGTCCTGATGCTACGGCCCCTATTGTGGCTTTATATATTGGTATGTCTCTTTTTGGAAATGCATGGGCTGTTACGGCAGTCACCACTGCACCACAAAGTAAGCTCAACATATTAAAAAAGGTTTTAACCTCTCCACCGTGTATTTCAATATTCTGTGCACTTTTACTTAGGTCGTTAGGTGCTCAACATATCGAGCATCCTGCTATACATTGGGTATATGAAGTTGCTAAGTTTGTCATGACTTTTGCTGGTATGTGTGTGCTGGGAATGTGGCTACGCCGTACTCGAGTGCATTTGAAAGATTTAATTTACAGTACTAAAGCTCAAGCATTTAAAGTAGTGTGCGGATTTATTCTCTGTGGCTTAACTTATAGGTTTTTACCCATTCCAAATATTTCTCAGCAAATTGGAGTGATGTTTTTAATGTTCTGTCTGCCACCAGCAGCGAATATTGTAGCGCTAGAAACACATTATCAAGGAACTGGTAGATCTGCGGCTTATATCGCCTCAGGCACGATTGTGAGTTGTGTGTGTATTGCGATTTATGCAGTGTTTTTACACATGTTCGTCTAATTAATTATTTAATTCTAACCCTACACTTGCTTGTGCGAAGGCGGCATGGATGCCGCCAGTTAGACTGTGGCACAAGGAAGTGCCATCAGTCTAACAAAAGATTTTTGCTTACTTTTCATCTTTGAAAAGTAAGGGTTGCCTATACAAAGTTTAATATATTCTAACGCTGCATATTGTGGCCATGTGATCAGCTTACTTCTGTAAGCTCTCTTTAAATAACTGCATCGCTTGCCCACGATGACTAATCTTATTCTTTTCTTCTTTAGACAACTCAGCGCTAGAAACTTGTAGCTTAGGCAACCAGAACAGTGGGTCATAGCCAAAGCCATTTTCGCCACGTGGCGCTTCTAAAATTTCGCCGTGCCAGATGCCTTGGAAAATTTGTGGTAAAGGATCTTCAGCATGCGTCACTAAAGCAAGTACACATACAAACATACCTTCAATCACTTCACCATTTTTACGGTAGGGCAAAAGGTCATTTAATAATTTTGCATTATTCGCTGCATCGTCACCGTGTTCTCCAGCATAGCGTGCTGAATAAATGCCAGGTGCGCCGCCTAAGACTGGTACACAAATACCAGAGTCGTCAGCCATAGCAGGTTTACCTGAAATTTTAGAGGCATGACGAGCTTTAATAATGGCATTTTCAATAAAGCTTAAACCATCTTCAATTGCATCAGGAATATTAAGGCGACCTTGAGGAATAATTTCTACTGGTAACTTAAGCTGTTCAAAAAGTTTTTCAAACTCTGTGACTTTACCTTTGTTATTGCTGGCAAGAACTAAACTGCCCTGATCAAACCAATGTGGGGTAGACATAATAAAACCAAACTTTATAGCTAATATTGAACATCAGTTATGTTACGTGTTTTTTGGAAGGGGATATAGAGGGAAATAAATAGAATATAAAATGGGACAACCTAAACTAAAGCCACCTTGTAGAGCATACAAGGTGGCTTTAGTCGAGTAAGGTTTTTTTACGGATGAACCGTTATTATTGTGCTTGAATCCATTTGTCCGCACGGTCACGTGCTGTACGGATTTGTTCTTGAGTTAAGTTCGCTGCTAGAGCAGTTTTCTTACCTTCAGATAGGCTAATCACTTTATTGTCGA
>Ga0308168_1003999_pt1 | contig 10930 bp, 9 predicted proteins | sample PhyCR2_FD_202133 | JGI IMG/M metagenome (GOLD analysis project Ga0308168, IMG submission 202133) | Phyllosphere microbial communities from UC Gill Tract Community Farm, Albany, California, United States - DLSLRC.R2 | ecosystem: Host-associated > Plants > Phyllosphere > Unclassified | place: USA... | reverse complement strand
CGGCGTCGGCCAGGTGCGCGTCAACGGCAAGCAGGACCGCCAGGTGCTGATCGACATCCGTCCCGACCAGCTGCGCAGCCTGAACGTCGGCATCGACGAAGTGATGGCCGCGATCACGGCGACCAACGCCAACCTGCCGGCCGGCCGCATCAGCCGCGGCCAGCGCGAGAACCTCGTGCGCATCGAGGGCAAGATGAAGGAAGCGGCCGACTTCCAGCGCATCGTCGTGGCCAACCGCTCGGGCGGCCCGATCTACCTGAGCCAGGTGGCCGACATCACCGACGGCGCGGCGGAAGAGCAGTCGATCTCGCGCGTGAACGGCGTGCGCGCCATCACGCTGGAGATCGCGAAGGTGCAGGACGCGAACACGGTCAACGTGGGCAACGGCGTCAAGGCCGCGATCGCGGCGATGAAGACCAGCGTGCCGAAGGACGTCGAGTTCCGCATCCTGGACGACAAGGCGAAAAACGTGCAGGGCCAGCTCGACAACGTGAAGGAGACCATCGTCGAGGGCGCGATCCTGACCATGGTGATCGTGTTCTTCTTCCTGCACTCGTGGCGCAGCACCATCATCACGGGCCTCACGCTGCCGATCTCCGTGCTGGCCAGCTTCATCGCCATGAAGTACTTCGGCTTCACGCTGAACTTCCTTACCCTGATGGCCCTGTCGCTGTGCATCGGCCTCCTGATCGACGACGCGATCGTCGTGCGCGAAAACATCGTGCGCCACCTCGGCATGGGCAAGAACCACGTGCGCGCCGCCGAAGACGGCACGAACGAGATCGGCCTCGCCGTGATGGCCACGACGTTCGCGATCGTCGCCGTGTTCGTGCCGATCGCGTTCATGCAGGGCATCATCGGCCGCTTCTTCCTGCAGTTCGGGATCACCGTCGCCGTGGCCGTGCTGGTGTCGCTGTTCGTCAGTTTCACGCTCGATCCGATGCTGTCGTCCGTGTGGCCCGACCCGGTCAAGGGCCGCTTCCGCTACGTGCCGTGGCTGGGCCGCCTGATGGCGCGCATCGAGCACGGCATCGAATGGCTGCACGGCGTGTATGCGAAGGTGCTGGGGCTGGCGCTGGCCTGGCGCAAATCGACCTTGCTGCTGGCCGTCGTGCTGTTCGCCGGCAGCCTCATGCTGGTGCCGATGATCGGCGGCGAATTCGTGCCGCAGGTGGACGAAGGCCACATCGAACTGCGCCTGAAGACGCCGATCGGTTCCAGCCTGGAGTACTCGGACGCCAAGCTGCGCCAGGCCGAAGCCGCGCTGGCCGGGTTCAAGGAAATCGAGAGCGTCTCGACCATCATCGGTGCATGGGAAGGCCGCAATTATTCGCAGGTGAACCTGAAGCTGACGGACGTGCACAAGACGCACCGCCGCTCGCAGCAGGAGATGGAAAAGGTCATCCGCGAGCGCCTCGAAAAAATCGCCGGCATCTCGCTGACCGTGGGCCAGCGCCCGATCTTCATCGCCATCCTCGGCACCGACGAGACCAAGCTCGACGCCGTCGCGCATACGCTGATGGACAAGATGCGCACCATCCGCGGCGTGGCCGACATCGAGTACAGCCAGGAAGGCGCGAACCCGGCCACGATCGTCAGGATCAACCACGAGCTGGCGTCCGACCTGGGCCTGTCCGTGCAGCAGATCGGTACGGCGCTGCGGCCGTTCGTCGCCGGCGACCAGACCAACCGCTGGCTCGCGCCGGACGGCCAGAACTACGAAGTCAACGTACAGCTGCCGAAGTCGGGCCGCGAAAAGGTGGCCGACCTGGCCGATTTGTCGGTGGCCTCAAGCAAGCGGGATGCGCTGGGCAACCCGGTCATGGTGCCGCTGCGCCAGGTCGTGGAATTCGTCCCGTCGACGAGCCCGCAGATGCTCAAGCGCCAGGCCCTGCAGCGCCGCGTGGCGATCTATGCCGGTCTCCAGGGCCGTCCGCTGGGCGACGTGATGGGCGACGTGAACAAGGCAATGAAGGCGATGGAGCTGCCGGACGGCGTGCGCTTCGACATCGGCGGCGACGCCCAGCAGATGGACGAGACGATGGCCGGCTTCGCCGTCGCCCTCGGGATCGCGGTGATCTTCATCTACCTCGTGCTGGCGTCGCAGTTCGGCAGCTTCCTGCAGCCGATCGCGATCATGGTGTCGCTGCCGCTGTCGCTGATCGGCGTGCTGGTCGCCCTGCTCGTCACGAAGACGACGCTGAACATCTTTTCCGTGATCGGCGTGGTGATGCTGATGGGCCTCGTCACCAAGAACGCGATCCTGCTGGTGGACTTTGCCAACCACGGCCAGCGCGAAGGCCGCACGCAGTTCGACGCGCTGATGGAAGCCGGCCAGGTGCGCCTGCGCCCGATCCTGATGACGACGCTGGCGATGATCTTCGGCATGCTGCCGATGGCGATCGGCATGGGCGAAGGCGGCGAAACGCAGGCGCCGATGGGGCGCGCCGTGATCGGCGGAGTGATCACGTCGACGTTGCTCACGCTGGTGGTGGTGCCCGTGGCCTATACCTATCTGGACAGCCTCGGCAAGCGGGTGGCGGCCTGGTTCGGCAAGGGGCACGAGGACGAGACCGCGTCCGAGGAAACAGCTGTAGTTTCGAAAGAGCAGACGGCGTAACTATCCGTCATTCCCGCGAAAGCCGGAATCCATACAAGGTCAACAGCTACGCGACGCTCGCCATTCTGTGACTCGGCATGGGTTCCCGCTTTCGCGGGAACGACGTTCGAGGGGTAACGCAAATATCAGCTGTGCAGGCGCTCAAACCACGCAGGCCTTATGCCGGATCACGCTCCTGCTGCACATCCTCCCCGGAATCCTCGGCGTCGAGCGCCGGACTCTCGTCCGCACCCTCGGCCTCGCCTTCCGGCTTGTGCTGCTTCGCTTCCTGCTTCTTGCGCGCCTTTTCTTCCGTCTTGCGCTTCTTTTCCAGCTCCCGCTGCCGTTTTTCGTATTGGAAATTTGTCTTGGCCATGCTTACCTCGCGCTTTCGTTAAACAGTCTTACCGGCCCATTATGGACCAGTCAACCCGCATCGTCTTGAGAATTAGCCACGCGGGTGGTGGCGGGCGTGCAGGTGCTTCAGGCGCTCGCGCGCGACGTGGGTGTAGATTTGCGTCGTGGCGATGTCGGAATGGCCCAAAAGAAGTTGCACCACGCGCAGGTCGGCGCCGTGGTTCAGCAGGTGCGTGGCGAACGCGTGGCGCAGCGTGTGCGGCGACAGCGGCGCCGTAATCCCTGCCTTCGCCGCATGCTTCTTGATGACGACCCAGAACATCTGGCGCGTCATCGGGCCGCCGCGGTTCGTCACGAACAGCGCGTCGTCGATCTGGCCGTCGAGGATGATGCCGCGCGCTTCCTGCAGGTAGCGCTCGATCCAGTATCTGGCCTGCTCGCCGAACGGCACGAGGCGCGTCTTGCTGCCCTTGCCCGTGACGCGCAGCACGCCGTCGTTCAGGCTCAGCTCGACCAGTTTCAGCGCGACCAGTTCCGACACGCGCAGCCCGCTCGCGTACATCAGTTCGAGCATCGTGCGCTCGCGCAGGCCGAGCGGCGTCGCCACGTCCGGGGCAGCCAGCAGGGACTCGACCTGCGCTTCCGTCAGCGTGTGGACGAAGCGCTGCGGCTGCTTCGCGGACGCCATGCTCAGGCACGGGTCGACGTCGATGCGGCGTTCGCGCAGCGCGAGCTGGTAAAAGCGCTTCAGCACCGACAGGCGGCGGTTGGCCGAGCTGGGTTTCGTGTCTTCGTGGCGCTCGGCGAAATACGAGGCGATGTCCTGCGGCTCGACGGCATACAGGTCGCGCCGCTCGGGCTTTTTGACGTCGAGCCAGCGCGCGAACAGGCGCAGGTCGCGCCGGTAGGCGTCGAGGGAATTCTTCGCCAGGCCGTGCTCGAGCCAGAGCGTGTCGCAGAACGCGTCGATCAGGGGAAAATTGACTGCTGTTGCCATGGCATCTCGAGCGCCAGCGCGCCTTCGTGGCGCAGCAGCCAGCGCTTGATCCCGAGCTGGAATCCGTGTTCGTCGTCGCTGCTGGAAAAGCCGCCCAGGCCACCGGACGCCGTCACGCGGTGGCACGGGATCACGAGCGGGAACCAGTTGGCGCCGCAGGCCTGGCCGACAGCGCGCGGCGCCGACTCCAATTGCTTGGCGATCTGGCCGTAGGTGCGCACGCTGCCGCGCGGGATCGCGCAGATCATGTCCCAGACGCGGCGCTGGAACGGGCTGCCGGTTTCGGTCAGGGGCAGGTCGAAACGGAAATCGGGGTCGTCGAAATAGCGCGCCACCTGGACGGCGGCCTGTTCGGCAACCGGATCCTGCGCCGATTTTTCTGCGTAATGCGGGGGCAGGTAGACCAGTTCGCGCACCCGTCCGTCTTCGGTACGGATGCCCATCGCCCCGAACGGCGCCGCGATGATGGCGCTGAAGAGCTCGCTGCCTTGTTGTGTGTTCATCGATGCAGTGTAAGACCCCGGCGGCGCGCCCGCAAGTCCCCGCGCCGTGGCCAACGGAAGGCAAAAAAAAACGCACCCTCGGGTGCGTTTTCAATTTGGTTCACGTTTTCGGCTGCCTGGTCAATGCCGGCTGCATCATGTAAAACGTGTGTCTCCCCCTAACTATTTTCCGGTAAAGTGGGTATTTACCGTTTCTTTTCCCTCTCCCAAATCGTATTCGGTCGCTTTACCGCACCAGGTTGGTGCCAAAAGGTGCCCCATCATAACGCAAGTGCATATGGAAAGCGTAGTTTTTTATATACATTCACGAAATATATTTCGGTCATAAGCCCCCGAAACATGTCATAAAACGGCGCGCAGCGATGTTTCATTGATTACAGGCAATTATCAATGCGGTCGAACCGTTTTGCGCACCAAATCCGGGCGTACGTTACCACAGCTGCGCCGTCGTACGGGCCGGCGGCTGCGCGGTCGTCCGGTTGATCGCATCGATCAGGTCCTTGCCGATGCGTCCTTCCACCTGCTTCTGAACGGGCAGCAGCGCCTGGCGCCACTCGGCCTGTTCCTGCGGGCTCAAGGTATAGACCTTCGTCTTGCCGGACTTGCGGATCGCTTCCAGTGCCGCATCGTTGTCGCGCTGGGCGATCGTCTTTTCGTAGGCGGTCGCCTCCTTCATCGCCTGCTCCAGCTGGCCGCGGACGTCGCGCGGCAGGCCATCCCAGAACTTCTTGTTGACGATGACGGCATAGCCCAGGTAACCGTGATTCGACACCGTGACGTATTTCTGCACCTCGTGCATCCGCTGCGTGAGCATGTTCGACGGCGGATTTTCCGTGCCGTCCACGATGTGCGCCTGCAGTGCCGGATAGACTTCGGAAAACGCCAGCACCTGCGGCACCGCGCCCAGCGCCCGCATCTGCGCGTCGAGCACCTTGGAACCCTGGATGCGCATGCGCAGGCCACGGAAGTCGGCCGGCGTGTGCAGCGGGCGGTTGGCGGACATCATCTTGAAGCCGTTGTCCCAGTACGCCAGGCCCGTGATGCCTTTCGCTTCCAGCTTCTGCAGCAGGTTCCTGCCGATCGGGCCTTCGGTGACGGCGTACAGCGCCGCCTTGGTCGGGAAGATGTACGGCAGGTCGAACGCTTCGAATTCCTTCACGCCGAGCGGCGCGAACTTGGCCAGCGACGGCGCCAGCATCTGCACGGCGCCCAGCTGCAGCGCTTCCAGCTCTTCCTTGTCCTTGTACAGCTGGCTGTTGGGATACACTTCGACGCGCACGCGGCCGTGCGTGAGCTGCTCGGCCAGCACGCGGAAGCGCTCGGCCGCCAGGCCCTTCGGCGCATCCGGCGCCACGACGTGGCTGAACTTGATGACGATGGGGGCCTGGGCCCGGGCGACGCCGGCAACGCCGAGCCCGGCCAGGACGGCGAGCGCGGCCAGCATGGCTTTGATGCGCATAGGTTTCCTCGTGCTGATTGCGAATGCGGCGGGTGTATAGTCGGCAAACGAACCCGCGGCACCTCAGTGTGCCGGCTCCGGCGCCGTACCGCTATCGTGGAAAACCACGACTGCCCGTTACCGGAAAAAGTTGCAACCTTATCACAATGAAGACACCCTTTACCCTGCCCCGTCCGGTACCGGAGGGGCCGTGGCGCTGGCTGGTGCCGGTGCTGCTCGTGCTGCTGTTCCTGCTCGTCCTGCTGTGGCTGCCCTGGCAGGCACGCCAGATGGAAAGCAACGAGCGCCAGGAACAGCTCATCGCCGACACGCTGTGGGTCGAACAGACCCTGCGCTTCGAGCTCGCGCGCAGCGAGGAAGCGCTGGGCAGCCTCGGCGCCGATCTCGCCATCGAGACACCGTCCCCGGCCGCCCTGCAGGCGCGCCTCGTGCAGATGTTCAAGAACGGCCACGAACTGCGCCGCGTCGTCTGGTTCGGCGCCGACGGCCAGGTGAAGGCGCTGCGTGGCATGGAACTGCCGCCCGAGGGGTTGACGCAATCGTCGCGCGACGCCGCCGCGATGGCGCGCAGCACGCGCCTCGGCCGCTACAGCGAGCCCTACGGCGCGGCCGGCCTCGTGCATGGCCTGATCGATTTCCATTTGCCGCTGTACCACGCCGGCAAGTACATGGGCAGCCTCGTCGCCACGTACAACCTGCAGACGCTGCTGGACGAGAACGTGCCGTGGTGGTTCGCCCAGGATAATGCGCTGTCGCTGCTCGACCGCGACGACCACGTCGTGGCCCAGCGCGCCGCTGGCGGACCGGGCCGCGGCGTCTACACGCACAAGCGCGCGCTCGACCTGCCGGGCGCGCAGATCGTGCTCGCCACCGACAGCGTCAAGGCCGCGCCGAAGTTGCTGCCGAACCTGCTGGTGGGCTCCGTGATCGTGCTGGCGCTGGGTCTCGTCATTTCGCTCGTCGCGCTGTGGCGCCACATCGCGCGCACGATCGCGGCCGAGAACGCGCTGCGCCAGCAGATGGCGTTCCGTACGGCGATGGAGGATTCGCTGCTCACGGGCCTGCGCGCGCGCGACCTGGAGGGCCGCGTCACCTACGTCAACCCGGCGTTCTGCCGCATGGTCGGCCTGCCGGCCGAAGAGCTGCTGGGCAAGAAGCCACCGATGCCCTACTGGGCGCCGGAAGCGCTGGCCGAGTACGAGGACCGGTTCCGCCTCGTGCTCGCGGGCCAGGCCACGCCGCAGTTCGAAACCGTGTTCCAGCGCTCGGACGGCGTGCGCGTGCCCGTGCTCGTGTTCGAGGCCCCGCTCGTCGACGCCAACGGCCGCCACACCGGCTGGATGAGTTCCATCCTCGACATCACCGACCGCAAGCACGCCGAGGAACTCAACCGCCGGCAGCAGGAAAAGCTGGAGACCAGCGCGCGCCTGGCCACGATGGGCGAGATCTCGTCGATGCTGGCGCACGAATTGAACCAGCCGCTGGCGGCCATTTCCAGCTACACGGCCGGTGCGCTGAACGTGCTCGCCCGTGCAGGTGCGGGCGAGCACGTTCAGGGCGCCGCCACGGGCGCGCCGCTCGACGTCGGCATGCTGCGCCGCGCGCTGGAGCAGGCCAACACGCAGGCGCGCCGCGCCGGCCAGATCATTCGCAGCGTGCACGAATTCGTCAAGAAACGCGAGCCGCGCCGCGAGACGGTGGCGATTCCGCACGTCGTCGACGGCATCCGCGCCCTGATCGACCTGCAGGCGCGCCAGAGCTACGTGACGCTGCAGGTGGACGTGCCGCCCGACCTGCCGCCGGTGCTGGCCGACCGCGTCCTGATCGAGCAGGTGCTCCTGAACCTGACGCGCAACGCGATCGAGGCGATGCAGGCCGTCGACCCGGAACGGCGCGTGCTGCGCATCGCCGCCGGCGTGACCCCGGGCGCGGACGCGCAGCGGCAGGTCGCCGTGTCGGTGATCGACAACGGCCACGGCATCGCGCCGGACGTGGCCGAGCGCCTGTTCTCGCCGTTCTTCTCGACCAAGGCGGAAGGCATGGGCATGGGGCTGTCGATCTGCCGCACCGCGATCGAGTTCCACGGCGGCACGCTCACGCATGCCGCGAACCCGGGCGGCGGCACGGTCTTCACGTTCACGCTGCAGCAGGCCCAGGAAGCCCCGGTCACCTGAACGGTGATTTACAATACGGCCAACAAGGAGACCTCATGCTGCACATCGTCGACGACGAAGACGTCATCCGCGACGCCCTCGAATGGCTGGCGCAGTCGCGTGCCCTGCCCGCGCGCGGCTATGCGGGCGGACAGGCTTTTCTCGATGCGCTCGACGCGCTCGATGCCCAGCCGGCCGGCAGCCCGGGCGGTGACTGCGTCCTGCTGGACGTGCGCATGCCTGGCATGAACGGCATCGCCGTGTTCGACCAGCTGGTGGCGCGCGGCCTGCTGGCACGGCTGCCCGTGATCTTCCTGACGGGCCACGGCGACGTGCCGATGGCCGTCGATTCCCTCAAGCGCGGCGCCTTCGACTTCTTCGAAAAACCGTTCAACGACAACCAGCTGATGGACCGCGTCGAGGAAGCCCTCGCCGCCTCGCGCCGGGCCGCGTCGTCCGATGCCGTGCGCGCCCGCCTTGCCACGCTGTCGGCGCGCGAGCGCGAAGTGCTCGACCTCATCCTGGCCGGCAACATGAACAAGGTCGTGGCCGACAAGCTCGGCATCAGCATGCGGACGGTCGAGGTGCACCGGGCGCATATCTTCGACAAGATGCAGGTCAAGACCGCCGTCGAGCTGGCGGGCCTGCTCAAATAAAGCCTGCGGCCGCACCACGCGGCCCGCTCCCATACTTTCCCATCGTCACCGCACGCCGCGCGCACGGCAGGCGGCGCTGTCCTGTGCCGCGCGGGGTTCGCTTGTAAAATCAACCTGAACACGGCGTGGCCGACGCACCGCGTCGTAACATTCTTTAGGGAACGCAGATGAGCGAGAAGACGATAGCCGACAAAATGTTCTTGAGGACCGCGAAATCGATGCTGATCCTGAACGGGACCGTCCACCCGGGCATGGTGGCGCAGATGCCGCCCGACCTGGTCAAAAATGACCAGGACAAGGTGGACGTGGTGCTGCTGTTCGCGATGAATCGCAAGGAACTCGAACAATACTTCCCTGTCGCCAGGGAACGTCTCGGCGACAAGGGCTCGCTGTGGGTCGCCTACCTGAAGCAGACCGCGTCCAAGGCCACCGACATCAACCGCGATGCCATCAATGCGTATGCGAAGGAAAACGGCATCACGGGCGTCGCCATGATCTCGATCGACGGCGACTGGTCCGCGCTGCGCATGAAGCGCCTCGAAGTCTGAGTCAGTTCGCCGCCGCGCCGTGGCGCGCCAGCGCCCACGCGACGTGCTCGCGCACGAGCGCCGACGGGTGATCCGCGCGCGCGCGCAGCGCGGCGACGATGCCCGGCTCGCCCGGCGCCTGCGCCGCCGCGTTGCCGAGGCCGACGGCCAGGTTGCGCAGCCAGCGCTCGTGGCCGATGCGGCGGATCGGACTCCCCTCCAGGCGGCGGTTGAACTCGTCCTCGTTCCAGCCGAACAGCTCGACCATGCCCGCCGTCCCCAGGCCATTCCTCTCGTCGAAATCCGGCAGCGCCGAGCGCTGCGCAAACTTGTTCCACGGGCAGGCCAATTGGCAATCGTCGCAGCCGTAGATGCGGTTGCCGATCAATGGCCGCAGGTCGTCCGGAATGCTGCCTTTCAGTTCGATCGTCAGGTAGGAGATGCAGCGGCGCGCATCCAGCCGCCCGGGACCGAGGATGGCATTCGTCGGGCACGCGACGATGCACGCGCTGCAGCCGCCGCAGTGGGCGCCGGTCGGCGGGTCGACCGGCAGCGGCAGGTCGACGAGGATCTCGCCGATGAAGAACGTCGAGCCCGCTTCCCGGCTCAGCAGCAAGGTGTGCTTGCCGCGCCAGCCGAGGCCGGCCTTTTGCGCCAGCGGCAATTCCATCACGGGCGCGGAATCCGTGAACACGCGGTAGCCGTACTCGCCGACGGCGCCGCGGATACGCTCGGCGAGCTGCTGCAGGCGGTTGCGCAACACCTTGTGGTAGTCGCGGCCGCGCGCATAGATCGACACGACGGCCGCCTGCGGGTCGCTCTGGCGCAGGCGTTCGCGCGCGCGCCAGTCGTCCGGCGTGCCGGCCGGCAGATAATCCATGCGGGCGCTGATCACGCGCACCGTGCCGGGCACCAGTTCGGCCGGCCGCGCACGCTTCATGCCGTGGCTTGCCATATAATCCATCTCGCCGTGATGGCCCGCGTCCAGCCAGGCCTGCAGGCCCGCTTCCTGGTCGGCGAGGTCGATGTCGGCAATGCGCACGTCGGCAAAACCCAGTTCCGCGCCCCATGCCTTGATGGCCTGGGCGAGGTCGGAGAGATCCGGGAGATCGGGCGGGACGGGTAACGGGCTGGACATGGCAGATAAAAACGACGCGCAACCTCATATTCTATTCGAATGAACGCATTTCTTCCCGACGAATCGGCCACACAGGCGCTGGGCGCCGCGCTCGCACGCGCGCTCGCGCCCGGCCTCGTCATCTACCTGCACGGCGACCTGGGCGCCGGCAAGACGGCCCTGACGCGCGCGCTGCTGCACGCGGCCGGCCACAAAGGCGCCGTCAGGAGCCCGACCTACACGCTGTCGGAACCGTACCGCATCGAGCTGGATGGCCAGACCGTCAACCTGATCCACTACGATTTGTACCGCATGTCGAGCCCGGAGGAATTCCTCGACGCGGGCTTCCGCGAAGACTTCGACGGGCGCAACATCTGCATCGTCGAGTGGCCGGAAAAGGGCGAGCCGGTGTTGCCGCCGCCCGACGTTAAAGTGTTGCTTAAGGTCAGCGGCCTTGGCCGTGAGGTAGAATTGCAGGCGTTGTCCGACTTGGGCCTGCTATGCCTCGAACGCCTGCATTACCCCCCGATTCCTTGATTCCCGCTTCCACCCGGCGCCGCAC
>Ga0308168_1003998_pt1 | contig 10932 bp, 12 predicted proteins | sample PhyCR2_FD_202133 | JGI IMG/M metagenome (GOLD analysis project Ga0308168, IMG submission 202133) | Phyllosphere microbial communities from UC Gill Tract Community Farm, Albany, California, United States - DLSLRC.R2 | ecosystem: Host-associated > Plants > Phyllosphere > Unclassified | place: USA... | reverse complement strand
CGATTGGATATAGCTTGAATCGAGGTGTTACAAAGCCTGAAATTCGTAAAAGTATTTCCGATGCGGGTTTCTTTAATAGTGGTACTAATACTAAAAAAATGTATCCAAAAGCTCTAGTGACAACTATCGGCACTGTAACAAATAGTGTTGCTTATCGGGCAATTTTCAATCCACAAGATCAACCTGAAGCTACAGCATGGTTCTGGTATCAAGACAATGGCGAAATTCTTGCTGTTTTAGACATCCATCAGAATGCGTCAATGTTGAAGTTGAAATTGCCATCAAAATTTAATGGTAAGTCAGCAACAATAGTTGAGCAAAATCCAAACTTTACACTCCACAGCGAAATTGTTAGTAATGGCGGATTACTTTGTTCTGTCGTTAATGGTTACGCATATGCAACGATTAAATTAAGTTGAGTATAAATTATGACACTACAAGCAACTCTCGATACCATCGCACCTCTAGGCCATACCATTATTGCCGTTTCAGCCCCTCCAGCAGCTGGAACTGATACAGCTGCTTGGATTGATCACCTAACATCTGTAAGTGATGCGATCAACCAAAAGCCAGCAATTTTGGTGGTTCCATTTACTGATATCGTTGCAGCTGAAACCTTTGCAGACCAAGCTCCAGTGAAGACTTGTTACCGTGTGGTGGTGGTTTGCTATCACGGTGCAACAGGTCAAGAACCTGAATTAGCAGCAGCTATGGCCGCAGCTTTGGCAGACTCTAACGATCCAGCTTTACCATTTAATGGTGTGAACCTTGAAGGTGTAACGCCTGTTTCGGACGAGTACAAACTGAAGTTTGAGCGTATCAATGCGGCATTAAACAAAGGCGTTTGCATGATCGAAACAGGTGCTGACGGCAAGCCTGAAATTGTTCGTGCAATTTCTACTTTCCGTATTAATCCAGACTCAGGTGATGCAGATGACATCATGCTGGATATTAATGGCGCGTTGGTTATCGATTACACCCGTAAAGTTATCCGAGCAGCCCTGCGTAAAGAACGTCGTCGCAAAAATACAGCACCTGCTCGGCGTAATGTGCGTTCAATTATGTTGGCTGAACTTCTCAAACTTGATCGTGCTGAAATCCTTGAAAACGTTGAAGCGACTAAGGATCAATTAACTGTTGTTCAGAACCTAAACGATAAAACATGGTCTACTGGCAAAATCCCTGCCCATTGGGTGCGAGGAATGCATATTCTGGATAACCAACTGGACGTCTACTAATCCATTCACTTTAAAGAAGGTCGCATTTGCGGCCTTTTTTATTGGGCGGAAGTATTTCCGCCTGATCTTATTTAAATAGTTATTTGACAATGGGCCATCGTTAAAAAGAGAGACACACAATGTCTGAAGCAGCAGTTGGCTCAATTGTAATGAGCTTTAATGGGTTGGATTACGATGTTTCGCGGCTTGGTACGAGTATTACGACTGGGAACCGCCCAATCGCTACGATGAACCGTCAACAGCGTGTGAAGTATAAATCAAAAGGTATTACGACTTATGAACTTACTGCAACTGTAGTTATTCCAGATGGAAAGGACACAGTGCAATGGCTCCAAGTGGATGATGCCCGAATTTCAATCGAGTCCCCTTCAGGGAATTATCGTGAAACTTTCATTGACTGTAATGTCACTTCTGTTGGTGCTACTTATGACTTGAATGGCGAGACAGTACGTGAACTTCAGTTGTTCTGCTTAGACTATATTGACGAAACATTGTAGGTAAAAAATGGAAAAAATCTTTATTGAAGATGATTTGCCTGTTGCGATTAATTTAGAACGCAATAAGAAAAAAATTAAGTGCACCAAGTTTATTATTTTCGATTTGACAGCACTTGAATATGTTGAAGCTCAGTCGAAAATCACTGGACTGCAATATGTATCTATTTCTGATGTAGTTGCGATGGTTAAGTTAATTGATTCAAATGGCAATCAATATGAACCTACATATGATGAAATCGCACAAACATCAAAATTTAATTTGACCCATTTCTTCGATAAAAAGGCTGAACTTGAGGCAAAGGTGAAAGCCGCGAATTAATTGGACGTGTCCATTTAATTAAAGCTTTGATGGCTATTGGCATCCCTTATGTAGAGGCAATTAATTTACCTCTACATATTGCTTTAGCCTTTCTTAGCAATATGCGGCCTTCATCCTCTCAAATATCCAATAAGGAGCCTGAAGCACCCCCTCAATCATTAGCAAAAACGCATGCAAAAACTTATGTCTCAACAGTGCGTAAACACTCTAAGAAGTCACAGGAATAAGTTATGAGCGGAAGTAATTCAACTGTCTCACTTACGTTGCAGATTAAGGGCCAGCAAGCTTTTCAGGAAATGAATCGCTTCAATAATCAGCAAATCCGTGCCAATACTACAATCAATACACAGTGGACACAGATAAGTTCTGCTCAAGCTAGATTTGTGAATGGTGCTAAAGCTGGTACACAAGCCACTATAAATACGGCTCGTGTGGGTGATCAGTTGTTGCGTACCAACCGTATGCTTGAGGGGGTTTTAAGACAGCAGTCTATTCAAACCAGAATTCAAAGCCAACTTTATAAGCAACAAGTCGGCTCAATTCAGCAAGTGGCAAACTGGGCAAGACAGGTTGAACAGTCGAGTAAGCGGACACACCAGTCAACGCAACAAACAATGTCTTTATGGCAAAAAGGTACTGCTGTTGCTGGTGGTGCAATGGCTGGTGGCATGTACTTCTCCAATGCTCTCCAGAAGCCCCGCGATTATGATCAACAACTAACATACATCGCAGCAACTGCTACAGGTGGTCAAGGGATGACACCTGACGCACGTCTGGCAGCACGTGGTCAGTTAAATGAATATATTAAGGCGGCAGTTCGTGGTGGCGGTGGTACACGTGAAGATGCCGCTGAAGCAGCAAATTCTTTGATTGCTTCAGGTAAATATGAACTAAATAATGTAGCTCCTGCATTGAATACTGCTGTTAAAACAGCATTTGCAACAGGTGCAACGGCTACGGATGCAGCTACACTCACAACACGAATGCAGGACTTTGGTATCACTGATTTACAACGTGGTCATGATATTGCGGTTCGGGGTGGTCAACTAGGCAGCTTTGAATATAAAGACATGTCCAAATGGCTGGCGCAACAAATGGCTGCTGCCCGTGCTGTTGGCTACAGTGGTGAAAAAGGTTATGTTGAACTTGTTGCAATGAATCAAGTTGCCATGAAAACAGCTGGTAGTACTGATGAAGCTGGTAATAATGTAGTCAACTTGCTTGCAAAACTATCAAGTCGTGAATTTAGTAAATCCATTAGTGATGCGGTTATTGCACAGTCTGGCGATCCCACAAAATCTGATGGTAAGAAAAAACCAAAACAGGTTTTTGACTGGAACAGTTATTCTATTCAACAACGTGAGCAAGGCGTCTATGGTGTTGAAGCATTTGTAAAATTATTAGAACGTCAGCTTGCTGGTAATGCCCAATATACAAAGCTTCAGGCACAAGCGAAATCCTCAAATTCAGTAGCACGTACAGCTGCGTTGGAGGACATGAGTAACATTGCAATGGGTTCTGAAATCGGCAATATTATTGCGGACCGTCAGGCCCTCATGGCTGCTTTAAGTGTGGTCTATAACAAGGACACTCTAAATGATTTAAGAAAGCAGCTGCCTAATGCAGGTGGTACAGTTGCTTCAGACTATTCAATGGTTAGCCAGACAGAATGGGCAAAAGATCAAGCATTAAATCAGGAAAAACTTTTTGCACAGTCTAAAGCCTATGATGCTGTGTCTGGTTCATTGGGTGATTTCAAAGAAACATTAATTAAAACCGCTTCAGAAAATGAAAATTTGGCTGGTGTTACCTATGGTGCAGCTGTAGCAGTTGGTGGACTTGCATTAGCAGCTGGTGCAGCAGCTTTTACCCTTCGTACTATGGGTGGTGGTAAAACTCCCGACTTGCCTACTGGTACAAGAGGTGGATTGGCTTCTAAAGCTACAAGCGCAGCAAAAACCGCAGGTCTTGTCGGGGCTGCTTATACAGGCTTCGAGTTATTTAAACCTATTGATGATGCTGGATATAAGACAGTCAGTGATCTTCTTGCCAAGATAGGTATTGGCTCAGGTGGTGAGCGTCCAGATTTTGTGCAGCAAGCAATTGAACAAGGCAAAGCTCAACAAGCTTCAGCTGAAGAAAAAAGCAGTCAATTAATTGCTGAGCAACAAAAGCAAAATCAATTGAGCCAAGAAATGATCAATCGAATTAATGCTTTAATTAATGTTACTGGGCAAAATAAGCCCATGGTATTTAATGGTGGTGGATCTCTTCTTGATGCCATTTCTCACAATGCAGCAACTCAAGAATCAAGACATGGTGCTCCGCCATTCTATCTTCAGAAAAGATAAGCGGAAGCGTTTCCGCCTTATATCAAAGCCAGACATTTCACAGAATAGCCTCACAATAGTGAGGTTTTTTTATGGGCTGGGATACTGATCTTCAAGACGCAAGTTTTCGGGGTGTTCATTTTGAATGCACGTCTGTGGACGATGGTATGTCTAAAACGCTTGCAATCAAACAAGCTCCATATTCAAACAAAGCATCAATTGAAGATATGGGTAACGAACCTCTTCGATATTCAGTTAATGCTATTTATTCTGGAACTGACTATAAACAATCGATGGATGCATTGGTTGCTGCACTCGAAGCCACGGGTGCTGGCGAATTAATTCATCCAGTTCACGGCATTATGAATGTTTATGTGAACACATACCGTTTTCAACATGATGCTAACAACGTCGATTTCTGTGGTATTGCGATTGAATTTGTTGAAGGTGAACCTAAAGAAAAACCTCTTTTTATTCCAGTTTCTACCCCTGCAACTATTGCACCAACCAAGATTATTGATACACCGACCAGCGCGTTAGAAAAGGCACTAGATAAGCTTAAACTCTCTGATAACAACAAACTATTTGAAACAGTCAATCGTATCCGCAATGGCCTAGAAACTGCCCGAAAATACATGGGTATTGTCAAAGAAGGCGTAGAGGATATTTTATCGCCTAAAGATTGGGCGGTTGGATTAGTCGATGACATCACCAAACTGGTCACTTTCGACACCAATATTTCTGCTATTTCTCAGTGGCGCGATGTCACAAACCGCGTGAACCGTTTTGAAAAACTTTTTCAAGATGATGAGTCACCTGAATTACAACAGACATGGCGTGCCACTTATATCGCCAGCAATATTGCTGTTGCTCAACAAGTCGTAAGCACTACACGTAAAGAAATGGCTGAAAACAGCACGATAAGCTTCAATCCGTTGGAGCTTGCTGTTGTACGTCAAAACGTTCGTAAAGCTCTACAACAGGCTATTAATGAAGAGCGTGAAGGTTCTTCGTTTGAAAATATTGCCCAGATTCAGGTCTATAAAGAAGCTGCTGACCAGATCCACCTTCAGATTCAAGAGTTAATAGAAACACGTCCACCAATCACAAAAGTTCGAGTGCCTGTGCCATGCACATTGCATTGGCTTGCTCATTATTTGTATGAGGACATGACCCGTGCAGATGAAATCTTGCGTTTAAATCAGGATTTAATGAATCCAGCTGTCCTTCAGGTGGGTATGGAGGTCACAGTCTATGCAAGATAACCAAGGTCATGAAATCAAACTGGTGATAGGTGGTCATGAGATTTCAGGCTGGAATAACGCTGTTGTCGATAATCAGATTGATACTCCAGCCGAGAATTGGAGCCTGAATCTTTTTCACAAAAGCGGTCAACCATTACCACCAGATATTTCAGGAGGTAGTCCTGTTCAGCTTTATTTTGCGAATCAATTGATCCTTACATCACTTGCAGATCGTGTACAGGAAGGTATTAACCGTGATGGTTATGGTCTTGAGATATCTGGTCGTGATTTAGTTGGTCAACTAATTGATTGCTCAGTTCCTATCTTTAATGGTCGCCAAATTACGCTTGAAGAGCTAATTGGACGTTTTATTTTGAGTGGTGACCTTGGCTCACTCTTCCACGACGTTTCTATTCAAAATAATGCTTGGCTGAAGAACAAAGTATCAATAGAGCCTTCAGAATCCTTATGGGATGCACTTATTAAAGCTGCACAGGTCACAGGTCAACATGTGTGGTTAGAGCCAGACGGCAAGCTAGTAGTTGGCGATCCATTTGCAAATCCGTATTACGTTAAAACTTCTTTAAAACTGATTAAGCCTTTAAACAACGATAACAACGCTTTAAGCCTGCAATACACCAACGACGTTTCTAATGTTTTTAGTGAAATCAAGGTGCTTAGTCAGGATGGTAACGGTCAGCATATTCTTTCAGAAACCACTGCAAAAACTCAGTACAGCTTTAATCGTCTGAAAATCGTCACTTTGAGTGATGTTGAGACCCAAGCTGAAGCTGATGCGGCCCTTGAGAAAATTAAAAAAGACAATGATTTTGAAGCCAACACTATGATTGCAGTTGTTCCTGATTGGCAGATTGATGGAAAGGTTTGGGCTACTGGCTGGTATGTAAACATTGAAACCAACGCATTAAGCCGTGCCACAGCAAAATGGGCTGTGGTGGGCTGTACTTTTAATTTATCGCGTCAAGAAGGCAAAACCACCAAGTTGCTGCTAAAGCGCCAAGGCGACTGGGCAAATCCTTTAATTTTAAAGGAGAAAAACAAATGATTCAGATGGTGCAGCGTCAAATTAACAAGGCTTTAGGCCAAATCAGACAGTCATTCCAAGGCATTGTGGCGCGTGGTGGTTCAAAAGTACTTCAGTTGACAGGTTTACCTGACGAGACCCTTCAAGAAATCGAACTATTTCAGCAAGTGGGTTTTAGCTCTTATATCCCTGAAGGCTCACGAGTTGTGGTGCTTCCGCTTCAGGGAAAAACTTCACGTTCAATTGTCATTGCAACTACGGGTGGCCCTGTAGTTATCAATGTTTCTGAAGGTGAAACCTGTATTTACGATCAATTCGGTCATTCAATCTGGCTCAAAAAAGATGGAGCGCATATCAAAGGCGGTGACTTATTTATTGATGAGGGCAATTTACATGTCCCCAATGGCGATGTCTTTGACAAGAAAGGTTCAATGCAAAAAATGCGTGATGCCTATAACCCTCATACACATGGCAACAGTCCAACACCATCAGAACTTATGGAGTAGTTATGGGAACTATTAACTTAGAAACAAAAGATTATGTGCTACTCAGCCTTGATGAGGCCTTTAAAGATGATGTAGTACAGGCTGTTTGTCAGCGTTTAAACATACATCGTCACAAGTACTGGAAGGATAAAAATATAGGGAGCCGTTCTTACACACTACGTCGTTCAAAGGATGTGCCACGAATTGTACAGTTGGAGCAGCAATATGCTGAAGAAGCCTTGGCTGACTTAGTGCCAGATCGTCTTGCTTCAGTAGTAGTAAAGGCCACTCAAACGATGCAAAGCCAAGTTGATTTGCTTATTGAAGTAACAAAGCTGACTGGTGAAAAGCAAATGATTCCATATTTTGTGGCTGTAGGTGGTTAATATGGCGTTTTCAATAAAAAGCTTTTCTCAGCTTCGTCAGGATATTGTTCAGGAAATCAGAAACAAGACTGGTTTAACGATTAATGATGATTCCGATGCAGCGATCCGTGCAGATGGTACAGCCTCAGTAGTAGAAGGTTTGTACCATCATCAACTCTACATTCAAAAACAGATGTTCGTTGCTACAGCTGATGAACCTTTCCTTTATTTACATGCTGTACGTCTGGAATGCCCACGCAACGGTGGCTCTAAAGCAACAGGACGTGTCAAAGCCATTTCAAATACTGCTGTAACTATTCCAGCTGGTACAAAACTTACAGATGGCAAAGGTCACTATTGGCTCAACTTGTACAAAGAGCAGCTGAGTGCAAATAAAACTAGAGAAATTCAAGTCATTGCTGAACAAGCTGGCGTGAGCTGGAACTTTGACGGTCAACAGTTGTTATGGGTTAGCCCTTTAGCTGGTGTTGCAGCTCAGGTCGATGTTATTGAAATGTCGGGTGGCATAGATGTTGAGGAAGTAGAAGCTTGGCGTCAACGCATGCAGTCAAAGGAAGCGCTTGGTTTAATTCGTGATCGTGAAGCTGATCTAGAGCGAATTGTTAAAGATGTATCAGGCGTTGCAGATGTTTTTATTTTTCCCAAACGTCGTGGCCTTGGTTCATTAGATGTTGCAGTAACAGCTGCTGGTAATCCGCCTAACTCACCAAGTACTGCTTTATTAGCTACTGTTCAGGCAGCTTTAGAAGAATATTCAGGTTTCTGGGCAGATGTAAGAGCTTATGCACCAACCAAAGAATATATAAACCTTAGTGTTCTGGTGACAGGCTCTGTTGGGCTGGAAGTTGTGGAGCAAGTTGTACGTGAATATGTCGGGCAATTAAAGCCAGCTGAACTTTTTGTTATAACCACTTTAATCAGCCGTATAAAAGAGTTGGTGGGCGTGGCTGATGTACAGATCACGCCTAATACCAATCAAACCCCAACAAATAATAACTTTACTACTGGTTGGCTCCGTATTGGTAATTTGACGGTGGGTTACGCATGACATTTGATCAAACTGTTGAGCTATATGCTTCAGTACTTCGTCAATTATTACCTGTTGGTGGTTATGACACTTCACCAAATACAAATATTGCAGATGACATCTATGCACACTCAAAAGTACTTGCACAAGCTGATATTGATGCAAAACGATTGCTTTCATTTATAGAAGGCATTCCAGTTGAGCTATTGAACGAATATGAGCAGTCTTTAGGCCTGCCACTCAAGTGCACAGTAAATGGCTCGAAAACCATTGAAGAACGATTACAGATCATTCAATGGGTTCAAAAAACTAAAAACGTCATTAACAGGACTTATCTAGAAGGACTTTTAGAGCTTTTTGGTGTGGAGTTAGTTGATTTAGTACGTTACACGCCAATTCAATGCACTGCACCATGCACGTCTCCAGTCAACACCGAAAGCCTACGGTTTAAAGTCAAACTCATCTTAAAAGCACCCGTTAAAGCTGACATGGGCTGCATTATTGAAAACTATTTACCAGCTTATTTGCGGCATGACATCGAGGAAAAAGTATGAAACGAATTGATAGCGTAAACGCACGTCCAGACGTAAACGGAGCTGGTAAAACGGGCTTTCATGATAATTCTGACCTAAGTGGACAAGATGCAACTTATCTCACTCCAACTTGGCTCAATGTTATTCAAGAAGAACTAGCTAATCTGCTGGAGCTGAGAGGTATTACTTTAGATCCAGAGAAACGTCGTCAACTGTTTGATGCTTTGGCTGGTAAAGATGACGTAGATGCTGCTTTAGCTATTGTTCAAACATTAATTGATAACGAGCGAAATGCACGTATTAAATCTGACCAAGATCATTTAGATGCATCAAATCCCCATCCACAATATGTTATGAGAAAAGATTTTAGACTGCTATATAGAACATTAACGCCTGAAACTACGGTCAATCCTCGTATCTATACCGATGATCCGCAAAACTGGCAGATTAAACATACGGTTGAGAACATTAGTGCTCACATCATGCCAAATGGTGTTATTGAACAAACAATCAAAGTAAGAACGATATATGGTGATTACAACGCACAGGTATATCTGCCTATTGGTCTTTCTAATATTTTAAATATTTCTGCACTCTATCAGGGGCAAAGAGAAAATCCGAATGCTGAAGATGATTCTGCAATTCGTTTATTAGATGTTTACGACGAAACAATCCAGTTGGAAAACGGCTTACAGGAATGTAGAACCGTCGTTAATTTTCGATTTGACTATGTTAGTGAATGGACTGGTGGACAAAGAGAACGCTTTGCATATTTAAAAATCTCAGGTTTTGGTGCTTCCAATACAGATTTAGAGAATTTAAATAGCTATCCATATCCTTATTATCGCAATCAGGATGATTTAGATGGTCAAGTTGTTTATGTTGATCAGAATCTTTCCAATGTAAGCCTATTAGAATTATTCATTCAGACGTATGGTGCACCTACAGCAGCTACACGCGCTATTTTCGTTATTGCTTCAGGTGTGACGCTTGTTGCTATTACTTCTGGTAGTTGGTTAGATGGTTCAAGTCGTCAAATCATTAACTATGGTCATATATATGGTACTGGAGGTTCTGGCGGGTACTATGATGATAATACTGCAATGGTTGGTGATGGTGGTACAGCTATCATTGCACAGAATGCTAGTAGCTTTATTGATGTACGTAACTATGGCCTTATTGCAGGCGGTGGCGGTGGCGGTGCAGCTGGTAAATCTGAGTATTCAATTACTGGACAAGAATACTATGCTGTTGGTGCAGGCGGTGGCGGTATTCCTTCAGGTACTGGAGGCAACAACATCCGTCAAACTGCACCTGAAGGCAAAACTCTTGTAAACCTCGCTGGTACAGCAGCAACATTATCTGTTGTTGGTAATGGTGCAGATGGAACAGGACTAGCGGCTGGTGATGGTGGTAATGTTGGTGAAAATGGTAAAGCTAGTGAATCAACCCTTGGAAATGGTATCGCTGGTTTAGCTGGATTCATTTACCAAGGCAATGTCACAATCACAAATATTGGTGGTGGGCAGCTGAAAGGTAGAACACCTTAAAAGTGAAATTGTTTTGCATGATGTGCAACGAAATGATGAGGCAATTATCTCAAAAAAATGCCGAAATTATCTCGTCGCGCATCACTCATTGCCAATTTGTGGACTTCGCTGCTATGAACCTAAATGTAAATAAACAAGTATGGTTTAGCCAAATTTACCGTTCTCAGCAAACGATGCTTTTATCATGGTTTAAACACAAACTTCAGCATCATCATCAATCTGAAGACCTGAGTCAGGAAGTGTTTTATCGTGCTTTAAAAAGTGAATATTGTTTTCAA
>Ga0308168_1003997_pt1 | contig 10933 bp, 9 predicted proteins | sample PhyCR2_FD_202133 | JGI IMG/M metagenome (GOLD analysis project Ga0308168, IMG submission 202133) | Phyllosphere microbial communities from UC Gill Tract Community Farm, Albany, California, United States - DLSLRC.R2 | ecosystem: Host-associated > Plants > Phyllosphere > Unclassified | place: USA... | reverse complement strand
GACCAGGCGCAGGCCGCGCTTGTCCAGCGCCAGCCAGGCGCCGCCAGGCAGGGCAGCCAGTTCTTCGGCGTCGAGCGGCGCCTTTGCCACTTGCGGTGCGGCGAGTGCTGCGGACATGGCGCCGTGCAGCGCCGCCAGGACGATGAGTGCAACGATCGGGGAAACGATTTTTTTCATTGGAAGATGCTCGCTTTCAGGCCGATCTTGAAGGTGCGGCCGTATTGTTCATGTTGCGCGTTGCGGGACTTGTCGCCCATGTACACGTAGTATTTTTCGTTGTTCAGGTTGCTGGCGTCGAAGGTGAGCTGCCAGCGCTTGTCGAGCTTGTACGACATCGAGAAGTCCAGCTGCTTCTGGGTGTCGACGTAGCGGTCCTGGCTCGCGTCGAGCACGTCCTCGCCCAGTTCGAGCAGGTAGGGCGACTTGTAGTTCATCGCCAGGCGCGCGCTGAATGGGCCGGATTCATAGCCCACCATCAGGTTGCCGATGCGGTTCGACTGGCCCGGCATGCGGATCTCGCGCGTGCCGACGCCGCCGTCGCCATCGGCGCTGTCGATGCCGGCGCGCGAGTGGGTGATGGCGCCGTTGATGCCGATCAAGAGGCCGTTGAACGGCGCCGGCAGCATGCGCAGCGGCTGCTGCCAGGCCAGTTCGATGCCGCGCACGCGCGCCTTTTCGCCGTTGGCGTACGAGATCGCGCTATTGAAGTCGACCCAGTCCCCACGGCCGGCCAGGTCGGTGGCGTAAGTGAAGTCCTTGATATCCTTGGTGAAGACATAGGCCGACACCACGCCGTCGCCGCCGATGGTGCGCTCGATGCCGAGGTCCAGGTTGTGCGAGCGCAGCGGATTCAGGTCCGGGTTGCCGATGGTGGCTTCGTCGTCGCCATCCAGGCTGACGCCCGGCGCCAGCTGGGCGAAGTTGGCGCGGACCACCGAGTTGCTCCATGCCGCGCGCAGGCTGGTGTGCTGGTCGAGGTCGTAGCGCAGGTGCATGCCCGGCAGCCAGTTGGTGTAGGAGCGCGCCGCGCCGCGCGGCGTGATCTCTTCTTCGTCCGTCACTTGCGAGCCGTCGGCCTTGAAGCGGGTGCGCTCGGCGCGCACGCCCGCCAGCAGCGACCAGGCGCCGCTGCGCAGGCTGGCCTGCACGTAGGCGGCGTCGATGTCTTCCTGCAGCTTGAAGTCGTCCAGCGCCGAGTCGACGATCGCGCGCGCGCCCTCGCGGTTCAGGCCGGCCAGGCGGGCGCGTACCAGGTTCGGGTCGAGCGTGTAGCCAAGGTTGCCGAACGGGTAGTCGATGCGTGTGCCATTGACGAAGGCGCTCATCGAGGTCGGGCCGTCGCCCCAGTAATCGCCGTCTTCCGGGTCGTCGCTGCCGAATTCCCAGGCGTCGGTGTCGGTGCGCTTGTCGCGGCGGGTGGCCTTGGCGCCGAACTTGAGCGCGCCGCTCCAGTCGCCGGCGTCGAATTCGCGCTGCAGGTCGAGGCGCAGCTGGTGGCTGGTGTCCCTGGCGTAGGCGCGCTCGATCGCGAACGAATCGAGCTCGTAGTTGGCGGCATCAAGCACGCCGGCCGGGGCGATCAGGTGCGGGGCGCGGGTGTTGGTAAAGCCGACACCCTCGAAGCTCTCGACGTTGGTGAAGCGCGCGTCGCTGATCGCGTTCGGCGTCTCGTCGGTGGCGCGGCTGGTGGCGGCTTCGAGGTGCATCTTCCAGGCGTCGCCGAAGCGGCGGTCCATGGAGCCGGTGAGCGAGCGGATCTCTTGCGTGTACTTGCGCTGGCGCAGGCGGCGCTCGACGGTCGCCGGGGCGAGCTCGCCTTCGACCACACTTTCGTCGTCGTTCTCGAAGTCGCCCACGGTCATGCGGTCGCGCGACTCTTCGTCCGAGAAGCGGCTGAGGAAGCCGCGCAGGGCGTAGCTGGTGCTGGCGTCCGGGCGGTAGTCGAGGTTGACGGCGCCGGCGCGGCGCTCGCGCGTGGGCAGGTAGTCGCGCATCTCGAAGCCTTCCAGGCGGTCGCCGTCCCAGGCGCCGCCCGTTTCCACGTTGTCCGAGCCGAACTTGCGCTTCTCGCCCGACAGGCCGGCGGCGATGCCCAGCTTGCCGTCCATGAAGCGCTGGGCCCACAGCAGGTTGGCGCTGGGGCTGTTCTGGTCGGTGCTGGTGTCGTGGCTGGCGGCCACGCCGACGCTGAGCAGCTTGCCCGGCAGGTCGAACGCCGACAGGGTCTTGACCTCGACCGTGCCGCCCAGCGAGTTGGCGTCCTGGTCGGGCGTGGCCGACTTGGTCACTTCGAGCGAGCGCACCAGGCCGGCCGGCAGCACGTCCAGCGCCACCGCGCGGCGCGTCGCTTCCGGCGAGGGCACCAGGGCGCCGTTGATGGTCACGCTGTTGTAGTCGGCGTCCAGGCCGCGCACCACCACGTAGCGGCCTTCGCCCTGGTCGCGCTGGACCGACAGGCCCGGCACGCGCGCCAGCGCCTCGGCGGCGTTCTTGTCCGGCAGGTGGCCGATGTCGTCGCTGCTGACGACGCTGACGATGTTGTCGGCCTGTTCCTGGGCGGCGATGGCGCGCGCCAGACTGGCGCGCTGGCCGGTGACGACCACGCTGGATTCGACGGCCGGGGCCGGAGCCGGCGCGGCGTGGACGCCGGCGGCGGCCAGCAGGCTGGCGGTGACGGCGGGGAGGGCGAGATGGCGCATGGGGGCAAGAAGATAGTTGGAGTGGGGCGGATTCTGGTGTCTCAATGTGACGATCTGGTGACGCCGGTCCGCAAGAGCGCCTGCGTAGACCGAAGATGAGCTGAATTGACCCGCCACCCATGGCGCACGCCGTAGGGCGGCGGCGGGTGAATGCGATCGGACGCCATGCGACGTGAGCCGTTCGGACCCCGTGCCGGGATGCCACAGCTTTGCCATCCTGTCATCCTGCGGTCATCTGGCTGCGCTATGTTCCGGCGATCCACTTCGAACGCTGCCCCCATGTCCAACGTGATCCGCCATGCCCTGCTGATCGGCGCGCTGCTCGGCGCCTTTGCCTTCCTGTTCGTCGGCGCCGGAATGGTCATCCCGGTGGCCGAATGGGACTGGGTCGACATCGCCAGCGAGGGCGGCACCTCGCTGCTGGCGGCGCTGTGGTGCCTGATCGTGCTGTCCAGCCGACCGGACGGGCTGGTCACGCGGCTGCTGTCCGGGGGCCTGGCCTGCATCATGCTCGGTTCCTGGGCCGACTGCCTGGACGAGGTGGTCGACGTCGACAAGGCGGCGTTGTGGGACAACGCGCTGGAGTCGCTGCTGCCGCTCGGGATGCTGATCCTCACCGTTGGCATGGCTTACTGGAGGCTCGAGCAGGCCACGCTGTCCGACCACATGCGCAAGCGCGAGCGGCTGTTTCGCAACCACCGCCCGTTCGACCGCATCACCCAGCTGGCCGACGCCGCCTACCTGCGCGAGCAGCTGCGCCTGGAGAGCCGGCGCAACGATGGCCAGGGCTGCGCGCTGGTGCTGTTCGACATCGACGAATTCCACCGCATCAACCGCGAACACGGCCAGGCGGAGGGCGACCGCGTGCTGCAGGCGGTGGCGCACATGCTGCTCCTGAACCTGCGCAACGAAGACCTGCTGTGCCGCTATGCGGGCGACCGCTTCGCGGTGCTGATGCCCGGATTGCACGAGGGTGAGGCGCGCGACGCCGCCCAGCACCTGTGCCGCATGGTGTCCTCGATGCGCCACCATGCGCCCAAGGGCCGGGTGCGGATCTCGCTGCGCCACGGTTGCGCACCCGCCCAGGGCGCGCCGGATGCGCTGCTGTCCGACTTGTGCCGCCGGATGGACGCCGTGTGATCGCCTGGCAGCCGGCCGGAGAACCGTCGATCCCGGCGCGGCAGCAGCCCGCGCTGGCGCTGGAATACGGCCGCTCGCGCGATGCGAGCGACGCCGACCTGCTGCGCGATACGGGTTTGCTGGCAGGCTTGCATCCCGACCGTCTGGTGGCGCCGGCGCAGTACCTGCAGCAACTGGCGAACACCCTGCATGCGCTGGACAGCCCCGACACCAGCTTCATGCTGGGCCAGCTGCTGCTGCCCGGTCACGACGGCGCCGCCAGCCACGCGCTGGTGCAGGCGCCGGACCTGCGCGCGCTGCTGCAAACCCTGTGCCGTTTCCACGCGCGCCTGACGCCGCTGTTGCGGCCGCGCTTCGAGACCTGGGGCGAGGTGGCGCTGCTGTACTGGGTCGACGCCTATGGCGCGCCCGGCCTCCGGCCGGCCCTGGTCGAGATGCACATGACGGCGGTGGTCGCCCTGTGCCGCTGGCTGGGCGGCGAGCGCCTGCCGTGGCGCTTCTGCTTCAACCGCGGCGCCCCGCGCCACGTCGAACAGCACCACGTCCACCTGGGCGCCGAGCTGCGCTTCGGTTGCCAGCTCGACGCCATGCTGCTGCCGGCGGCTTGGCTCGACCGGCCATGGCCGCGCGCCAGCGAGATGGCGGCGCGCCTGGCGCAGCGCGCCGCCGAGCAGGAAGAGGCGCGCGCACCCGGCATCCTGGCCGCGTTGTACGACTATCTGCTGGCCAACGTGCGCACGGCGCCGACGCTGGAGCGCACCGCCGCCGACTTCGGCGTCAGCCCGGCGACCTTCAAGCGCCAGCTGCTGCGCCACCATACCCATTTCCAGGGTGAGCTCGACCAGGTGCGCACCCATGTGGCGCTGTGGCTGTTCCAGGTCGAGCGGGCCGACAACGAGCAGGTCGCGCGCTACCTGGGCTTTCATGACGCCGCCAATTTCCGGCGCTCGTTCAAGCGCTGGACCGGCCTCACGCCGGGTCCGATCCGGGCCGCGCTGGACGGAGAGCTGGGCTGGTTCATGGGCGCGCTGGAGCCGGGAATGTAGGACGCGAGAGAATCCGCGCATATTCCATTCTCCGAGAAGTGGTATCTTTCACGGTCAAGGCCGTTTTCGAAGAAAAGGAATGAGCGCCAGCCTGGTCCTGCATATCGTCTGTCCAACCCAGAAGCGCGGCTTTGCCGCGTGCATGTCCTTTTGCTTCGTCTGCCTGCTGGTCTATGGCCTGGCCAGCGGCGCGCAGCGCGACCTGTCGCCCGGCGTCGCCATCTTCACCGCCTGCGCGCTGGCCATCGTGAGCGTGGCCGCCTGGGCGCTGTATCGCAACTTCGTGTTCCGGGATGAGCTGTACATCGCCCCTGCGGGCGAGCTGCCGCCGATCGAGCTGGCCTTCCGGCCCGACGAGATCCGCGCGCTGCGGCTGCTGCCGGCGCCGGAGGCCTGGACGCCGGAAGCCAAGTGGGATGCCCTCGGCTTCGGCCATGGCCGGATCGAGATCGAGACCGCTACCCGCCGCTACCATTTCGGGGCGGGGCTGGACCAGCGTCAAGCCGAGGCGGCGCTGGAACGGATCCAGGATTTCTGCCTGGCGCAGCGCGGCCTGCCGGTGGCGGCGTGAATGATATTGAATGAGGAATGCTATGTCAGAGCTTGAAAGGAAGTGGTGGTTTTTCATACCCGTGGTGATCCTCACGGCGATGTCGACGATCGGGTTGCTGCACGCGGCCGGAATCCAGTACCAGCCGGTCAAGTTCAGCGCCGCGCAGTGGGCTGTCTGGTTCCTGTGTTTCGTGGGTTTGCAGCGCTGCTTTTCCTTCCTGGGCTGGCTGACGGTCCTGGCGGTCTCGCCCAAGACGATCACCGCGGAGCGCGCATGAAATCCGCCACCAGCCTCGTTGCCACGCTGCTGCTGTTCCTGGCCGCCGGCATCGCGTCGGCCCAAACGACCGAAGAACACATCAATCTCGACACGCCGACCGGCCGCATCGCCGGCACCCTGCAATTGCCGGCCGCCCTAGAGGGCAAGCCCCGTGTCGCATTGATCATCGCCGGCTCCGGCCCGACCGACCGCGATGGCAACAACCCCCTGATCCCGGGCCGCAACGACAGCCTCAGGATGCTGGCCGTGGCGCTGGCCGAGGAGGGCATCGCCTCGCTGCGCTACGACAAGCGCGGCGTGGCCGCCAGCCTGGCGGCCGGACCGACCGAATCCGAGCTGCGCTTCGAGAACTATGTGGAAGACGCCGCGACCTGGATCGCCAGGCTGAAGGCCGACCCGCGCTTCGCTTCGGTGGCCGTGATCGGCCACAGCGAAGGCTCCCTGATCGGCATGCTGGCGGCGCAGCAGGGCGGCGCCGCGGCCTTCGTCTCGATCGCCGGCATCGCCGATGGTCCGTCCACCGTCCTGCGGAAGCAATTGGCCGGCAAGCTGCCGCCCGAATTGAACAAGGAGAGCGAACGCATCCTGACGGCGCTCGAGAGCGGGGCCACCGTCGACGACGTGCCGCCGGCGCTGAACACCCTCTACCGTCCGAGCGTCCAGCCCTACATGATCTCGTGGTTCAAGTACGTGCCGTCGCAGCGCATCGCCGCCCTGACCATGCCGGTGCTGATTGTTCAGGGCAATACCGACATCCAGGTGGAGGTCGCCCAGGCCAACGCCCTGTACCGCGCCAAGCCGGATGCGACCCTGGCCATCATTCCCGGCATGAACCATATCTTCAAGCACGTGCGGGCCGACCCGGCGCTGCAGGCCGCGGCCTACAGCGACCCGTCGCTGCCGGTCTCGCCATTGCTGGTGAAGGCGGTCAGCGACTTCCTGAAAAAGACCAACTGAGGGCTGGCTTCAGGCGGCGCGCAGGGTATGCGCCGCCGCCACCATATTGCGCAGCGCCGGCAGCACTTCTTCCCAGTTGCGGGTCTTGAGGCCGCAGTCGGGATTGATCCACAGGCGCTCGGCCGGGATGCGGGTGGCGGCCTTGCGCATCAGGTCCACGATATGGTCCTGGCTCGGAATGTTCGGCGAATGGATGTCGTACACGCCCGGCCCGATCTCGTTCGGATACTGGAAATCGTCGAACGCGTCCAGCAGCTCCATATCCGAGCGCGAGGTCTCGATCGTGATCACGTCGGCATCCATGGCGGCGATCGCGGCGATGATGTCGTTGAACTCCGAATAGCACATGTGGGTGTGGATCTGGGTCTCGTCCGCCACGCCGTTGGCCGTGATGCGGAATGACTCGACCGCCCAGTCCAGGTAGTCCTTCCATTCGCCGCGCCGCAGCGGCAAGCCTTCGCGCAGGGCCGCTTCGTCGATCTGGATCACGCGCACGCCGGCGCGCTCCAGGTCCAGCACCTCCTCGCGGATGGCCAGCGCCAGCTGGCGGCAGCTCACGGACCTCGGCTGGTCGTCGCGCACGAACGACCAGTTCAGGATCGTCACCGGGCCGGTCAGCATGCCCTTCATCGGTTTGTCGGTCAGCGACTGTGCGTAGGTGGTCCACTTGACCGTCATCGCCTGCGGGCGGCGCACGTCGCCGAACAGGATCGGCGGCTTCACGCAGCGCGAACCATAGGATTGCACCCAGCCGTTCTGACTGAAGGCATAGCCGTCGAGCTGCTCGCCGAAGTATTCGACCATGTCGTTGCGTTCGGCCTCGCCGTGCACGAACACGTCCAGCCCCAGCGCTTCCTGCTCGCGCACGCAGCGCGCGATCTCGCCGCGCATCGCTTCCTCGTAGGCGGCCGCATCCAGCTCGCCCTTTTTATGGGCATTGCGCGCCTGGCGGATCGCCGCCGTCTGCGGGAAGGAGCCGATGGTGGTGGTCGGGTAGCTCGGCAGCTGGAGCAGGGCGGCCTGTTGCAGGCTGCGTTCGGCGTGGCTGCTGGCGCGCCGGCCCAGCTCGGGGGTGATCGCGCCCAGGGCCTGCGCTACTTGAGGATTCGACACGCGCTTCGAGGCGCGGCGGCGGTCGATCGCGGCCGCATTCTCGACCAATTCGAGCTGTACCTGCGAGCGGCCATGGTCGAGCGCATGGGCCAGGATGCGCAATTCTTCCAGCTTCTGCACGGCGAACGCCAGCCACGAGCGGATTTCGGGATCGAGCGCGGTCTCGTTCTGCAGGTCGACCGGCACGTGCAGCAGCGAGCACGATGGCGCGATCCACAGGCGCTGGCCCAGCTGGCGCTGCACCGGCTCGAGCCATTCCAATGTGGCGTGCAGGTCGGTCTTCCAGATATTGCGGCCGTCGATCACGCCCAGCGACAGCACCTTGTCCGGGCCAAGGGCGTCGATCACCGGCGCGATCTCGGCGCGGGCATTGATCGCGTCCAGGTGCAGGCCGTCCACCGGCAGCGCGCAGGCCAGCGCCAGGTTATCTTCCAGACGGCCGAAATAGGTCGCCAGCAGCAATTTGGCACCGCTGTGCTGGAGCAGGTCGTAGGCGCCCTCATAGGCGGCCTGCCAGCGCGCATCGAGCTCGGTGACCAGCGCCGGCTCGTCGATCTGCACCCATTCGATGCCTTGCGTGACGAACCAGGCCAGCAGCTCGGCATACACCGGCAGGAGCTTGGGCAGCAGGTCGAGCCGGTCGCTGCCGTCCTTGGCCTTGCCCAGCCACAGATAGGTGAGGGGGCCGATGATCACCGGCTTGGCCTTCACGCCCAGCGTGCGCGCCTGGGCCAGTTGTTCTTCGAGGCGCGCGGTGTCGAGCCTGAAACCGGTGTCGGCGCCGAATTCGGGGACGATGTAGTGGTAGTTGGTGTCGAACCACTTGGTCATTTCGCCGGCATGGACGCCGCCGCAGGCGTGGTCGTGATCGCCCTGGCTGCGGCCGCGCGCCACCCGGAAATAAGAATGAAGCGACGCGTCGAGCGCATCGCCATGGTGCGCATGCGCGCGCGCCGGCACGTTGCCGAGGGTGAAGCTCATGTCCAGCACCTGGTCGTACAGCGAAAAGTCGCCGACCGGGGCGAAATCGAGCCTGGCCTGCTGCTGCCAGTGGCGCTGGCGCAGCGCTGCCGCCTGCGCGCCGAGTTCCTGGGCCGTGGCTTCGCCCTTCCAGAACCGTTCGAGGGCGAATTTCAGTTCGCGGCGCGCGCCGATGCGCGGGAAGCCGAGGGTGTGGGTAGTCGTCATGATGAAGTCAGCCTGATAAGAATGGATGAGTTCATGATAGGCCGCTTGATCCATGAATAAAATTGGTATGATTTCATCCATCCATTAATTTTGCTCATGTGACATGATCGAACGCATCCACCTGTCCCTGATCCGCGAGGTCGACCGGCGCGGCTCGCTGACCGCCGCCGCCGACGTGCTGTGCCTGACGCAATCGGCCTTGAGCCACACGGTGAAGAAGCTCGAGCAGCAGCTCGGCACACCGGTCTGGACGCGCGAGGGGCGGGCGCTGCGCCTGACCCAGGCCGGGCGCTATCTGTTGGCGCTGGCCGAACGGGTGCTGCCCCAGCTCGAGCATGCCGAGCGCCTGATGCATGAATACGCGCGCGGCGAACGCGGCACCCTGCGCATCGGGATGGAGTGCCATCCCTGCTACCAGTGGCTGTTGAAAGTGGTGGATCCTTACCTCGCCGCATGGCCCGAGGTCGACGTCGACGTCAAGCAGCGCTTCCAGTTCGGCGGCCTCAAGGCCCTGCACGGCTACGAGATCGACCTGCTGGTCACGCCCGACCCGCTGTTCAAGCCGGGGCTGCGCTTCGTGCCGGTGTTCGACTACGAGCAGGTGCTGGTGGTGGGCAGCGGCCATCCGCTGGCCGGGCGTTCCCACGCCGAGCCGGCCGACCTGTCCGACGACGTGTTGATCACCTATCCGGTCGACGTCGAGCGGCTCGACATCTACAACCAGTTCTTCCTGCCGGCCGGCTGCGCGCCGCGCCAGCGCAAGACGATCGAGACCACCGACATCATGCTGCAGATGGTGGCGAGCGGCCGCGGCGTGGCGGCGCTGCCGCGCTGGCTGGTGGACGAGTATGCGGGAAGGATGGCGGTAGCGCCGGTGCGGCTGGGGCACGAAGGGGTGTTCAAGCAGATCTTCTTGGGCACGCGCGAAGTGGATGCCGGCACCGCCTACCTGGAAGCGTTCGTGGAGATCGCGCGTCAAGCGTGAGTGCCCGCAGGCACGTTTTGCACCGTCATGGGGCAGGCCCGTCGCGGTGATGCCACATTCACCACGGTTTACCGGCCCGCTCGCCCAGGCGAGCTGAGCGGAGTGGCAAATCGGTTGACCCGCCGTCACATTCAGCGTATATTCGCGAGTTCTCGTTTTTATTCTGCACATCGTATACGCATTCGCAGCCGCTCCTTTCGTCGAGTGGCTTTCCGCGCCTGCGCTGTCAATTCTTACGGGACTAGGTTTTAGTCCCCGGGCCGGCTCTTTTTGCCGTCCCGGGTCGTCAACGTAGCAGCAATTTAGTTGGATTAGGAACGATGCCAACCATCAATCAATTGATTCGCAAGCCGCGTGAAGCCGCGGTTGTGAAGAGCAAGTCGCCGGCACTCGAAAACTGCCCGCAAAAACGTGGCGTGTGCACCCGTGTGTACACCACCACCCCGAAGAAGCCAAACTCGGCGCTGCGTAAAGTCGCCAAAGTGCGTCTGACCAACGGTTTCGAAGTCATTTCGTACATCGGCGGTGAAGGCCACAACCTGCAAGAACACAGTGTCGTGCTGCTGCGCGGCGGTCGTGTGAAAGACTTGCCAGGTGTGCGTTACCACATGGTTCGCGGTGCACTGGATACCCAGGGCGTCAAAGACCGTAAGCAAGCGCGCTCGAAGTACGGCGCCAAGCGTGCCAAGGCTGCGAAGAAGTAATCTTCGAGGTGCGTGTCATCGACACGTCACATTAATTAGATAAGTTGAGCCGGCCGCAAGGCCGAGTAAGTGAAGGGTCATGAGGGCCTTTCGCGAGTGTGGAATCCGCACTCAACTGAAGACAGGAAGGAATTGAAATGCCACGTCGTCGTGAAGTACCCAAGCGCGAGATCCTGCCGGATCCAAAATTCGGCAACACCGATGTCGCCAAATTCGTCAACGTTCTGATGCTGTCCGGCAAGAAGTCGGTTGCAGAAAACATCATCTAC
>Ga0308168_1003994_pt1 | contig 10939 bp, 10 predicted proteins | sample PhyCR2_FD_202133 | JGI IMG/M metagenome (GOLD analysis project Ga0308168, IMG submission 202133) | Phyllosphere microbial communities from UC Gill Tract Community Farm, Albany, California, United States - DLSLRC.R2 | ecosystem: Host-associated > Plants > Phyllosphere > Unclassified | place: USA... | reverse complement strand
CGAGCTTCTGGTCCCGCTGGATTCCCATGGCGTAGCCGACGGCATGCAGGGTCTGCGCGGCCAGGACCAGCGTGTACAGGTGAAAGTTGGTGTCCTTGGGATTCCAGCCACCGTTGGAAACCCCGCGGAACTGGCGCAGGAGTTCTGCCAAGTCCACGTTGCGGGTCAGCGCTACACCGTGTTCGCGGTAGGTGGGAAAGATGTAGTCCTGCGGCTGGCTGGCCCGGCCCGAGCCAATCTGCGCTGCCTCCTGGCCGGTAAGCGGGACCCACAGCGCCAGCTGCCCTTGGCGCTGGAGGGCGGTGGCCTCGACGTCGAACCGGCGAATGGCGGCCATGTCGGAGTAGAGGCCGCGGAGGTCCTCCGGGGTGAGCTTGTCCGCGTAATCACTGAAGACCGGATCGGCGCCCAGCTTTCCGTCAGGGCCCAGCAACTGCACCATCTGGGCAGGGGGCTCGCCCATGACGGCCTCAGCATCGGCCTCCCGCTGGTCGTCTACCGCTGTTCCGTCGAACTCGGTGGAAGGCAGATGAGTGCCCATACCGTCTCCTTGCCTGCCGCATCCGGATGCAATGCGATGTCGTGAGGATATATGCCTTACAAGGAATACATTCCCTTTACGGCATATACATTGGCTTACTGATCCTAACTTTATCTGCGGTAAGTAGCCGGAGGGCTACTTGTTAAGCACTAGGAAGTTGCTGGCGCCTTTGTATAGTCGGCACACAACTGGAGGAACCGTGAGTTTGCCTCGGGTTCCCCGATGCTGACCCTCACGCCTTCCCCGGCGAACGCACGCACGGAGAGGGCCCGCGTGCCCGCGAACTCCGCAAAGGCCGTGCTTTCGGCACCAAGGGCGAGCCATACGAAGTTTCCCTGGGCATCGGGGACCGCCCATCCCAGCTCCCGGAGGCCAGCCATGACGCGCGTCCGCTCATCCACGAGTTTTTGTACCCTTTCCACAACCTGGGGGTAATTCTCAAGGGAAACAATTGCGGCTTTTTCGGCAATCTGGGACACGGCAAAAGGTGTTGCGGAGACCCGAAGGTACTGGGTCAGTTCGGGATGGGAGACGCTGTAGCCCACGCGAAGCCCGGCCAGGCCATGTGCCTTGGAGAACGTGCGGAGCACCACAACATTCGGGTATTTGCGGTACAGCGCGATTCCGTCCACCGCGTCCTCCGCCCGGACGAACTCCTGGTAGGCCTCATCGATGACCACCACGACGTCGGCCGGTACGGACCGGATGAAGGCCTCAGTCTCAGGTGCGGTGAGGGCCGGGCCGGTGGGGTTGTTGGGCGTGCAAAGCAGGATCACTTTGGTGCGGGCACTCACGGCGGCCGCCATGGCTGCGAGGTCGTGCCGTCCGTCAGCCGTTACGGGGATCCGTACGCTCTCGGCGCCCGCCAGGCCCACGCTGATGGGGTATGCCTCAAAGGAGCGCCAGGCATAAATGACCTCGTCCGCCTTGCCGTCGTCGTTCTGGCCGGCAAAGGCCGCCAGGATCTGGTTAAGCGCGCCCAGGCTTCCCGCTCCGGTCACGATGTCCTCGGCAGGCACGTCAAGGAAGTCTGCGAGCGCGGCACGGAGCCTGCTGCTCAGGGGATCCGGGTAGCGGTTGACGTCTCCCTGGTTGGCAATGGCGTCCAGCACCGCCGGAATCGGCGGCAGGGGGTTTTCATTGGAGGACAGCTTGTAGCTGGCCAGTCCGCTGACCGCGGCCGGCGGCTTTCCTGCGGCATAGCGGGGCAGCCGGTCCAGCACCGGGCGCGGCGCGATTCCGCCCGCCCTGGTTTCAGATGAAGTCATGGCCTCTAGCCTACTTCGAGGCCCTCAAGGGTTCCGGGGAGCGAACGGCAGAAATTTAGGGTGGTCCCAGCCGCCCGGAAGGACGGTATGGAAGCATGGTGCCATGGGTTCCTTCATCCTACGGGTCGTCGTTAATGCCGCTGCTCTTTGGGTGGCCAGCTGGGTCCTGCCCGGTATGGAAATCTCCAGTACTGCGGCATCTGATGCTGTGGCCAGGACCGGCATTTCGCAGGACACCGGGACCATCGGGATTGTGGTGGCTTATCTCTTTATCGGCCTCATTTTCGGCGTGGTCAACGCCCTCGTGCGGCCTCTGGTAAGTCTCCTTGCGCTTCCCATCACCATCCTGACGCTCGGCCTGTTCGCGATAGTGATCAATGCAGCGATGCTGTACTTGACCTCCTGGATCAGCAGCTACACCCCGGTGCACCTCACCTTCGATTCTTTTTTCTGGACTGCGGTGCTGGCTGCGATCATCATCTCCCTGGTCTCGCTGGTGGCAGGACTGTTGCCGGGCGGCCGCCGCTGACGTTCCGCGGGACCACAAGCCGGACCTGCCCCCAACCAGGCAGGACTCACCCGCCCAAGTAGGAATCCCCGCGGAACCAGGTACCTAACAGGTGCCTTTCCCGGTGACGGTTCCCAAAAGTCCAGTACCGGCCACCCATGACCCCCATGAGGCCCGCCTTTTAGGCTGCGAACCGGGCCCCAGTAAGGCCCGTCGCTATCAGTTCCTGAACACGGGGGCCAAAGATGAAGCCCATAAGAATCCTGCTCGCCGCCTGCCTGCTTTTCGCGTGGCAGGCCGGCCCTGCTTATGCGGACGCTGAAACAGGGCCGGTACCCAGTCCCGCGGGTCTGGGCAACGACATCTCCTGGCCCCAATGCGGCGCGGATCTTCCTGCACCCCCTGCCTTCGCGATCGTGGGCGTGAACGGCGGCCGGCCGGATACTGCCAACCCGTGTTTGTCCGACCAGCTGGCCTGGGCGGATCAAAGCGCGGCCTCGGCAGGAGGGACGCCGGCGGCCGTGTATGTGAACACGGCCGCCACAGGTCCTGTGGAAACATTGTGGTGGCCTGCAGAGAACACCTATCGGGGCGCTGCTGTCAGCAACCCCTACGGTCTTTGTGATGGCACTGCATCCCCGGCCTGCGCTTACGTGCACGGCTACGGCATGGCCGTCAACGCGGCCGACATCCTGCAGGAAGCCGGGCACACCGTGGCACACCGCATGTGGTGGCTCGATGTTGAATTCGGAAACAGCTGGCTGTGGGACAAGGCGGTAAATGCCGCCGAACTGGAAGGCATGACGGCCTACCTGCAGGGCGCCGGAGCAGAAGTAGGGATTTATTCGACCGGCTATCAGTTCAACGAGATTGTGGGCGACGTCCGTCCCGGCAGCAACCTCGACAAACTCCAGAACTGGCTGGCGGGCGCCTACTCCGCAGAGTCGGCAGAGGAGTATTGCGAGGCTCCCCCTCTGACGCCGGGCGGAACTGTGACCACAACGCAGTTCACGGAAAACGACCTCGACTACAACTACCGGTGCCCTTCCGCTGTCCCCGCTCCGGCCCCGCAGCCGGCCCCGCCGGCCGCTCCGGAACCTGCCCCGAAACCCGAAAACCCGCGCTCAAATCCCTATGCTGAACTGCACGCCGCGCAGATTTCATGACTCCCCGCCGGGAAACAGTCAGGGCCGCTACCGGGCACCCGGCTGCGGCCGCCCGGAAAAGGGGTCCCTGGGGTCCTTGGGAACAGAGGGCGGCGGGGTCTTGGACAAGGCAAAGCGGGTGGCAGTGGCAGCACCTCCGGCACCGAGGACACTCCCAAGCACCGCCGTGGACTGGACCAGTGAAGGGTCTTTGCTGGCGCCCACCTGCCGGGCTGCCTCCTCATAGCCCGGGAGGCTGTGTCCGGGACCCAAACCGGCATCTTCTCCACCGCGCACATAAAGGTCATTGGTCATGGTTACGGTGACCTGGTTCCTGGCGTCGCGGTTCGCCAGGCCATCGCTGCCTGGCACCCAGTCTGTTCGGTGCTCCAAGTGAAGGCTGCTGACATCGGGCGAAGGCATGATGCGAGAAACGGGTGACCCGGCGGTCAGGACGTATTTGAGTCGGTACTCCTTCAGGAAGGCCTCGTCAGCCGCCAAATTCATGGCGTGGATGCCGCCCTGGCTGTACCCCACCGCGACCACCTCCGCGCCGGGTTCGGCACCGGCCGCCCGCAGCGACTGAATGACAGCGGCATTGATGCGTTCCGAGCGGGCACCCATGCCGTCTACGATGCCGCCGAGGTCAAAAGGATTGGTTCCCCCGTCGGATTCGTTGACCTGGGTCCCGGGAACCACCACAACGTAGGCTTTCCTGCCTCCGGCATCCACCTCAATGACTTCGATGTAGCCGCTGCCGCGTGCCTCAATCATCCGGACCCGCTCAAGCAGCCCGGCGGGGCTCGCATCGAGATCGATGGGGATGGTTTCTTCCTGCGTGGGCTTTACCGGGCCCGTGCGCAGGGAAGGGATGTTCTCTTCTACCCCGGGCTTGATCGCGGGAAGGAGGATGACGGCATCTGCCACCAGCATTTCAGTGGCATCCCCGTTGAGGAATCCCGTGCGCCAGAAGTCCACGTGCTTCTGTAGCTCCACGTCCGGATCCGACAGACCCAGCCGCCACTTCAGGTGGGCAGCGGATTCGGCCATCTCATACTCGCGCCTGCAACTGCGGACCTGGCCGCTGATCCGCTGCAGTTCCAGGCGCACTTTCTGGATGGCATCCTTAGCCTCCCAAACGGCAATGAGAGCGGCAGTTCCCGTACTGCGCGGGCGGTTCTGGTGGGCACCGAGCTCCTGCCAGACGGCGGAAAGCCCGGACTCGATGGCTGCGAGCCGCTCGGCGAGCCGATCGAGCTTTCCGGCCCCCAACTCCAACTCCTCCAGCTGGACGGTAATGCCGCCCACCCCGCCGGAGACTGTGAGGTTGCCGTCCGGAGGCGGCGGCGAAACCCGGATGGGTCCTCCCGGTCCGGAGGGCGTTGCGTCAGCCATTAGAACCGGCCGTCGGGCGAACATTCGGAGGTCAATGCCGCGCGGGCATGTGCTGCCACCGCGGCAGAAGCTTCCTGAATCCGGTCCAGTGCCCGCCGTACGGCCACCGCCTGCAAGGCGACAGAATCCCGGTAGGCCTGTCCGGCAGGTGACTGCCAGTCCAGCAGCTGGATGTCATGGAATCCCGCCAGCACCCCTTCGGCACTATCCGAGCACTGCGCCACCTTCCTGCCCACCTCCTGCACTTCCAGGCTGACGTCCAGCCCGCCGCCCCATATCCCGTCCATCGATTCGTTCCCCAAGTTGCTTCCCGTCGCGGTTTCCCCGGCCGGCCGATCCGCCCCAACCCTGCCGCTGCCAACGCTAGGGACGCTTCCCTGCCCGGGTAAGCGCCGCCGTCGGCTATGTGGACAAGTAACGTGGGAGACGCGCTTAAGGCGGCACCGCACTTCGTGAAAGAATCAGCACATGCCTGAAACTGCCGCCACAGCTGATACCCGCACGCCCTCAGGACGCCTGGCCCTCGCCGCGTCATCGGAAAAGATCGCGCTTGGCCCCCTGGACGGCCGCTACCAGTCCGCCGTCGCGCCCTTGGTTGACTACCTGTCCGAGGCTGCACTGAACCGCGACCGTGTGGCCGTCGAAGTGGAATGGCTCATCCATCTGACCAGCAACAACGTCCTTCCCGGCGCGGGTCCGCTGAGTGCGGAACAGCAGAGCCAACTCCGCGCCATCGTCACGGAGTTCGACGCCGCATCCGTGGCAGAGCTGGCCGAAATCGAGGCCGTCACCGTCCACGATGTGAAGGCCGTGGAGTACTACATTGGCCGCCGCCTCCCCGCGATCGGCATCGAAAACCTGACCGCCATGGTCCACTTCGGCTGCACATCCGAGGACATCAACAACCTCTCCTACGCTCTCGGCGTCAAGGGTGCTGTGGAGGACGTGTGGCTGCCCGCGGCCCGTGCCCTGGTGGCACAGATCAGCAGGATGGCTGAAGACAACCGCGCCGTGCCCATGCTGTCCCGCACCCATGGCCAGCCCGCCACGCCCACCACTTTGGGCAAGGAACTGGCCGTTATTGCGCACCGCCTGACCCGGCAGCTGAACCGGATCGCCAAGACCGAATACCTGGGCAAGATCAACGGCGCCACCGGCACCTACGCAGCCCATGTTGCCTCCGTTCCCGGCGCCGACTGGCAGCAGGTGTCCAAGTCGTTCGTCGAGGGACTCGGCCTCACCTGGAACCCGCTGACCACGCAGATCGAGAGCCACGACTGGCAGGCAGAGCTGTACGCCGACGTCGCGCGCTTCAACCGGATCCTCCACAACGTCTGCACGGACATCTGGAGCTACATCTCCATCGGCTACTTCGCCCAGATCCCGGTCGCCGGCGCAACGGGTTCGTCCACCATGCCGCACAAGGTCAACCCCATCCGCTTCGAAAACGCCGAGGCCAACCTGGAAATCTCCAACGGCCTGCTGGACACCCTGGCTGCCACCCTGGTGACCTCCCGCTGGCAGCGCGACCTCACCGACTCCTCCAGCCAGCGCAACATCGGTGTGGCGTTTGGCCATTCCCTGCTGGCCATCTCCAACGTGGCCAAGGGCCTTGACCGCCTGGACGTGGCCGGGGACGTCCTCGCCGCCGACCTGGACACCAACTGGGAGGTCCTGGGCGAGGCCATCCAGATGGTCATGCGCGCCGAGGCGATCGCCGGCGTCGAAGGCATGGAGAACCCCTACGAGCGCCTCAAGGACCTCACCCGCGGTCATCGCGTGGACGCGGCCCGCATGCAGGAGTTCGTGCAGGGCCTGGGCCTCTCCCCTGAGGCTGAGGCACGCCTCCTGGCCCTCACACCCGGCAAGTACACGGGCATCGCGGACCAGCTGGTGGACCACCTGAAGTAGGCCCGCAGACAGGGCAGGAACGTACGACGGCGGCGCCGGGCTTCGAGGAGGCCCGGCGCCTTCCTTGCATCCGGCAGGGTAACGCCGCTGCCGCCGCACGGTTACAGCCGCCCGGGGTGGGAAACTGGGAACATGAAGCTGCTCCTGATCCGCCATGGCGAAACCCCCGGCAACGTGCTGGGCCAACTGGATACCGACCACCCGGGGCCCGGCCTGACCGAACTGGGCGAACGCCAGGCGGAAGCCATGGCGCGGGCACTGGCCAACGAACGCATTGGGGCGCTCTACGCCTCCACCCTGGTCAGGACCCAAATCACCGCCGCCCCTCTTGCCCGGCTGCACACCCTCGATATCGAGGTCCTGGACGGGCTGCACGAAATCGAGGCCGGCTCACTGGAGAAGCTGACGGACCACGAGGCCCACAAGCGCTACATGGGGACGGTGATCTCCTGGGCTGCCGGTGACCTGGACCGCCGCATGCCCGCAGGGCCCGACGGCCACGCCTTTTTCGAGCGGTTCGACGCCGCCATCGCCCAAGTGGTGGAACGGGCTGAACGGCAGCAGCACGGCACGGTTGCCATTGTCAGCCATGGTGCCGCCATCCGCACTTGGGCAGGACTCCGGGCAGATGGCGCTGACCACGAGTTCGCAGCACGCCATGTCCTGGCCAACACCGGGATCGTCGCGCTGGAGGGAGACCCGGCTGCCGGTTGGACCCTGATCCATTGGGACGGCAGCCCCGTGGGTGGCCTTGCCCTGGCAGACCCAACGGCCGGAGATCCAACCGGACGGGACGTAGCGGCTCCCTAGGCCCGCTGCCGGTGGCGCCGGAGGGAGGATGCCCGCGTCGCCGGGCACGTCCCGGCACCCGTTTGGCCACGCTGGCCGCGCTGGCTCCCTTGGCTCTGCAGGCTGCGCTGGATGCCTTGGCCGGGCGACGGAACCTCCGTCATCAGCCGGGCCGCCATCGCCGCGGCGACTGCCGCCGTCGGACGTTCCCCGGGATCCATCGCCGTCAGGGAACGCAGCAGGACAGCCCAGTCGCCCAGGGAATCCGGGATCCCGGGCGAGCGCAAGGTGCGGGCCACGAGGGATTCGACGGCCGTACCGGGAAACGCCTTGGTGCCGGTGAGGAGTTCCAGCAGGACCAGCCCCATGGCGTACACGTCCCACGCTGGCTCCGCTGCCCCGCCGGCAGCCTGCTCCGGGCTCATGTAATGGACGGTTCCGGAGGAAATTCCGGGCTCGGGGGCCGCCCCGGCCATAGCTGCAATACCAAAATCAATGATCCGGACGGGACTTCTCCGCAGTCCGCTCAGCATCAGGTTTGCAGGCTTGATGTCACGGTGCACCAGGCCGCAGGCGTGAAGGTGAGCGAGCGCCTCGAAAAGGCCGCGCGCCCAGCGTGCAACCTCAGCTGGGCGTGGGCTCTGCAGCCGGATGGTGTCGGCGAGGCTCGTTCCCAGCGCCAGCTCCTCCACCAGGAAAGGACGCCCTGCGTGGGTACCGCCGCCGGGCATGACGCCCTGCGCAATGAGCCGCACAATCGAGGGGTGGTTGAGTCCGGCCAGGACCCCCGCTTCGTTTTGTATGCGCTGGTGCTGCTTCCGGCCGTTGGCGGCAGCGATCTTCACCGCTACGTCGGGACCGCCCTCCAGGTCCACCGCCCGAAAAACTTCGGCAGCAGACCCACGGCCCAGGCGTTCCCGAAGCTGCCAACGCCCGGCAACGGTGCCCTTCGCTTGGGCCGGGCGCGGCGCAGCAACTGCTGTTTCCAGGAGGCTCATGCGAGGGAAACCAGCGGTGCATGCCCCCACCGGGGATCAGTGGACCAGGCATCGAGCTGGAACCCGCAGCCGCAACGCCAGACAGGCGGAAGCTCAGTACCGACGGCATCGGCGGGCCCAAAGGTGTAGGTCGCTGCTTCCAAGCCGACGGCGGGCGTCACGAGCTGCATTGGAGTTCCGCAGTGGACTGCACATCCGCCCTGCGGCGCAGTGGTGCCGTCCAGGGTAGGCCGTGTCAGGTCCGTGAAGGTCTCCGGCAGGTCAGTGCGGGTATCCGGGATTTCAGCGCCCAGGCGGGGATCAGGCGGTGAAACTTCGGTGAAGGTAACCAAGACACTCACGACTCCGTTGGGAAAGCAACATCAGGAACATTCGTAAGCATACATATAACTAGGTCAACTAGCTAGTCAGCCTAGTGAACTTTTAGTTCCTCATTTTCATGCACCTGGAGTGACTGGGTCATGCGCTGGAGGAAATCGACCACGATGCGTGCCTCGTCCGCGGTGAGGCTTTCCGCTACGGACATCATCCGCCGGTGCATGGCACCAAGGGTTTCGCGCACCTCTTTATCGGATTCGACCGTTGGTACAACCACCACGGAGCGGCGGTCGGAGGGATGCGGCTCGCGTCGAACGTGGCCACTGGCCACCAGCCTGTCGATAAGCGAGGTGGTGGAAGCGCTAGTAATATTGAGGAACTGGCTGAGGTCCTTCGGAACAACCTGCTTGCCCGACGCCTGGACCCTCAGCAGGTACCGCAGGGCAAGGATGTCCGTTTCGCCCATACCCATTGAGTCCCTGGTGTTGCGGCGGATTTCCGTTTCAGCCGCCCGGTAGTCCCGGAGTGACTTCAGCACCGCTGCACTGTAGTCCAGCTGCCCGTCGGGTCCGTACCAGTAGCCGGATCCCTCGTTGCCCGTAGAAACCATGGGATCATTCTAGACCAACTGATAACTAGCCTGCCAAGTAACTTGCTTTGCCGCCTCCCACACACGTTAGCGAGGCTCTAACCGGCAGGAAACACCCGCGTAATCGCCGGCGCCTAGCCTTGTCAGGCATACCCCTCCGGCGAATCGAGGCAGTTATGCAGACCAACCCCCGGCTGAACATCCGGCAGGTCCCCTGGTCCAACCCCGTAGGCGCGGACCTGCGCCGTGCCCAGCAGGCCGAGCTTGACGCCCGCTTTGGCCGGCCCGACCACGAACCCGGCCCGCCGCCGTCGGGCGCCGACTGCGCGGTCTTCCTGGTGGCGTATGACAAGGGTTCCGGACAACCCGTCGGCTGCGGCGGCCTGCGGCTCCTGGATGGATCGACGGCGGAAATCAAGCGCCTCTACGTGCTGCCGTACACGCGCGGCTCCGGCGTTGCCAGTTCGATCCTGGCCGCACTCGAGGCGGAGGCTTACAGGCAGGGGATTACCCGGATCAAGGCGGAAGCCGGCTCGGCCCAGCCGGACGGCCGCAATTTCTACCGGAACTCCGGATTCGAGGCAATCCCCAACTTCGGGCCATACATCGGAGTGGAACACTCTTCCTGCTACGCCAAGACCATCAACGCCCACAGCGCCGCGCAGACCGCCATGGCCTAGCGGGGCATCGGAGCCCAGGACTAACGTTCGCCCCCGGTTTACGCCGCGGGCCCCAGCCGTTTCCCCAACTGGTTCAAAGTGGGCAGCCGGGCTGTTTATCGAATCGATAGCTATAACAGCCCGGTTTTTGTCATGCCCGGCTATAGGCTGTGCGGACATGCTCCGATTCCAGTCCAGAAATGAGTCCTGATCGTGCGTAAATTGCAGACTTTGGTTGCCGCCGCCGTCGCCGCCACCCTTCTCGCCGGCTGCGGCGGTGCCTCCACCCCGCCGAGCTCAACCGGTGACGCCTCCGGGGCTCCGGCGGGAGCCTCCGGGGACACCCTGGTGATCTATACCAACTCCAACGGCGAGGGCCGGGGCGACTGGCTGGCTGCCAAGGCGGCCGAGGCCGGATTCAAGATCGAGATCGTGGGTGCGGGGGGCGCCGACGCCACCAACAAGCTCATTGCCGAAAAGAACAACCCCATCGCCGACGTCGCGTTCGGCCTGAACAACATGTACTTCTCCCAGGTCAAAAACGAGGGTGCGCTGGAGGCCTACCAGCCCGCATGGGCGGGCGACGTGGACAAGGGCCTGGGCGACGGCGAGACCTACTGGCCCCTGGTGAAGCAGGCCATCCTCCTGGGCTACAACTCGGACAAGATCAGCAAGGACGCCGCGCCAAAGGACTGGACGGACCTGTGGACGAAGGACGAGTTCAAGAGCCGCTATGAACGGGTCACCGGCATGGGCACGGCCACCGCGCAGCTGGTCTTCGCAGGCATCCTCTCCAGGTACCGGGATGACTCCGGCGA
>Ga0308168_1003990_pt1 | contig 10944 bp, 7 predicted proteins | sample PhyCR2_FD_202133 | JGI IMG/M metagenome (GOLD analysis project Ga0308168, IMG submission 202133) | Phyllosphere microbial communities from UC Gill Tract Community Farm, Albany, California, United States - DLSLRC.R2 | ecosystem: Host-associated > Plants > Phyllosphere > Unclassified | place: USA... | reverse complement strand
CGACGCCCCATGCTGTCAGCTTGGCTTTATAAGAGGTTTGCTGATTTGTAATTGGCGTCAGGTTGGCTTTTTCTGCCGTTTCAAGCTGGTCATACAGATCGCTTAAGCCGAGGCTGTTACCGGCATTAAGGTTGCTTACACTGGCCATATTAGGGTCCTTTAGGGTTAACGATCATTGCTGTGAACATCGGCCGCTATAAGGAAAAGATTAATGTTTTTTTTTTAAAACAATAGTGAGATTAGAGCTTATTCTTTATCCCTCTTGAACCAATTGGCTAATCAGAAAAAAATGATCTTTTTTCTAAAGGTTACCCAGAGCCTGACGATAATCAGGTTGACGGTGATGCAGCCGTAATCCAGATGCCTGTATCTGAATAATTTTTTCTGAAGGAAACTCTATCATGGCAGTAATTAATACTAACACCCTGTCGCTGGTAACCCAGAACAACCTGACTAAATCACAGTCTTCATTGGGTACTGCGATCGAGCGTCTTTCTTCTGGTCTGCGCATCAACAGCGCTAAAGATGATGCTGCTGGCCAGGCGATTGCTAACCGCTTCACCTCCAACATTAACGGCCTGACCGTGGCTGCCCGTAACGCCAACGATGGTATCTCTCTGGCACAGACCGCTGAAGGCGCGCTGTCCGAGATCAACAACAACCTGCAACGTGTACGTGATCTGACGGTGCAGGCGCAAAACAGCTCGAACTCAGCTTCGGATATCGACTCTATTCAGGCTGAAGTTAACGAGCGTATGAAAGAAATCGATCGCGTCACCAAGCAGACCGATTTTAACGGTATCAAAGTACTCAATACCGGAGCCACGGCCACAGGCTCTTATAGCTTCCAGGTTGGTTCAAAAGACGGTGAACAGATTTCAATTAACATTGGCTCAAGTGATACCTGGAACCTTGCAGCAGCAGGTCAGGCGGCGTCAGGCACAACGCTTAATACTGCAACTACAAGCGGTCAGAGTGTAAACTCTGTTGCACGTAGCACTGTGGCGGTAGGTTTTGACGTACTTAAAGGCGCGGTAACCGGTGGTGCGACCGGAACGGCAACTGGTTCTACGCCACTTAATACCATCGATCAGGCAATCAAAGCCGTTGATAATCAACGCAGCCTGCTGGGTGCCTCTCAAAACCGCTTTGAGTCAACAATCACTAACCTCAACAATACAGTTAATAACCTCTCAGCAGCACGCAGCCGCATTCAGGATTCTGACTACGCGACAGAAGTATCTAATATGTCACGCGCACAGATTTTGCAGCAGGCGGGCAGTTCGGTGCTGGCTCAGGCCAACCAGGTACCGCAAACTATGCTGTCTTTATTACGTTAAAACTGGCTTGGTTTATTCAGCACCATCTTTTGATGGTGCTTTTTTTTTGCAAAAAAAAATATAGTGATCACTAAAGTTAATTAATAACCAGCCGATAACAATATTGACGGTGATGAAGCTTAAAGATACATGCCGACCCCTAATTTCTCTTTGAAGGAAACTCTATCATGGCAGTAATTAATACTAACACCCTGTCGCTGGTAACCCAGAACAACCTGACTAAATCACAGTCTTCATTGGGTACTGCGATCGAGCGTCTTTCTTCTGGTCTGCGCATCAACAGCGCTAAAGATGATGCTGCTGGCCAGGCGATTGCTAACCGCTTCACCTCCAACATTAACGGCCTGACCGTGGCTGCCCGTAACGCCAACGATGGTATCTCTCTGGCACAGACCGCTGAAGGCGCGCTGTCCGAGATCAACAACAACCTGCAACGTGTACGTGATCTGACGGTGCAGGCGCAAAACAGCTCGAACTCAGCTTCGGATATCGACTCTATTCAGGCTGAAGTTAACGAGCGTATGAAAGAAATCGATCGCGTCACCAAGCAGACCGATTTTAACGGTATCAAAGTACTCAATACCGGAGCCACGGCCACAGGCTCTTATAGCTTCCAGGTTGGTTCAAAAGACGGTGAACAGATTTCAATTAACATTGGCTCAAGTGATACCTGGAACCTTGCAGCAGCAGGTCAGGCGGCGTCAGGCACAACGCTTAATACTGCAACTACAAGCGGTCAGAGTGTAAACTCTGTTGCACGTAGCACTGTGGCGGTAGGTTTTGACGTACTTAAAGGCGCGGTAACCGGTGGTGCGACCGGAACGGCAACTGGTTCTACGCCACTTAATACCATCGATCAGGCAATCAAAGCCGTTGATAATCAACGCAGCCTGCTGGGTGCCTCTCAAAACCGCTTTGAGTCAACAATCACTAACCTCAACAATACAGTTAATAACCTCTCAGCAGCACGCAGCCGCATTCAGGATTCTGACTACGCGACAGAAGTATCTAATATGTCACGCGCACAGATTTTGCAGCAGGCGGGCAGTTCGGTGCTGGCTCAGGCCAACCAGGTACCACAAACTATGCTGTCTTTACTGAGATAATTTTTTCTTTTACAACCAAGGGCTTCCATGTGGAAGCCCTTTTTTATAGGCGGGATTGGAACAATTTTTATTGGATAATAAAGCGATTGCTTCCATCGGCAAAGAGTATTATTAGAAAATAACACGCTTTAGTAAGTGTGAACTTTTACTCAAACCGAGGATGACAAGAACAATGAATGCTCAAGTACTGGTAAGTATTTTAATTCCTGCATATAAGCCAACTTGGTTCGAACTGGCACTTGAGAGCGCACTAACTCAAGACTATATTCATTGTGAGATTATAATTGGAGACGATAGTAATGCTTCTCAAATACATGAAATTGTTGAACGCTATCGTAAAATCTCCAAATTCTCTATTAAATATTATAAAAATAGCCCAGCTTTGGGTGAGATCCCAAATCTTAGCCATTTGATCTCAAAAGCTAATGGAGCCTATTTGAAATTCCTCTATGATGATGATCTGCTTGTTCCTCATGCGATTTCCCAATTAGTTTCTGCTCTAGAGCAAACACCAGCTGCTGTGATAGCCACCTCAAAAAGAGAACGTATCGACACTACAAATAAAAAACTACCAGATCAAATATATACTGTAGCTCCTGTATTGGAAAATAGTGTATTTCACGGACAGGATATTATTACATGGCAAGCCGATAACATTATTAATTTCATTGGCGAACCTAGTTCTGTTCTTGTTAGAACTAAAACAATGATTGAAATATTAAATGAAAAAAAATTGTTACATACACTAATTGATGAAGAGTTTCCTTACATTGCTGATTTGGTTATTTATTTGCGTTTATTGCGTAAAGGTCATCTGGTTTATTTAGTTGATGTGTTATCTAAGTTTCGAGTGTCAATCGAGCAGATCAGTCAAGAAGCAAGATTAGATAATTTAACGGCGTTGCGTTCTCATGAAAGATTACCTGTTGAAATTAAAGAGTTAGGCTGGTACGACTGCGATAAAAATAAAAATTTAGTGAGAGTGGCTTCGCTAAATTCTCCTGATTCATTTAATAGTATTGATTTGAATTTAGCTTTGCAAAATGCTTTGACTGAAAGTCATTTTAAGAAATGGTTTAGTCAGAGAAGTTTAATGGATGTTGAGCAAAAAATCATCGCTAACTACTTAGAAGATAAAAGTATTAATCGACTAGCAATAATCATTGATGCTCGTGATGCTTGCTGTAATGACTTGCAGATTACGCTTAAAAGTTTAGATGTGTCGATCAGTGGATTGACAATACAACCGGTCATTTTTTCAAACCTATCTGAAAGATTCAACCCATCAAAATTTGCATCATTGAATGTAAATGTGTTAACCCGAGAATTAATTCCAACACTAAATGAATATATTTTTGAGAATGACTTTGATTGGTTAATTATATTAAGGGCAGGAAGTGAATTTTATTCATCAGGCTTGAATGCTTTAGGTACGGCATTGCATGAGGTGGAGCATTGTCAGTTGATTTATGCAGATGAAGTATATCCTGTCGATGGACGGATGGTTGGGGCATCATTTCGACCAGACTTCAATCTGGATTTACTGTTAAGCAATCCTTCCACGATGTCAACCCATTGGATTTTTCGGCGAGAATATATTAAGAAAATTGGAGGGTTTTCTTTGATATGGCCTGAAACCTATGAACTAGACGTTATATTACGTACAATCGAAAATCAACCTTTTGATGTGATTGGTCACCTCGCCGAACCATTGGTTCAGGCACGAAATCAACCACGAATTAATGATGAAGAACGCCTTCGTATTCTTAAACATTTACATTATCGTGGATATACTGAGGCAGAAATTGATATCAGCCCACACAACACTTTTAAAATTAAATATAACCACGTTAAGTCATCATCAGTATCAATAATTGTATTGATTGCAAATGATTTTCCAAATCTTGTTGCCTGTATCACTTCATTGATGGAAAAAACTTCATCTAAAAATTATGAAATATTATTGGTTTGCTCAGAAGGAGGCTCTCGTTCACAAACTGATTGGCTTATTGGGATGTCGAAAATTGATCCTGAACGCATTAAAGTATTACAGATTAAAGGTGGATACCACAGATCTAAAATGATTAACTCTGCGGCTTCGTCGGCTAGGGGGGATTATTTGCTTGTAATTAAAAGTGATCTGGCAATACTTGATGGTAATTGGATAGATAATCTTTTAAACCATGCTAATCGTCCCGAGGTTGCTGTCGTAGGTGGTAAGCAAATATATAAGAATGGTCAAATAAACCATGCTGGATATATTTTGGGGGTTAACGGCTCTGTAGGGGAAGCGTTTTATGGCGAAAATCATGAAAACTATGGGCACATGGGACGCTTGCAGTGTGATCAAAATTATAGTGTAGTTTCTGGTGATTTTATGATGATTCGCACTGAGCTTTTTCGGGCTGCTAATGGCTTGGATGAGTCATTACTACACTTTGATGATGTGGATTTTTGCCTACGTCTGAGAGAGGATGGATTTATGACTGTATGGACACCTTATGTGTGCATGCTTCGTCAGGTAAATCATGAACAAAGAAATGATAATTCACTCCTTAACGACGAAGAAAATCAAATAGTTGAAAAATGGCATAATTATTTTATTAATGATCCTTGTTACAATCAGAACTTAACTTTAAATAACGTTAATTTTGACGTTTCTTCTGATAGCGAATTGACATGGCGTCCATTATCATGGCGGCCGCTACCAGTTGTAATGCCTTTTATGGCCGATTTTTTTGGATGTGGTTATTACCGTATCATTAAACCTTATGAAGCAATGCGGGAAAATGGCCTCATTGATGGAAAGCTTTCTTCCGTGTTGATAAATTCAACTGAGATGAATCGTTATAATCCTGATAGTTTGATTTTCCAGCGTCGTATTGATACGGATTTTCATGAGTGGATAAAAAAAATAAGTAAACATAGCAGAGCATTTAAAGTTTATGAACTTGATGATTATCTTCCAAATATACCTTTAAAAAATCATCATCGTTCCGAATTTGGTTCAGACGTAAAAAAAATGATGCGTCGCAGTTTAAGTTATATGGATAGGTTTGTTGTTTCAACAGAACCTTTAGCTGAAGCCTTTGCTGGGATGCACCGTGATATTGTTGTGAGGAAAAATCGACTTTCTCTTGATTGGTGGAGTAATCTTCAATCATTGCGCGGGCAGGGTAAAAAACCACGAATAGGCTGGGCTGGAGGTTCAAGCCATACTGGTGATTTAGAAATGATTGTTGATGTAGTTCGTCATTTTGCTAATGATGTTGAATGGGTCTTTTTTGGAATGTGTCCATCAAAGCTTCGACCTTATATTCATGAATTTCATCATGGCGTAGAGATTGAACGCTACCCATCGAAACTTGCTTCATTGAATCTCGATCTGGCTCTGGCACCAGTTGAAGATAATTTCTTTAACGCATGCAAAAGCAACTTGCGACTAATGGAATATGGTGCTTGCGGTATTCCTGTGGTTTGTAGTGATGTTGAATGCTATCGAGGGGATTTAACTGTAACCAGAGTTAAAAATAGATATAAAGATTGGGTGGATGCAATTAATATGCACCTCTCGGATCCGGACGCTAGCGGGCGTATGGGAGCCATTTTAAAGAGTGAAATTCATAGGTATTGGATGCTGGAAGAAGAACATCTAATCGCATGGACTAGAGCTTGGACAGCAAACTCAAGATTAAATTTTAAAAATTGAGTGATAGCTGATTTTTTGATATCTCATTTACTTGAATTATTTTGCAGGTTTATTTGATTTGGAAGTTTTATTTTTAACTAGTTTATCTCACTAAATTAATTTTGGCAGAAGTTTTGATTGATTTTAATTAAGGTAATTAAATATGAGTAATAAAGAAATATTCGTCACGTCACCTCTTATGCCACCGCTAGAAGAGTTTTATCCTTATTTGGAGAAAATCTGGGAGAATAAAATTCTCACAAACGGAGGACCCTTTCATCAGCAATTTGAACAACAACTTGCTCAATATCTTGGGGTCGAACATGTTTGTTTGTTCGCCAATGGAACATTGGCCTTATTAACAGCATTTCAGGCCTTAGGTATTACAGGAGAGGTTATAACAACTCCTTATTCTTTTGTGGCTACATCTCACTCGTTACTTTGGAATGGTCTCAAGCCTGTGTTCGTTGACATCGATCCTTTGACTTTTAATATAGATCCAAAAAAAATTGAGAGAGCCATTACCCCTCACACATCAGCCATTTTACCTGTGCATTGTTATGGGAATCCCTGTGATGTTGAAAATATACAACGTATTGCTGATCTTTATGGTTTGAAAATAATTTATGATGCCGCTCATGCATTTGGTGTAAAAATAAGCACTAATCCACTAGTAAAATATGGGGACCTTTCGATTCTAAGCTTCCATGCGACTAAAGTATTTAATACAATTGAGGGAGGGGCAATTATTTGTCCTAACCTGGAGTCTAAACAACGTATCGACTATTTAAAAAATTTTGGTTTTGCTGATGAAACAACAGTAGTTGCAACTGGTATTAATGGTAAGATGAATGAATTACAAGCAGCCTACGGGATTGCTCAAATGAAATATATCGATAATGCCATTGCAAAGCGTAAAATTATAGCCGAATTTTACTATGAAAATTTGAGAGATATAGAAGGTATTGAGTTGCTTGATATTGCGAGAAATGTTCAGTGGAATTATTCTTATTTTCCAGTGAGGGTAAAAGATTGTTTTGGTGTTTCTCGGGATGAGCTTTATGATTTGTTAAAGAGTAATGGTATAAATGGACGTCGCTATTTTTATCCTTTGATTAGTGACTTCCCAATGTATAAATCTGTTATTCGAGAATACGATGATCCCCTCTTATTTGCCCAAAAGATTTCAAATGAAGTGATATGCCTTCCAATCTATCCTGATTTGGATGAAACGCAACTTCTTAAAGTTATAGATATAATAAAAAATGTTCAATCTTTTAAATTAATGTGTGCAGGTTAACCTTTATGAGAATTTTAATTGTTTCTGATAATGCAACTCTTTCAGGTTTTTTAATGGATTATATCAATAACAACAATTATTTTGAAAGGCACGAGTTTGATTATCGCTTTACTATTGTAAATAAGCAACCACAGCAGATGTTGGAGCTAGGCATGTCAGTAATTGATATGAATTCTGAGAGTTCCATTAAAAAAATAATAACAAAATACAAACTTATTATCAGTTTGCATTGCAAGCAAATCTTTAGAGAGGAGATTGTTTCTAATGTGCGGTGCGTAAATTTTCATCCCGGTTATAATCCGTACAATCGCGGTTGGTTTCCTCAGGTTTTTTCGATAATTAATGGATTGCCTCTAGGCGTCACGGTTCATCTTATGGATAAACATATTGACCATGGTGGAATTATAATTCAGCGCAAAGTTGAAGTGTTGAAATCCGACACTTCATTATCAATATATAATAAACTCATTGATCTCGAAAAAAATATAATTTTAAGTGATTTTATTAATATTGTAGAAGGCGATTATGAGGTTGCACTTCCCTCTGTCGAAGGTAATTATAATGGTATCAATGATTTTAGAAAATTATGCGAATTAAATTTGCAATCAGTGGCGTCACTCGGTGATCATATTAATTTACTTCGAGCGCTTACTCATGGAAAATATAAAAATGCCTATTATTATAATGAGGAAGGCCGGAAAACTTTTATCTCAGTAAATTTAGAAGTTGAGTAAAGGAAGGGGAATAAGGCGAACTTTTTTATGTATAATAAAATTTAATAACAGCCAGGATCTCTGGCTGTGTTAGATTAAATCCATTTTTCATGGTTTATATTAAAACATGTATTGACTATAATCAAAAGCTAACACTAATTTTGAAATTTGCCGCTGCCAGTCCGATGCCTCAACCCCCAGCGCCGCTATCCGCGCGGTATTCAATACGCTGTTTGCCGGCCTTGCCGCTGCCATCGGATATTGCGCACTGCCAATCCCTTTCACCAGCACATCCCGCTGCGCGGCCACAAAAATCGCCTGGGCGAATTCGCACCAGCTGACCGCCACATCGCCACAGTAGTGATAAACGCCGGCGGCTTCCGCGCGGGATGCCAGGGTGATAATCGCCTGTGCCAGATCGCCGGCATAGGTCGGGCAGCCGAACTGATCGTTCACCACGCTGATTTCGCTGCGGGTTTCTGCCAGCCGCAGCATGGTTTTGACAAAATTTGCACCGTACTCACTGAACACCCATGAGGTGCGAATCACTACGGCGTCCGGCAGCACGGAGAATACGCGTTTCTCACCCTCCCATTTGCTCAGGCCGTAGAAATTAATCGGGCAGGGCAGATCGCTTTCGGTATAAGGCGTTTTTTTACTGCCATCAAACACGTAATCGGTGGAGAGATGAATCAAGCGGGCGCCCTGCTGGTGAGCGGCGATGGCGAGATTTTCCGGGCCGATGGCATTGACCTTCATGGCGCGGATACGGTCGGTTTCTGCCTTATCGACCGCGGTATACGCGGCGGCATTGATGATCACATGGGGACGGAATTTCTTCACCACACGTTCCACCGCCGGGCGGTCGGTAATTTCTAACTCGGCAGAGCCACAGGCCAGCAGGATCCACTCTGCCGGCACCCGATCCAGTAAACAACGGCCAAGCTGGCCATAAGCACCGGTTAACAAAACGCGCATTGCACTAACTCCTGCAGGGAGAGTCCTTGTTGATCTTTTACCGATAGCAGAGGCGTCGCTACCGGCCATTGCACCGCAATTTCAGCGTCATTCCACATCAGGCAGGCTTCATCCTGTGGGTTGTAGTAATCAGTACATTTGTATTCGAAATCAGCGACCTCGGAGAGCACCACAAAACCGTGTGCCAGACCCGGTGGGATCCACAGCTGGGTTTTGTTCTCTTCAGACAACTCCAGCCCGGTCCATTGGCCAAAGGTGGGTGAATCCGCACGGATATCGACGGCAACGTCAAACACCGCGCCGCGTACCACGCGCACCAGTTTGCCTTGCGGCTGGGTTTTCTGAAAATGCAGCCCGCGCAGCACGTTACGCGCCGAACGGGAGTAGTTGTCCTGCACAAAATCCAGGTCAATATCCAGCAGTTGCTGATAACGCCGCTTCTCAAAGGTTTCGAGGAAGAAGCCGCGGGCATCGCCAAACACTTTAGGCTGGATAATTTTTACATCAGCAATTTTCGTGGTGATGACCTCCATCTCACTCCTCCACCAGCATCTTCAGATAGTGACCATACTGCGTTTTGCCGAGATAGGCGGCGCGCTGCAGCAGCGATTCGCTGCCGATCCAGCGCTTGCGCCAGGCGATCTCTTCCAGACAGGCAATTTTGAAGCCCTGGCGCTTTTCAATGGTATGAATGAAGTGTGACGCTTCGAGTAAGCTCTCGTGGGTACCGGTGTCGAGCCAGGCAAAGCCACGTCCCAGCACTTCTACGTTGAGCAACCCATCGTCGAGATACATCTGATTGAGGGTGGTAATTTCCAGCTCGCCGCGGGGAGAAGGGCGAACTTCCCGCGCCATGGCGCAGACGTTTTTATCGTAAAAATAGAGGCCGGTGACGGCATAGTTCGATTTTGGCTGTGGCGGTTTTTCTTCAATGGACAGCGCGCGGAATTGCTTATCAAACTCAACCACGCCGAAGCGCTCGGGATCCATCACCTGATAGCCAAATACCGTAGCGCCCTGCGACCGCGCGACCACGTCTTCGAGCTTTTTACCAAAGCTTTGCCCAAAGAAAATGTTATCGCCCAGCACTAATGCGCAGCGCTCACCGGCAATAAAAGACTCACCGATGATAAACGCCTGGGCCAGGCCATCGGGCGATGGCTGCACCGCGAACTGCAGATTAACGCCGAAATGGCTACCGTCGCCCAGCAAACGCTGGAATCCCGCCAGATCTTCAGCGGTAGTAATCACCAGGATGTCACGAATGCCTGCCAGCATCAGCACCGAAAGTGGATAGTAAATCATCGGTTTGTCATAAACCGGTAACAGCTGCTTCGATACGCCGCAGGTTACAGGATGCAGGCGGGAACCTGTCCCGCCCGCCAGCACTATACCTTTCATCATTGCCTTCCTTATTACGCGTCTCTGCTCTCCACAGAGTCATGCTGTGAGCATACGAGCGCGCAGGAATAATTGATGGCGCGAATAACCGATAAAAAAGCGGGCATTGCCGGGGATAAGCGGAAGGAGAGAAAAGCAGCGCGTGGGCATTCCTGCTGAGCTAAATCAAATTGGGCTCTTGCGCGGCAGACGATTTCCCCTTGCGCATCATAACCTCAAAAAAGTAACCATCCTGTTACAGCCTGGGTCAGAACTGCCGATAACCCTCTTCAGAATCATTCCAATTTTTAAGCTCTATTTTTCCTGTTTCTGGGGTGTCTATGCGCTTCAATTATGACTTGTTACCGGGTGAGCAACTGACCTTCGATGAGATCGCGCTGCGCTATGCGCAGCAGCATCCGGAGGAGAAGGAGCTCAC
>Ga0308168_1003987_pt1 | contig 10951 bp, 10 predicted proteins | sample PhyCR2_FD_202133 | JGI IMG/M metagenome (GOLD analysis project Ga0308168, IMG submission 202133) | Phyllosphere microbial communities from UC Gill Tract Community Farm, Albany, California, United States - DLSLRC.R2 | ecosystem: Host-associated > Plants > Phyllosphere > Unclassified | place: USA... | reverse complement strand
CGCCCCTACAGAAGATTATGCACCCATCCCCCGTAGGGGGCGCATTAATGCGCCCCATGTTACGTGTGATTTCAGAGCCATACACATTAATGCGCCCCGTGTTACATGCGGCACGGGAGCCATACGCATTAATGCGCCCCGTGTTACGTGCGGCACGGGAGCCATACGCATCAGCATGCGATGGTTAAATGATGCGCTGGCTGCCTTTGAAATCACGCAAAAAGCTGCCCCAGCGCCGCTCATAGAACGGGGTGATATGTGCGGTAAAAAAGTGGCTGACGCCCTGCTGTCCGGCATCCACTTCACAGATATCAATGGGCGCATCATCAGCCAGCGTATCGGTTGCCACGCTGCCTGCTGCCTGAATTATCTCATCAATATCACTGTCAGCTTCAATACCAATCAGCAGATTGGGCGCCTCCGTCATGCTTTCCCGCAGGCTGGCAATATAGGCGCGGCGCACCTGCTTATATTTAGCAAACAGCCGGGTCAGGGAGTCGATCATCTGTGCCGGCGGTTCAGCCACCTCAGATAACAGCAGCGCATGACCGCCCTCCAGCACGGTTTGCTGGCTCAGCGCACTCCCCTCTTCACCCAGCAGATGCGCGATCTCACCAGGGGTAAACTCTTTACCGGCTGGTAATTTCGGGTTCAGAAACAGCGTTTCACCCAGCGTCATCTCAAACAGCGTACGCGCCGGCAGCCGCAGCCACGGCTGCTCATCCGCTATCGCCTCGCGCATCGCCGCCTCAGAGCTGAAGAACGGGATCACGCTGCCGCCTCCCTCTTTCTCCCAGTGCTGTAACTCGACGGGCGAAGTCGCATTAAACTGTTCAGCCGGGCTTTCACCTGGCACCCAGACATCCGCAGCCAGCAGCAGCTGAAAAAACTCCGGGCGATGCGCCGGCTCGGTGGCGGCCAGCTTCAGCACCTCTTCAAGACGATTACTCATGCGTGTTTCATTCCAAAAAAGCGGGCAGGAGAGAGCCTGCCCGGGGCGGGATTATTTCAGTAACAGGTTGGCAAGAGTGCGCACGCCGAGTCCGGTTGCGCCCGCTGACCACTGATCCACCGCGCTTTTGCGATAGGTTGCGGAGCAGTCGATATGCAGCCAGCCTTGCTGATATTTTTCAACAAACCATGAGAGGAACGCCGCCGCGCTGCTGGCACCGGCGGCGTGAGCCGGGCTGGCGATGTTGTTGAGATCGGCAAAATTTGACGGCAGATGGCTGCGGTGGAACTCCGCCAGCGGCAGACGCCAGAACGCCTCGTTTTCGCCAGTGGCGCTGCCCAGCAGCGACTCAGCCAGTACGTCATCGAAGGTAAACAGCGCGTGATAGTCGTTGCCGAGTGCCGTTTTGGCGGCGCCGGTCAGCGTGGCAGCATCAATCAGCAGTTCCGGCTGCTGCGCACTGGCGTCAATCAGGCCATCTGCCAGCACCAGACGCCCTTCGGCATCGGTATTCATCACTTCAACGGTTTTACCATTGCGATAGCGGATAATGTCGCCGAGACGAAACGCATTGCCGCTGACCATGTTATCGGCGCAGCAGAGATAGAGTTTTACGCGCTTCGTCAGCCCGCGGGCAATCGCCAGCGCCAGTGCGCCGGTAACGGTCGCTGCACCGCCCATATCGGACTTCATGGAGTCCATAAAGGCGCTCTGCTTCAGGCTGTAGCCGCCGGTATCAAAGGTGATCCCTTTACCGACCAGACAGGCGTAAACCGGCGCATCTGCGTCACCGGTCGGGTTAAAGTCAAGCGTCAGCAGCACCGGCGCGCGCGATGAGCCGCGGCCTACGGTGTGGATCCCGCTGTACCCCTGCTCACGCAGATCTTCACCTTTGGTAATGCGATAGCTGACGGCATCGCCGCCTGCTTCTCTGATCAGATCGATAGCGCTGTGCGCCAGCTGCTCCGGACTCAGGTCTTCCGCGGGCAGGTTAATGGTATCGCGCACCCAGTCTACAATCTGCAAGCGCCGATCGAACTCAGCACGATCGTTCTCGCTGAGCGGCGGCCATTCAACCTGACGCTGTCCTTTCGGGCTGCGATAGCCCTGCCAGAATGCCCAGCACTTCTCCAGATCCCAGTCGTCACCGCACAACGCGACGTGGCGGATCCCCTGGCTGTCGAGCTTGCGCGCCGCACGCTGAATCGTCAGCAGAGCATCGGTGCCCGTGAGGTGCAGCGTCATACCACTCTCAGTGCTGCTTAGCAGCGCTTTTTCGCCCCAGCGCGCATCAGCGGGCTGAGCGCTAAGCGTAATATTCATCGGTTGTGTTGTCATCGCGTCGCTCCGTTTACGTTTGGTCTCATTTCCGCGCCAGACCGGCGCAGAGTGGCATGGATCAGCGGGCCGCTGCCGGGGCAACGGCCCGCATCCGGCTGACAGCTTTATTGACCAGCGCAATGGCGTAGTCAATCTCCTCCTGCGTGGTGAAGCGTCCGAGCGAAAAGCGCAGCGAACTGTAGGCCAGTTCCGGCTCAACGCCCATGGCGCGCAGCACGTACGAAGGTTCCAGGCTCGCCGAGGTGCAGGCAGAGCCGGACGAAAGCGCCAGATCTTTCAGCGCCATAATCAGCGTTTCACCCTCAACCTGCGCAAAGCTGATGTTGAGGATGTTTGGCGCGCTGTGCGCCAGTGTACCGTTGAGCTGTACGCCGCTCAGCTGGCTGCTGATGCCCTGCCAGAGTCGCTGACGCAGCGTGGCGAGTCGCGCCATCTCCTCAGCCATCACCTCGCCTGCCAGCGCATAGGCTTCACCCATGCCGACAATCTGATGTACCGGCAGCGTGCCGGAACGCATACCGCGCTCATGTCCGCCGCCGTGCATCTGCGCATCAATTTTTACCTGCGGATTACGGCGCACCCAGAGGGCACCGATGCCTTTGGGTCCGTAGAGCTTATGCGCCGAAAACGACATCAGATCTACCGGCAGCGTACTGACGTCAAGCGCCAGCTTGCCCACACTCTGCGTGGCATCGACGTGGAACAGAATGTCACGTGCGTGACAGAGCGCGCCCAGCGCCGCAATATCCTGAATGACGCCCGTCTCATTGTTGACGTGCATCAGCGACACCAGCACGGTATCGTCGCGCAGCGCGGCAGCCAGCATAGCCGGTGTGACAATGCCGTCACTGCCGGGCGTCAGCCAGGTAATGTCAAACCCTTCGCGGGCCAGCTGCTGGCAGCTATCGAGTACCGCTTTATGTTCTGTCTGGCTGGTAATGATATGCCGTCCGCGCGCCTGACGGGCGTGTGCTGCCCCTTTAATGGCCAGGTTGTCCGCTTCGGTTGCCCCGGAAGTAAAGACAATTTCACGCGGGTCGGCGTTAACCAGCGCCGCAACCTGATTGCGGGCAACATCCACGGCCTCTTCGGCCTGCCAGCCAAAACGGTGGGAACGGGATGCAGGGTTACCGAAGGTGCCATCCAGCGTCAGACACTGCATCATTCTGCTGGCGACCCGTGGATCCACAGGCGTAGTCGCTGCGTAATCCAGGTAGATCGGTAATTTCATGGCGCTGTAACTCCGTAAAATAAAACACAGGTCTTTATAGCATGATTCAGCCTGCGGAGAGTAAACCGGTCATGCGGCCGGTAGCAGAAGCGCTAACAGCACAAAGCCCCGGGGGCTTAATCGCTAAGCGCCCGGGGCTTTGTAAAAAGTCAGTTTTCAGTCAGGCAATGCGATTGCGATCAGGCACGCAGATTAACGTTGATGGTTTCCTGCACGCGATGCTGCTGAAAACGACGGTTATCCACGCTGTTCTGACGGTCAGCAACATCCAGGATTTCCTGATTATTCACCAGCTCAGCCAGCGAGATATTATTCAGGAAATCGCTGATGCGCTCGCTGAGATCGCGCCACAGCACGTGAGTCAGGCAGCGTTCACCACCCTGACAGCCCTCTTTGCCCTGACATTTCGTGGCATCCACCGACTCATCCACCGCGGTGATCACTGCACCTACTGCGATCGCACTGGCCTCTTTGCCCAGCAGATAACCGCCACCCGGGCCGCGCACGCTGGCGACCAGGCCATGCTTACGCAGACGTGAAAACAGCTGTTCCAGATAGGAGAGTGATATCCCCTGACGCTCGGAAATATCCGCCAGCGGTACCGGTCCCTCGTGCGAATGCAGGGCCACGTCCAGCATAGCGGTAACGGCATAGCGTCCTTTGGATGTCAGTCTCATAGCGTAAAACCTCGTCGGCGTCCGCCCTTGCGCAGGCGGGTTATCAGTGGAATGTCAGTCAGCGCAGTCTGCCATTCCCGAGTATTTTGGTCAACTATTTAACCGAGTAATTTACTCAACTATTTAACCTGGCGTTTTACTCAACTATTACCCTTATCACCTTTGGGTTTTTCAAAGGAGGAGAGCATGCCGCGCAGAATATTCAGCTCATCGCGTTCCGGACGCGCACGCGTATAGAGGCGACGCAGCTTGCTCATCACCTGGCTCGGTGTGCCGGTACGGATAAAACCGCTCTCCAGCATCATCTGTTCGATATGCTGATAAAAGCGTTCCAGATCGTCCACCAGCGGATAAGGTGAGGCTTCATATTCCGGCTGCGGGGCCGCTTTTTCCTGCGCATCCAGCCACGCCATACGGACTTCATACGCGATGATCTGCACCGCCATCGCCAGATTCAGCGAGCTGTACTCCGGGTTGGCCTGAATGGCTACGTGATAGTGACACTTCTGCAGCTCATCGTTGGTCAGTCCGACACGCTCACGACCAAACACCAGCGCGACCGGTGCCTGCTGCCCCTCCTCCACGCTCTTGATGCCGCACTCGCGTGAATTCAGCATTGGCCACGGCAGCGATCGTGAACGGGCGCTGGTGCCGACCACCAGACTGCAGCCGGCGATCGCCTCATCCAGCGTATCAACAATGCGGGCGTTGCCAATCACGTCGCTGGCACCCGCCGCCAGAGAAATCGCCTGCGAGTCAGGTTTAACCAGCGGATTCACCAGATAAAGGTTGCTTAACCCCATGGTTTTCATGGCGCGGGCAACAGAACCCATGTTGCCGGTGTGGGACGTTTCAACCAGTACAATTCGGATATTTTGCAGCATAATTATGAGCGGGTGAGAAAATGATGGCGCGCATCCTAACATAAATGCAGGACATTTGCTGAACACGCTGTTATACTCCGCGCCGTTTTCCCCGTTCTTTAACATCCAGCGAGAGATACCGATGCATCCGATGCTCAACATCGCCGTGCGCGCAGCGCGCAAGGCCGGAAATTTAATTGCCAAAAATTACGAAACCCCGGACGCTGTCGAAGCCAGCCAGAAAGGCAGCAACGACTTCGTTACGAATGTTGACCGCGACGCAGAACGCCTGATTATCGAAGTGATTCGTAAATCTTACCCACAACATACCATCATCACCGAAGAGAGCGGTGAGCTGGCGGGTGAGGATCAGGACATTCAATGGGTAATCGATCCGCTGGATGGCACCACCAACTTCATCAAACGTCTGCCACACTTCTCCGTCTCTATTGCCGTGCGCATTAAAGGCCGTACTGAAGTGGCCGTGGTTTACGATCCAATGCGTAATGAACTCTTCACTGCCGTACGCGGTCAGGGTGCACAGCTGAATGGCTATCGTCTGCGCGGCAGCAACGCCCGCGATCTGGATGGCACTATCCTGGCAACCGGCTTCCCGTTCAAGGTCAAGCAGCACGCTACGCCGTATATCAACATTGTTGGCAAACTGTTTACCCAGTGCGCAGACTTCCGTCGCAGCGGTTCAGCGGCGCTGGATCTGGCTTATGTGGCAGCAGGCCGCGTAGATGGTTATTTTGAGATTGGCCTGAAGCCATGGGATTTTGCCGCGGGCGAACTGCTGGTACGTGAGGCTGGCGGTCTCGTTACCGACTTCACCGGCAACCACGGTTACCTGCACTCAGGTAATCTTGTAGCCGGTAACCCGCGCGTTGTGAAAGCCATGCTGGCTAACATGCGCGAAGAGCTGAGCGAAGCGCTGAAGCGCTAAGCAAAAAAAAGGCGGCCCGCGGGCCGCCTTTTTTGAAGGTACTGATTAACGACGTTCGTGCGTTAACACCTGACGTGGCTGAGTGCGACGACCCACACCACCCAGAATCGCGGCCAGTACGGCTTCGATAATCAGCATGATGAAGGTAAACCAGCTTGCTTTCGCTGTAGCAGCGGCAGCCTGTTCTGCAGCTTCACGCGCTTTTTGCTCCGCTTCCTGCTTCAGCTGCTGATACTTCTGCATTGCCTGCTGATAGCTCTGCTCTGCCTGGTTAACAATCTGCTCTGCTTCCTGATCGCTCTTACCGGTACGCGCTTTGATGATATTTTTCAGCGCATCGCGGTCAGCAGCCTGCAGCGTATCAGAATGACGGCTCAGCACACCTTTAAACCAGTTGCTCAGATCGGCATCCGCATTCTGCGGATTTTGTGCCGTATTTTTTGCCTGATTTTCAGCGTTGTTCGCTTCGTTATTTGCATCCTGCTGCAGATTTTCTGGCTGTAATTCCTGCTTGCCGGTCTGGCGCAGCGTGGTCTCCAGCTCATTCTGCAGATCGTCGAGGTTAATATTATTTTCCTGCAGCTTCTCTTTCGCCATATTGGTCAGCGAAGGCGCAACAGAAGAAATACCATTACCCAGCGCGTTTACACCTGAACCCAGAATATTAAAGGCGCCGCCAATAATACCGCTTGCCAGTGAGAAAGCCAGCCACAGAGTAATAAGCGTACTGACACCAAACATCAGTAAACCGTGCAGTGCGCCTTCACGCTGTGCCAGACGACCGGCAATATAGCTACCTACCGCCATCGCAATCAGCATGCTGGCACCGGTCCAGATCAGCGCGCCGGTACCAAGATGTTCCAGAGGATTTTGCTCCTGCTGTGGATCAATGGTCGTAGCACCAATTGCCGTACCCAATACTCCCAGTAATATATGAACAATCAGCGCAGCAATAACACCTGCAAATATTGCGCTCCATGAAATGCGTTTTAACGGTAGTCCCGCATGTGTATCGGTCACGGTCTCCGTGATGCCATTATGAGTCCGGATTTCAGGCATGGTATTCTCCTCGCAAAAAACGACGACTGATAAAAAGTTTATTTTAAAAAGGTTAATTCTCAGCTGATGTCATTTAGCGTAGACAGAGAATGCTATTTACACCAGAGGTGCACAGCAGAATATTTTTATCTGATGGCGGAAAATTAAACATCCGGCTGATTCCGCGCGGCCGGATGTTTATCCTGAGGCCCGGTTAAAAGGGGCGCAGGCCGTTGGCGGCGGGGAGTGCACTATGCCACAGAAGCGCTCCGGCCAGTATCAGCGCAACCGCCCCCAGCAGCATGAGCAGCGCCATCACTACCGCGGTCCGTTTTTGATCCGACGCTGACCGGCTCACCCTGGCGGCCAGCAGGCGTGAACGCTGAACCACAATGCCCAGTAGCGAGACCGTCAGTGCGGTACCCAGCGCCATCGCCAGCGCGGCGGCCACGCCCCACAGATAGACATTAATCACTTTCGCGAATAACAGCATCATCAGCGCTCCGGAACAGGGGCGCAGCCCCATTGAGAGCACCAGCAGCAGCTGCGTCCTGACGTCCACCGCCTGTGCCAGCTGACGCGCATCCGGCACATGCGCATGACCACACGCGCAACCTGCCTCATGCTGATGCTGCGGATGTACCGCGTGGATCTGCCCGCCTGCTGCCGGACGCAGGGCTGACCGCAGCGATTGCACGGCGCGCCAGCCCAGCCACCCACCCAGCGCTATCACCAGCAGATAACTCCCTTTTTCCAGCCAGTAGCTGCTGAGATGAAGCTGGCGCGATGAGGTCTGCAGTACCACCAGCATCAGCGTGACCAGAGCGACCGCCACACCGCCCTGCAGCAGTGCAGCCAGCAGAGTCAGCCGGATGCTGGTGCGTAACTGCGTCGGGTGCGTCGCTAAAAAAGTGGCGATCACCACTTTACCGTGTCCCGGCCCCAGCGCGTGCAGCACGCCATACGCCAGGCTCAGCAGCAATAATGTTAGCCCTGCCTGATGTGGCTGTGCCGCCACCTGCTGCAGCAGCTGTGTCATTGCCTGATTAAGCACTTTTTGCCAGAGTACACTCTGCAGCAGGATCTGCGGCCAGGCGTGCCAGAGCAGCATCGCGACCAGCAGCAGCATTACGGCGGCGGGCAGCGGCCAGCGACGCCGGACTGAAAGCGAGGTATTCAGCGACATATCAGCGTCACCGTCTGAGCAAACTGTCGGCCCAGATCCATCTCTTCCGGCGGCGCGTCAGCTTTATCCAGCGAGAGCGCATACTGCTGCAGCGAAGCATCCGGCTGGGGTGTAGTCAGTGCCAGCTGGCAGTGCGCCTTTACATTCTCATCCATGGCAATATCCTGCGCATTCTCATACTGCATATCAACAAAGTAGCTGGGGTCAAACGTCAGCATACGATAACGCTTTCCGGCCAGCGGCTGCGGCTCGCCCAGCGGCATAATAAATTCCAGTACGGCCTTATGTCCGTTACGCGACAAATGATACTCCTGTGGCAGATTGAGAAATTTCACCCGCGTTTTCGCTTGCCACAGCTCGGTAAAATAGTGCTGGCCCAGCACGTTAGCCATGACCTGAGCCGCCAGCTTTTTCCATACCACGTCACCCGGTTCAGCATTTCCGGCGTCATACAGCAGGTCAGCGGAGGTTATTTCATCCATCGTCCAGACCATTTTTATGCCGGTCAGCCGATCGTTTTCGCCTGTCAGCTCTGCTTTCATCGCAATAAAACTGTGCGGATGACAGGCACCTGCAGCGGAGAAAAACAGCGTAACCAGTAAAAGCGCAATTTTCATATGTTATAAAGTAACAATTTATAAGGTAAAGGTTTACGTGGTCCGAAAAAAACTGTGACCCGCCCTGAAGCTCTGAGTAAAAGTCTGTACTGATGGCGTAATTTCAGCGCGATATTAGCTATTCTTAGCTGAAAAATGAGCTGCGGATAAAATACGTGATGAGTTTTGCGCCTGCTACAGCACCACTCTTCAGCCGTTCCCAGCGACGTTGCCATCTGTTACTGCTGTTATTTCTGCCCGCTCCCGCCCTGACGCTCGAAAAACTGTGCCAGCTGAACGGCGTTGATCCTGCGGTTGCCCGTCAGGATATCGCGGATGTGGGTGATGAGATACAGCGCTTTCATCAGCTGGAACTACATCAGATGGTGGATGGCAGCTTTCGCATTCACGGTACGGAACTGGACAGAAGACTCTGCCTGATCCACTGGCTGCGACGCGCCCTGCGTCTGTCGCAGGCGTTTGTCTGCGACCATTTTGTTCCTGCACTGCGCCAGCGGCTTAAAGTGCTGAAGATTGAAAAAGCGCTGTGGGATGAGATCAACCTGCAGGCGCTGATCCAGCACTGCAGCCTGCGGCTGATGCGCAACTTCTCTCCACGCGATCGGCTTTTTCTGCTTATTTTTATGAAATATGCCCTTTGTCAGCGTCAGGCGGCGTTGTTCAATGAGCGCCAGCGCAGCTGGCTGTCAGAGAAAGCCGAGCGTATCGCAGCAGATGATGTTATCCACCACTGGCAGAAACGCTGCCACCTGATGCCTGATGCCAGCGAAACCGACTTCTGGACGCTGCTGTTCAGCCTGATCCACGCCCCTGATGCCACGCAGCTGAGTGCGCCGCAGGCGCGCCGGTTGATGAGCGCCACAGAAGCGCTGATTGCGCGTTTTGAGCAGCTGGCAAAAACGCGCATCCGCAACCAGCATGAGTTAAAGATACAGCTCTATACCCACCTGGCGCAGGCGCTGGACCGCAGCCATTTCTCGATTGGCATAGATAACAGCGTTGCGCTGGATGTGGCGCGGCTCTATCCGCGACTGATGCGCACCACCGAGCGCGCGCTGTACCATTTCAGCAGCGACTTTGGCACGCAGTTCAGCGCCGAGGAGACAAGCCTGGTCGCCGTGCTGTTTGGTGCCTGGATGATGCAGGAGAGTGCGCTGCAGGAGAAGCAGGTTCTGCTGCTGACCGGCGTGGACGCTGCGCTGGAGCAGCTGCTGGAGCAGCAGCTGCGCGACATGACGCTGCTGCCGATCAATATTACCTATCAGGATATGCTGCACTTTCAGCGTGAGGGTGCACCGCGCGATGTGGCGCTGGTGGTCACCCCCTATGCCATTTCGCTGCCGCTCTTTTCGCCGCCGCTGATCCACGCAGAGCTGCCGCTGAGCGATCATCAGCAGCAGCGCATTCTTCAGTTGCTGGAGTTCTGAGCTGCAGGGCGCAGGAACAGCGCCGGCAGCGCAACCAGTGCCATCATCCAGAACAGATGCCCCTGCAGATGTGCAAACAGGACGCCGCAGATCATGGTCATCACGGCGATGCCGCCGCCCATTGCCAGCGCCGAGTAGAGCGACTGCAGGCGGATCACCTCTGTGCCTTTGCGTGCAGCGATAAAGCGCATCGCCGCCAGATGACAGACGGTAAAACTGCCGCAGTGCAAGATCTGAGCAACAACCAGTAGCGGCAGCGCGGTCGTGGCCCCGAGCAGCGTCCAGCGGATCAGTGCGCAGACGCCGGAAAGCAGCAGCAGATCGCGCGCGCTCCAGCGTCTGAATAACCGGCTGCTGAGTGCAAACACCACGATCTCCGCCACCACGCCAAGCGACCACAGATACCCCACCACAGAGGCAGAGTAGCCCGCCTGCTGCCACCAGATGGCACTGAAGCTGTAATAGGCGGCATGTGCGCCCTGCAGCAGCGTAACGCAGATCATAAAACGCCAGACGCTGTTTTCCCGCAGCAGGTCGCGCCACGCTGCCCAGCCTCCGCTGGCACCCTGTCGCGCATCACCCTGCGGACGCGTCTGCGGTGGCAGCAGCATACCGCTCAGCATGGCCATCACGCCCAGGCTCAGCAGCAGCAAAATCGCCTGATAAGAGTAAG
>Ga0308168_1003983_pt1 | contig 10957 bp, 8 predicted proteins | sample PhyCR2_FD_202133 | JGI IMG/M metagenome (GOLD analysis project Ga0308168, IMG submission 202133) | Phyllosphere microbial communities from UC Gill Tract Community Farm, Albany, California, United States - DLSLRC.R2 | ecosystem: Host-associated > Plants > Phyllosphere > Unclassified | place: USA... | reverse complement strand
CTATTCTCATACCATAGATTAAACACTTTTAATGGGCTAATAACCTGAAATTTAATAAGAAAATATAATTACATAAGTGATATATCAGCCGGGTGATTATTTGTCTTAATCATCTATTTATGACATTTTGATGTGAGCTATTTCGTGAAAATGAAATACCCTGCTAACTCTTACTCTTTCATAACGGTTCATTTACCTCTGTAATATTCTTTCCAGTACATCGTTTTTCTCTTTTCGCGTACAGGCTACCTAACCTACTGAAAAGAAACGTCTGTTACGCGTGTTCTGCTCATTTCTGAGCACCTGGACTTAGAATCGATACATTAGCCTGCTTTTCATACAGCATAGCAGTACTTCATGAATCTCGTATTTCTCTTAAGCATTTCATCCGGCTTATGAGAAGAGGCATCTGAAAAATAAGAAGGGAAAAGACTGGTTGGGGCGGCGGCGCCCGGTCGATAGCAGGCGGGAAATGCAAAATGGCCCTTCCGGAGAAGAGCCATTTTCAGGGTAACCAGACAGGTCAGGCCTGACTGTTTTCGTCCTGCTCCACGGCAAAGCAGGCTACCTGTTGTGCGCCGAAGGTTTTCAACTGCGGTTGCAGCTGCACGCAAGTGCCAAACTGGCGGCGGCAGCGGGCATTAAACGCACATCCCGGCGGCGGATTCAGCGGGCTTGGCAGCTCACCGGTCAGTTTAATACGCTCACGCCGCTCATCCGGGTTGAGACGTGGTGTCGCCGACAGCAGCGCCTGAGTATAAGGATGGCGCGGATTGGCGAAGATCTCTTCTTTACTCCCCTTCTCCACACAGCGGCCCAGATACATCACCATCACCTCATCCGCGATATGTTCCACCACCGACAGGTCGTGGGAGATAAACACGTAAGAGAGGCCGAGGTCCTGCTGCAGGTCCATCATCAGGTTCAGCACCTGCGCACGCACCGACACGTCGAGCGCTGATACCGGTTCATCGGCGATCAGCACGTCCGGGTCCAGCATCAGCCCGCGTGCGATCGCAATACGCTGACGCTGGCCGCCTGAGAACATATGTGGGTAGCGATCATAATGTTCGGTTTTCAGACCAACCTTCGCCATCATCTCCAGGGTTTTCTCCCGACGCTCGGCGCGCGTAAAGTCCGTATTAATCAATAACGGTTCTTCGAGGATCTGACTGACCTTCTTACGCGGGTTCAGAGAACCGTACGGGTTCTGGAAAACGATCTGGATTTTCTGGCGGCGGAGCTTCTGCGCCTGCGGGTCATGCTTCAGCAGATCCTGCCCCTGATAGAACAGCTGACCTTCCGTTGGCGTTTCAATCATGGTCAGCAGACGGCCGAGCGTTGATTTTCCGCAACCGGACTCCCCCACCACCGCCAGCGTTTTGCCCCGCTCCAGATCGAACGAGACACCATCCAGCGCTTTGACCAGACGCTCCTGACCAAACAGGCCCTTCTTAACCGGGTAGTGCTTTTTCAGATCGATCGCCTGCATCAGCAGCGTCGATTTATCGTGTTCAGGCTTCATAAGTGGGCCTCCCGGCATCATCCAGTGGGTAATGACATTTGGACTGACGCCCGGCAATATCACGCAGTGGCGGTTCCTCGCTGCGGCAGCGATCTTTGGCATACGGGCAACGTGGGTTCAGCAGGCAGCCGTTCGGGCGGTCATACTTGCCGGGTACCACCCCCGGTAACGAGGCGAGGCGCGCTTTATCCGCCGCGAACTCCGGCAGCGCACGCAGCAGAGCCTGGGTATAAGGATGGCGCGGGGCTTTAAAGATATCCACCGCCTTGCCGGTTTCCACCACCTGGCCTGCATACATCACGATAATGTGCTGCGCAGCTTCCGCCACCAGCGCCAGATCGTGCGTAATCAGGATCAGCGCCATATTCTCCTGGCGTTGCAGGTCAAGCAGCAGCTCAATGATCTGCGCCTGAATGGTTACGTCGAGCGCCGTGGTCGGCTCATCAGCAATCAGCAGCTTAGGTCGGCAGGCAATCGCCATGGCGATCATCACGCGCTGGCTCATCCCCCCCGAAAGCTGATGCGGATAAACATCAAGGCGCGAAGACGGGTCAGGAATACCGACCTGATTGAGCAGGTCGATAGCGCGCTGACGACGGGTACGTTTGTTGCCGCCCTGATGCACCTTGATGGCTTCCATAATCTGGAAACCCACGGTGTAGCACGGATTGAGGCTGGTCATCGGGTCCTGGAAAATCATCGCAACGTCGGAGCCCACCAGCTGGCGGCGCTCTTTTTCCGAAATACGTTTCAGGTCGCGCTGGTTAAACACCAGGTTGTCTGCCATGACTTTGCCGGGGTAATCAATCAGCCCCATGATCGCCAGCGAACTGACGGACTTACCGGAGCCGGACTCACCGACAATACCCACCACCTGCCCCTGCTCAACCTGGTAGCTGATGCGGTCGACGGCGCGGAAAGGTGCTTTTTCGTCACCGAAATGCACCGAAAGCTTATCTACAGTTAAAAGTGCCATCTCGCTGCCTACTGTTTGAGTTTCGGGTCAAGAGCGTCGCGTAAACCATCGCCCATCAGGTTGAATGCCAGTACCGTCAGCAGAATGGCAACACCCGGGAAGGTGACCACCCACCAGGCACTTTGCGCAAACTGCAACACGTCGGAGAGCATGGTGCCCCACTCCGGTGTTGGTGGCTGCGCACCCATACCCAGGAAACCCAGCGCGGCCATATCGAGGATCGCGTTGGAAAAACCGAGAGACGCCTGCACGATCAGCGGTGCCAGGCAGTTTGGTAAAATATTGACGAACATCTGGCGTACAGCTCCGGCCCCGGCCACGCGGGAGGCGGTCACATAGTCGCGCGTCACCTCCACCAGCACCGCCGCACGGGTCAGACGGATATAGTGCGGCAGGGCGACGAAGGTCAGCGCTATCGAGGCGTTAACAATCGATGGGCCAAAGATCGCCACCAGCACCAGCGCCAGCAGCAGGCTTGGCAGCGCCAGCATGATATCCACCAGACGCATAATCGCCGCATCCACGGAACCGCCAACGTAGCCAGCAATCAGGCCGAAAATGACGCCGAAGATCAGCGACAATACCACCACCAGACAGCCCACCAGCAGCGAGAGACGGGCGCCGTACATCAGGCGCGACAGCACGTCACGGCCAACATCATCCGTGCCGAAAACATACTGCCAGCTGCCCCCTTCTTGCCAGGCTGGCGGACGCAGTAACGCATCACGGAACTGCTCAGCAGGCGCGTGGGGTGCCAGCACGTTGGCAAACACCGCGATAATAATCATCAGTACCACGTAAACCAGGCCAATCACTGCACCTTTGTTACGCTTAAAGTAGTGCCAGAATTCCTGTAACGGGGTCATCGGCTTGGGTGCAGCGTTGACGCTGCCTGGATCCACAACAGACATGTTGGCCCCTTATTTCTTGTGACGGATGCGTGGGTTAACCACACCGTAAAGCACGTCGACCAGCAGGTTGACGAAGATAATCAGCGTGGCCACCATCAGCACTCCACCCTGAACCACCGGGTAGTCGCGGCGCTGAAGTGCGTCGATTAACCAGCGCCCCAGGCCTGGCCAGGAGAAGATGGTTTCCGTCAGGATGGCGCCCGCAAGCAGCGTACCAACCTGAAGGCCAATCACCGTGACCACGGGCAACATGGCGTTACGTAACGCATGCACCACGATCACCCGCATCGGCGTCAGCCCTTTGGCACGTGCAGTCCGGATATAGTCTTCGCCGAGCACTTCCAGCATCGCCGAGCGCGTCATACGCACAATCACGGCCAGCGGAATGGTCCCCAGCACAATGGCGGGCAGGATCATATGCATCACGGCATCGTTGAAATCGCCGGGTTCGCCCCAGATCAGGGTATCAATCAGCATAAAGCCGGTGAGCGGCATGGTGTCATCAAGAAACACCGTATCGCCAATACGCCCGGACACCGGGGTCAGGTTGAGCTGCACCGAAACCAGCATGATCAGCATCATGCCCCACCAGAAGATCGGCATGGAGTAACCGGTCAGGGAGATGCCCACCGCCGTGTGGTCAAAAATGGAACCGCGTTTAACCGCAGCCAGCACGCCTACCGGGATACCGACGGCAACGGCAAACAGCATCGCGCAGATACCCAGCTCAAGCGTGGCCTTAAAGCGCGGGACGAACTCTTCCCACACCGGGACACGGCTTTTCAGTGAGATGCCGAGGTCACCATGCATCACGCCTTTGATATAGGAGAGATATTGCTGCCAGAGCGGCTGATCCAGACCGAGCTGGGCCATCAGCTGTGCATGACGTTCAGGGGAGATACCGCGCTCGCCCACCATGATCATCACCGGGTCACCGGGGATCATATGAACAAACGCGAAGGTTAACAGGGTGATACCGATAAACGTTGGGATGACAAGCCCCAAGCGTCGGAGTATGAACTGCAGCATATTCCGCATTCTCTATTAGTTCCTGCCAGCCGTAACCAACAGGATTATTATTGCTCACATCTTGCGCGCGAAAATCCTCAGGGGACATCCACCCGCGACGCAGCGAACTGCGCCTTGACGACCTTTTTGCTTCCTGGCAAGAAGGGTCAGGCATGCCTGACCCCTACAAATAATGATGTGGGACGGGTAAGCCCCGCCCCTGAACACTATTCCTGGATATCAACCTGAGCGAAGTAATGCCCGCCCAGCGGGTCAACAACATAGCCTGACACTTTCTTACTCACTGGCTCGTAGACGGTAGAGTGCGCGACAATCAGCGCAGGCGCCTGGTCATGCATCACAACCTGAGCCTGTTTGTAGAGCTCGATACGTTTGTTGTGGTCGTCGGTGGCACGTGCTGGCTGGATCTGATCTTCAAACGGTTTGTAGCACCAGCGAGAATAGTTAGAACCATCTTTCGCCGCTGCACAGCTGAACAGGGTGGCGAAGAAGTTATCCGGGTCCCCATTGTCGCCGGTCCAGCCCATCATGACGGTCTGGTGTTCACCGGCTTTAGCACGCTTCAGATACTCGCCCCACTCGTAGGTGACAATCTTGGCTTTCACACCAATTTTCGCCCAGTCGCTCTGAATCATTTCAGCCATACGGCGTGCGTTCGGGTTGTACGGACGCTGTACTGGCATCGCCCACAGATCGATAGCGAAGCCGTCTGCCATACCGGCATCTTTCAGCAACGCTTTGGCTTTCACCGGATCGTACGGATAGTCCTGAACGGCATCGTTGTAGCCCCACATGGTCGGTGGGATCAGGTTTTTCGCTTCCTGGCCCGCGCCCTGATAAACCGCTTCGATGATCGCTTTCTTGTTCACTGCCATGGTCAGCGCCTGACGAACTTTCAGGTTATCCAGTGGCTTTTTCTCAACGTTAAACGACAGATAACCGACGTTCAGACCTGGCTGCTCCAGCAGGTTGATGTTTTTATCCTGCTTCATGCGCGCAATATCAGCCGGGTTCGGGTACGGCATCACCTGACATTCGCCTTTCTGCATTTTGGCGTAACGTACGGAAGCATCCGGGGTGATGGAGAACACCAGACGATCAATTTTCGGTTTAGCACCCCAGTATTCTTTGTTGGCTGCGTACAGAATGCGTGAATCTTTCTGGTACTGCTGAAGCTGGAACGGACCGGTGCCAACCGGGTTCAGGTCCAGTTTCTCCGGCGTACCGGCTTTCATCATATTGTCAGCGTATTCAGCCGACAGAATGGAGGCGAAATCCATGCCCAGGTCGGCCAGGAACGGCGACTCAGGACGGGTCAGCTCGAAACGTACAGTAGAGTCATCCACTTTCACGATTTTGCTGATCAGGTTCGGCATGTCCATGCCTTCGAAGTATTCGTAGCTGCCGCCAGACACGCCGTGATACTTGTTATTTTTATCCAGCTGACGTTCAAAGGTGAACACCACGTCATCGGCATTAAAGTCGCGCGTCGGTTTAAAGTCTTTGGTGGTCTGCCACTTCACGCCTTTACGCAGGTGGAAGGTGTAGGTTTTACCGTCAGCACTCACATCCCATTTTTCTGCCAGGGCAGGATGTAATTCGGTGGTACCAATGGTGAATTCCACCAGACGGTTATAGATCTGACGCGAGCTGGCGTCATAGGTGGTGCCAGAGGTGAATAACTGCGGGTTAAAACCTTCAGGCGAACCTTCAGAACAATACACCAGGGTCTTCGCCTGAACACCTGTAGCCATTAACAACGCGATCGCGCTGAGACCGACTTTCAGCATCCCGGATTTAGCCAGGGAAATACTCATGCTTATGCTCCAATAGTGATGTGATGTTGTTGTGTGCATACCCGTCTTGCTGTTTTTGGCAGCAATAGGGGTAGTTACGCCGGCCGATAATATTTTTTGAGTGGCCTGTGCGTGGTGCCTTGCGGCATCAGTCAATCTGACGGGATGTGGAGACGTTCTGACGATGCGGAAACTATCAGAAAAATCCCCTTACCTTTTGTACTGAGGCTTCAATTTGTCAATTGTTTCAGGGAACGTCAATACAAGCGTAGGGTATTTACTCAGAGTGTGAGAAACAGCAAGCAAATATAAAAAAAACAATTCAATAACATTAATGGCGTAAAACGCTATTAAGCGTGATGAATGCCACATTAAACCCTGGTTTAATGGAAAATAGTCAGTACATCACGCCGAAAAAAAACCCACAAAATAATCCACCAACAGCCGATTTCCCCCCGATAAAATGGGCTATATGGCTAACTTATAGATAAAAATGCTGCAACGCTAAGATAAGAAACAGGCAACAAGTCACATTCGGTCATAAGAAAAACGCGTTGCGAATTAAGTAACTGGCCCCAGGCCGGATAAGGCTTTTCTGCGGTTTTATAGGGTATTTTTCTGCAAAAAGGAGGAAGAGGGAATGTTGAACAGCAGCAGATTATTCGGTTGGATAATGGCAAGCGTAGGGGCGAGGCATGCCTGGCCCCTACGTTTACTTATGGTTTAGCACACCAGTTGTTGGCCGGATTTATTCCACCATTGGGAGAAGTATAGCCGAGGCATCCCATGATGGTGTCAAACAGCTCAACGTGGCGGTGCGTCTTGCCCGCTTTCTGCTCAGCCTGTAGGCGCTCAAACGCGCTCTTATTGGCCGGGTCTGCCAGATATTTATCCGACGCCCAGACAATCATCGGCACACGGAACTGCTCCGGCGGCGCCATATTGCGTGGCGTACCGTGCAGGTGCATGTTTTCGCTGATGGACTCACCATGATCGGCGGCGTAAAACACTATCGCTTTCTTATCACGCAGCTGGTCAAACACGCTGTCCAGCATGGTATCAACATACAGAATAGAGTTATCGTAAGCGTTAATCAGCATCGCTTTACTGCAGGTATCATCCACGCCCATGCACTCCGGCTGGTAGCGAGCGAATTCACGCGGATAGCGCTGAGAGTAAAGATAGTGAGAGCCTTTAGTATGCAGGATCACCAGATGCTTACCTTTCGGGTGGTCGTCAATCGACGATTTCAGCTCCGGGATCAGCAGCATATCGTCCACGGATTTCCCCTGGTTACGCTTCTCTGAGCCAATCTGTTCGCGGAAGGCATAGCTGTCAGCATTGGTGTTGTTGTAGAACCACACCTCACTCTGCATGGCGTACAGATCCGAACTGAAGCCCAGCGATTTCAACACCGAAAAGACATTTTGCTCTTTCAGCGTACGCCCCGGGTTATCCATCGTTCCCCCTTCACGCACAAACATGCAGCGCAGGGAGAGTTTCGTGGAGGTATCACAGGACTCACCGCGGAACGCCACCAGGTTCTTCTCTTTCGACAGCTTCGGCGTGTTGTCACGCTCATAGCCCAGCAGGCCCATATGATCCCAGCGGGTGGTTTCACCAATGACGAACACCACGTAGGTGTCATCCAGCCCTTCAGGCGCCTTATAGGTAAAGTTTTTTGCCGGGTCGAACAGATCGTCACTGTCCATTTTTTCGTCATAGCTGGTGTAGGCAAAAAGTCCGACCGCCGTCAGCCAGTTGGACGGCAGGTAAGAGTGCGCTACGACCCCGCCATAGCTCGGCAGGTCAACGTTGGTCAGCTTCTCATTGGCGCTCTGCACCTTATCGAAATAGCGAATAGGGCCCCAGGTCAGCAGCAGCGCCAGCAGCAGCGTCAGTAATGGCTTGATGCGCTGGCCGGGCGTTTTAAGCTGCTCCAGCAGCGTCATGCGCAGGCTGCTCCACCAGATCAACGCCAGCGGGATCAGACTGACCAGTACCATCCACAGGACAAAGTGATAACCCACCACTTCTTTAGACAGGTCGGTATCGGTGGTCATCACGGAAGCGACAATGCCGTAGCCAATTACAACATTAAAGAAAGCCATGTAGTAGCTGGCTGAGACAGAGATCAGCACCAGCAGGCTGGCGGTAACGCGCCAGAACATTTTTCCACCCAGCGATAGCAGACGTAACAGGAAGAAGGTCAGCAGGATCGCCGCCATCCCTTCTGCGAGTGCTGAAAGCCATTGCATCATTTCAAACTTAGCGAGGAAGGGATCAAATCGACGATAAAATACCGGAAGATTTAAAAACAACCCGATGTAGACAGCCAGCAACAGCGACAACTTTTGCTGGGTAAACAATTTAATAGAATTCATTCGACCTTAATCCTGGCGTAACCTAAACAATTGCTAACACGATCTGAACGCTAATCAGACCCTGGTACGGCGTCAGAGTTCGGACGCAATACCGATAAACCTTAAGGCCGTCCATAACCAGAGGAATCTGATGATAAATGAGGGGTAACAATCCTTCGCAGGGGGCGTAGTTAAACACACTCAGCAGGGTTAGTCTGTGAGGATATGTAATTTCGGCATTTTACGTATCATTGAGAGGAAGGTGCGGAATCGTGCCGCGAACGGTATGCAAGAGTGTGGGATCAGATACAGCAGGAATGACGATAACCGGGGCGACAGCCCCGGTCAGACGGCTTAGTTGATAATATTCAACGTCACGTCAATATTGCCCTGGGTGGCATTGGAGTAAGGGCAGACGATATGGGCGGCATCGACCAGCTTTTTCGCCTCAGCACTGTCCATGCCCGGCAGATGAATGTTGAGGGTCGCTTCGATGCCAAAGCCTGTCGGCAATGGGCCAATACCCACTTCCCCTTCAACAAACGCCTCTTTTGGCATGGCGAACTTGTCACGCCCCGCCACAAACTTCATTGCACCGAGGAAGCAGGCAGAGTAACCCGCCGCGAACAGCTGCTCAGGGTTAGTGACATTGCCGCCTGCGCCGCCCATCTCTTTCGGCAGGCCCAGCTGGATATCCAGCACGCCATCGGAAGAAGTAGCGCGGCCTTCACGGCCACCGGTGGCTTTTGCTTTTGCACGGTATACAACTTTTTCTAACGACATGGTGTGTTTCCTTTTGATTTTTTACGCGATTAAATCGCACACTATCTATATTAATAAAGCGCTTTGACTGAAAAAACAAGGGCAGATTAGCTGTTCAGATTATTGCGCAGCATTTCCAGCTCGCCTTTAAGCGACTGTAATTTTTCCATCTCACAGGACGTAGCACAGATCACTGATTCAGGGATAGCCCGCGCCTGCAGGCGTAGCGCATTGCCTTTATCCGTCAACGTCACGACCACCTGGCGTTCATCTTTACGCGAACGCAGACGGTGCAGCAGCCCGGCAGTTTCCAGACGTTTCAGCAGCGGTGTCAGGGTTGCAGAGTCAAGAAACAGCCGCTCACCGATCTCCGACACCGTGACGTCATCCCGCTCCCACAGCACCATCATCACCAGATACTGGGGATAGGTGATATCCAGCGGGGCTAGCAGCTGCCGGTAGATCTTATGCAGCGCCAGGTTAGCGGAGTAGATCGCGAAGCACAGCTGCCGGTCGAGCAACAGTGGCGCATCTGCCGCTTTTTTGTCATCTTTATCTGTAGTCATGAAAAACAATATAGATAGTGCACTATACAATTGCAAGCGACTTTACAGGCAGGGAGAAAAACGATGCAAACTCTGGAAGAACGCGCGCAGCGCTACGCCAGCAAAGCCCATGCCGCAGCGGATCAACGCCGAAAATACACCGATGAGCCTTATATCGTGCATCCGGCTGCGGTGGTCGAACTGGTGCGAAGTGTCAGTGACGATGAAGAGATGCTGGCTGCGGCCTGGCTGCACGATACCGTTGAAGACACCAGCAGTACGCTGGAGGATATCCGCACCCATTTCGGCGAACGGGTGATGTCGCTGGTTGAAATGCTGACCAACCAGGGCGCCGTTGCCGGGCAGAACCGCACCGCGCGTAAGCTGGCCCATTTTCGCCATACCCAACAGGCCTCTGCTGACGCGCAGACCATCAAGCTGGCGGATATTATCGATAATACCCGCTCAATTATTCATTTTGATCCGCATTTTGCCCGCGTCTATCTGATTGAAAAACGGGTGCAAATCCGTCTGCTGACCGCAGGTCATGCCACGCTTCACCAGATGGCTAATCAGGTGATCGAACAGGGAATAGCGCAGTTGGGCCAGCCACCTCACAGCGTATCGGCAAGCTGGTTTGAACAGCAGGAAAAAAAATACCATCCATAACAATAGGTTGAATAAAAAAACTGCAGGTTATATGTCATTATGTGCTCTATATAAGTCAATCGCATAAAATGACCAGTTCTGTTATGGAACATCCCTATCATGGCCCCCCAATATTGACTGGGGGGTAACATGTCGACTGATTTATCGATTATAAAAAATAAGATATTCACATTTTTAGGCGCTGCTTTGTTTCTTGGCATGATGATGGGGTTGCTCTTTGCTGATGTTGTCTGGATGAATAATGCCGTCCATGAAACCTCATTGACGGAAATAGCTCAGGAAATCATGCTGGCAGTCATTGCCTGCCTGTTCTTTCATCGGGCCTGGCGTTCCCCGGCGCAGCGGCCAGTGATGGTTTTGGTTGCCGGGTTCTTCAGCTGC
>Ga0308168_1003979_pt1 | contig 10968 bp, 9 predicted proteins | sample PhyCR2_FD_202133 | JGI IMG/M metagenome (GOLD analysis project Ga0308168, IMG submission 202133) | Phyllosphere microbial communities from UC Gill Tract Community Farm, Albany, California, United States - DLSLRC.R2 | ecosystem: Host-associated > Plants > Phyllosphere > Unclassified | place: USA... | reverse complement strand
CAATCGCAATACCCGCCGCGGCCCCGCAAGGGCCACGCGGGCCCGTTCGCCCCGACGTTCCGCATCCGATCTGTCACTACAGAGGAGACCACACGTATGAACATGCGACACCCGACCACCCTCGCCGCGGCGCTCGCAGCCCTGCTGCTGGCGGCCTGCAGCGGCGACGACCACCGCATCGTGGATCCGCCGGCCACGACGCCGCCCGCGCAGACCCTGCCGCAACTCAGCGGCGCGACCGGCGCCACCATGGCCGGCTGCGCCGACCTGGCGGCAAAGCTTAACTATCCCGACACCACCATCAGCGCGGTCAATGCGATCGCCGCCGGCGCCTTGAGCGTGGGCGGCAAGCCGGTGGCCGCGCACTGCCAGGTGCTGGGCGAGATGTTCCGCCGTACCAGCCCGTTCGACGGCAAGAGTTACGCGATCGGTTTCGAGCTGCGCCTGCCGCTCAACTGGAATGGCCGCTTCTTCTACCAGGCCAACGGCGGCGTCGACGGCAGCGTGGTCACCGCCACCGGACCGGTGGGCGGCGGCGGGCCACTGGACAATGCGCTGAACCAGGGCTTTGCCGTGATCAGTTCCGACGCCGGCCACGGCGCACCGACGCCCTTCTTCGGCATCGACCCGCAGGCGCGTCTGGACTACGGCTACCAGGCAGTCGGCAAGCTGACGCCGATGGCCAAGGCCGTCATCAAGGCCGCCTACGGCAAGACGCCGGACCGTTCCTACATCGGCGGCTGCTCGAACGGCGGACGTCACACCATGGTCGCGGCGGCGCGCTACGCCGAGCAGTACGATGGCTTCCTGGTCGGCGATCCGGGCTTCCGCCTGCCGCTGGCGGCGATCGCCAATATCGCCGGTGCCAAGACCTATGCCGCGCTGGCGTCCACGCAGGGCGAGCTCGGCACCGGCTTCACGCAGGCCGAAAGGACGCTGGTGTCGAACGCGGTGCTGGGCAAGTGCGACGCCCTCGATGGCGCCGCCGACGGCCTGGTACAGGATACCCGGGCCTGCCAGGCCGCCTTCGACCTGAACCGCGACGTGCCGACCTGCGGCGGCGCGCGCGACGGGACCTGCCTGACGTCGGCCCAGAAGAGCGGCATCGCCGCCCTGTTCGCCGGCGCCAGGACCGAGAGCGGCAAGCAGATCTACGCGAGCTTCCCCTGGGACGCCGGGCTGGCGACGAACGGCTGGTCGAGCTGGAAATTCGGGGCGCCGATCGACCGCGATTCCGGCGCCGTCGGGCTGATCTGGCAGGTGCCGCCTGAAGACCCGGCCACTTTCGACGGCCGCAGCTTCGTGCTGAACGGCAGCCTGGACACCATGCTGGCGAAGATCAACGCCACCAGTAGCGTCTACACGGAAAATGCGCTGTCCTTCATGACGCCGCCGAATCCGTCGAACCTGGCGGCGCTGAAGAACCGCGGCGCCAAGATGCTGGTGTACCACGGCACCAGCGACCCGATCTTCTCGAGCGACGACACCACGGCCTGGTATGAAGCCCTGCGCAGCGCGAACGCCGGCGATGCCGCGAACTTCGCCCGCTTGTTCCGGGTACCGGGCATGAACCACTGTTCGGGCGGCCCGGCCACCGACCAGTTCGACATGCTGACCCCGCTCGTGAACTGGGTCGAGAAAGGCCAGGCGCCGGACACGGTGACAGCCGCGGCCCGCGGCAGCGGGAACGCCGGCGGCGTGAATGCCGACCTGCCCGCCAACTGGTCCACCTCGCGCACCCGTCCGCTGTGCGCCTATCCGAAAGTAACACGCTACAAAGGCACCGGCAGCGTCGACGACGCCGCCAGCTTCAGCTGCCAGTAGTCCTTCCATCCACGGCCGCATGCCAGTCCCGGCATGCGGCCGTCGCGTCTCCCGCTTGCCAGGCAGGCCGCCCCGGCGTAGCGTCTCCCTTCCGGCAATTACCCGACCCGTCGTCAGCCATGTGTGCCGCACTGTGCTCTAGCGGGCACATCCGTATTGTTACCTACATCAATTTGCTTCACAAATGAAATATACAGGACTAAAATATCGTCTGTACTCTGTCATCCAAGGTGAACCTCATGAACTTGAAACCCCTGATCCCCATCCTGTTTGTTGCCGCCCTGTCCGGCTGCGCCTCCACCACCAGCGACCCGGTCCGTGCACGCGCGCTGGCCGACATCGAACAAGCCAGGGCCGACGGCACCTTTCCGCTGACCGAGGCGCAGTACGTCTACCCGAACTGGGTTGCCGGCCACAAGGCACCCTGACCCTGCCGGCCAGGCAGATGTGATAATCAGTGCTTTCAAGAACGGCAAGGAATGCAATGAGCGACTTTGGCCCCACCGAACAGCGACTGCGGCGCGTCCTGGCACGGGTACCCGGATTCCCCTTCGAGCAAATGCTGCTGGTCCGGATGGCCTACCATCTGCAGAAGAACCTGCGCGACAGGAGCAATGCCGCGCTGAAGAAGTACGAGCTGGGCGATACCCACTACCTGGTATTGGCGATCCTGTACGGCAGCGTCGACGAGACCTCGACCGCGACCGAACTGAGCGAAGCCTGCAACGAAAAGCCGGCCAACCTGACGCGCGTCTGCGACGAGCTGGCGTCTAAATCCCTGATCCGGCGCGCCCCGAAGCCGGGCGACCGCCGCGCGGTGATGATTTCCCTGAGCGAGCAGGGCCGCGAACTGATCGAAAGCATCCTGCCTGAAATGTCCGCCGACACCGCCGCCGCCTTCGCCGGCTTCACGCAGGCAGAGCTGGAACTGCTGGCCAGCCTCAACACGCGCGTGCTGCGCAATCTCGACGGCGCGGGCTGAGCTGCCCCGGGGAATACCTGCCCTGCCGCGGAAATGAAAAAAGCCACCTTGCGGTGGCTTTTCTCTTTGCATCTTGGCGGAGACGGTGGGATTCGTATTAAATGATTAATATTTCAATTCAAACAATGCATAGCACTAAAACCATTTTTAAATGGGAAGGCATGCGCTGATAAATAGTGACGTGACGCATCCACCCACTAGAATCGGCGCAAATTTACGCGAAGACTGGAGATTTTTTTAATTAGAAACAAGTGTGCATTTGTCACAGCTTCTTTAATGTCGCTGGGATGTCACGCTACGCTAGATTTCATATGTGCTGAACCTGTTGAGACCGCTGGCGTCTTTTGATCATTGTGTGACGATATATTTGAACGAAAGCGAGTGTGTCGTCTTCAAATACTTGATAGACAATTGCAAGACTTTAACCGAGAAAATTTATAAAGCAGGTATGCATTAGAAAAACGTCTCCCACATTTTTAAGAAGAAAGCGTCTAATTTCCATTCCTCTAACAGTAAGCGATCTATAGCTCTGATTTTGACTCGCAGCATATTCGTACAAACGCACCGACTCCAAAAAAACAGCCTGTAACGCCATATGCCCAGCAAAACAAAACAGGCGCTGAAAATATGGCGGTGATCGCATCAGCATCATTGCCTTTTAAAAAATACGGGAGTAGTTCACCGACCAATTCGAGTCCGACGCCATAAAAGAAAAATAGTGGCCTTATTTTTAATACGGCTGCAAAAAAGGAAATCGTTGCACCCGCCCCAGATGAAAACCATGGGGTATGGGGTATTATTTGACCTACAAACAATTGCAACCAAGAGGCGAACGCGCCCGTTCCAAGGGAAACTAGTGCGCTATGACGAATAATATTCACAAGTTATCTAGAAGTTACTTCAGTAAAATTAATTCCGCCTAGACCTTTGGAACTCACACCGCATATGAGTAGGTGCCAGTCGATTTGAAAATCGGCGTTCTTGCGGCCGCAAAATATGTAGCAGGATAATGGCGACTCGTAACCACAATAATTAATCAGTATTTAAAGTTCTCCAGATTTTATTTAACGAACATATCAATGATTTTTAGCCAGCCAGCTTCGCAACCGCTTGTCGTCACAACGACAACGCTACCATTTGACTTTGCCATGAGCAACGTCGCTTTCAATATAGGATTAGCAGTTATAACTCCCGCCCAATTTCCATCCCCATTCGGACATTGTTTTGCAGCGTTCGCGCTCGAAAACCCACCGTCAAGAGTGACCGCGACCGCTCCTTCAGAGTTCGTAAACAACTGGGTAATACGACCAGAATCCTGACTATAATCGGCGCGTGCCACCATACATAGTGTAAGCGCCACAACGAACAATAATGATTGTTTTTTAAAAATCTTATTCATGACAACTTGGTATTTAAACATTAGATTAAACGATATGTTACGGCGAGAATTATGGCGTAAGAGCTATCGGTCAGCGGACAGGCGGCATTCATAGCAAAAAACAAGCAACCGATTACCACTCGCAAAGACAAATTACGGCAAAGGGCGATTTGCGCAGATTAATCTAGTGCAAACGGTCAATCGATTATTTCTACAATATCGACATTACACGTCGTCCCATCGCCGTCTGGCTGAGCATAATCTATACTACTCATACGCCTTCCAGTTAGCTTCGCAGCGAGCAATTGCGCATACATACCTTTTCGACCAGCCGAAATATAAAGGTTGTCATATGCACAGTTATGAGTAAGCGGCTCATAAAAGGAAACGTAAAAGTAGTCACCCTGAGCGCCTAGCTTAGCTATTGTTTTGTTATATTCACTTACTCCTTGACTCTGCGCGGCTGCCGAGAGTGAAAACAAACACAATGAAGTCCAAATGATTAGCCGGCCCCTATCGCGCATTCTCATATTAGATCCTATTTTGCTCATGAATAAAGATGAAATAATTAATTTCAATGGTATTATTAGTAGTGCGCATAATTCTGTTATGCTGATTCGCGATCAAGCAAATGGATATATCCGACCTCACAGCCATCTTTCATGAACACGCGAACTATCTTTTTCGCCGTAATTGCTGTCAGCAGCGTCGCGTATACCGCTCTATTGTTGGAAAGGTCGGAGTTTTGCCAGAACAGTAAACTGCCTGCGACGCAATTAGGTGTATCGACACTAATCGAGAATGAGACACGATTTGGCATGTATGTCGGCTCTAATACCAAAACACGCCCCTCTACATAGTCACTCGCGAACGCATTATCAAAACTTAAAAAAAGGAATAGCATTAAGGCTATTTTAGACAGATTCAGCATATTTATTTTATGGGTAATGAGATTTATTCAGAGTACTACGATCATTCTGAATCCGATATGTAAAGCCGAATGATCTAGTAAACAAGCTTTATGCAATGTTGGCAGAATATATAATATTTAATTTCCTTTAGGAAACTTATGCCGCGTCAATTTTCGCATAAAAAATGCTATAAAAACTCACCATTTTTCACAAGAATGATGTTTACGCAGATTAGGTGTCTAGTTTCGTGCGATCACATTCCTCGCCGTAGCTGGCCTTTGTTTCGTGCAAGGGCTATGCTCGGCGACTTGATTGCTGGGTTCAGCAGTCCCGGCATTCAATCGCACCAGGAGCAGTTGGCAGCATGAGTTCACGCATTCACCCGCAGGCCCGTACCACACCGAAGATCCGCCAGGAGATCAAGGATTCCGGCCTGTCGTCCAGAGAAGCTGCCAAGGTCTTCAACATCTCGCGAGCCACGGCACAGAAGTGGCTCGGGCGCGACGATGTGCAGGATCGCTCCCACCGTGCTCATACGCTGCGTACGACCCTGAGCCAGGCCCAGGAAGCCATTGTCCTGGCCCTGCGCCAGTCGCTCTATCTGCCACTCGACGACCTGCTGTTCATTACCAAGCAGTACATCAACCCGGCCGTCTCGCGCGCGGGCATTGCGCGCCTGCTAAAGCGTGAGGGGATGTCGCGCCTGACGGACTTGATTGCGACGGCCGAGGAAGAAAAGATCACGCTGAAGAAGACCTTCAAGGACTACGAGCCCGGCTTCATCCACATCGATATCAAGTACCTGCCGCAGATGCCGGATGAGACCTCGCGCCGCTATCTGTTCGTCGCTATCGACCGTGCAACGCGCTGGGTTTTCATGCACATCTACGGCGACATGACTGAGGTAAGCAGCGTCGATTTCCTGCGTCGACTCAAGCTGGCTTCACCCATCAAAATCAGCAAGATCCTCACTGACAACGGCTCACAATTTACTGACCGTTTCACTACCAAAGATAAGAAGCCCAGCGGCAAGCACGCTTTCGATGTCGCCTGCGCAGCGCTACCTGCCGAGCATCGACTGGCGCCGCCACGCCATCCGCAAACCAACGGTATGGTCGAGCGTTTCAATGGGCGCATTAACGAGCTGCTACAGCAGACCCGTTTCGAGAGTAGGGCCGATCTGCAGGCCACATTGCTGAACTATTTGAAGCTCTACAACCACCATATTCCGCAACGCGCACTCGACGCCAAAACGCCGATCTTGGCAATCAAGGAGTGGTATAAAAAGCGGCCCGATTTATTCGTTAAACGCGTTTATGATCAAACGGGACTGGACAACTACTTGATGTACAAAATGTCGAGAGACTATCAGGAGGTTGCATTTTGAGGGCGCGCCTGGTCGGCCCAGGCACGGCCCGGATCCGCGCCGGTGGCCAGCAACTGCTTCGCGCTGTCTCGCTTCTCGCGCGCGTCGGCGAGGGACACGGCCGAGAAGGCACCAAGGTGGAGCTTGTTCTCCTTGCCATTGGGCTGGCGGTATTTCATGCGCCAGTGCTTGCCGCCCGCAGGCGTGACCTCGAGGTACAGGCCGCCACCATCAGCGAGCTTGTAGGGCTTGTCCTTCGGCTTGGCGTTCCTGATCTGCAGTTGGGTAAGCGGCGGGACCATCTTGGGCATTTTGCGGGCCTCCTGTCCGTGAGGTTCATGAAGAAGCCCCTAAACGAGCCCCAAAAAGCACTGGCTCGACGGGGACTGTGCTGGACAGTATTAGGCAACAAAAAACCCGCTGCCTCTACGAGAACAGCGGGTTCCTTGATGTCCCTGAACACTCAGTGGACAGTGTTCTGGCGGAGACGGTGGGATTCGAACCCACGATACAGGTATAAGCCGTATGCATCCTTAGCAGGGATGTGCCTTCGGCCACTCGGCCACGTCTCCAATCAGGTTCATCGTGTTGCTCGATGTCGCTGAGTGCAAGCATCTTAATGGCCACACCCCATTTCGTCAAGGAAGCGCGGCCAAATTATGCGAAAAAGTTAAGCTTGCTCCAGGCTAAACGCTTTATGCAGGGCGCGTACGGCCAGCTCCATGTACTTCTCGTCGATCAGGACCGAAATCTTGATCTCGGAGGTCGAGATCATCATGATGTTGATGCCCTCTTCCGCCAGCGTGCGGAACATTTGCGAGGCCACGCCGACGTGGCTGCGCATGCCGACGCCGACCGCCGATACCTTCGACACCTTGGCGTCGCCGACCAGACGCGCGAAGCCGAGGACTTCCTTGTTGGCTTCCAGCACGGCCAGCGCGCGCTGGTAGTCGTTGCGCGAGACGGTGAAGGTGAAATCGGTTTTTCCGTCCACCGACACATTCTGTATGATCATGTCGACCTCGATATTGGCCTCCGAGACCGGACCGAGGATGTGGAAGGCGACGCCAGGCTTGTCGGGCACGCCCAGGACGGTGATTTTGGCTTCATCGCGGTGGTTGGCGATGCCCGAGATGACGGCTTGTTCCATATTGCTTTCTTCCTCAAACGAAATCAGGGTACCCGAGACGGCTTCTTCTTCGAGCGGCATCAGGGGATCGGTCAGCGACGACAGCACGCGCGTCGGCACGCGGTAGTTGCCGGCGAATTCGACGGAGCGGGTCTGCAGCACCTTGGAGCCGAGCGACGCCAGTTCCAGCATCTCTTCGAAAGTGATCTTGGACAGGCGGCGCGCTTCGTCGACGATGCGCGGATCGGTGGTGTAGACGCCGTCGACGTCGGTGTAGATCAGGCATTCGTCGGCCTTCAGCGCGGCCGCGATGGCCACCGCCGAGGTGTCCGAGCCGCCGCGGCCCAGGGTCGAGATATTGCCTTGTTCGTCGACGCCCTGGAAACCGGTGATGATCACAATCTTGCCGGCGTCGAGGTCGGCGCGCACGCGGCTGTCGTCGATCGACTGGATGCGGGCCTTGGTGAATGCCGAGTCGGTCTTGATCCCCACTTGCCAGCCGGTGTAGGACACCGCGTCCTTGCCGCGCGCCAGCAGCGCCATTGCCAGCAGGCCGACCGAGACTTGTTCGCCGGTGGAGGCGATCATGTCCAGTTCACGCGGGTCAGGCTCGGCCATGAGCTCTTTGGCCAGGCCGATCAGGCGGTTGGTTTCGCCCGACATGGCCGAGGGGACCACCACGATGCGGTGGCCGGCATCATGCCATTTTGCGACGCGCGCGGCGACGTTCTTGATACGGTCCGTCGAACCCATCGACGTCCCGCCGTATTTGTGGACGATTAAAGCCATGAAGTGGGGGTTTCCGCTTGTAAAAAGTCAATAGAGCCTTTTACTGTACATGCTGCGGTGCAGAATCTCAAGGCCCCGGGCGGCGAAACCTATACCGAATCGGAATATGGTAATGCGGAAATAGAATTACCCGGCCGCCGTGGCAACCCAGCGCAAGGCGATCAGGTCCGGCCCTTGCGCGACGTGGCGGCAATCCATGCCGAGGCCGGCCGCGTACAGCAGATCGCTGCCGGCGGTGACGACCGGCAGGCGGGTGCGCTCCCAGGCGGGAATACCACTGGCCTGGAAATGGGCCTTCAGGCTGCGGCTGGGGCGGTTGGCGGCCAGCTTGAGCCGCTCGCCGCCCTTGCGGAAATCGATGGCGAGGCGCTGGGTGCGCAGCCATGCCGGGCTGACGCCCTGCTCCGCCACATCGAAATGAAGCACGCCGCCGTAATCGGGAAAAGCCAATGCGGTTTCGCCGCGCCAGACGAACGCCTCGGCATGTTTTTCGATGATGCCTTCGTCGTCCGGATCGCGCATGCCCGCCAGTTCCGGCAGTTTCGGCACCAGGTACAGGCAGTCGCGGTGGCGCCGCACATGGCAGTCCGGATGCACCACCAGCAGCTGGGCATCGGCGCGCGCTTCCATCAGCTGTCCGATCATCTCGTCCATCCAGGCCGTCGACGGCATCGCCAGCCCGCGCACCGAGAACCAGTGGCGCAGCAAATTGTTGACGCGGTCCGGGCTCAGGCCGCGCAGCCTGCCCAGGTCGACCGCCTCGCCATCGAGGCAGGCGGCAAGGTCCTGCTCCGCCACTTCCAGCAGCACGCGCAAGGCCGACTGGGCGTGCATGCTGCTGCGCGCTACGCGTTGCTGGAAACCGGGAAAGGCTTGCGCCAGCGCCGGCATCACCGTGTGGCGCAGGGCATTGCGGGCAAAGCGCGGATCGCTGTTGGATTCGTCCTCGACCCAGTCGATGCCGGCCGCCATGCCCTGTTCCGCGGCCAGCGCTTCGAGGGCAGTGCGCGCCACCGCGAGGAGTGGCCGCGCCATCACCAGGCGCTCGTCGTCCAGCAGCGTCGGAGCGCGGTTGGCCGCATCCATGCCGGACAGGCCGGCCGGGCCGGAACCGCGCAGCAGTTGCAGCAGCACGGTTTCGGCCTGGTCGTCGAGGTGGTGGGCGGTGAGCAGCAGGTCGATGCCGTGGGCGCGCGCCATGTCGCCGAGCGCCGCGTAGCGTGCCTTGCGCGCGGCCGCCTCCACCCCGCTCTTGCCCTTGCCGATGCTGACTTCACGTGCATCGAAGGGGATGTCGAGCGCGGCGCAGGCTTGCGCGCAATGGGCGCGCCAGGCATCGGCGTTCGGGCTCAGGCCATGGTGGACGTGGAAGGCCCACAAGGCCAGTCCCTGCTCGCGCGCCCAGGCATGGGCAAGGCGCAGCAGCACCATGGAATCGAGGCCGCCACTGAGGGCGACCGCGATGGCCGGTGGCTGCTCGGGAAACCAGGTGCCGCGCAGGGCGCCGAGGGCACCTGCGAACACTGCGGAAACGCTGGACTCCGCGGCAGGCTTGCCGCGGCCGGACGATCGACTACCTTGCATTACTCTTCGCGCGGAGTGGTTTCCTTGAATTTGCCGTAGGCCATCAGCTTGGCGTGACGGGCATCGAGCAAATCCCTGGTCTTCATGCCCTGGAACTGGCGCAGGGTGTCGGCCAGCGCGCGCTTCAGGCCCTGGGCCATGGCGGCCGGGTCGCGGTGGGCGCCGCCCAGCGGTTCGCTGATGATCTTGTCGATCAGGCCGATGGCTTTCAGGCGGTGCGCGGTCAAGCCCAGTGCGTCGGCGGCATCGGCCGCGCGCTCCGAGGTCTTCCACAGGATCGAGGCGCAGCCTTCCGGCGAGATCACGGAATAGGTGGCGTATTGCAGCATCAGCACCGCATCGCCGACGGCGATCGCCAGCGCGCCGCCGGAACCGCCTTCGCCGATGATGGTGGCGATCAGCGGCACCTTCAGTTCGGCCATCACGTACAGGTTGTGGCCGATCGCTTCCGACTGGCCGCGCTCTTCGGCATCGATGCCGGGGAAGGCGCCGGGTGTGTCGACGAAGGTGAAGATCGGCAGGTTGAATTTCTCGGCCAGCTTCATCAGGCGCATCGCCTTGCGATAGCCTTCCGGTTTCGGCATGCCGAAGTTACGCATCGCGCGCTCTTTGGTGTCGCGGCCCTTCTGGTGGCCGATGACCATGCAGGCCTGCCCGTTGAAACGCGCCAGGCCGCCGACGATCGACTGGTCGTCGGCATAGGTACGGTCGCCGTGCAGTTCATGGAAGTCGGTGAAGATCGCGTTCACGTAGTCCATGGTGTAGGGACGCTGCGGATGGCGCGCGATCTGCGAAACCTGCCACGGGGTCAGCTTGGCATAGATGTCTTTCGTCAGTTGCTGGCTCTTCTTGGCCAGGCGGTCGATTTCTTCCGAGATGTCGACAGCCGAATCGTCCTGCACGAAGCGCAGTTCTTCGATCTTTGAATCGAGCTCGGCAATCGGCTGCTCGAAACTGAGGAAAGTTGTTTTACTCATTGTACCTCCGGGTGTTTTCGTGGCCGCG
>Ga0308168_1003974_pt1 | contig 10974 bp, 6 predicted proteins | sample PhyCR2_FD_202133 | JGI IMG/M metagenome (GOLD analysis project Ga0308168, IMG submission 202133) | Phyllosphere microbial communities from UC Gill Tract Community Farm, Albany, California, United States - DLSLRC.R2 | ecosystem: Host-associated > Plants > Phyllosphere > Unclassified | place: USA... | reverse complement strand
GGCATCGAGACCGTCGGCGGCCACGTCCACTTCCCAGTGCTGGCCGAGCAGCCGCGCCAGGTAGTCGCGCATGTCGGCATTGTCGTCGGCGACGAGCACCCGCCCCATCGACAGCACGACGCCCTCTTCCGGCGGGCGCGGCGCCGGCGCATCCGCACGGGACGCCGGCAGCCAGCGGCCCGCCTCTTCCGCGAACGCGGCACGCACGCGGGCCGACGGCGCCGCCGGAGCGCCGGCCGCCGGAGCGCCGGCCGCCGCATCCGCCGCGGCCGGTGCGAACGGCAGCGTCACGACGAACGCGCTGCCCGCGCCGGGCGCGCTGTCGACGGCAATGTGCCCGCCCTGCAGCTCGACGAGGTCGCGCACGAGCGCCAGGCCGATGCCGGAACCTTCGTTCGAGCGCGAGCGTGCCCCTTCGACGCGCTGGAAGCGTTCAAACACCGTGTCCAGGTGTTCGCGCGCGATGCCGATGCCGGTGTCGCGCACGGTCACGCGCGCCATGCCGCCCGCCGCATCGACCGTCACGGCGATGCCGCCCTCGAACGTGAACTTGAACGCGTTCGACAGGAGGTTCAGGACGATCTTTTCCCACATGCCCACGTCCAGCCGCACCGGATGCGGCAACGGCGCGCAGCGCACGTCGAACGCGAGGCCGGCGCTTTCGATCACGGAGCGGAAGCCGCTGGCGAGGTCCGCCGTCAACGCCGGCAGGTCGACGGGCGCGACGTTCGCCTGCATGCGGCCCGCCTGCACGCGCGAGAAATCCAGCAGCGTGTTCACGAGCCGCTCCAGCCGCAGTGCGTTGCGGCGCACCAGCTGCAGCCGCTCGCGCTGGGCGGCGGGCAGCGGCTCGTCGGCATCGGCGAGGCTGTCCTCGAGCGGCCCCAGCATCAGCGTGAGCGGCGTGCGGAATTCGTGGCTGACGTTGCTGAAGAACGTGGTCTTGGCGCGGTCCAGCTCCGCCAGCATGTCCATCCGGCGGCGCTGTTCCTCGATGGCGCCGGCATTCTGGATGGCGGCCGTCACCTGGGCGGCGACGAGGTCGAAGAACGTGCGGTACTCGGCGTCCAGCCGGCGCACGGGGCTCACGCCCAGCACCAGCGCGCCGAGCGGCCGCGCCTGTCCCGGCGTGGCGAGCGGCAGCACGAGCGCCTGGCGCAGCGGCTGGCCGGACAGGCCAGCAGGCAGGCCTTCGACACCGTCCAGGTCGACCAGTTCCGGCGCGCCGGCGCGGCACGCGCGCGTGACCGGGAACGGACCGGCATCCGCTCCGTCCCCATCCTGCGCCGGCGGCCAGCCGGCCGGCAGCCCGGCCATGCCCCGCAGGCGCAGCGGAGCGCCGGCATCGGCGCCGGCAGCGTCGGCGTCGGCCGCGTACAGCAGCGCGAACGGCAGGTCGGCCGGATTGTCGGCCAGCGTGCCGATGGCGGTGGCGCAGGCGCCGGCGACGGTCGGCTCGCGCAGCGCGTCGGCGGACAGCCGCGACAGCGTGCCCAGGCGGCGCGCGTTCAGCACGCCCGCGCTGACGTCCGTCGACGGGCAGAACAGGCCGCCCACCTGACCGTCCTCGCCGACGATCGGGCTGTACGAAAACGAATACCACGTCTCTTCCAGGAAGTCGCCGCGCCGCATGAACAGCTGGACGGCGTCGATGAACGTCGCTTCGGCGCGCTGGAACACCTTGTCGGCCAGCGGGCCGCACACGTCCCAGATCTCGCTCCACACCTCGTGCGCCGGCCGGCCCAGCGCCCACGGATGCTTGGCCGCGCCCAGCACGTCGAGGTAGGCGTCGTTGTACAGGAACGTGGCATCCCTGCCCCAGCCGATCCACATGGGGTGGCGTGCATTCAGGATCAGGCTGACGGCCGTGCGCAGGCTCTGCGGCCAGGCATCCAGCGCGCCCAGCGGCGTCGCGCTCCAGTCGAACGCCGCGATCAGCCGCCCCAGCTCGCCCGCCGACGCTAAAAATCCGGGTGGCGGCGCGAGCCTGTCCGGATGCGGCATCTCGGCCGGCTTTGCCATGTTTCCTCCACGATCTGCGATAACGGCCGGACAAGTCCGGTGAAAGATTGCAACTTTATCACGACCGGGTTATCGTAGCGCCCGCGCATGAACGGTTTGTCACGGCACGGGATGCCGCGATGACGATCATGTTGCAACACTTGGCAATCCGCTTCTGGTTGTTGCCTTATGGAAATGATATAGTCGGGTCTTTCAGCCGGATGCCCGCCGGCGCCACGCCAACGCTGTCATGCTTTCTCCGACTATCTTCCGTTCCGCTCTGGCCGTCCTCGGCGGCCTCCTCCTCGGCGGCGCCGTGCGCGCCGCCGACGCGCCGGCCTACAATTTTTCGCCGGTGAACCAGTACAACCTGCAGGTCTCGGCCAGTTTCTGGAACCCGATCATCCGCTACGTGTCGCAAAAGAGCGGCGTGCGCCTGAACCTCAAGCTGGGCCGCACGTCGGCGGACACGACGAGCTACGTGCTCGCGCGCGAAGTCGATTTCGCGTTCACGAACCACCTGTTCAGTCCCGAGCGCAGCAAGATGGGCTGGACCGTGTTCGGCCGCCGCAACGCGCCGCCCGTGCAGGCGCAGATCGTCGTGCCGGCCGATTCGCCGATCCGCCGCCTCGAGGAGCTCGCCGGCACGCCCGTCGCCTTCCCCGGTCCGGAGGCACTGGTCGCGTACAAGGTCACGTATGCGCAGCTGCTGCGCAGTAACATCCCCGTCGACGTCGTCTTCGCCGGCAACATGGATGCCGCGTTCGCCCAGCTGTTCGCCGGCAAGGCCAGGGCGGCCGGCGCGAATTCCCAGCTCGTGCAGAACTACGCGGGGCGCGAGCACAAGGCGTTCCGCGTGCTGTGGAGCTCGGCGCCGTTCAACGACCTCGCGCTGATGGCGTCGCCGCGCGTGCCCGCCGCGCAGGTGGCCGCCGTCGCGGCGGCGTTCTTCGGCATGGACAAGGATCCGGAAGGCCGTCGCATCCTCGCGGCAGCCGGCGAACTCGTGCACGCGCCCACATCGCCGTCGTTCGTCGCCGCCAGCGACGCCGACTATGCCAGCTACCGCGCGTTCTACGCGACCGCGCCGCTGGGCATACGCTGATGCCCGGCACGCTGAACCCGTCCGCTCCACGCCGGCGCCGCCTGTGGCCCGCCGCGGCTGCCTGGCTGCTGCCACGCTCGCTGGTCGGCCGTGTGTTCACCGTGTTCAGCCTGACGCTGCTGCTGTCGATGGGCACAGGCCTCGGCCTGTTCTACCGCTACCAGTTCCTGCAGCACATCGAGGAAACGCAGGATACGGCACTGACCCTCGTCGAAGTCGCGACGCAGACGATCGAGGACAGCCTCGTGATCGGCGACTACGACACGGTCAAGCGCACGCTCGGCAAGATGCTGTTCCAGTCACCGTTCAAGCGTGCCGAGTTCATCGACGTCGGTGGCGGCACGCTGCGCATCAACGCGCAGCACGTGACGCGCGCCCCGGCGCCCGGGTGGCTGACCGCGCTGATCGGCGAAAAACTCTACGACGTCAACCGCATCGCCAACGTGGGCGGCAAGGACTACGGCGTGGTACGCCTGCAGTTCGACGAAGACAAGCTCGCGGCCCAGCTGTGGGGCCTCGTGCTCGACACGGCCACCCTGGCGTTCGTCGTGTTCCTCGCCAGCCTCCTGCTGATGCGCACGCTGCTGCGCCGCTGGCTCGACAACCTGGGCCGCCTGCGCTCGTTCGAGAACGACGTGGCCGCCGGCCGCGTCACGGCCGAAGCGGCGCTGCTGGCCGATGCGCCGACGGAGATCAAGGAAGCGATCCGCGCCGTCAACCGCAGCGCGGCCAGCCTGCGCGACCAGTTCGGCCAGCGCATCGATTCCCTGATGAACTCCCTCATGCAGCACAAGAGCGCGATGGACCAGGCCGCGATCGTGTGCGAAGCCGACGCCGCCGGCGTCATCACGGGCGTGAACGACCTGTTCGTCACGAACAGCGGCTTTGCGCGTCCCGAGGTCGTGGGCCAGCGCCTGGGCGACGTCGGCCGCCCGGCCGGCGCGCGCCTGCCGTGGCAGCCGTCCGACCGCGTGTGGAACGGCGAAGTCGTGATCGCGGGCCGCCACGGCCAGCGCCACTGGTACCGCACCATCGTGCCGATGTTCGGCGCGGCCGGCGGCGTCGAGCGCTACATCTGCATCGACATCGACATCACGGAGCGCAAGGACTTCGAACGCACCATCGTGCGCAACGCCCAGCGCCAGACCCTGATCGCGGAACTCGGACGCAAGGCGCTGGGAGGAAACAGCCTCGACGCGCTGTTCGCGGACGCCGCCGACGCGGCCGCGCGCGGCCTGTCCGTCACGTGCGCCGCATTGTTCGAGGCGCAACCTGACGGCATGCTGCTGCGCGCGGGCGCGGGCCGCCTGGCGCAATGCGCCGGCACGCACCTGGCCTGGCCCGCGGGCGCCCCGTCCGCCGACGACGCCGGCATCCAGCCATGGCTCGCGCTGCTGGCCGCGCCGCTCGGGATGGCCAGCGGCATCGACACCCCGATCGTATGCGGCGAACGGCCCTTCGGCCTGCTCGGCGTATATGCCGGGCCGGACCGCCGTTTCGGCGTGGACGACGCCAATTTCCTGCACGGCGTGGCGAACATCCTGGCCGCCGCCGTCGAACGCCACGAGGCGCGCAACCGGCTGACGTACCTGGCGCAGTACGACGCGCTCACGAAGCTGCCGAACCGGCGCCGCCTGGCCGCATGTCTCGAGGAGACGATCACCCGCAGCGCCGGCACGCGCGCGGCCGTCATGTTCGTCGACCTGGACCGCTTCAAGGACGTCAACGACATGCTCGGCCACGGCGTCGGCGACCAGCTGCTCGTGGAGGCCGCGCAGCGCCTGCAGGACTGCGCGCGGGAGGGCGACGTGGTGGCGCGCCTCGGCGGCGACGAGTTCGCGCTCGTGCTGCCGGCGCTGGACGACGACGCCGAAGCGGAACAGGTGGCCGCGCGCGTCATCGCCGCGCTGGCCCAGCCGTTCTACCTTGAAGGCCAGCAGCTGTTCGTGTCGGCCAGCGTGGGCATCGCGACGTATCCGGACAGCGGGAGCGACGCCGAGACGCTGCTGAAGAACGCCGACACGGCGATGTACGGCGCCAAGAACGGCGGCCGCAACCACTACCGCTTCTACGTCGCCGCGATGCGCGAGCACGCGGACCGGCGCCTGCAGATGGGGGCGCAGCTGCGCCAGGCGCTCGAGCGCTGCGAATTCCTGCTGCATTACCAGCCCAAGCTCGACCTCGCGAGCGGCAGGATCAGCGGCTTCGAGGCCCTGCTGCGCTGGAACCATCCGCAGCGCGGCCTCGTGCCGCCGCTCGAATTCATCTCGATCCTCGAAGACACGGGCCTGATCCTGCCGGTCGGCGAATGGGTGATCGGGGACGTATGCCGGCAGGTCGCGGCATGGCAGGCGCAGGGCCTCGCGGTGCCGCCGGTGGCGATCAACCTGTCGGCGCGCCAGCTGCAGCAGGACGACCTGGCCGACGCGGTCGAGCGTATCGTCGGGCGCGCCGGCATCGACCCGGCGCTACTGGAATTCGAACTGACGGAATCCATGCTGATGGCCAATCCGGAAGCCGCCGTCGACATCCTCAAGCGCATCAAGGCGCTGGGCATGCGCCTGTCGGTGGACGATTTCGGCACCGGCTACTCGAGCCTCGCCTACCTGAAGCGTTTCCCGCTCGACGCGCTCAAGATCGACCGCACGTTCGTGCGCGACCTGCCGGACGATCCCGACGACGCCGCCATCACGATGGCCGTGATCCGCCTCGCGCACAGCCTGAGCCTGAAGGTCGTGGCCGAAGGCGTCGAGACGCCGGCGCAGCTCGCCGAACTGGAACGCTACGGCTGCGACGAGATCCAGGGCTGGCACGTCGGCCGCCCGGTGCCCGCGCCGGACTGCGTGGCCCTGCTGGCGCGCGCGCCGCGGCCGGCACGGAACGTCCGCATCGGCTAAGATGACGGGATTGTCCCGCTTCACACCTTCCCACCATGCCAGACACCACCCCCTTCCAGGCCGCGCGCGCGCTGCAGGTCGCCAGCCGCGTCGACGCCATCGAACCTTTTCGCGTGATGGAAATGGTCAAGGCCGCCGCCAGCATGACGCGCGCCGGCCAGGACGTCATCAGCATGAGCGTCGGCGAGCCCGACTTCACGGCGCCGGACGTCGTCGCCCGCGCCGCCATGGACGCCATTGCGCGCGGCGCCACCCAGTACACCGAATCGCTCGGCCTGCCCGCTTTGCGCGAGGCGATCTCCGCCCATTACGCCCGCGCCTACGGCCTTGACGTGCCGGCGCGCCGCATCGTCGTCACGGCGGGCGCGTCGGCCGGCCTGCTGCTCGCGTGCGCCGCGCTCGTGTCCGAAGGCGACGACGTCCTGATGCCGGACCCGAGCTACCCGTGCAACCGCCACTTCGTCAGCGCGTTCGGCGGCAGGGCGACGCTGGTGCCGTCCGGCCCGGCCGAGCGCTACCAGCTGACGGCCGCGCAGATTGCCGCGCACTGGACCGGGCGCACGCGCGGCGTGATCGTCGCGTCGCCGTCCAACCCGACCGGCACGTCGATGACGCCGGACCAGACGCGCGACCTCCTCGCGGCCGTGCGCGCACGCGGCGGCTTCGCCATCGTCGACGAAATCTACCAGGGGCTGTACTACGGCGAGCGGCCGGGCGACCGTGCCACGAGCGCGCTGTCGTTCGGCGACGACGTCATCACCGTGAACAGCTTCTCGAAGTACTTCAGCATGACGGGCTGGCGCCTCGGCTGGCTCGTGCTGCCCGAGTCGCTCGTGCCGGCCGTCGAAAAGCTGGCGCAGAACCTGTTCATCTGCGCGCCGTCGATCGCCCAGCACGCGGCGCTGGCCGCGTTCCACGACGACGCCATCGCCATCTTCGAGGAACGGCGGGGCGAATTCCGCCGCCGCCGCGACTTCCTCGTGCCGGCGCTGCGCGACCTCGGCTTCCAGGTGCCGGTGCTGCCGGACGGCGCGTTCTACGTGTACGCCGACATCACGGGGGTGCCGCACCGCGCCGCGCACGACAGCAGCGCGTTCGGCATGGCCGTGCTGCGCGACGCGCTCGTGGCGATCGTGCCGGGCGACGATTTCGGTGTCGCGGCGCCGCAGCGGCACGTGCGGTTTTCGTATGCGACGAAGTACGAGCGGATCGAGGAAGCGGTGGCGCGGCTGGCGCGGCTGCTGGGACGCTGAGCGCGCCCGGCGGTCAGACCGCTGTCTGCGCCTCGGCCACCAGCGCCAGCAGCGCCTGCGCCGCGACCGGCTTGACGAGGTAGCGGTCGAAGCCTGCGGCCAGGCCGCGTGCCTCGTCGTCCGGCTGGCCGTAGCCGGTCAGCGCGATCGCGAACGGGCGCCGTCCATGCTGCGCCGGCTGCGCGCGCAGCCGGCCCATCAGGGCAAAGCCATCGAGGCCCGGCAGGCCGATGTCGCAAACGATCACGTCCCACGGCTGCGCCAGCGCCAGCGCCAGGCCCTCGTGGCCCTCCTGCGCACACGTGACCTCGTGCCCCTGCGTGACCAGGATGTCGGCCAGCGTGGCGCAGGCGTCGGGATTGTCTTCGATGAGCAGCACCCGCCGGCGCACCGGGGGAAGCGCCGGCACGGCCTGCACGGGTGCAGCCGGCACGCCGGCACCGCGCGGCAGGCGCACGACGAAGCGGCTGCCGCAGCCGTTGCCGTCGCTGTGCGCCTCGACCTTCCCGCCGTGCATGCCGACGAGGTTGCGCACGACGTTCAGCCCCACGCCGAGGCCGCCCTCGGAACGCGCCAGCGAGCGCGGCCCCTGCGTGAACAGGTCGAAGATGTAGGGCAGCACGTCGGGCGCGATGCCGGTGCCGTTGTCTTCCACCGTCACGACGACGGCATCGCCCTCGGCCTGCGCGGCCAGGCGCAGGCGCCCGCCGTCGCCCGTGTACTTCGACGCATTGCCCAGCAAATTCGTGAACACCTGCGCGAGGCGCACCCGGTCGCCCTCGACGGCCACGCCCTCCGGCGGCAGCGCGAGCTCGAGCGCCTGCCCGCGCTCGGCGATGCGCGGCTGCACGGTCTCGACGGCGTGGCGCAGCAAGTCGGCCAGCGCCAGCGGCTCGATCGACAGCTTGATCTTGCCGCTGCTGATGCGGGCGGCGTCGAGCAGGTCGTCGAGCAGGCGCGCCATGTGGTCGACCTGGCGCCCGATCACCTGCGACAGCTTGGCCAGCTGGGCGTTCGCGCCGGGCACGCCGGCGAGCAGCGACGCGGCCATGCTGATCGGCGCCAGCGGATTGCGCAGCTCATGCGCCAGCATCGCGAGGAATTCGTTCTGGCGGCGGTTGGCGGCCTCGGCATCCTCGCGCAGGTCTTCCGCAGTGAAGGTCGCCAGCACCAGGTTTTCGTTCGCCTCGCGCAATGCGGCGACGGAGGCCTCCAGTGCCGCCAGTTCCTGCGCATCGTGCCGCGCCTGCGCCCGCAGCGCATCGAGCTCGAGCTCGAGCGCATGCACGCGGCGCAGCAGGAAGTCGGCCGGCATGGCCGTTGCGCTGTCGGCAAGGGAACGTTGTTCCGACGACGGGGGTTCTGACGGATACGTTCCCATGGCGGTCTTTACGGGTGCGGGCCGCGCCGCGTCGGAAAACCCGACATCAGCGCATCGAGGTTGGTCCGTTCCGGGTCGACCTCGATGCCCTTGTCGGTGATCCGGTAGCCGCGCAGCTCATTGCTGTGATCGCTACCGCGCACCTTGATCACGGTGAGGAACTTGCAGATGTGGCCCTCCACCTCGGCAAAGCGCATCGACAGCACGGCATCGGCCAGGAAGCACAGGTTGTCGATGGAAAAACGCCAGTTCGGCGAATTGTCGTCGTAACCCACGGTGACGAGCGCGGTCACGCCGCGCCTTGCCAGCAGGGTCAGCGTGCGGAACACGGACAGGCGCAGGTCGTTGCGGAATTCCGGCGCGAGATACAGGTCGATCTCGGACAGCGAATCGATCACGACGCGCGTGGCACCCGTACGCTCGATCGCGTCCGTCAGCTGGTCGAGCAGTTCCTCGACGGACAACGACAGCGACAGCGAATCCAGCACCGTCACCTGGCCATCCTGGACCATCTGGACGAGCTCGGCATTGTGCAGCCGCGCCGTGTGCTTCTCGAAAAACACGGCGACGCCCTTCTCGCCCCGTGCCACCCCGGCCTGCAGGAAGCGGGTGCCGAGGATGGTCTTGCCGATGCCCGTCGGTCCGGACGCGAGCAGCGTGTGGCCCCTGGGCAGGCCGCCGTGCAGCAGGTCGTCCAGGCCGTCCACCCCCATCGACACCCGCTCCGGGGCGGCCGCGACCGAGCGGTACGCTTCCGGAATGGGCGACAGCAGGCGGGGATAGATACGGATCCCGTCGTCCGTGATGCGCAGCGTGTGCGCGCCCGCCAGGTGCGCCTGGCCGCGCATCTTGATGATGCGGATCTTGCGCACGACCGCGTCCTCGTCCAGGTTGTGCGACAGCGCGATCATCCCGTCCGCTACCGTGATGATCGGATTCGCATCGACGTCCGCCTGGGTATATTCGCCGATCAGGAATGTCGTCGCCTGCCACGTGGCCATGCGCGAGCCCAGTTCCTGGACGAAGTGCTGCAGATCCCACAGCCCTTCGTTGCCGGTGCGCGCCGTCTGCACGACGGAGCGGAACGAATCGACGAACACGAGGCTTGGACCGAAATCCTCGACCTCGCGCATGATGCGCTCCAGCACACCGCTGAAGTCGCCCGCGCGCAGGTCATCGGCCAGGTTGACGTAGCGGATGGCCGGGCCGACCTTGTCCATGTCGAAGAACGAGAACTGCTGCTGGTAGCGCAGCATCTTCAGCGGGGGCTCGCCCAGCACCGTGAAGAACAGGGCGCGCCGCTGCGCGCTTGCAAGCGAAAACATGATCTGGTGTGCGAGCGTCGTCTTGCCGCTGCCCGGCGCGCCGGCAATCAGCGTGAACGAATACTCGCTCAATCCGCCCCCGAGAAGAACGTCGAGCCCCGGCACGCCAGTGCTGAGTTTCTCCAGGGTTACTTTTCCGCTCATTCCTTGTGCTCCTCTTGATTCTTGTGCCCCGTCTTGCCCGCCCCCGCGTCGGCCAGCAGCCGCTCGGTCAGCGCGGGGCCGATGAGCGCGGTCAGCTGGCGCACGAAAGCGTCCATCAATTCGTCGTGCGCGGCGGCTGCCTGCGCGCGGTCGGCACGGACCAGGTCCCGCTCCAGCGCCAGCAGCAACTGCGCACTGGTCTTGCGCGCCGGGTCCACGGTCAACCACGGACGCGGCGGGTTCAACAGGCGCGCCGATCGGGTAAACAGCGCGACGAAGCCGCCCTCGCCGATCAGCGGCACCAGTTGGCGACCCAGGCGCGACCAGGGTTCGATGGGCGGTCCGGCATGGGCGGCACGCGCCGCGGCGGGCGTCATGTCGGCCGGAGCCGGAGGCGCTCTGTAGTCGTGTTTATCCATGCAGGTGTGTCGGGTTGTGATGCCATGCGGCGCGGCGTCCGCGGGCGTGGCGTTCCCACGATTATACCGCGCCCGACCAATGTAACATTTTTTAAAATAGTGCCGAATTCGCCACGTGCGGCGCGCGTCCGGCACCGGATGCTACGATCGCGTCCTTGCCACGCAAGCCCGGACCGTCATGTCGCCGCTTTCTTCCATCCGCCGCCGGCTGGCCGCCGCGGCCCGCATCTGCGCCTGTCTCTGCGCCGCCGCGCCCGCGTTCGCCCAGCAGGCGCCGCCCGTCGCCGAGGCGCCGCTGCGGGCGCACCTGTCGTTCCTCGCCGACGACCTGCTCGAAGGCCGCGGCACGGGCCAGCGCGGCGGCGCGCTGACGGTGCGCTACCTCGAGACCCAGGCCGCCGTCCTGGGCCTGCAGCCGCTGCCCGGGGGCGGTTACCGCCAGGAAGTGG
>Ga0308168_1003972_pt1 | contig 10977 bp, 16 predicted proteins | sample PhyCR2_FD_202133 | JGI IMG/M metagenome (GOLD analysis project Ga0308168, IMG submission 202133) | Phyllosphere microbial communities from UC Gill Tract Community Farm, Albany, California, United States - DLSLRC.R2 | ecosystem: Host-associated > Plants > Phyllosphere > Unclassified | place: USA... | reverse complement strand
GTAATCACCTGCAGCGCGTAGCCGACCTCGGCTGCATCGTCTGCCGGCAACAGTTTGACGTCTTCAGCCCTGCCGAAGTCCACCACCTGCGCGCTGGCTGCGGAACGGGTCAGCGAGCAAGCCACTACCGCACAATTCCTCTTTGTCCTCCCCATCACCGCACCGGCGGATACGGCGTGGCCATTCATGCCGGGCAGAAGATGTGGAAGGAGATTTACGGTACCGAAGAAGGCCTGCTTGTGCAGGTTAGTCAACTCCTGAGCGGAAACAAAGAATGAAATTAGAAGCAGTAGCGAAATATTTCTCTCCGAAATCTACGCTGATTTCTGACAGTCCGGCAGCGACGGCAAGGGAATCATTGTGCATTACCGAGGTTATGGCTGCGCTGGGCATGACCTCGAGCAGAGCAGCAGTGGGGCTCGAGCTCTATCTCGCAAAAGTTGGCATTATGGGGCCAGATTTATCTATTTCTTACCTCACAGAGTATTGTCGCAATAAAGCCAGTAGCCTCCCGGCGGTAAAAAAAATGAGCGTGGACTCCCAAGAGCATTTTTTTCATGTCATAGGCCGCTATGCTTTTGAAGACTATTCACGCAGTGCCGCCAGCAGAAAACCATGTCTGGATTGCGATGGAGGAGGCTTTATTAATGCTCAATTATTCACCACTAAAGTGACACATCCTGATGGTAAGCCGCCAAAATGGGCGAGAACGACTAAAGGGGTATTCCCTTCTTACTGGGAAGTGTGGGAAGAGCGTCGGGAACAGTTGCGCGTGCTGTGTAAAACCTGCAATGGAAAGGGCTCGGTTTGTCATTCCTGCCGATGTCATGGACGGGGAAAGGTACTTGACCGTAAAGCCAGCGAGATACAGGGTGTACCGGTTATGAAATATTGCGATAAATGCAACGGTCGCGGATATTCACGTCTGTGCGAGGCTGAAGTTTACAGTGCCCTGGCAATTCCGAAAACTACCTGGCAACGTAATTTTAAACCTCTTTTTGAACAGCTCGTTGAGGCTTGCCACATCGAAGAGAGTTATGCAGAACGTGAATTAATGCGAGTGACAAGATAGTGATTGCAAAAGTGGGCAGAATTGGCTAGATTGACTCTAATAATGGGGTTTTTGTGTGCTAACCATCGCTTCCCACTAAGATTTAAGACCTCGCTCAGGCGGGGTTTTTCTGTTTATGCCCTTCCGAAAATCGCATTCCATGACGCCGGATCCCGCGGGTGATGATTGTATTTCTGTAATGAAGAATTTTTTATCCCTGTTTTATGCTGCCATATCGTTTCTTCGCTTCTAAGTAAATTGTTTCTGGCGAAAATAAATAGCATTTAAACATGATGGTATTCGCTCGTTATGGAGCATTAAAGAGAGATGTCTGTCGCGTTTTCTCAGAAAAAAATCGAATATTTTTTGTCATATTTCACTGTAAAGGAGATTAAGCGATGACAGCTATATTCGATTTTAACTTTGAGGATGGTCAGGATCTTGCAGCTTATAAACTGACCCTTGCCGATGAGGTCCCAACGGATGCTAAAATCGTCAGCAACTTCTTAAATGTTATTGCAGGAGAGGTTCATTTCCATACTGGACTGGATGCGGGAACACCAGTCAGGCTAACCCTGAAGAATGCATGTGGAGACGCGGTAGTAAATGATGAGCATATAAATAATAAGCAGACAAAAGATACGACTTTAGTTCTTAGTATCGAGAGCGGCGGCCTAATCTATCTGAATGTGCAGGGAGATCCAAGCTCTGAAATTGTTAAATTTAAATTTTCAGGTTATTCACTGTCAAAATTCTAACGTACCTGAGATGGATTAGAGCTGGCATGTAAGCTCTGCTTGTTGCATCAGCGTTTAGATGAGAATCATTATCATCTTTCTGCTGCGGTGAATCCCTCTATGCGACGGGGCCAAGCCAGTTGCTCATAACTCTTAGCGATAGCCTGTGTCGGGCAGGTCAGGTTCTGGCTTTTCTGACCTACCGGGAGGCACCCGGCACCGCAGCAACTCCTTTAGTCACAATTGTAAGCAGCCAAAGGCTCACCTTCGCGGTGGGCCTTTTTTATAAAAACTTCAGGTTGTAATTTGATTGATGCGTCAGGGCATATGCTTTCTTTTGCTGCGGTGAATCCACCTGAGCGGTGGGCTTAAGTCAAAGGAGCAAGAGGTCGAACAAGCGGGACGGGTAATGACTTTTCTGTCTCTCCGGCTGTAGCCGGCACCGCAGCTCTTATCTACTGCTAAAATAAAACGGCCAAATCCGCCGTTAGCTTAATGGACAGAGCGCTGGTTCATCCGGCCAGAAGACGGGGTTGAAATCCCTGACGGCGGTCCGCTAACTACCATTACTCATGCGCTAACAATCAATAATTCTTATCAATGCCAAGGCGTTTAGTTGATCTGAGTTAAAAATGCCCGGTTATTAATGGTACTAATATTTCACCGCTGCGGTGAATCCCCCTATGCGGCGGGGCATCAGCTTAACTCCTGCAGGATAATAATGCGTTCAAGTTTCGGCTGAGGCTTGTTCATCGGGAGGCACCCGACACCGTAGCATCAAGGAACAAAAGAAATGCGGTTATCACTCGATCTTGAATAAGGAGATAAAATGCGTTTGCAGACTGCATCCTTTCTTACAGCGTTAATTATATCGCTTGCGCCATTTTATGCGATCAGCTCCGACATCATAGAGTTCAATACTTTTAGAGAAGATGCACAACCCGGAAGCTACATTCTTCATGTGAGTAAACAGGACTCGGCAGGAGCTGCTGAAGATACGGAAGCCGAGAGTTGTCTAAAAATTTTACCTGGTTCAGCTATGGGAACGCCTACAACCAATGCAGCGATTTCCACCTTCGGTCAGGCAATCGAAATCAAAAAAAGCGATATCGAACAAAGTAGCATTTTTCGGCTGTATCTTCGGCTGGAAAACCAGTGCAACAGAGAATTTAAGAGTTATTTCGCTGCATGGAACTCGACGCATAAAGATTATTGGGTTGGGGATTGGCAAACAATTCCAGCAAATGGCCAGGTAGACGTTTACTGAGATTACATGTAAATAAATTGCTATACTTTTTTTGTCAGGGCTCACTTCGGTGGGCCTTTTTTGTGCCCATCCCCTGATTACTTTGCCCTGAAGCAAGGTATTAAATTTCATAAGGTGATAATCATGATAATCCAACACAAGCCGTCCTGGAGAGATGAAGTGATCACCTATAACGATATGTCGGACGCGTATAAAGAGTATGCGCAGAGAAAAAATGTCAGGGAGGCCACCCTGCGTAAATGCGCTCAGGAGCTGCTTTACTTATACGGCGAGGATCTTGGCTTGAGTGATAAGTTCTGGAACGATGGCCGGGGTAACCGTTTTGCGGTTGTAACCTGTCGTGTTTATGAAGGGATGGCAGCAAAAGAAAAGCACCCTCAGCAGCTCCTGATGAGTGATGAGGGAAGCCTGAAATTTCTGATAGGCACGGTGGTCGACTTATCCTCGGGCAGCCAGATCGCTGTTGATGTAGAGATGTGGATTGCAGATGATTTCCTCTATGTCCGCGCAGGCAACGCCGGCACCCCGCTTGTCCTGAGTATCGGTGGCGACATAGCACGGTTACAAAGTGCTGTTGATTGCGTTAAGGCGCGCATAATGGTAGAGCTGGCTGCAAATAAGTTCTGAGTTGTCAGGGTCGGTAAAACGTCAGGGCTCACCTCGCGGTGGGCCTCTTTATTGTCTGAATTCGCCGGTTTGGCTCAGATGGCAGAGCGCCTGACCTGTAATCAGGATGTCGCGGGTTCGAAGCCTGCCTTGCCCGCCAGTTATGCAAACTTAGCCGAGAAGGATTAGCGCTTCCCTGAAGAGGTTGAGAGGGTGGATCGTTACCACCAGTTTGCACCAGATTATCCCTGTGGTTCGCGAGCAAGGAAATTACCGCGTTTGCGTCAGGGATAATAAAAAAAGGCCGCTATGTGCGGCCCGAGACGAAGGAAAAGAGGATTAGCGGTGAGACAGTTCTTTGCGTGCAGCTTCTGCAATAAACTGGCTTCGGCTGGTATAGCGGGAGTCCTGTCCCACAGCCCTGTCGATCTTCTCAATCAGCAGATGCGGCATGGTGATGTTGATCCTCTCTGACTTGCCGAGATATTTGGTGATATCGATATCAACGCAGATCATCACCACCTTCAGGCCACTCTCACCGTAATCACCTGAATCGATATCGGGTATATCATTCGCTTCAGGAATGGAAAGATCCTTTTCGGCCATCAGCTCAAAGTGAGCGTTAAGCGCCGACTCTGCATCCTGCAGTGCTTCTCGCATATTATCGCCTGCGAAAATACAGCCGGTAATGCCGGGGAAGTAACCGCTGGCTGTTTTGTCGTGGTCGATTTCAACGACGCCGTAATACAACATGTATTCACCTCACGCATAAAGAGCGCCCTTGCGGGCGGCTCCTGATTATTTAAGTTTCGCATCCTTCATGATTTGGTGAGCTGTACCAGTCTTCAAATCTTTCTTAGGGTGCGGAACCGTTACTATGTTAGTGAAATCCGGGTGGCTGAACTGGTGATGACTTCCTTTCACTCTGTCTAGTTGCCAGCCATTTTTCTCTAACAGCTTTATCAGTTCCGAACTCTTCAATCTTCCTCCGTCTCGTTAACTGATGTGATAATCATACACACAGCACACATGATTTGCAATGGTGTTATGTGTATCGTGTGTATTTTCTTGCGAAACAGATTTATTACTTCAGGCGTTAGAGCGCCTGGCCTGTAATCTTGCGGCGGGCCAGCGCAATGGAGAGGAATTGAAGTGAGTGAAGATTATGAATTAGCTGTGGCCTGTTTAAGAAGTGAAGGGCAGTCGGTTAATGCAACCGTTTCTCTGCGCTATAGGGGTTTCGCGTTTGGTGAAATACTGACACTGAGTTGCCGTATTGAAAAAGTGGATGGTGAATCACTTTCATATTATGAAAAAGAGGCAATTACTAAAGCAACCGGGTTGCTCAAAGATATTGCCTCTCAATTATAAGCAGTGTCTATCCTGCTTTGTTACAACTCATCATTGCCTGGTAATTTATCAAAAATTTCCCGAGTCTTAGCATGGACAAGATACGCATATTCTGATTCGGCAAGTTCCTTATGGTTTTTACCGGCTTTTGATGAGCCAAACACGGCCTCAAGTGCTTTGATGTTATAACCGAAAATTTCATCTGTGTTTTTGCCAGAGAGTTTTGCAGCAACAGCAAGGTAATAAGGCAAAACATTATCCAGCACTTCTTTTTGCCCTACCAGATGAGGCAATACTTTATCAAGCTGAGAGCTTAAGGGCTTCATGAAATCAAGTCCTTCCATAATTATTCTCCTTTATCAGAGAGTTATCAGCCATCTCTCTAAACTGAAGTTTGTCCGTGTCCCAAACACGAACGGGCTGAAATGAAATTGTATTAAGGTCAAAGCAAGGGCTGATGACGTACGTCATGTAATTTTGTATTTCCCATAACCAAAGCCACGACCAGCACCTTATCGCGCACCTTGCGCACGGCTGGCGCGTGGCTTTTTCTTTTCCGGAGTGATCAATGTGACCGAGCCCGTAACCGGCACCGGCGTTGCCACGGCAGCGGTAACCGGCGTAACCCTCGTGAGTCTGTTTGGCCCGCTCGACGGCCCGACCGTTATCGGTGCGTTCGCCGGGGCGGCCATATTCGTGGCGTCCGCCAGTGATTTCAGCCTCTGCTGGCGTCTGTTCCTCGGGGCACTGTCGTTTGCAGCAGGCCTGGTGGCCGCACCTTTTACCGCCAGCCTGATTGAAGCTGTAACCCCACATAACACGGCAGTAGATATGCCCATAGGTGCACTGGTGGCATCTGCGGCAGTGGTCCGCATCCTGATGGCACTCAGCAGTAAAGACGGCCCGTCGCTGCTGTCACGTTTTCGCGGAGGTGGCTGATGACATACGAAACCTTTCTGCTTAACGCTAACGCCATCATCTGTGGTGTTACCGCTTTACGGCTGTTGACATTCCGTCGAGGTCAATTACCGCATAATCGGCGTGTAGCCTGGTTTGCCTGGCTGCTTACCGTCATGACAGCCTCTGTCACCATCCGGGTGCTGACGGGCGAATATGCTTATACCGACTGGACGGAGGTGCTGATAAACCTCCTGCTGTGCGTTACCGTCTGTCAGGCACGCGGCAACGCTGGTCATCTGCTGAAAGGAAAAGCGCGTGAAAGTAAGTCAGAGGGGTCTCGACATGATTAAAAAGTTTGAGGGATTAAAAACGAAGGCCTACCTCTGCCCGGCGGGGGTGCTCACTATCGGCTACGGCCACACTCATGGTGTCATCACCGGTGATGTCTGCACAGCAGAACAAGCAGAAGCATGGCTTAAAGAGGACTGCCTTGTTGCGGAACTGACCCTTAGTGCAGACGTGAATGTTTCACTCAGCCAGAATCAGTTCGACGCGCTGGTGTCATTCATCTTCAATCTGGGCTCAGGAAACTTCATCAAATCCACACTACTGCAAAAACTGAACGCCAGAGATTATGCCGGAGCGGCTGATGAGTTCGGCAAATGGGTAAATGCCGGTGGGCGAAAACTGCCGGGTCTTGTGAAACGCAGGGCTGCAGAAAAGATGCTGTTCCTGTCATGACTCTGCGGACTTACTTTACCACCGGGATGCTTGTAGTGGCTCTTGCACTGGGCTGGGCGGCTGACCATTACCGTGATAAAGCCCTTGCATGGCGCCAAACTGCCAATGAGTCTCAGAAGGTAGTTAAGCAGCAGGCCGCCACCATCACCGACATTAACCTGCGCCAGCAGCAGCTGGCCGCGCTCGACAAAACCCATATGGAGGCGCTCAGTGCTGCCGAATCTGAAAATGATGCTCTTCGCCGCCAGCTTGCCGCTGGTACTCGCCGGATGTATGTCCGCGCAAAATGCCACGTGTCCGATACCGGCACAGCGGCAGGCTCCGGCGGCATGGGCGATGGAGCCGCCGTCGAACTCTCTGCAGATTCTCGACGAAACGTTCTCGACATCCGCGCCGGAATCATCAGCGACCAGGCCAAAGTGAGATATCTCCAGCAGTACATCAGAGAGCAGTGCCTGAAGTGACAAATCCTAGGAAGATTCACTTCAGCTAATAACGCAACTTCATCCAGCAATAAAAAGTTTGCATCGTGAATTTTGACAAGTGACTTTCAAGAAAATGGCCTCGCTAATGCAGGGCTTTTTTATGCGCATTCACGTGCACTTATCCGAGAGCTTTCCGTAGTGTGAGTCTGAGGTAGGGCGGTGGATTTCATCGTTCCACTCTCGGGACGCAGCAAAAGCCGCTGGTGGAGTACCGGACAGTAAAGCAGCCCCGGTTAAACCTGCCGGCTGAAAGCCAGATTGAAGCGCCGCAGCCGCTGGCGCTCATGACGTTCGGTGACAGTGTGGCGTTAAACGCAGAACTATATGAAATGCTGGGGCAGTCCAACATTGACCGAGCTGCTGTTAGAAAATTGATGCAGATGATTAACGAGTTCAATTGATAGTAAGCACTAGTGAATTGATCGCTGCGTGGGCTTAATCCGCAATAGGATATTGCCTAAAAGCCAACATGGATATAATCTCCACCCCCAATCTTACATTAATATTTTTGGGGTTTGCATGAGTGGGGATGGAGGATTGCATGAGGTCGAGCGTTTCAGTATTTTTTATGATGCTGACGACAATGAGTTCTCTGAGCATAAAATGGATGCTATTTTTCTCGGTCAGGCAATCCAGCAAGTAGGCTTGATGGTTAAGCAGGCAGGGCGACTGTTAAACCCAAACGAAGCAGACATTGATGTCAAAGTCACAGTGCCAGCCCAAGAAGGATCATTTGCTGTAGAGTTTGCATTATATGCATATAACAACTTTCGTGAGGTACTGCCGGCGCTTGGTCTTCTTGGCGGTGGTGCTTTAGCTGTAACTCAGCATCTTCGCAACCGCAAAGTCATCAATGTTCAGACTTGGGACAATAGCGATGATGCGATCATAACTGTAGAGTATCGCGGTAGGCAGGAAGATATAGCTTGTCGTAAAGATGAAGCATTGCTTGCTACTGACCCAGTGATCAGAGAGGCTTACAATGAAATCATTACTCAGCCTTTGATTAATAAAGATGCCCCTGTTTTTCGCGTTGAGATTGAGGGGGAAGAGGTTTTACGATTAGACGGGATTGATGATGTTGAGTTTGCACCCTTGCCTAAAAAATCTCTTACGTTCGACCACACTGAGCGTCTTGATACTACAGTTGCATTAACCCAAGTGAATTTTACATCTTCGACTGGATGGCGTATCAAATACTTGGACGAAGATCGCGCAGTTAAGATGGAAGACACTGCATTTATGGAGCGAGTGCTTAATAATCAGGCAGCGTTTGTAAAAGGTGATCTATACAGAGTTATGCTTAGAATTAAAACTGTAGAGAAGCCTGATAATACTGTAAAAACCACTTATGCTATTGAGCAGGTGCTTCACCATTTTGCTGATGAAGAACGTCGCTTGGTTTAAGGAAAACATGTTTACCACTCTTCCTCACATAATCCAAATCATTCAGGGGTTCAGCTGGATACCCTTAACGGCATTTTGTGCCGTGTTTGGATATGCTGCTGTGCGCTGGATTGGTAACACATTTTTTCCTGAGCGGTTCGTTACGTTAAATCGGTATCACAACGATGGATTGATTTCCACCGTTCAAATCGACCTCAAGAGCGCCGAACCCCTTGTAGAGCAGCTAAGAAAGATAAGGGAGGCTGAACGTGGCCGATAAGTCTCTTCCAGAAGCTGGAGTAGGTATTGGAACGGGAGTAACAACTACGCTTCTAGCCTTTTTGACAAACTGTAGTGAGTTTTTACCCGAGCAATACAGACACGGCTACACTCAAGTCATTCCTTACCTGTGCCCAGTAATTAGCTGGGCATTAGTTTGGTGTTACAACCGATTTGTCGAGCCTCCAGAGATGGCTAGCATTAAGGGTAAGCTCAAGCGGGATTTGAAACTGCTTAAAAAGTGCATTAAAAACAAATCGATGTCTAAAGTCGCAAGGGAAAAAGCGCAGCTTGACTATGATGAGACCAGCTTGAAATATGCAAGTCTAGGTAGGGACTATGCCGCAGGGCTTTATAGCAAGCCAACTCAGTAGATTTACTCTGGAAAAAAATAGCGCAAGACTTTATGAAAATGCCGCCCTCGGGCGGTTTTTTTATGCCTTTTTTATGAGAGGCTTTATTGCTTATAACAACTTTCATTTGCATCGCCAGTGGCCCGTCGCTGACTGCCAGTGATTGCCGCCTGGCGATAGCATCCGGACATCCCGTCATAGCTGTTAACTCAACCATCACCCTCGTTCCGGACTGCGATCATCTTTTTGCCGCCGACTGCAGCTGGTGGGATAAATATCACGGCACGCTGAAAACTGCTGCTAAGCGCTGGACGGTCAGTTGCCGGGCACACCTGCGCTATGGCGTTAACCTGTTCAGGGCACCGAATAATGACTCTTTTAACTCCGGGCAGCGGGCCGTTCAGCTGGCGGCTCACCTCGGCGCTACGCGCATTATTCTGCTGGGCTACGACTGCTCGCTGGCAGGCGGCACCCACTGGCACGGCAATCATCCGGACGGCCTCAAAAACCCCGACGGCGAAAGCATCCGGCGCTGGCAGGGTGAGTTTCAGCGCCTGGCGGACGGCCTGGCACCCGGCATCACCGTTATCAACGCTTCACGGAGAACTTCCCTGACATGCTTTCCCCGACAGCCCCTGCGCGACGCGCTCAGCGCCGCAGCGTAACCTCACCGCAGCCCCCGCTCATCGGCATCGGGGTGACCACCCATAACCGGCACGACATGCTGAACAGAACGATGGCGGCCATCCGCCGCCTGGCGCCGGAGGGTGCGCGTATTGTGCTGGTGGATGATGCCAGCGATGTGCCGGTGCAGGGCGCCACGTTCCGTTTTGATGAAAATGCCGGCATCGCCCGGGCGAAAAATAAATGCTTCGAGCTGCTGGAAGACTGCGAGCATATTTTCCTCTTTGACGACGACACCTATCCGCTGAAAGAGGGCTGGTGGCAACCCTATACCGAACGCGGCGAACCGCACCTGCTGTACATGTTCGAGCATTTCGCCACCGGCCGGAAGCTGAACGATGCCGCGCTGCTGTATTCCGACGGACATTTCACCGCCTGGTCTCACGGCCGGGGCTGTATGCTCTATTTCAGCCGTTGCTGTCTGAAGGTGGTGGGCGGCATGGATCCGGCGTTCGGCAAATGGGGCTACGAGCACGTCGAGCTCTCCGGGCGCATTTACAACGCGGGGCTGACGTCGTTTAAATTCATGGACGTGGCGAACAGCCACGGTCTGTTCTGGTCGGCCGATGAGCATGAGGCGACCGCATCGACCGTTCTGGGATCAGAACGCCGCAGGTTTGTTAAACGCAACCGGGAAATCTGGCTTCAGCGAAAACACAGCGCGCGTTTTGTCCCTTATAAAGAGGGAGCCCGTCAGTCTCAGCGGGAAGACGTGGTGCTTACATGCTATTTCACTGGCCAGCCCGATCCGGAACGGGGTAAATGCTGGGAAGCGGATTACAGTCAGCTGCAGCCTCTGATCCGCTCAATGAACGGGCAGAAACTTATTATTCTGCACGACTGTTTTGACGAGCCCGATACTGAAACCGTCGTGCATGTTCGCGTGTCCACCTCGCTCGCGCCTTACTGGCAGAAATGGATCAGCATCTACCGGTATCTGTTATCGCATCCGGAAATCGGGCGCGTATTCTGCGTGGATGCAACTGACGTTGAGATGCTGCGCAACCCGTTTCCTGATATGGAAGACCTGCTGTACAGCGGGGATGAACAGACGCGGATGGACGATGCGTGGATGCGGCGTAAACATCCGGCGGCATCCATACAGTCTTTTATTCAGAAATATGCTGGATATCCTCTT
>Ga0308168_1003969_pt1 | contig 10980 bp, 15 predicted proteins | sample PhyCR2_FD_202133 | JGI IMG/M metagenome (GOLD analysis project Ga0308168, IMG submission 202133) | Phyllosphere microbial communities from UC Gill Tract Community Farm, Albany, California, United States - DLSLRC.R2 | ecosystem: Host-associated > Plants > Phyllosphere > Unclassified | place: USA... | reverse complement strand
ATTGTCTGATAAATTGTTAAAGAGCGTTGCGAGCAGTGCCGGAGCTTCCTGCCGCGAGGTGGCGTATATTACGCTTTCCTCCTTCGGAGTCAACTTCTTTTTGAGAAGTTTTTCCGGCGGTTCAGATACTTCATGAACCTCCTGAGCCGCTGGCCTGTAAGCCGTTGTGCCGTCTCAGTGGTTGCGCATTATAGGGATCCGAATTTATTGCACAAGCCTTTTTTGGATCTTTCTTTTTAGTTGCTGGGTTTTCACTCTTATCGTTGAGATCTCAGACGATCCGCACAAAATTAGCGCGTTTTTTGCCGCGATCATTGATCAATTACCGGCCTGGCATCAGGCTGGAAGGATCTTATCAACAATGAGGTCATGATGAGCCACAACATACGTACCTATAAAGGAGTGCGCCCCCAACTGGGTGAGCGTGTAATGATTGATTCCACCAGCGTCGTCATTGGCAATGTCGTTCTGGCGGATGATGTCGGTGTCTGGCCCCTGGTGGTTATCCGTGGAGATGTTAACCACGTCTCCATCGGTAAACGGACTAACATCCAGGACGGCAGCGTGCTGCATCTGACTCACAAGTCCACCACTAATCCGCAAGGCCATCCACTGAGCATCGGCGAGGATGTTACTGTCGGACATAAGGCCATGCTGCACGGCTGCACCATTGGCAATCGGGTACTGGTCGGTATGGGGGCGATTCTGCTGGATGGTGTCGTCGTCGAAGATGACGTGATGATTGGTGCCGGTAGCCTGGTCTCTCCGGGCAAACGACTGGAGAGCGGCTTTCTCTATCTGGGAAGCCCGGCGAAAAAAATCAGACCGCTGACGAAAGAAGAGACTGACGGCCTGCTTTATTCTGCCAGTAACTATGTGGGCTGGAAAAATGATTACCTGTCAGAAGAGAGCCAGAACCAGCCCTGAGCATCTTCATCCTGCTGCCTGATCGCACGCTCGGCATCATCTTCCAGTTCCCAGCGGTTCAGACGGAAGCAGCTAAGGGGATCACCTTCTGCAGCAAAGCGGCGAAGTAAAACTTCGCCGCCAATAGCGCAAACACACTGAAAGCCATCCACCAGCGCGGTAAAGCACACCGCTCGCGCTGCATCATCCCACCATTCTCTTTCGGGAAACTGAATCGACTGATTCACTCACTCATCTCGGCTTTCAACACAGCAATAACGGGCGTGATGTCCGGCATAACACCGTGCCACAACATAAAGGCATGGGCAGCCTGCCCCACCAGCATACCGAGGCCATCCGCCATCTGAGTCGCACCCTGCTGACGACACCACCGCAGGAAAGGCGTCTCACCTGCCTGATAGAACATGTCATAGCAACGGGTCTGTGCATTGATCAGTGAAGCCGGCAGATCAGGAACACTGCCTGCAACGCCGCTGGAGGTCGCATTGATGACCAGATCAAACGGCATAGTGGTGAGTTCATCACGGGTGACAGCCCTGACGTCACCATGCCGATGAAACAACGTCTCCAGCTCTGCAGCTTTCGCATAAGTGCGGTTAGTGATCGCAATGCGGCTATCAGTAGAGAGTAAAGGGAGGATCACACCGCGGGCCGCCCCGCCTGCCCCGATCAGCAGGATCCGATCGCCGGGTTCGATCAACTGCAGACGTTGCAGGTCGCTTAACAGCCCGATACCGTCGGTGTTATCGCCCAGCAGGCGGCCATCATCCAGCTTCTTCAGCGTATTGACCGCACCCGCCAACGCCGCACGTTCACTTAATTCACTGGCCAGCGTGTAAGCCTGCTGCTTAAAAGGCAGCGTTACATTTGCGCCTTTTCCTTCTGCGGCAAAAAACGCCCCTACCGCCTGCTCAAAAGCGTCCACTGGCGCACAAAAACGTGTATAGGGATGTAGCAGCCCGGTCTGTTCAGCAAACAGTTGATGAATACGCGGTGATTTACTGTGATGAATTGGATTACCAAAGACGACAAACGACATAGTGTTCTCTTTTACCCCTGGCGAATAAGCTCACCGGTTAATACATCACGAATTTCTGATGGATTCAGGCGGCCACCGGTTTCCCCATGAAGCACAGGAAAATCGCTCCCGAACTGCGCCAGGACTTCTGCGATGTTACGGCAGGGTGGCAGCCCCGTCAGATTGGCACTGGTGGACACCAGCGGCTTACCGAGACCGTTACAGAGTGCCGCGACGTCAGGATGGTCGCTGACGCGCACCGCCAGCGAAGAAAAACGCCCTGTCAGCCAGGCCGGTGTCGTTGCTCTTGATGGCAATACCCAGGTCACCGGTCCCGGCCAGCGGGAAAACATGCGATGTTTCTGCTCAACAGAAAGTTGTTCGTCTGCAATATAGGGGAGCAGTTGCTGATAGTCAGAGGCAATCAGGATCAGCCCTTTCTCTACCGGACGACGTTTCAACGCCAGCAGCTTCATTACGGCGCTTTCACTGTCTGGATCGCACCCCAGACCAAATACGGCTTCAGTGGGATAAGCTATTACTGCAGACTGACGTAACTGACTCATGCACCGCGCTAGCGAATCATCCACGGATTTCATCTTCACTACCATTCTCAGACGTTACAGGTTTGCCACAGGCTTTACTGGCGCAGAAACGCTTTGCACCTCTGGCGGTTTTCTTTTCAATAAGTAGCGGAAACTGGCAAAACTCACAGACGCCTTCAACCGGAGTAAAATTCACCGCAAACTGACATTCCGGGTAGCGATCGCAGGCATGGAAGGTTTTACCGTAGCGCGAGCGGCGCTGTACCAGCCTCCCCCCCTGGCACTGTGGGCAGGCGAGTGTGGTTTCATCCGGCTTATCGATGGTTTCTGTGTGGTCGCATTCGGGATAATCACCGCAGGCGATAAACATGCCATAACGCCCCTGACGCAGCACCAGAGCGGCACCGCATTTCGGGCACAACTGGCCATCAAGCACTTTAACAATGTGCCCGTCAGCCTGACCTTTTAGTGGACGAATATAGTCACACTCGGGATAAAGCGAACACCCAAGGAAAGCACCGTGCTTCCCGGAGCGAATAACCAGGTCTGCCCCACACTGGGGGCAGGATTCATTTTTTCGCACAGCGAAAAGCGCTGTTTTATTCATAACATTGTGTACACGAAGGCAATCTTCAGTGCAGCATTCCTTCATTGACGTCGAAAAGTAGCTCTTCCATTTGCTGGTAGGCGTTTTCACATCCTGGGATGTTAAACAGCACCATCAGCACCACCCATTTGAGATCGTCCAGATCAAACTCGAGGGTATCAAGCGCCATGATACGTTCGATGACCATTTCACGTGTTTCCAGATTCAGTACCTGAATTTGCTCCAGGAACAAAATAAAGCCACGGCAGTTGGCATCTAAACGCTGACTCTCTTCCTCGGTGTAGATACGCATAGACAGCGGATCGGAAGTCAACTGAATCGGAGCTACCAGGCCTTCCTGATAATCCGCCAGCTTTTCCAACCAGTTCAACGCATTATAAATATCTTCACGATGAAAACCTGCTTCGGCTAAATCATCCGTCAATTTATCCTGATCAACGCGCATTTCTGCTTCGTTGTGGATGTACGTTTCAAACAGATACATTAGTACGTCGAACATGGCTTGCCCTCCTCAATCGGACATAGCCGCCGGGTACAGCTGCGATCCACCCTGCTAACTCCAACTCAAGCAGCTTCGCTACGATGGCTGGCACAGGTTGGCCGGCACGTTCAGCGACGACGTCAACAGGTGTAACCTCATCTCCTACGTTAGCCAACACATCGGGAAATGGCAATGGAGGATTAGCACTCTCTGCGGAATTGTTTGTCAGTTGTGATAAATCAGGCAGCCACGTCAGGTCACTCTGTATTTGTTCGATAATATTATTAGGGTGTGCTACCAGTAAGGCTCCCTGCTGAATCAGCCAGTGTGTTCCTTCACTGCCAGGATTACCCAGGGCCCCGGGAACAGCGTAAACATCCCGATTCTGTTCCAGCGCCAGTTTCGCGGTGACCAGTGAGCCACTGCGTAATGTCGCCTCTACCACCAGAACGCCCAGGCTGAGCCCGCTGATAATGCGGTTACGCCGGGGAAAATGCGCAGGTAACGGCTTCACACACAGCGGGAACTCAGAAACCAGTGCCCCGCCATCGGCAATAATCTGTTCTGCCAGTGTCGCATGGCGTGGTGGGTAGAGCGTATTTAATCCGCTGCCCAGCACCGCAATAGTTTTACCCCCGACTTCCAGCGCTGCACGGTGGGCAACGCCATCAATGCCTAATGCCAGGCCACTGGTAATGGTGAGCCCGCTGAGGGCCAGAGCCTGACTGAACCAGCTTCCCCACTCACGTCCATAATGTGAACAGTGACGGCTCCCCACGACAGCCAGTTGCGGGGTAGCCAGTAAAGCCGGATCGCCGGCAACAAACAGTATCAGCGGAAATTGGGCAATCGCTTTTAATTGTGCCGGGTAATAAGGACTGAGTGGGGTAATAAAATAGTGCTGCGGTGCTTCCAGCCATTCCAGACTCTGCGCAATCATTGCCGTATCGTATAAAAGGAACGCCTGCTGTTGATGGGGTAATAATCCCAGAGAGGCCAGCGCCCGCTCATCCGGCTGTGCAATCGCCTGTAAGGCCGTCAATAAACTCAGACGCTGTGAACTGGAGATTCCGGCTACGCCTGAAAGCCGCAATGCACATTCCACTGGTGACATAAATCGCTCCCTGATTCAGCCCCTTCCCCTGAAGGTTACCTGCCAGGAATGCTGTCAATCCCAGCGCGAAATGTCTACAATAAGAGGGATAAATATCTAATCCCTTGAACACAGATCTGGAAAGTTATGTCAGTCTTGCAGGTATTACATTTTCCTGACGAGCGCCTGCGCATCGTTGCGAACCCCGTAAAAGAAGTGAATGCCGATATCCAGCGTATCGTCGATGATATGTTTGATACGATGTATGCCGAAGAAGGTATTGGCCTGGCCGCAACTCAGGTGGATATCCATCAGCGCATCATTGTTATTGATGTCTCTGAGAATCGTGACGAACGTCTGGTACTGATTAACCCTGAGTTGCTGGAAGAGAGCGGCGAAACAGGTATCGAAGAAGGCTGCCTGTCTATTCCGGAACAGCGTGCCCTGGTGCCGCGCTCCGAGAAAGTCAAAATCCGTGCGCTTGACCGTGAAGGCAAAAGCTATGAGCTGGAAGCCGATGGGCTGCTGGCAATCTGTATTCAGCACGAGATGGATCATCTGGTGGGTAAATTGTTTATTGATTACCTGTCGCCAATGAAACGTCAGCGTATTCGTCAAAAGCTGGAAAAACTGTATCGCCAGAGCGCCCGCGATTAAGCTCGCTGGCTATAGGGAATCACGTGTCCGAATCATTGAAAATCATTTTTGCCGGCACCCCTGACTTTGCAGCGCGTCATCTCGACGCGCTGTTGTCATCAGGACATGAGGTGGTGGGCGTATTCACTCAGCCAGACCGCCCTGCCGGTCGTGGTAATAAGCTGACTGCCAGCCCGGTGAAACATCTGGCTGAACAACACAGTATTCCGGTATTTCAGCCTAAATCCTTACGTCCTGAGGAAAACCAGCAACTGGTCGCTGCGCTGAACGCCGATGTCATGGTGGTGGTTGCCTACGGGCTGATCCTGCCAAAGAGCGTGCTGGATATGCCGCGTCTGGGCTGTATTAATGTTCACGGATCTCTGCTGCCGCGCTGGCGCGGTGCTGCCCCGATACAGCGTTCGCTGTGGGCTGGTGATGCTGAAACCGGTGTGACTATTATGCAGATGGATGTCGGCCTCGATACCGGCGATATGCTGCACAAACTGGCCTGTCCTATCGACGCCACAGACACCAGCGCCACACTGTATGACAAACTGGCGCAGCTCGGCCCGACCGGCCTGTTGACCACACTGACCCAGATTGCAGACGGTAGCGTACAGCCAGAAGTGCAGGATGAATCGCTGGTTAGCTATGCCGAGAAACTGAGTAAAGAAGAGGCTCGCCTTGACTGGTCACTCTCTGCCGCACAGCTGGAGCGCTGTATCCGGGCCTTTAATCCCTGGCCTGTGAGCTACTTCATCATTGATGAACAACCCGTGAAAGTGTGGAAGGCCTCCGTTCTGGCCGCCGTTAACGGACACCAGCCGGGTGAAATCCTGCAGGCCGATAAACAGGGTATTCAGATCGCCACGGCCGATGGCGTACTGAATATTGAAGAACTGCAGCCTGCCGGCAAGAAAGCCATGAAAGCCCAGGATCTGCTTAATTCCCGCCGTGAATGGTTTACCCCTGGCAATATCATTGCCTGACACGATGCCCGGTAGCGCATACCGGGTTTTCGTCAGAATTGCGAACCCACTATGAAAAAAAATACCAATTTACGCAGCGTTGCCGCTCAGACTATCGAAAAAGTCGTAGAGCAGGGGCAATCGCTCAGTAACGTGCTGCCCGCCGCCCAGAAAATGGTCGGTGAAAAGGATGCTGCCCTGTTACAGGAGCTTTGCTATGGCGTCCTGCGCACCCTGCCACAGTTGGAATGGATTATCAGCAAGCTGATGTCACGCCCGATGACCGGTAAGCAACGGACGATCCACTATCTGATTATGGTCGGCCTTTATCAGCTGATGTACACCCGCATTCCGGCACATGCCGCGCTGGCGGAGACGGTAGAAGGTGCCATCGCCCTGAAACGTCAGCAGCTAAAAGGGTTGATTAACGGTGTCCTGCGGCAGTTCCAGCGTCAGCAGGAAGCACTGATGCAGCAGATGAACGAAGGTGATCAACAGCATCTGCATCCTAAATGGCTGCTGGAACGCCTGAAACGCGCCTGGCCCGGCCAGTGGAAGCACATTGTGGAAGCTAATAATCAGCGCCCCCCCATGTGGCTACGCGTGAACCGGAATCATCACAGCCGTGATGCCTGGCTGGCCCTGCTGGAAGAAAGTGGTAAAACTGCTTTTGCTCATCCGCAGCATAGCGATGCTTTAAGGCTGGAGGCACCCTGTGCCGTAGGTCAGCTACCGGGATTTGCAGAGGGTTGGGTGACCGTACAGGATGCATCAGCCCAGGGCTGCGTCGCGCTGCTCGACCCGCAAAACGGCGAGAAGATCCTTGACCTGTGCGCCGCACCGGGGGGAAAAACCACGCATATTCTGGAAGCAGCTCCACAGGCTGAAGTTATGGCGGTTGATGTGGATGCACAGCGGCTGGCCAGAATTAGCGAGAATTTACAGCGGCTGAATATGCAGGCAGAGGTTAAGCTGGGTGACGGGCGCACCCCGCAGGACTGGTGTGGAAACACTCAGTTCGATCGTATCCTGCTGGACGCGCCATGCTCTGCAACCGGCGTGATCCGCCGTCACCCGGATATTAAATGGCTACGCCGCGACCGGGATATACCGGAGCTGGCCCTGCTGCAACAGCAGATACTGGATGCGGTATGGCCTCATCTGAAGACAGGCGGCACCATGCTGTACGCCACGTGTTCTATACTCCCCGAAGAGAATGCATTGCAGATAACCCAGTTCCTGCAGCGACATGCTGACGCACGTCTGTGCGATACCGGTGATCAGGCCCAGCCAGGGATTCAGGTCTTCCCGCAAATCGATGGTGGTGATGGCTTCTATTACGCTAAATTGATAAAACAATGATCGCTATGGCGCGGTAAACTGCACCCTAACCTGAACGACAACCAACAGACTGAAGCTCAATGAAAATCATCATTCTTGGCGCAGGACAGGTCGGCGGAACCCTTGCTGAAAACCTGGTCGGTGAAAACAACGATATTACCGTGGTCGATACCGATGCGCTGCGTTTACGGCAGCTGCAGGATAAATTTGACCTGCGCGTGGTTCAGGGGCATGGCTCGCATCCGCGGGTCCTTCGTGAGGCCGGCGCTGAAGATGCTGATATGTTGGTTGCCGTCACCAACTCGGATGAAACGAATATGGTGGCCTGCCAGGTTGCCTATTCTCTGTTTAACACGCCGAACCGTATTGCCCGCATCCGCGCGCCGGATTATATCCGCGATGCCGACAAATTATTTATACCGGAGGCTGTGCCCATCGATCATCTAATCTCGCCTGAGCAGCTGGTGATTGACAATATCTACCGCTTGATTGAATACCCGGGCGCGCTGCAGGTGGTGAACTTCGCTGAAGGTAAAGTGAGTCTGGCGGTGGTGAAAGCCTATTACGGCGGCCCGCTGGTCGGTAACGCGCTGTCGGTGATGCGCGAACATATGCCGCATATTGATACGCGGGTGGCAGCGATATTTCGTCAGGATCGCCCGATCCGACCGCAGGGATCGACCATCATCGAAGCGGGAGATGAGGTGTTCTTTATTGCCGCCAGCCAGAATATCCGGGCAGTGATGAGTGAATATCAGCGTCTGGAAAAGCCCTACAAGCGCATTATGATTGTCGGAGGGGGCAATATTGGTTTCGGTCTGGCACAGCGTCTGGAAAAGCATTACAGCGTTAAGCTGATCGAACGGGATCAGCAGCGGGCAGCCGAACTGGCGCAGAATCTGCAAAATACCATTGTCTTTTACGGCGATGCGTCGGATCAGGAGCTGCTGGCGGAAGAACACGTCGATCAGATCGATCTGTTTATCGCCATCACTAACGACGATGAAGCCAACATCATGTCGGCGATGCTGGCCAAACGCATGGGCGCGAAGAAAGCCATGGTGCTTATCCAGCGCCGTGCCTATGTTGATCTTGTCCAGGGCAGCGTCATTGATATTGCGATCTCTCCGCAGCAGGCGACGATTTCGGCACTGCTTGGCCACGTGCGTAAGGCTGATATTGTCGGCGTCTCTTCACTGCGCCGTGGCGTGGCGGAAGCGATTGAGGCTATTGCTCACGGTGAAGAGTCGACATCCAAAGTGGTGGGCCGCCAGATCGATGATATCAAGCTTCCCCCTGGTACGATTATCGGTGCCGTGGTGCGAGGGAATGATGTGATCATCGCCAATGACAATCTTCGAATTGAGCAGGGTGACCATGTGATCATGTTTCTGACGGATAAAAAATTCGTGCCCGACGTTGAAAGGCTGTTCCAGCCTAGCCCTTTCTTCCTGTGATGCTCGCTTCGCTCACCCTGTTTCAACGCCGGGTGCAGCGGATTTTTATCCTCTCACGCCGTGGAAAATGCACGATCGTTTGTTAGACTTACATCATTGGCAAAAACAGGAGATAACAATGAGTTTATTCAAAGAGTTTCGCGATTTCGCGATGCGTGGCAACGTGGTGGACCTGGCAGTCGGTGTCATCATCGGTGCTGCGTTTGGCAAAATCGTGTCCTCACTCGTAGCAAACATCATCATGCCTCCGCTGGGATTATTGATCGGTGGCGTTGATTTCAAACAGTTTGCATGGGTATTAAAGCCGGCCGAAGGAGAAACAGCCGCGGTCGTAATGCAGTACGGCATTTTCCTGCAGACCATTTTTGATTTTGTCATCGTGGCTTTTGCCATTTTCATGGCCATTAAAGTGATGAACAAAATGTACAAAAAGAAAGAAGTGGAAAAACCGGTGGCAAAGCCCTCGGCTGAAGAAACCCTGTTAAGTGAAATTCGCGACCTGCTGAAAGAACAAAATAATAAACCGCTGTAAGCGACATGACGTTCACGGAACCGCCTTCACGGCGGTTTTTTTACGCCTGATTAGCCGGAAGGCCAGTGGTCAGTACGCGGTTAACGCTCTGACCACTGGCCTCCCAGTTACCTTTCTTCGCATGTTTATCTTTGCGGCGGTAGCTGCCTTTGCCTTTTTCATTGGCTTCAACGCGCGGTTTAAACAGCGGGTCATGAAGCAATGCTTCAAGCGCATTATGGCGGATAGTGCCTTTCTTATGCTGGTAAACAGTCATGATTTTTCCTGTTGATGAATGACGTCAAAGAATATAAACCTGTGATAACCGAATTTCAATCGGTGCTTTTATCCCTTGTCGAGCTCGCTCCTTTCTCCAGAGCCTCCAGTATTGAACAGTAAACGCTACTGTGCGCGGTACCACAGCAGGCATCATTCAGCCGCTTGAGTGAGCGCTGCATGTGCTGCAGTTCGCTGAGCATGGACTCGACTTCGTTGAGTCGCTTTTGCACAATCGTTTTGGATTCCTGACAGGTGTGATGTTCAGGATCGACACGAATGGAAAGCAGTTCGCGGATAGATTCAAGAGTGAACCCCAGCTGGCGGCCATAGCGGATAAACTTCAGACGCTTTAAATCGTTGTCGCTGTAAAGACGGAAGCCGCCGCCGGTGCGCACTTCGTGATCCATCATCTGCTGTTTTTCATAGAAGCGGATAGTGTCTGGTGTCACGTCAGCGAGTTTAGCCAGTTGCCCGATACGGTACATTACTTCTCCTCAAGAAAATGCTGCTGCACTTTGCTGCCATAACCACCTCGCAAAAAGTCAGTATTAACGCCGGCCTGGCGTAGCTTTATCTCCAGAAGCCGTAGGTGTTTTTCCTGCTGCTGATAGCGCTTATCTGCGGGGTCGACTGTACGTAATAATTCATCTAACTCGAGTGCTTCGCGTCTCATCTCCAGTTCCGGCGGTAAATGACCAGAATTTTTAAGAATGCGATAGCCAGCGCGCAGCTCTGCCGGTACATGACTGTCATCATCAAGCTGCAACGGTCTGCCCGATCCGGGAAGATCGTCAAGCTCACCCTGACGCAGAGCAGCAAGAATATGTGTTTCTGCCAGTTGATCGAGTAAGGACATTATTGCCTCCGTAAATCAGATTGAGGTCAGCATAACGTATTTGCAAGTGAGTTAAAAAGGAGGAGGAATTCTGGATATAAAAAAACCCCGCAAGCGGGGTTTTTTCAAGTACTGCGGCAGATTACTCTGCTGCAGCTTCTGCTTGAGCTTCTGGACGATCAACCAGCTCGATGTAAGCCATCGGAGCGTTGTCACCAGCGCGGAAGCCACACTTCAGAATGCGAGTGTAACCACCTGCACGGCTCGCGAAACGCGGAC
>Ga0308168_1003964_pt1 | contig 10989 bp, 8 predicted proteins | sample PhyCR2_FD_202133 | JGI IMG/M metagenome (GOLD analysis project Ga0308168, IMG submission 202133) | Phyllosphere microbial communities from UC Gill Tract Community Farm, Albany, California, United States - DLSLRC.R2 | ecosystem: Host-associated > Plants > Phyllosphere > Unclassified | place: USA... | reverse complement strand
GGCGCGTTGTGCTGGCTTGAGCGTCAGCTTGAGCAGGGGCGTGCGGGATGCGTGGGCTTGCCATGTCATTGTCTCCGGTTGTGTTTATTATTCGTTTGTAAGTGGAAACGTTGCCAAATTCGTGCGGAATTGTTGGAAACGTTGCCAAATTGGCTTGCATTATCGGCTTGCTGTAATTTCAATGTCAAGACGGGCTGGTGCGTGTGCGCAACAGTTGGGGTGGCCTGAAGCTGGTTGATCAGGTACCCCAACACCACGACGGTTACAAGCAAACGCGAGGTGTCATGCTGACGATATTCAGCGCACTTCCTGCCACGTAAAACTGGCCACACTACCCGCCGGCAGCGTATAGCCAAAACTCCGCCCCGCCACCCGCACCAGCACCGGCCGCGCCACCGCCGCACCATTCGCCACCAGCAGCACCATCGACCCATCGCCATTGCGGAAAGCCACGTTCGACACGCCCTCCACCGCCTCGCTGGAACCGATGCGATACGCCCCCGGCCGCACGAAGCGGCTCGCATGCGCCAGCGCGTAATACTCCACGTTGCGGGTCACCGCGCCGGTGCGCGAGTCGATGGTGACGACGCCGCGGCAATCGCCGCAGCCGCCCAGGTGGGGGCCGTCGTTTTCGTCCAGCGCCAGATTCCAGAACAACACCCCGCGCGCCCAGCCGCGCGTGGTGTCGATCAGCAGGGTCTTGGTGAAGTACTGCAGGTTCCTGGCCCAGTCCGGCGACCAGCGCCCGCCCGAGCACTCGGTGAACCAGGTGTCCTTGTCCGGGTGGTAGGCATGCAGGCGCGCCTGCACCTTGACGTCGCCGGCGTAGCAGTGCCAGGCGATGCCGCTCACGTACTGCGCCGCCTTGGGATCGGCCAGCACCATCGCCGGCGAATCCGGTTCGTCCCAATTGTGGTCCCAGTCGAAGATGGCGGTGCCGGGATTGGCGCGCGCCAGCAGCGGGCCGAGATGGCCGCCGATGAAGGCCGCGCGCTTGGCCGGCTCCACGCGCATGCCGGGATAGGTCGGCGGCTCGAAGTGCGGCTCGTTCTGCAGGGTCAGCGCGGAAATCGGCACGCCCTCGGCCTTCATCGCATCGACGTAGCGGTTCAGGTAGCGCGCGAAGGCGTCGAAGGCTTCGGGCTTGAGCGTGCCTTGCACCAGGCTGTCGCTGCTCTTCATCCAGCCTGGGGCGCTCCAGGGCGAGGCCATCACCTTCAGCTGCGGATTGATCTTGAGCGCTGCCTGCACCGTCGGCAGTACCGTGTCGCGCTGTGGGTTGAGCGAAAAGTTGCTTAGTTGCGGATCGCTCTGCCCTGCAGGCATGTCGTCGAGGCTGTAGTGGCTGCGCGAAAAGTCCGAGGCGCCGATCGTGAGACGGGTGAAGGACAGGCCCAAACCGTTCGGCGCGGCCCGGCCGAACAACTCCTGCATCAAGGCGCCGCGCTGCGCCGGGTTCATGCGCTGCTGGATCAGCCAGGCCGAGGCATCGGTGATGGCGGCGCCGAAGCCGGCGATCTGCTGGTGGCGGGTGGATGGATCGATGTCGATCAGGGCCGTGCCCTTGGGCGGCGTGGCGGGCGTGGCCGCCACCAGCTGCGCATCGGCTTCGTGGGCCAGCAGTTTGGCCTGGTCGCCGGTGGTGAGCCAGGCTTGCACGGCGGTGGTGGCTGGGGCAGCTGCGTGGGCGCCCGGCGCCAGCGCAAACAGCGAAGTGACCAGCAGCGCCAAGGTGGCGCGCTGGCGGATTGCGGCAGGTACCGGCATCTCGTCTCCTGATCGTTGTTATGAATGGCATCCGCTCGATCACGCGTAACAGCGATTGGAAACGTTGCCAAATTGTTGGTGGGAACTATAGCACTTGTGTTCCCGATGTCAACGTGAACATGCCCATGCGCTGGCTATGCTCTATCATGGAAACGAGAAATTACAAAAATCACACTATTTGCTTTTATGAATCAATTCACTCTGCAACAAAAGGTTTTCCTGCTCCTGTTGAGCCTGGTCACCATCGGCTTCTTCTGGATTCTCTTCCCGTATGCCGGGGCCGTGTTCTGGGGCCTGGTACTGGCCATCCTGTTCGAGCCGATGTACCGCTGGCTGCTGGTCAAGACCAAGCACAAGCCGACCACGGCCGCCCTCATCACGCTGCTGTCGATCGTGGTGATGGTGATCATCCCGGTCGGCATGATCGCGGCTTCCCTGGCCAAGCAGGCGGTCGGCGTGTACAACATGATCGGCACCGGGCACATCGATTTCGGCATGTACTTCCGCCAGATCATCAACGCCCTGCCGCAATGGGTGGTCAGCCTGCTGGAACGCTTCGACATCACCAGCCTGGCGACGCTGCAGACCAAGCTGCAGGCCGCCGCCTCGCAGATCAGTCAGACCGCCGCCAAGCAAGTCATCAACATCGGCCGCAACACCTTCGACTTCCTGGTCGGCATGACGGTCATGCTCTACCTGCTGTTCTTCCTGCTGCGCGACGGCAAGGCGCTGGCCGCGCGCATCCGCCAGGCGGTGCCGCTGAGCCGCAAGTTCAAGCAGCGCCTGTTCAACAATTTCACCACCGTGATCCGCGCCACCGTCAAAGGCAATGTGCTGGTCGCCATTGCCCAGGGCGCGCTCGGTGGCCTGGCCTTCTGGGCGCTGGGCGTACAGGCGCCGATGCTGTGGGCCGTGGTGATGGCCTTCCTGTCGCTGCTACCCGCCGTCGGCGCCGCCATCGTGTGGGCGCCGGTGGCCGTCTACTTCCTGGTGACCGGCTCGATCTGGCAGGGCGTGGCGCTGATCGCCTTCGGCGTGCTGGTCATCGGCCTGGTCGACAACGTCCTGCGCCCGGTACTGGTCGGCAAGGACACCAAGATGCCCGATTACGTGGTGCTGATTTCGACCCTGGGTGGCATGGAACTGTTCGGCCTGACCGGCTTCGTGATCGGACCGGTCATCGCCGCCCTCTTCATCGCCTGCTGGGATTTGTTTGCGACCGAAGACGAGTTCCACGAAGAGTCGGTTTGAACCTTTACTTGCATAGGAATTGAAAACGATGAAGATCCCTGCCCTGCTTTCCTCCGCCCTGATCGGCGCCGTCGCCAGTGCGCGCTCGATGACGCCGATGGCCACCATCGCCGCCGCCCGCGTCGTCGACCGAGACACCCCGGGCGAACTCGCCCTGCTGGACCGCCCTGTCTTCAAATACGGCGCCCTCGCCATGGGCGTCGGCGAGCTGTTCGGCGACAAGATGAAAACGGCGCCCGACCGCACCGTCTTCCTGGGCCTGCTGGCGCGCGTGATGAGCGCCGGCATCGCCGGTGCCGCGCTGGCGCCGCGCGGACGCGAACAGGCCGGCGCCGCAGTGGCGGTGGCAACCGCAGTGCCGTTGGCTTATTTGACGCTGGCCGGACGCAAGCAGGCGATGGCGCGGATCGGGCAGACGCGCAGTGGTTTGATCGAGGATGCGCTGGTGGTTGCGGCGGGGGCGGCGATCGTGGCGCTGGCGACGCGGTCGCAACAGGACTAAGTACTCGTCCGATTGATTACGATCCGAAACGTGTGGCGGCCGCTGCGCAGGGCAAAGTAAGCTTGCCGTGCGTGGCGCATGCAATTGCGCCGCGGCATATGCCGCTGTCGATTTTTTGTTTCGGAGAAATTTATGGCTTACCAAGACTTCCAGGAATGCATCGATGCCTGTAATGCCTGCGCCGCCGCGTGCGACAACTGCAGCACCGCCTGCCTGGCCGAGGAGGACGTCAAGATGATGGCGCGCTGTATCGCCCTCGACATCGACTGTGCGCAGATTTGCCGCCTCGCCGCTGGCTTCATGGCGCGCGGCAGCGAATTCGCGGCTGCCCTCTGCCGCCAGTGCGCCGACATTTGCCAGGCATGCGGCGACGAATGCGGAAAACATCAGATGGACCACTGCCAGCAGTGTGCGGCAGCCTGCCGCCGCTGTGCGGATGCTTGCCGGGCCATGGCGGCCGGGGCCTGAGCCGTCGAATTAACAAGCGGCACGCCCTCATCGCCGGCGTGCCACAACCGGGGTTCCGCCCATCCCGGCCACCAATCACGCGCGTGCCGGTCCTCACCCGCCAGCGCGACGGGCATGTTGCCGACAGCCGGCCGGACTGTACTCGCCGTCGTCTGCACTGCCGTCTTCAGCGCCATCTTCACCGCCGCCTTGGCAGAGCTTCCGACCAGGCATGCAAGCCAGTCTGTTGCACATACGCCACGCCCTATTTGTTGCTTCCGGGATAATTGATTAGGATGTATTTTTCCCCGGGAGCCTCACCTTGAAACTCACCCTGATCCGCCGCGCCGTCTTGCTCGCCCTGTCCGGCAGCGCGGCCCTGGCCGCCACGCCGGCCGCCTTTGCCCAGACCACGCCGGCCGCAGCCGCCGACACCAGCATGCAAAGCGTCAGCATCGTCGGCTCGCGCCGCGTCGGCAACACCTCGTCCACCGACACCCCGGTCCCGGTCGACTACATCCCGATGACCAAGGTCGCCGAGCAAGGCGGACAGTTCGACCTGGCGCAGTCGCTGGCCAACATTTCGCCTTCCTTCAACTCGACGCGCCAGACCGGTGCCGACGGTGCCGACCTGGTCGATTCCGCCGCCCTGCGCGGCCTCGGTTCGGACCAGACCCTGGTGCTGGTCAACGGCAAGCGCCGCCATACCACTGCGCTGGTCAATTTGTTCGGCGCGCGCAACCGCGGCAATACCGGCACCGACATGAACGCCCTGCCGCTGCTGGCGATCAAGGACGTGCAGGTGCTGCGCGACGGCGCCGCTGCCCAATACGGCTCGGATGCGATCGCCGGCGTGATCAATGTGGAACTCAAGAAGAGCCTGGGCTGCGAATCGGTGGCCGGCTTCGGCGAATACTCCAAGCACGACGGCAAGAACTGGCTGGCGTCCGCCTATTGCGGCATCGCGCTGGGCGATGGCGTGCTGGGCATCACCGGCGAATACTACGACCGCGGCCGCTCCAACCGCGCGGATGCCGACAGCCTGCGCATCATCGGCGACACCAAGAGCAAGAACCAAACCGTTTATATCAATGGCGAGTTCCCCGCCGGTCCCGGCAAGTTCTACATCACCGCCGGCGCCCAGACCCGCGACGCTTCCTCGGCCGCCTTCGGCCGCGGCGGCATCGGTTCGGATGACATCCCGTCGCGCAATTCTGCCGCCATGTATCCGAACGGCTTCGTCCCCTTCATCAACGGCGATGTCGACGACCGCTATGCCACCGTCGGCTACCGCCTGCGCCTGGGCGAATGGGCCAGCGACTTTTCGCAGACCTATGGCTACAATCGCATGCGCTACACCATCGCGAACACGCTCAATGCGTCGATCGCGAACCAGGACCTGCTGAACGGCGGGCGCGGCGTCAGCCCTTCGCAATTCAATGCCGGCGGCTTTTCCTTCCGCCAGCTGACCACCAACGCCGACTTCAGCCGCTACTACGGGGACATCCTCGGCGGCCTGAACGCGGCCTTCGGCTTCGAGTACCGCGCCGAGAACTACAAGATCTTCGCCGGCGAACCAGGCTCCTACAATGACGTCGATGGCCTCGGCATCGGCGGCAATGCCGGCAGCCAGGGCTTCCCGGGCTTCCAGCCGGGCGATGCGGCCGACCGCAAGCGCCACAGCAGCGCCGCCTACCTCGACTTCGAAGCCGACCTGACGCCGCGCACCAAGCTGCAGGCCGCCGTGCGCCACGAACGCTATTCGGACTTCGGCTCGACCACCACCGGCAAGCTGGCCGGTTCCTTCAAGGCGACACCCGAGGTGCTGCTGCGCGCTTCGGCCAGCACCGGCTTCCGCGCACCGTCGCTGCAGCAGGTCTACTTCTCGTCGACCTTTACCGACTTCATCGGCGGCGTGCCGATGGACGTGGTGCTGGCGCCGAACGGCGGCGCCGTCGCCAACGCGGCCGGCATCCCGAAACTGCACGAGGAAAAATCGAAGAGCTACACCCTGGGCGCGACCTGGACCCCGACCCCATCGATCTCGGTGACCGCCGACGTGTACGACATCGACATCGATGGCCGCATCGTGCTGTCGGGCCGCTTCGACGCCGACAACTACCCGGCGCTGGGCGCGACGCTGCAGTCGCTGGGCGTGGGCCAGGCCCAGTTCTTCGTCAACTCGATCGACACCCGCACGCGCGGCCTGGACCTGACCGCCTCGCACCGCACGCCGCTGGGCGCCGGCCGCCTGACGACCTTCCTGGCCATGAACTTCAGCAAGACCGAGGTCAAGGACGTGCATGCGCCGGCCGCGCTGGCCGGTTACGAAGACGTGCTGCTGTCCGAGCGGGAGCGCCTGTTCATCGAACAGGGCGGCCCGCGCCGCAAGGCCACGCTGGACTTCGACTATATCCAGGGCCGCCTGGAGACCGACTTCCGCATCGTGCATTACGGTCCGCAGACCCTGGGCACCTTCTCGGGTTCGCCAGTACCGAACCAGTACTACGAACCGAAGACCTCGGCCGACCTGTCCTTCACCTGGTCGTTCACCGACAAGACCAAGCTGACCGTGGGCGGCACGAATATCTTCAACGTGCACCCGAGCGCGCAAAACCCGGACGAGACCGACAATGGTTTCCGTTACGAGAGTGTGCAGTTCGGCCTGAACGGCGCGGCCTATTTCGCGCGCTTGTCGCACAAGTTCTAAGCCGCTGACGGTCCGCTCCGCTCTGCTCTGAATAGAGCAGGACAAAGCCCCGTGAACCGCGCCCCGCGAGTTGATGTCCAACTTTCGGGGCTGAGTTCACGGGGCTTTTTTGCGGACGGTGCGGCATGGATCTACCTAGACAGACACTGGTTGCGGACAAGGTTGCAGCCGCGGCAGAGGCGGCGGCAGAGACAGCGGCTGCGGACGGCAGGCCCCTGCTGTCCCTGGTGGCGCCTTTCTATAACGAAGAAGAGGTGATCGGCCAGTTCTTCACCCGCGTGGTGCCCGAGCTGGAGCGCATCCCCAACATCCGCTTTGAAATCCTGTGCGTGAACGACGGCAGCCGCGACCGCACCCTGCCCTTCCTGGTGGCCGCCAGCCAGGCCGATACGCGGGTGCGCGTGGTCGACCTGACGCGCAACTTCGGCAAGGAAGCGGCGCTCACGGCCGCTATCTTCGAAGCGCGCGGCGACCTGATCGTGCCCTTCGACGCCGACCTGCAGGACCCGCCCGAAGTCATCGGCAAGCTGGTCGAGAAATGGCGCGACGGCTATGACGTGGTGCTTGCCCGGCGCGCCGACCGCGGCGCCGATGGGCTGCTGAAGAAATGGACTGCCTTCTTCTTCTACCGCATCCATAACGATGTGGCCGACGTGCCGATCCCGGAGAATGTCGGCGACTTCCGCCTGTTCACGCGCAGCGTCTGCGATGCGCTGAAATCCCTGCCCGAATCCTGCCGCTTCATGAAAGGCCTGTTCGCCTGGGTCGGCTACCGCACCGCCGTGGTCGACTACGTGCGTGAAGCGCGCGCCGCCGGCCACAGCAAATTCTCCGGCTGGAAGCTGTGGAATTTTGCGCTGGAAGGCATCACCAGCTTCAGCACGCTGCCGCTGCGCGTCTGGACTTACCTCGGCCTGTCGGTCGCCTTCTTCGCCCTGACGCGCGCGGTCTACCTGGTCGTGCGCACGGTGCTGTATGGCGTCGACGTGCCCGGCTATGCCTCGCTGGCGACGGCGGTGCTGCTGTTGGGCGGCATCCAGCTGATCGGCATCGGTGTGCTGGGCGAGTACATCGGGCGCATCTATCTGGAATCCAAGGGGCGGCCGGTGTACCTGGTGCGCCAGCGTTACGAAGGGACGGCGCCGCATGGCTGAGGCCAAGCTGCGGCGGCGCTTCGGGCTGCGTTTCCTCGCGTATGCGCTGGTCGGGGCGGTTGGCACCGCCTGCCACTACGCCGTGCTGGTCGCGTTGGTCGCGCTCGGGTTGCTGGCGCCGGTGCCGGCCTCGGTGCTGGGGGCGGTCGTCGGCGCGGCCGTCAACTTCGTGCTGAATGCGCGCTTCACCTTCGGTGGCCGTATCGCCTGGGATACCGCTGCGCGCTTCTTTGCAACGGCGGCGCTGGCGGCCGCAGCGAATGGCGTGCTGATGGCGCTGCTGCTGGCCAGCCTGACCATTGATTATCGCGTCGCCCAGGTCTTTGTGACGGCGCTGCTGCTGGGCGTGACGTTTTTGGTGAACGCGGCCTGGACGTTTCGAGCGCGGGGTGCGCCATGAGCAGGCAGCCATGCTAAAGCGCGTGGCCCCGCTGGCGCGCGGCACATTGGAGGACAGACTGGCAGCGCTGGTGCACACGCGCTTCTGGCTGCTGGTAAGCCTGCTCGGTATCGCCGCCCTCTTGCTGCGCCTGCCGACGCTGTCCAGCCGCTCACTGTGGCTGGACGAAACCTACAGCGCCTGGTTCGCGGCGCTGCCGCTGCACGAGTTGTGGACGCGGGTGCCGCTGTACGAGACGCACCCGCCGCTGTACTACACGCTGCTGAAGGCCTGGAGCGCGCTCGGGGGCAGGAGCGAGGCCGGCTTGCGCAGCCTGTCCGTGCTGGCGAGCGTGCTGACGGTGGTGCTGATCCCGGCCGGCGCGCGCCTGGCGCGCCTGGGCGCCGCGGCCGAACGCATCGCCCTGCTGGCGGGGCTGTTCCTGGCGCTGAATGCCAACAGCATCCTGTTCGCCCAGCAGGCCAGGCCGTATGCGCTCCAGACCCTGACGGGCTGGCTGGCGGTGTTCTGTTCCTGTGTGCTGCTGACGGAAGTGACGCAGCCGGGCAAGCCATTACGCTTGTGGATCAGCGTGGCCGGCCTGGCCTGCTGCGCCGGCCTGACGCTGTGGCTGCACAACACTGGCGTGTTCGCCGCCTTCGGCATCTGGACCGGCATGACGGTGGCGCTGCTGCTGGAAGGACGTGGGCCGCGGCGGCGCCAGATGCTGGCGGTGGGCCTGGCCGGCATCGGCGCGCTGCTGGTGTGGTCGCCCTTCATCCCGATGCTGATCCTGCAGAGCGCGGCGATGGACAAGCTGTCCTACTGGATCACCTTCAAGCCGCGCAACGTCACCGCCGCCTGGAGCGTGATCAGCGGCTGGCCGACGCTGCACTACCCGGCGGCGGCGCTGGCGCTGGCCGGCTTGTATTACCTGTGGCGCCGCTCGCGCCTGCACTTCTGGCATGTGCTGTGCGTGCTGGCGCTGCCGGTACTGGCACTGGCCGCCTACAGCTACCTGGCGAAGCCGGTGTTCCTGTCGCGCCTGTTCGCCTGGCTGGCGCCGCTGGGCATGGTGCTACTGGCGCTGGGCGTGGCCGCCCTGCGTGCGCGCTGGCGCTTGCCGGCGGTGGTCGTGATGCTGGTCTTGTCGGCGCATGCGGTGCTCGGCTTCTACCGGCTGCGCACCGAGGACTGGCGTACCATGCTGGCGCAACTGACGCCCGAAACGCGGCCGGGCGACTTGATTTTGGCGTTTCCGAACGAGGTGCAGATGCCGCTTGCCTATTATATGAAGGGGACGGCGCCGGTGATCTATCTGCCCGGGCCTTTTCCGGCGCTTGGCCTGGCGCGGCGCTATACCGGCAATTCGGGGGCGCCGAACATCGCATCTGAAGATGTGGCGCGGGTGCGCGCGCTGGCGGCGGGGCACCGGCGCGTGTGGCTGATCGAGCGGCGCGCGGATTTGTATGATCCGGGCGGATTGGTGATGGGCGAGCTGGCGCGGGCTTACCGGATAAGCCGGATCATCGATGGTAACGGCGCTACGATCCGTTTATATGAGATGAAGGGGGCGTCGCGTCCTCTACCTTATACCGGGAACGTGACCTTGGCTTCCAGCCCGCCAAGGCGCGCCGACTCGCCCAGCGTCAGCTTCGCCCCATGCCGCTCGGCGATCGACTTGATGATCGCCAGTCCCAGTCCGCTGCCGGCGGCATCGCTGCCGGGCACGCGATAGAAGCGGTCGAACACGCGCTCGCGCTCTTCCGCCGGGATACCGGGGCCGCTGTCTTCCACCAGCACCGTCACCGCACGGCCCTCCATCAGCACCGACACGTCGACGGTGCCGCCGCTCGGGGTGTACTTGATCGCATTGTCGACCAGGTTACGCAGCAGGATCGTCAGCGCATCCGCCTGGCCCTGGACTTCGGCGGCGTCGGCGCGCTGCAGGCCGAGGTCGATGTCGCGCGCTTGCGCCACGCCGACCAGGTCGGCCACCGCGCGCCTGGCAATGCCGGCCATGTCGACCGCCTGGCGCGGCGCGGCGTTGGCTTCCTGGCGGGCCAGCACCAGCAGCTGCTCGACCAGGCGGGTAGCGCGCTCGATACCCGCACTGAGGCGCCCGACCGCCACCTGGCGCGCTTCCGGACTGTCGGCGCGCTCCAGGCTCTGGGTCTGCAGCTTGAGCGCGGCCAGCGGCGTGCGCAATTCGTGGGCGGCGTCGGCGACAAAGTTCTGCTGGGCGTCGAAGGCGGTGCGCACGCGGCCGAACAGCAAATTCAATTCCTGCACCAGCGGCCGCACTTCGTCCGGCAAGCCGCTTTCCGACACCGGCGACAGATCGTCGGCCTGGCGCGAGGCCACCTGGCGCCGCACCCTGGACACCGGGTCGAGCGAACCGCTGACCACCCACCACACCACCACCATCAGGATCGGCATCATCACCGCGATCGGCCCCAGCGTGCGGAAGGCCAGGTTGCTGGCCATGCTGCGGCGCACGGCCAGGTCCTGGGCCACCTGCACGGTCTGGTTATCGGTCTGGATCGAGAAGATGCGGTAGGTGGTGCCGTTGGCGCGCACATTGGAAAAGCCGAGCACGGCGCGCTGCGGCAGGCGCGCGTGCGAGGCGCTCTTGAACACCTGCACGCCGTCGGGCGACCATACCTGCACCACCATGTCGTCGCTGCCGGAGAGCGGCGTCTCGACGTTGTCGGCCGCCTCGGCGCTGGTGAGCGGCACGCGCGAGCGCAGCGACAGCGCCATCTGCTGCATGTGGTAG
>Ga0308168_1003963_pt1 | contig 10990 bp, 15 predicted proteins | sample PhyCR2_FD_202133 | JGI IMG/M metagenome (GOLD analysis project Ga0308168, IMG submission 202133) | Phyllosphere microbial communities from UC Gill Tract Community Farm, Albany, California, United States - DLSLRC.R2 | ecosystem: Host-associated > Plants > Phyllosphere > Unclassified | place: USA... | reverse complement strand
ACCGTAGAGCCGATATACGAATCACAAGTGATGGTGTTGGTGATCTGATAAACGCCTGCAACGCCATTATAAGATGGCGCACTATGGTGCTGATGGCTTAAGATTTGGTGAGCCATGAGTTACCTCCGCAATAGGTAATAATGGTTAGAGCCGGTGGCAATGTTGAAGCATTCCCCGGCTCGCTAATTTTACCATTTGCTGGGTTTTTATTCATCAGCTCCCATCCCTTCTGCCGGTTATTAGTCAGATTGTGCAGGCGTCTTCCGAAACCACCGACCGACAGAGCTCATAACGGATAATCCTCATGCTGCCATGGCTCATCGTCAGGTGACTTTGGCCTCTGCTCTCTCTCTTTGCACATCAACAGCCTCCTACGACTTCAAAGAAGCCCACAGAGCTACCAGCGGTGATAGGCAGCCCTGATGCACACCCGTTAACGTCCAGCGCAGCCAGAGAGCGTTTAAGCCCATCTATGCCATCGCTGCCGTATTCGAATGAGTGAGAAGCTCCTGAAGGTGCGCTCTCCGATTTAACACGCCTTGCCCCGGATGATGACGAGACAAGCGCTGCTGCATAAAGCAGTATCAGGCGCTGCGTGTCATCGTCATACCCGGCTGCATCCATGCAGGCTATGATGGCGTTAACCTTATTGAGGATCGGAGTTAGCAAGGCGTCCGGAATGGTGTACCCCAACTCAAGGAGGAAGCCTTTCACATCGTCTGCCGTGATTGGGGTCGCCATGGTTACTTATCCTTCTTTGCTGTGCCTTCGCCCGCGCCTGGGGTAGCTACTTCCAGTTGCTGACTATCTTTAGCGGCCAACTGCGCTTTCAGATCGTCGTTCTCTTTCTGCAACTCTTCGTTGCGGGTAGCCAGGTTATCGCGTTCAGCGGTCACGTCTTTAAGCTCCTTGCGACTTACGTTTTCCGGCTCTACCAGGCTAATCGGATTTGCCTTCCCTTCCAGCCAAACCGGAAGAGAGACGCCTTCATAGATGTCGCCTTTCTTCAGTTCGTGGGAGTCGTGGGTAAGCATCCATTTCTGGTTTTCTGCCTGCGTGGTGTTTTTGCCAGCCATTTTCTGTTCCTTATGCTAAAAGGGCTTGCGCCCTTATGCCTGAGTCAGCTGCAGATAACCTGCATTGCCGTCTGCGTCATGTTTAAACTCAACCGCCTGCGCCGCCATGATGGAGAAGACATAATCGTCTTCCGGGTTCAGGCGGTTTTTAGGACGAGTCATGATCGGCATGCCGTTAAGCACCTGTACCACGTCGCGACGCTTCACTACCGCCAGGATTTCGTTAGGCGGTACTTTGCTTGATGGCACGATGGTTGCGATACCCGGAATCTCCAGAACAGAGGTCAGGATGGTTTTGGGGTAGTTAACCACGTACTCGCTGGAGCTCATCGCAAACCAGTCGCTGTAGTTCAGATAGAACGTGACCGGGGCGAAGAATTTTTTCGACTGGAACAGACCGATTGCCTGTTTGAACACGTCACGCCACTGCGGGCCCGTGGCGTTAGCCAGGGTCAGGCCATGAATGCCGGTGATACGGTTCGGCGCAGTACGCAGGCCCCACAGGCGAGAGTTACCAACGCGGATCTGCGAGTCGCCGTTAAGTGCCAGATCTTCCAGTTTCTCAGCAACCTTGCGGGTGCCGTTGAGACGGGCTGCGTCGTCAAGCTGGAAACCTTCTGTCTGAGCTGCCAGCATTTGACGCCAGCCGAAAGCAAACTCGGAATCGATGATCGGCAACGGGGTGCCTTCATAATCGATAACCGGCTGATCAACTTTGGCCTTGCCGCGACCGTCGAGGGAGATATTCACATCACCAGAGTCGCTTACGGTCTGGAAGTAGTGAATGATTTTACCCAGCGGCATAGGGCGACTAACTGCAGAGGACAGGTCAGCGAATACGGACAGCACATCGCGCTGAATCTGCACGGCGTCGCGGTCCCACTCACCCCAGACATCACGAGGCAGAACGGAAGCGTTACCTACCAATGAGTCAGCAGCAATGCCGGTTGCTTCGTTGAACTGTAGACCGTTGTTGGCAGCCATAATTTTCTGGCCACGCTCCCAGTTGCGGCGAGCATTAATTACCGCGTCCTGCTGCTCTTTAGAAAACTTCATCATTATCTTTGTCCTCGGGCTTAAGCCGCTTTAACGTAGGAGTTAACGATTACCACGTCGCCAAAGCCCTGAGCTGACAGGGTGCGATTGGTCTTCTCGTCAAATACGGCAACAACAATGTCGCCAGCGGCCGCAGCCTTGAACACACCGCCTGCGCCAACGGTGATTTCCTGCCCTACCGTGTAGGCAGCAGCAGCCAGTTGCACGTAGTACTCCTGGTCAACCTCAACGCGGTACTGCACACCGGTTTCCAGCGCCTGGTATGGCGTGGTGATCGCTTGGCCGAGGAAGCGACGGTTGCCGAGAATGAAAATGCGGCCGGTAGGATTTGCTGCGACTTCTGCCTGGTTGCTGGCGTTGCGCTTGACCGCGATACCGCATGCATACGCGCCGACTACCGGGATGTTGATGGTTTCAGGTTCGCGCTCAGCCGGGCCGCGATAAATTACGTTCGCCATTACTTGTTCTCCTCAGCAGAAAAGGCGTTCAGGTCATAATCCTTCCACTGGTCACGGTCGGAGTTGGTTTCGACATGGAATGCCGTGTTCAGGCTGGTCGATGTCTGGCACTTGGCATACAAGCCATCCAGAGCCGCGTCGCCCATGGCGTTAACAGCGAGGTCGTCAAGACCAAACCTCGCCTTCACTGCGTTGATCTTCACAGCTTTCTCTTTGCTGGCATTAACGCTCAGGCCGCTTTCAATGGAGTTGAGTTTCGCAGCGAATGGCGCGAACCACGCTGGCGCTTCTTGGCTGTTGTTTGCTTGCTCGCGAGCGGCTTTCTCTTTATCCTCCCGCGCCTTCTTCTCTTCCGGGGTTTCTTCCTTGCCGGTTTCGGCGTTCATCTGGATAAATGCAGCGTAGAGCTCTGCGTCGGTCAGGCCTTCAGTCGGCTTACCTTTCGCTTTGAGCGCATTAACGATCATGTCTTTCATCGGATCAGTCTCTCCGTTAGTTTTAATTTCGTACTCAGTTGGTTTGCGCACGACTTCTACAGGTTCGCCGACGAATTCAGCCGAGCCGTCATCGTCGATGAGGTACTTCTGTTGGAACATCTTCTCGCCTTCGCGATAGATGAACTTGTCCGGCCAGACTGTTTCCGGCCAGGCGTAATAGTCCTCTCCCTTACCCTCCCGCAGGCGTGATGTAATGGCCCGCTGGATGTCGTCAAAAGAGAAGTTGGAAGCGTTGGTGAAGTAGAACTTCGCTTTGTTGATCAGGCCTTCCTGTGTGCAGTTAGCCGCGGCGGTGAGGTCAACGCTCTCGGTCTTCACTTCTTCCTGAGAGTTGTCAGCGTTTACGAAGATGCCTACGCCGTCATCAGGAGTGGCCGCACCAGGCTCATCGAGAAGGATTGCCACATGGTCAAAGCGCATATTCCGCGCCACCCATGAATAACTCTTGTTCTTCGATGTGCCTTTCTTGGCCTCACGGTTAAGCAGCAGGCCTGTAGAGACGTGGATCGGCTCCGCCTCGGCATTGGTCTGCATCTGCTCAAGGCGCTCGATGAGGCGTTTGCCATTATCTGTGGCGCTGGCGAATGCTTTGTTAATCTTCATGTCCATGACGACGCGATCACCGTCTTTACGGACATTCTCCGCCCAGGCCCCGACGTGAAACTTATTCACCGCTCGCGGGTTGTTGGCGCTGACATGCGCGCCTTCAATCTTCGGGTGGCCGAAAGGCATCGGGTTGCCTTCGAGCGTTTTAAACGACTTGTTAATCTCCCCCGCCGGGTACAGTCCGCCATTCATGACAACGTCATCCACGACAGGCACGACGCCACGAATGACGATATGCTCGTCACCGTCGATGGTTTCAGTGGTTATGTTGGCGGAGTTGATAGCGAGGGATTTAACGTGGATGCTTGATAGCTTCACGCTGCGTCCTCATTAATTGTTTTTGATGGCTTCTCGGTAATGATTAACGGCGACTTTTTGACTTGCTTTCAACAAAGCTTGATGAAACTGTTCATCACTACCGCTAACGGTTAAGACAACTTCTGTATCAAATTCCTTAGTCCCGATAGGTGTCTCAATACTTACCGAAACCTTTGCAACCCCTGTAGATTTATTAATCATTCATGAGCCTCATTGGTGGGTTTCAGGCAATAAAAAAGGCCGCCGTGGCGACCTTGTTTTGTTTATATCAGCCCCATTTCTCGGAGCTTATTCAGGTTGTGCTCTATCTTGCGCTTACCGTACTCACCGTGAATCCTTTCACATTCGACGTTGTAAGCAAGAACGGCAAGCTTAAGGTCATGAAAATAGCCTATATGAAGGCTTTCACCACCCCTGGCGATCTTAGCGACCCACTTCGGTGTCTTCCTGCGGTCTGTTGGGGTGTGCCATGAGACTCCAACAAATCCAGATTGCGAGTCGGCTCTCAAGCTCTCGTTTAAAGAGTTAATCGCTTTGGTAGCTGCTCGCAAGTTATCAATGCGGTTATCAGATCGGACACCATTAATATGGTCTATAAAATCTGGCTCATCGCCGTTGAACATCTTCCAGACTATTCGATGAGCCATCACAAGTGCGCCATCAACCTTGACGCGAACGTAGCCATCTTTGCGCATATAGCCGCAAACTGAACCACACCTGACGCAACCACGCGACACCCTGGCAATTAGGTCCGGGCCTGATGCCTCAAAAAGCTCATTCAGCCTGTCTTGTGATGGGAGTGGAACAACACCATTAGCACCAGATGGAAGGCATGTTGTCTTGCTGAATAAGGCCATGCACTGCTTGCATGTTCCTCGATATCCATCAGTGCAGCGGTCACTTTTATAGAAAGATGTTAACGGCTTGGTCTCGCCGCATTTCTTGCATGATTTCATTCTAAACCTCGTAGCAGGTTTCGTAGATGATGGGTGCGGCAGGGGTGTCTACGTTCACCCTCTTCGACTGGCCGGTCTAGCCGCAACAATATTATACCAGATGGAAAGAGCTATTTAGCCCACTTTTTCCTTTCAGCCTCTAGCTTTTCAGCAAGGCCCTTATTAAATAGATTTCCTTCGTCATCGAGTAAGCAAGGGATTTGGGAACAGTAACAATTTATGCGGTTGCCGCGCTCTGCATACCAGGCTTCCACTTCTTCCGGCGTGTACGTGTGACCGTGCCGCGCTACGTGCCATGCTCGGGAAGTTGGCTTGAGAGCAGACAGGTGCAGCATCGCAGTATTCAGACCCAGCGTATCGCGTGACCATGCTGCCTCGTTGCGCTGGGCAGCCCTGAGAGCTCCGACCTGCTCAGTCTGAGCAATAGTCTTGGCTCGCACCATCGACACATCCAGGCGCTTGCTGACGATGCTGGCAGTCTCTCGCGGGTTGATGCCTCGCGCTACAGAGTCGGTGATGACACCGGCAAGGTCTGCACGGGCTGCATCGCTGATGCCTTTCCAGTCGCTGTAAGTTGCCACCTGTGCGCTGGCTATCTGGTTCTGTATGGCAGGAGATGACAGCCTGTCTGCAAGCGTAACCTGCTGCTCATAGATTGGTGACTGTGCAGAGAGGTTATCAACTGCCTGCTGCGTGCCGCGCTCATACTCTGCTGCGACATACTCCATCGACCAGACATCCTGCTCGCCGCCTTCAGTGAGCCAGCGGTCAAGAATTCCCTGCACGCTCTCCAGCAAAGTGGCTAACTTTGAGGCTGCCATGTCGTAGATGTACCGGCCAATGTTGACCTGATATATCGTTGCCGGGCCTTCCTCGTTGTTACAGACCATGAAGCTTTGCCGGCTGTTCGTTTCAACATATGAGCCGGTTAGCTGCATATCAAACAGCGCCCGCAGGTCACGCTTGATGCCGAGATACCTGTCTTCGATATCACGGTACATCCTGCCAACCTGCCGGGAAGAGCGCGTTGGATCAGCTTTGTTCCTCGGTACGATTGGCGTCCCTATCTTCTGCCTCATTGTCGCGGTCATCGGATAGCGGGTCATCAGTCGTTACCTTGTCGTTTGGATTCGGCGGTTCTTTTGGCTCGGGCATGGGTTCGAATCCCGCTGCCTGACGCAGTTCGTTGATAGTGAATGGCGCTTCGGCACCAAATGCCTGATACGTCTTCTGAACGATGTCACCGAGCTTACCAGCGTTCTCAATCTTCTCCTTCTCACCCGGGGCGAGCAGGTCAGTCCATGAGACTGTGATTTCACCTTTCGGCGGCGGTGGGATAATGCCCACAGTCCAGAGCCGCTCAACGAGAGCAGTAATGCGATCAGTCTGGAAACCGTTGCGGCGCTGATTGCGACGAATGGCCCAGTCTGTTTTATCCTCATCACTCGCCAGCCTGCCAGTCTGCTGACCGAACAGAATGGTGAATGGCATCTGTACAGATGAAGCCAGTTCGTTAGCGGTTACCGTCCATGTCGGCTGTGGGTCGCCGGGAGTAACCGACAATACCTTCATTTCCCCGGCCTGCATTACTGCTGCTGAGTCAGTACCACGGTTAAGGCGGTTAATCTTGTCTGTCAACGCCTGGTTGATGTCCGTATAGCCTGCATCCTTAGCTGACTGATGAATCGCATCCATGCTGGATTCTTTGCTGAACTCTACGGATATCTGTCTGCTGGCGTTCTTCAGGAACCCTTCCGCACCGCCGCCCGATATCTTCTCGAGGTCGAGTAACTTGTTATACCCAGCCTCAAGCAGCGGAACGCCGGAGAGCATGTTCTCATCCTCTGAACCTTCGCAGAAGATGATGACCCGGCTCGGGTGAATCTCCGTGTACCGCACGGGCCCGATAAACTCATCATGGCCTACGGGAAGCTCGCTAAAGTTGTACATCGTCGGCTGCCCGAATGTTTCGGATAGCTGATCGTTGTCCCACGAAGCGGGAGTTAATTGCTCTTCCCATACAGGGATAAGCTTAACCAGCGCCTTTTCTTTCAGGCTTGAAACCGTGCTGGTCTTAATAGGCTGGTTCCATGCCTGATTATCCCTGACCTGAATCAGCAGCGCTGAGTACCGGCCAACCATGTTCCGACGGTCAGCATCTTTAATCTTGCTCCAGTGTCGCTTGAGCAGCTTATTTACCGACTTCTCCCAGTCAGTTGCCTTCTTTGACTCCTGCGCTTCGTCACCATCGACGATAAACGGCACGTCCTGCCAGCAACCATCGAGAAGGCGATGCACCACGGCGAAAGCCGCCGCATTGCGCCGGTATAGAGCGTAGAAGTCACGGAAAGCAATTTGCTGTGGGTAGCCAAACTCCTGATACAGGTTAGGCCGTTTCGTATTGCCACCTGGCATTGCCAGGGCGCGTAAGTAATTAGCACGCCCCATCTCAGTGGCGAGGTTGTTCACGGCCATTTCCAGACCGTTATTTTGTTCACTCACTGAGTGTTACTCCTGTCAGAAGAAGAATGCGCCTTTGGTCTGCCGCTTAATAAGCGGAGCCAGCGCGTAGCGTGTGCCGTCAATGAAGTGGTTATTGGCGTCAACTATGTCTGTCAGCACATCACCGGTCAGGCGATCCACCTTGTAGCTGTAGAGGCGGGCTTCTTTCAGCCATTGGGTGCATCGAGGGTGAATCACGATCTCCTTGTAGCTACGGAGATGCGATATGCCGTCCTCTACGCTGCCTTTCCATTTCTCGACGCCTTCTATGCGCGGCAGATTTTGTCGCCTACCATTCCCATTCTGCCTCACGTGGCTAATGGTCTCTGGCCTTGCTGAGTCTGCGCGTACTGCGTGCTCTTCAATGCCCGGCAGGCGGTCTATCATGAATTTGGCGATGTCGTCATTCTCAAGGCCAACCTTTCCAGCCTCATACTCAATCCATAGCCGGTCATCATTAACCCAGCACTTAACGCCTGTGGTAGGGTCTTGACTGAACCCCCAGTCGATACCGTAGTAAGGGCCATCCCAGCCATCGCCAGGGGTGAACTCATCCACTCTATATTTCCCGGCAAGGATTTGAGCCTCGCTGTTTTCACGGTAAGCACCATCCCACACCCACGCATAGGTCTGGTCATCCAGTCGCCTCTGATCGCTCTTGCGCTCACCCTCAAGCACATCCGGAAACCAGGGATTATCCGTGTAGTTCATCTCGACGGTGATACATTCGTCGCCGGAGTCCTTCCTGAATCGCTTATCGGTGGGGCTACCGTCCCTTTCAGGGTTCCATGTCACCCATATCTCAGAGCCTGCCTCACGCACTGTAGGGCTGAGTTTCTGCCAGGCTATTTCGCTCACTGACTCAGCCTCGTCCACCCAGCAAAGGAGGATGCGTGCTTTCGATTTTATGCTGTCTAGGTTATGGCGCAGGCCGCAAAAGACATAGCTCACGCGCTTGTCCAGCGTGCGGATATACTTCTCACCGATATCGAAATTAGCCGCCAGCCATGGAACGGCGCGGATAGCCTGCTTCACCTCTTCCATGCTCGACTCTTCCAGCGAGTTCATGAACTCACGAGCGCACAGGATCACACCTGACTCACCATTAGCGGCAGCCTGATATGCCTTTACGGCTGTCATAAGAGCGAAGGTTCGTGTCTTGGCACTTCCGCGCCCACCATGTGAGCATCGGTAACGCTTATTCGGTGTCGTGAAGAGTGGTGCCAGTTTCGCGGGTATCGGCAGTTGAACTGTCTGGCTCATGGGAGGCCTCTACCGGTACTAGTTGGATAATTGTTGGCAGTGGGGTCATGGTGCCGTCGGATGACTTAACGTCGATGTCCTGGCTGACCTTGTCGCCGTATTTCTTGGGATTCATTCGGGCAAGCGCCCATTTGCGTGTGTCGATACGCAGGCGGGCTTTAGCTACTGCCGCTGCCTCTGCTGGGACATCATCCGCAATCTCGAACATCTCTTCGAAAAGAGCATCTGCGCGGGTGTCTGTAGCTTTTGCGTATTGGTCGCGAAACTCCTCGTGCTGAGCTATCCAGCGGAAAACAGTTGCCTTATTCGGCATCCCCTGTCGTTCACAGACTTTACGCAGACTCTCACCTTCGGCGAGCTTCGCACAGATATCGGCTGCCACCTCTGGTAGATAGTCAGAAGGGCGGCCAGTTTTTTTGGTCGCCGTGCTCATGGGTTACTCCGTTATTTGGAATCGAGATAAACCGTATCACCGGTCAATACTTCAATGGTGAAGCACTTATCAGTAAGCCAGCGCCAATTGAGAATTGCAGAAAGGATTAACAGCTGCTTGAAGTATGGCTTCAGGCTTACTTTGCATATCAGGTTACATGCTTTCGTCATTACCATTACCCTCTTCCTGCTCGTCACCTTTCTCTTCGGTGGGAGCGTTTTGTGTTTCTGATGGCTTATCACTATCTGTTTTTAATGGCTCTTCAGCTGCGGGCTGTTCAGTATCAGGCTCTGGCTCAAACACCATCAACTTTACCTCAGTTGGCGGGATGTAGATCCACTGCCCACTTTCAGTCGCGAGAGCAATAAAGCCGTTAACTATCTCCGGCTGACGGCGGGACATTTTCCCTTTGAACTCTCGACCGTCCTGATGGGTGATAGTGACCTGGTAAATCTCTGACATGCACTCTCTCCATTAACCGGCAGGGCCTATTACAAAAAAGCGGAACGTTTGACCTGCTGCAGCGTTTTCGAATGGCCCGCCAGACAGAAGAAGCGTGCCTCTGGATTGCATCAGGACTACGGAGCAGTTTGTGGCGGTAATGTTTGTGGCCACACCTTCAACAATTTGCTGTCCGCTCCACACGGGGTAAGGAAGCACAAAGGGTGCAGATGAGTATTTCTTAGCGAATGCTACTGTTACTGGCTGTCCTGCTGTGCCAACCGTCCCGCTGATGATCTCCATGTTTAATAGAGTGGCGTTTGTTCCTGCTGGACCTTGAGGACCTGTAGGGCCCGCATCGCCTTTTTCACCCTTTGCACCAGTAGGTCCTTGCACGCCTTGCGTCCCCGTCGCTCCAGCGTCTCCTTTTAGACCCTGAGCACCTTGGGGGCCTGCATCCCCCTTTAAGCCCTGGGGACCAGCAGGACCAGCGTCACCCTTGACACCCTGAATGCCCTGATCTCCTTTATCTCCTTTCAGACCACTAGTCCCTTGAGGTCCTTCCTTACCCTGCAACCCTTGTAGCCCCTGCTCCCCTTTATCTCCCTTGGTGCCAGTTTCACCTATAGGTCCTTGCGGTCCGGCCGGGCCAGTGTCACCTTTCATTGATGCGCCTGAGCCCCAGGAGCCATTGGATTTCGGGCCAAACAGCGTTTTCGTGGTTTCGTTAAAATAAACCGCGCCGTCACTGCCGTCTGAGTCTTTCGGATCTGTGGTACCGAAAATCATCTCCGTGCCGCTGAGGTCAATACCGTTAGGCCATTGCCCGGAAGTCTTGGGTGCGAAGAGAACTTTAGTGGCTTTGTTGATGAAGCTGTCGCCGTTGTTACCCTGCGCCGGTGTTGGGTCAGTCATGCCGACATGCAGCTGGCTGCCTTCGATAATCGTGGTGCTGTTACCGCCGCCGAGCTTTCCGAGGAACTTATCTACGCTGAACATAGGCCCTCACGATATGATTACGGTAACAGTGGTTGATGTGCTTGATGAGCGTAACCAGCATTTCGTCGGTGGTGAGACCGTCATCCAACCGGTAACTGTATGACCGGGAGCGTTAGCAGCTGGTTGACTCTGGTCGTCTCGCATAAGTACTGTGCCGCTGATTACCTGGAATGACTTGCTTTGGGTGCCGTCGGTAATCTGGGTCCACTGCGATGTCAATTTGAGTTCTTCGGTTGCCATGACGTTCTCCTTTAACCATTATCGAAGCTGCTCGTGAACAGCCTCTGTAATGGCCCTAATTGAGCTTGTGCACCCTTTTTACTTCCATAATTAGCTGCTGCTGTAATCGTCTAATCTCTTCGCGGTGACGACGTTCCTGGCGCTG
>Ga0308168_1003957_pt1 | contig 11001 bp, 6 predicted proteins | sample PhyCR2_FD_202133 | JGI IMG/M metagenome (GOLD analysis project Ga0308168, IMG submission 202133) | Phyllosphere microbial communities from UC Gill Tract Community Farm, Albany, California, United States - DLSLRC.R2 | ecosystem: Host-associated > Plants > Phyllosphere > Unclassified | place: USA... | reverse complement strand
CCTGATGCTGGAAGCCGTGCTGGCCGCGCGCGACAAACTGTACGTCAGCTGGGTCGGCCGCAACGTGCGCGACAACACGGAGCAGCCGGCGTCGGTGCTCGTCGCCCAGCTGCGCGACTACCTGAAGGCCGGCTGGGACCTCGACCTCGACGAGCGCACGACGGTGCACGCGCTGCAGCCGTTCTCGCGCCGCTACTTCGAGCGCGGCGGCCTGCTCACGTACGCGGGCGAATGGCGCTCGGCGCACGGGACCGACGCGGCCGATCCGTCGCTGGACGAGCTGCCGCCGTTCGAACTCGACCCGTCGTTCCGCCTCACGCTGGGCGAGCTGGCCGCGTTCCTGCGCCAGCCGGCGCGCCACTTCTTCCGCCGGCGCCTGGGTGTCACGTTCGCCGACCTCGAAGTCGTCGGCGAGGACGAGGAACCGTTCTCGCTCGACGCCCTCGACCGCTACTTTTTGGAAGACACGCTACTGGACGACAGCGGCACGCCGGAAGCGCCGGACGAAGTGCGCCAGGTGCTGGAAGCGCGCGCGGCGCGGCTGGCGCGCGAAGGCGTGCTGCCGATCGGCCTCGTGGGCCGGCAGTGGCAGCAGCAGCTCGTCGACGACCTCGTGCCCGTGCGGCGCGCCTGGCTCGCGGCCAGCTCCCGCTACCCGCATCCCGCGCCCAAGCTCGTCGTCAGCACCGAGGCGGGCGCCGGCCTGGGGGGATTGCGGCTGGAAGACTGGATCGACCGGCTGCGCAGCGACGGCCTTGAAACCGTGTGGCTGCTGCAGATGTCGTCCAAGGTGCTGGACAAGAAGGGCGAGCCGCGCGGGGACAAGCTGATCGGTCCGTGGCTGCGCCAGCTGGCCGCCGCCGCGATGGGCGAGACGGTCGGCGGCGTGCTCGTGGCGCGCGACGCCAGCCTCGCGATGGCGCCGCTGGCGCGCGACGCGGCGCTGACGGCGCTCGGCAACCTCGTGTCGCTGTGGCGATCGAACCTCGACCGCCCGCTGCCCGTCGCCTGCCGCACGGCGCTCGCGCATTTTGCCGGGGGCGATGCGCGCGAGACGTACGACGGCGGCTTCGAGATCGACGGCGAAGTCTCGGACCCGTGCCTCGCGCGCCTGTGGCCCGAGTTTGCGCTGCTGCGCGCGGCGGGTGGCTGGCCGGTCGTGGCGGAAGCGCTGTATGGCCCGCTCGTCGCGTGGATGCGCGAGAGCGTGACGGTGACGCGCTTCGATGCCGGCGGAGGGACGGCATGAGCCAGCTGCTGAACGCTCTCGAGTTTCCGCTGCACGGCTCGCGCCTGATCGAGGCCAGCGCCGGCACGGGCAAGACGTGGACCATCGCCGCGCTGTACCTGCGCCTCGTGCTCGGCCACGGCGGTGAAGACGGCGGCGGCTATACCCGGCCCCTGATGCCGCCCGAGATCCTCGTGATGACCTTTACGCGCGCCGCCACGCGCGAGCTGTCGAACCGCGTGCGCGAGCGCCTCGTGCAGGCCGCGGCATGCTTCCGTGGCGAGATCGAACCCGACGATCCCTTCCTGGAAGCGCTGGCCGAGGCCTATGCCGACGAGGCGTCGCGCCTCGTGGCGGCGCACCGGCTCGTGCTGGCCGCGGAGACGATGGACGAAGCGGCCATCTTCACGATCGACGCGTGGTGCCAGCGCATGCTGCGCGAGCACGCGTTCGACAGCGGCAGCCTGTTCGACGAAGAACTCGTCAGCGACGAGCGCGCGCTGTTCGAGGACGCCGCTCACGATTACTGGCGCCAGCACGTGTACCCGCTCGGCGGCCCGGCCCTCGCGAGCCTGCTGTCGTGCTGGAGCGACGTCGAGGCCCTGAAGCGCAGCGTGCGCGAACTGGCGCAGCGCGCCGGCCGCATCGACGACGGCAGCGAGCGGCCGCTGGGCGACGTCATCCGCGAAGCCGAGGCGGCGCAGCGCGACGCGTTGACGACGCTGAAGGACGGCTGGCACGCGCGCGCCGACGCGATGGAAGCGTGGATCGAGGCGCAGCGCGGCGCCCATCCGAAGGCGTTCAACGGCAACAAGATGCGGCCGGACTCGCTGGCGAAGGCGTTCGACGCGCTGCGCCGCTGGGCGGACGACCCACAGGCCCACTATCCGCAACTTACCGACGCGATGTGGAGCCGCCTGACGCCGGACGGCCTCATCGACGCCTACAGCAAGGGCTTCGACGCGCCCGTGCCCGAGTGCTTCGAGCACACGGAAGCGCTGAAAGCTGGCCTCGATGCGATCGCGCCGGTGGCGCACGCGCTGCTGCGCCACGCCGCCTGCGCCATCGCGAAGCGGATGGCGGAGCTCAAGCGCCGCAACCGCCAGTTTGGTTTCGCCGACATGCTCGTGCGCCTGAAGGATGCGCTGGAAGGGCCGAACGGCGAATCACTGCGGCGGCGCATCCTCGACCAGTACCCGGTGGCGCTGGTCGACGAATTCCAGGACACGTCGCCCGACCAGTACCGCATCTTCGACCTGCTGTACCGCGTGGCGGACAACGACCCGGCGCGCGGCCTGTTCCTGATCGGCGACCCGAAGCAGTCGATCTACGGCTTTCGCGGCGCGGACATCCACAGCTACCTGTCGGCGCGGCGCGCCACGGCCGGGCGCCACTACCAGCTGGGCACGAACTACCGCTCGACGCGCCAGCTCGTCGCGGCCGTCAACCAATTGTTCCTGCATGCCGAGGGCAACTACACGGCCGGCGCGTTCCGCTTTCGCAAGGGCGACGAGAACCCGCTGCCGTTCGATGCCGTCGACGCGGCCGGGCGCCGCCAGCAGCTCGTCGGCGTCGACGGGCCGTACCAGGCGCTGGCCGTCGGCCTGGCCGAAGTGGAAGACCTGCGCGCGGACGACTACCGCGAATTCTTCGCCCAGCACTGCGCCGAGCACATCGTGCGCCTGCTGAACGATCCGCGCGTCGGCTTCGAAGACGACATGGGGCGCTTCGTGCGTCTCGTGCCGGCCGATATCGCGATCCTCGTGCGCGACCGGCGCGAGGCGGCCGCCGTGCGCCGTGCGCTCGTGCAGAGGAAGGTCGCGAGCGTGTACCTGTCCGACCAGGATTCCGTCGTCGAGAGCGAGGAAGCGCGCGACGTGCTGCGCTGGCTGCAGGCTGTCGCCAACCCCCTCGACGTGACCCTGGCCCGGGCCGCGTTCGCGACCGCGACGTGCGCGCTGCCGCTGGCGGAACTGGCGCAGCTGGCGAGCGACGAGCTGGCGTGGGAAGTGCGCGTCGAGCAGCTCAAGAACCTGCACACCGCCTGGCAGCGCCAGGGCGTGCTGGCGATGCTGCGCCGCTTCATCCACGAACTCGGGCTGCCGGCCAAGCTGCTGGCCGCGCCCGGCGGCGAGCGCCGGCTGACGAATCTGCTGCACCTGGCGGAATTGCTGCAGGAAGCGAGCCGCGAGCTCGATGGCGAGCAGGCGCTGATCCGCTGGTTCGCCGAACAGATCGAGGGCGTGGGCGAAGGCGGGGACGAGCGCGTGCTGCGGCTGGAAAGCGATGCGGAGCTGGTCAAGGTCGTCACGGTGCACAAGTCGAAGGGCCTGGAGTATCCGCTCGTGTACCTGCCGTTTTCCGTCACGGCCCGCAAGACCGAGCGGCGCAACCGCGCGTTCTTCGAATACATGCAGGACGACGGCGAGCGGCAGATCGACCTGACGCTGTCCGACGCCGCATTGGAAGCCGTCGACCGCGCGCGGGTGGAAGAAGACCTGCGCCTGCTGTACGTGGCGCTGACGCGCGCGCGCCACTTCCTGTGGCTGGGCGTGGCGGCCGTCGCGGCGCGCAAGAAGGGCGAGAACCAGCTGCACGAATCGGCGCTGGGCTACCTGCTGACGGGCGGCACGCCGGTGCCGGCGAGCAGCGTGCGCGAGCGCTGGGAGGTGCTGCGCGGGGACGTCGACGGCATCGAACTGCATGCGCTGGCGAGTCCGGACGGCTGCACGATGCTGCGGCGCGCCGACGTGAAGCCGGACCTCGTCGAGCCGCCGCGCTTCGACGCGCGCTTCGAGCGCAACTGGTCGGTCGGCTCGTTCACGTCGCTGACGAAGAACACGGTCGCGCTGGCGCCGCCCACGCGGCCGCAGGAAGCGAATCTGCTGGAAGAGGAAGATCCGGGCATCGTCGAAGTGGCGCACAGCGAGGACGCGCCGTGGCACCGCTTCCCGCGCGGCGCCGGCCCCGGCAACTTCCTGCACGAGCAGCTGGAGTGGATGGCGCGCGAAGGCTTCGGCCAGGTCGACGACGAGGATTTCCGCGAACGCCTCGCCCAGCGCATCCGCCGCGCCGGCTGGGGCAACCGGCTGGACGATGCGCTGGCATGGCTGCGCATGGTCGCCGTGACGCCGCTGCCGCCGGTCGGCTGCGCGCTGGCCGACCTCGATGCGCCGCTGGCCGAGATGGAATTCTGGTTCCCCAGCCGCCAGCTCGACGTGGCCGCGCTCGACCGCCTGTGCCGGCGGCGTTTGCTGGGCGACGTGCCACGGCCGGTGCTGCCGGAGCGCCAGCTGCACGGCATGCTGAAGGGGTTTACGGACCTCGTGTTCGAATGCCACGGCCGCTACTGGGTCGTCGACTACAAGTCGAACGCGCTGGGCCCCGGCGACACGGCGTACACCCAGGCCGCGATGGCCGCCGGCATGGCCGTTCACCGCTACGACATCCAGGGCGCCATCTACATGCTCGCGGTGCACCGCCTGCTGCGCACGCGGCTGGGCGACGACTACGTGCCGCAGGAACACCTGGGCGGTGCCGTCTTCATGTTCCTGCGCGGGATCGGCAACCCGGCCACGCACGGCTGCTACCTGCTCGAACCGGACCTGGAACTGCTGGACGGGCTGGATCGCCTGCTGGGAAAGGAGCCGCATGAAGCCTGACGCCATCGCCGCCGACGCGCAGGACGCGTTCTGGGCCGAGGTCGAACGCCTGACGGAAGCGGGCGAGCTGCGCCGCCTGTCGGGCGTGTTCGCGCGCTTCGTCGCCACGCTGGGGACGGTCGCGCCGACCCGCACCACGCCGCTGCTGCTCGCGGCGCTCGTGCTGTCGGAACTCGAAGGCCGCGGCCACAGCTGCCTGCTGCTGGACGACCTCGCCGGTGATCCGGCCGCGCTGCTCGGTTGGGCCGACGAGGACTGGAAGGCGCTGGCGCGCGCGGCGAAACCGCTGCCGCGCGGGGTCAAGGGCTGGATCACCCAGCTGGCCGCATGCGAGCAGGTGTGGCGCGTCGGCGACTTCGACTACGACCAGCCGCTCGTGCTGGACGACGCGCGCCTGTACCTGCGCCGCTACTGGCGCGACGAGACCCTCGTCGCATCGAACGTGCGCACCCGCGCGCAGGAGCGCCATCCGGTCGACATCGATGCCGCGCACACGTGGATCGAGGCGCTGTTCGGCGCCCAGCGCGCGGGCGAGACGCCCGACTGGCAGCGCATCGCCTGCGCCGTCGCGCTGCGCGGCGCGTTCGCCATCATCACGGGCGGTCCGGGCACGGGCAAGACGTACACGGTGGCCCGGCTGCTGGCGCTGCTGTTCGCGACGGCGCCGGACGCCGCGCGCCAGCGCATCGCGCTCGCGGCGCCGACCGGCAAGGCGGCCGCGCGCCTGAAGCAGTCGATCGACAAGGCGCTGGGCGAGCTGGCCGAACGCGTCGGCAATGCGCTGCCGCTGCGCGAACTGACGGCGCGCATGGGCGCCGCGCGCACGCTGCACAGCCTCCTGGGCGCGCGGCCGGACACGCGCAGCTTCGCGCACCACCGCGGCAATCCGCTCGACGTGGACGTCCTCATCGTCGACGAGGCGTCGATGGTGCACCTGGAGATGATGGCGTCGCTGCTCGACGCGCTGCCGCCGGGCGCAACGCTGATCCTGCTGGGCGACAAGGACCAGCTGGCGTCGGTGGAGGCGGGCGCCGTGCTCGGCGACCTGTGCCACGACGCCCAGGCGGGCCGCTACGACGCCGACACGCTCGATTACGTGCGCGCCGCCAGCGGCGAGACGATCCCCGCCGGCTTTGCGGGCGACGGCGGGCCGCTGGCCCAGCAGACCGTCATGCTGCGCCACAGCCGCCGCTTCGGCGGGCCGATCGGCAAGCTGGCGCTGGCCGTCAACGCCGGCGACGTCGAGGGCGCGGCCGCCGTGTTGCGCGGGACCGAGGCCGCAGGCGTGCTGCGCTGGATCGACCACGCGCACCAGCACCACGTGATCCAGCTGGCCATCGACGGCTACCGGCCGTACCTGGAACTGCTGCGCGCCGGCCCCGGCGGGCATGGCGGCCACGAGGACTGGGTGCGGGCCGTGCTGCAGCGCTTCGAGGCGTTCCGCGTGCTGTGCGCGGTGCGCGAGGGCGAGTGGGGCGTCGGCGGCCTGAACGACGCGATCGAGACGCGCCTTGCCAACGCCGGCCTGATCGTGCGCGGCGACTGGTACGTGGGCCGGCCCGTGATGGTCACGCGCAACGACTACCCGACCGGCACGTTCAACGGCGACATCGGCCTCGCGCTGAACGACCCCGCGCGACCCGGCTCGCTGCGCGTCTGGTTCCTCGAGGGGGACAACGTGCGCAGCGTGCTGGCAACGCGCTTACGCCACGTCGAGACGGCGTACGCGATGACCGTGCATAAATCGCAGGGCTCGGAATTCGCGCATACGGTGCTCGCCCTGCCGAAAGAAGGGGGCGCCGTGCTGGCGCGCGAGTTAGTCTATACGGGCATCACGCGCGCGAGCCGCCAGTTCACGCTGGCGACGCCGGCGCCGGCCGTGCTGGGCGACGCCATCCTGCGCCGCACGCACCGCGCCAGCGGGTTGCGCGGCATGGTGGAACACTAGACAAGGAGGAAAGCATGGCCAGGGACTGCACGCACTTTCATCAGGTCGACGCCGCGCGCGCCGGCAACACGGACGGCTGCGAGGAATGCCTGAAAATGGGCGACACCTGGGTACACCTGCGCGTGTGCCTCGTGTGCGGCCACGTCGGCTGCTGCGACGATTCGAAGAACAAGCACGCCACGCGCCACTTCCACGCGACCCAGCACCCCGTGATCCGTTCCGGCGAGCCGGAGGAGACGTGGGGCTGGTGCTACGTCGACCGGGTCGTCAAGGATCCGGTCTAGCACGCCGCAGCCCATCAGGGCATCGCCATCGTCGCATGCGGGCTCGCCGGCATGTCGTTCATGCGCGTATCGAGGCTGTGCATGATGATCATCGATCCGAAGATCACCAGCACGACGACGAACACGCCGAACGCGAGCGACATGATGTTGTTGGTGTTCTCGGGACCGCTGGAGATGTGCAGGAACAGCAGCAGGTGCACGCCCATCTGTGCGATCGCGAGCGCCGCCAGCAGGACGGGAACGCCGCCCGGCCACACCGCGCCGCTCTCGGACACCCAGAACGACACGAGCGTCAGGATGATAGCCAGCGCCAGGCCGCCCGCGTATTTCAGCAGGCTGGCGCGCAGGTCGCCGGGCGCGCCGGGCTGCTCGCGCTCGTTGCCGGCCTTTGCCTCGGTATTCATGTGAATGCTCCCAGGTAGACGACGGTAAACACGCCGACCCACACGATGTCGATGGCGTGCCAGTACAGCGCGAAGCATTGCAGGCGCCGCGCCACCTTGGGCAGGAAGCCCAGCGTGGCGACCTGCGCCAGCATGACGATCAGCCACAGCATGCCGCAGGCGACGTGGATGCCGTGCAGGCCCACGAGCGCGAAGAAGCCGGACAGGAAGGCGCTGCGGCCGGGTCCTGCGCCGATGGCGATCATGTGCATGAACTCGGACACTTCCAGCGTCATGAACGCCGCGCCGAGCACCAGGGTCGCGGCCGCGGCGCCGTAGGTGGCCAGCTTGTGGCGATGCTCGACGCCCAGTCCGAGCAGCGCGCACGAGAAACTCGAGAACAGCAGGCATGCCGTCTCGGCCAGCACGGTCTGCCGGTGGAACAGCGCGTGGCCGGCCGGGCCGCCCGCCGTATGGTCGCGCAGGACGACGAACGCGGCGAAGAAGGCGGAAAACATGACGATGTCGCTGAGCAGGAACAGCCACATGCCGTAGGTCGTCACGACGTGCCTGGGTGCGGGCCCCCGCTGCGACACCGGGACCGGGCGCGTGATCGTCTGGACCGGGTTGTCCACCACGGTGCTCATGCGGCCTCCCGGTCGCGTGCCAGGTACGGCGCCGCCACGGCGTCGCCGCCGAGCTCCGTTTCATCGATCTTGCGCCAGGCCAGCCGCAAGGCGACGCCGACGATGCCCAGCAGGCCCGCGATGGCCATCCACCAGATGTGCCAGACCATGCCGAAGCCCAGTCCGGTCGCGAAGAACGCGATGAAAAAGCCCGTGCCGCTGCGTTCCGGCACGGGGACGGAGGACGGCGCCGGCATCTCCGGCAGGCCCGGCGCCGGCAGGCCGGCCTGTTTCGCCGCCCAGAACGTGTCGCGCTCGTTCACCAGCACGGGTGACGCGAAGTTGAATGCCGGCGGCGGCGACGGCGTCGCCCACTCGAGCGAACGGCCGTCCCATGGGTCGCCCGTCGCGTCGCGGCGGCGTGCCCGGGTGCGGATGCTGACCACCAGCTGGACGACCGTGCAGCCGATCCCGATGCAGATGAGTACCGCGCCGGCCAGGGCGACGACCATCAGCGGCTGCCATTCCGGCTCGGCATAATGCTGCATGCGCCGCGTCGCGCCCATCAGGCCGAGCAGGTACAGCGGCATGAAGGCCAGGTAGAAGCCCACCAGCCAGCACCAGAAGGTGGCGCGGCCCCAGCGTTCGTCGAGCGTGAAGCCGAAGGCCTTCGGGAACCAGTAGTTGTAGCCGGCATAGGCGCCGAAAATCACGCCGCCGATGATCACGTTATGGAAGTGCGCGACGAGGAACAGGCTGTTGTGGGTGACGAAGTCCACCGGCGGAATCGCCAGCAGCACGCCCGTCATGCCGCCGATGATGAAAGTGACCATGAAGCCGAGCGACCACATGAGCGGCACGGAAAAGCGGATCGAACCGCCATACAGCGTCCACAGCCAGTTGAACACCTTGACCCCGGTCGGCACCGCGATGATCATCGTCATCACGCCGAAGAACGCGTTGACGTCGGCGCTGGCGCCCATCGTGAAGAAATGGTGCAGCCAGACCATGAACGACAGCATGCAGATCGCCAGCGCGGCCGCCGCCATCGAACGGTAGCCGAAGATCGGCTTGCCGGCGAAGGTGGCAATGACCTCGCTGAACACGCCGAACGCCGGCAGGATCAGGATGTAGACCTCGGGATGGCCCCAGGCCCAGATCAGGTTCACGTACATCATCACGTTGCCGCCGAGGTCGTTGGTGAAGAAGTGGAAGCCCAGGTAGCGGTCGAGCGTGAGCATCGCCAGCGTCGCCGTGAGGATCGGGAACGCGGCGATGATCAGGAGATTGGATGTCAGCGCGGTCCAGCAGAAGATCGGCATGCGCATGTAGCCCATGCCCACGGTGCGCATCTTGAGGATGGTGGCCGTCAGGTTGATCCCGGACAGCAGCGTGCCGACGCCCGAGATCTGGATCGCCCACAGGTAGTAATCGACGCCCACGCCGGGCGAATAGGCAAGTTCGGACAGGGGCGGGTACGCCAGCCAGCCGGTGCGGGCGAATTCGCCGATCACCAGGGACAGGTTGAGCAGCAGGACGCCCGTCGCCGTGAGCCAGAAGCTGACCGAATTCAGCGTCGGGAACGCCACGTCGCGCGCGCCGATCTGCAGCGGCACGACGAAGTTCATCAGGCCGACCATGAAGGCCATGCCGACGAAGAAGATCATGATGGTGCCATGCGCCGAAAAGATCTGGTCGAAGTGCTCGGGCGGCAGGAAACCCCGGGCGCCGTTCGCGGCCAGGGCCTGTTGCGTGCGCATCATCAGGGCATCGATGAAACCGCGCACCAGCATCACCAGGGCGAGCAGCACGTACATCACGCCGATTTTCTTGTGGTCGACGCTGGTGATCCAGTCGGTCCACAACAGGGTCCACCAGCCCCGCTTCGTGATCCAGCCGGCGACACCCAGCATGCCGAGCGCGACGAGGCCTGCGGCAATGAGCGGAATGGGTTGGTCGGTGGGGATGGCCGACCAGCTGAGTTTACCGAACATGGGACTTGCTTTCATGTGTTGGAGACGGCGCCGGCGCCGTGGAGGCGGCGAGGATGGTGCGAAACAGCTGCGGCTCGGCCAGCCGGTAGTCGCGCGGCGCGCTGGTACCCGGCCGGGCCAGCACGGCATAGCCGGCGGCGTCCAGGCGGGAAGCAGTCGCACGCGTGCGCGTCAGCCAGGCGTCGTAGTCGGCCGCCGGGACGGCGTCGACCTCGAAGCGCATGTCGGAAAATCCGTCGCCGCTGAACTGGAACGACCTGCCGGGGAAAGTGCCCGGCCGGTCGGCCTGGAGAAAGAGCGTCGTCGTCATGCCCGCCATGGTGTAGATCTGGCTGCCCAGCTGGGGCACGAAGAAGCTGTTCATCACGGTGCCCGACGTCAGCTGGAAACGCAACGGGCGCCCGGCCGGCACGACCAGGCGGTTGACGGCGGCGACGCCCGCGTCCGGATAGATGAACAGCCATTTCCAGTCGAGCGACACGACCTGGATGTCCAGCGGCGGCGCATCGGCCCGCAGCGGTTTGGGCGGATCCAGCGCATGCGTCGCCACCCATCCCATCCCGCCGAGGAACAGGATGATCATCAGCGGCACCATCCAGTTGACCACTTCGAGCGCCCCCGAATAATCCCAGTCGGGCCTGCGCTTTGCGCGGTCGTTGCCGGCCCTGAACCACCACGCGAACACGAGTGTCAGCACGATGATCGGCACGATCAATGCCAGCATGACCAGGGTCGCGTTCTGCAGGATCTGGTATTCGTTCGCCGCCACCGGCCCGCGGGGATCGAGGACGCCGCCGATCAGGGACTGGTTCAAGGGATGCTCCTTCGACTGCGGAAAAGCGGGCCGCGCGCCTTGTGCATCATGCGACAGGCGCG
>Ga0308168_1003955_pt1 | contig 11009 bp, 3 predicted proteins | sample PhyCR2_FD_202133 | JGI IMG/M metagenome (GOLD analysis project Ga0308168, IMG submission 202133) | Phyllosphere microbial communities from UC Gill Tract Community Farm, Albany, California, United States - DLSLRC.R2 | ecosystem: Host-associated > Plants > Phyllosphere > Unclassified | place: USA... | reverse complement strand
GTGTCCATGGTGCCGGATACCATCAGGCGCAGGTAGTCGGTGATGAACTCCATCAGGTGCGGGTCGGCCGCTACCAGCGGATGCTGGGCGAATAGCGCGCTGCCCTCCGGGTGGTCGATATCGCGTTCGAGCGACATTAGCCCCTCCTTGCGTACCTTGGTCAGCACGTCGAACAGCAGCGCCATCAGCGCCATGTAGAGTGCGCGGGTGTAGCGCGAACCGCGGAACAGCGACGGGATGCTGTGCCAGGTGAGGTACAAGGCCTTGCGGTCGTTGGCGATCACGAAGGCGCCGAGCGCGCCGCCGAAGATCATCAACAGTTCATAAGGCTGGAACAGCGCAGCCAGGTGACCGTCCTGCAGCGCGAAGCCGCCGAATACCGCCAGCAGCACAACGACGAAACCGACAACGACCAGCATGAGCGCCCCCCGAGTTGATTTCCAGCGAAAACTTTATCACTATTGCCATCTGGAAATCAAATAATCGGTTTGCGTCTTGCGCCCCCTTAATGTCTGACGCCAGCTTAATGTCTTATGCCGGCTTCATGCCGCGCTTCGACCATGCCGCGCAAACCGCTGGCACGGTGGGTCCGGCGCAGGATCGCTTCGCCCAGCACCGCCGCGCCCGGCGTGACCAGGGTAAAGCGCCGGCTGGCGCGGGTGATGCCGGTGTAGACCAGCTCGCGCGCCAGCACCGCCCCGCCCTCCCGCGGCAGTGCCAGCACCGTGTGCGCGAATTCCGAACCCTGCGATTTGTGCACCGTCATTGCATACGCGGTCTCGACGTGGCGCAGGCGCGTGGCCAGCACGCTGCGCACCTTGTCGCCTTCCAGGAACCAGACGCGCAGCGAGTCCGCGCGCGCCGGATCGGGCAGGGTCAGGCCGATGTCGCCGTTGAAGACGCCGGTGCCGTAGTCGTTGCGGGTCACCATCACCGGACGCCCGACGTACCAGTCGCCGCCGCGCCGGATCAGGCCGGTGTGGTCGAGGCGTGTCTCGATCGCAGTGTTCAGGCCCTCGACGCCCCACTCGCCCTCGCGCACCGCGCACAGGATGCGGAACACCTCGAAGCTCTGCAGCACGGCGCGCACCCAGTCTTCGTGCGCAGCGGCGCCGGGGCCTTTGCGCAATAACTCCAGGTATGGACGATAGCCGTCGCCGGCCAGGGCGATCACGTGGTGCTGGTGGGCGTGCTCGATCCAGCTCACCTCGCCCTCCGGTCCGCCGGCGCGCAGCACCGCGAGCGCCGCCTCGACGTCGCCGCGGTTGACGGCCAGCGCCAGCTGTCCGATCGGGCCGCCGAAGCGGCGGCTGTGGCGCAGCATCACGGTCTGCTGGGCCAGCGCGCCGCCGGCGCCGGCATAGTCGAGCGGAATGGTCTCGCCGCTGGCCTCGGCCACGTAGGCCAGGGTGTCGGCGTCGTAGTGGCCGCCCTGGGCGTCGTGGCACAGGTCGCCCAGCACGGCGCCGGCTTCCACCGACGCCAGTTGGTCCTTGTCACCCAGCAGGATCAGGGTGGCGCCCTGCGGCAGCGCATCCAGCAGCGAGGCCATCATCTCGAGGTGGACCATCGAGGCTTCGTCGACGATCAGCACGTCGATGTCGAGCGGGTTGCCCTTGTTGTGGGCGAAGATGCGGGTGTCGGGGCGTGCGCCCAGCAGCGAATGCAGCGTGCGCGCGGCGCCCATGCGCGCGGTCAGTTCGCGCAGCGGCAGCGCTTCGCCGACGCGCTCGGCCAGTTCGCCCAGCGCCTTGTCGATCGACTGTTTCAGGCGCGCCGCGGCCTTGCCGGTCGGCGCCGCCAGGGCCACGCGCTGTCGCGCGGCGTCCGGCGCAGTCGCGAACAGCAGCGCCAGCAGGCGCGCCACCGTATACGTCTTGCCCGTGCCGGGGCCGCCGGTAATGATCGCGACCGAACCGCGCAGCGCGATCGCGCAAGCCAGTTTCTGCCAGTCCGGCCCGTCCGCAGGGTTGCGAGCGCGCGCGGAGACGAACAAGACGTCCAGCCAGGTGCGCACCAGGCGCGCGTCGACCGGGTGGCGTTCCCGGGCGCGTTCGCGAACGGTGCGCGCGACCAGGGTTTCGTCGCGCCAGTAGCGGCGCAGGTAGAGGCGCGTATCGCGCTCGGCGCCGGCCAGCACCAGCGGCTGGCCGTAGTCGAAGCTGTCGGCCTCGTGCCATACCGGCTCGCAGGCGGCAAGCTGCGCGGTCCAGCCCTTGACGCTCTTCGGCAGCGGCTTGGCTGCCTTGGCCAAGGCCTTCCAATCTTCATCAAGCCAGCCCAGCAGCCCGGCCGGATCGTCGACCAGGTCGGCCAGCAGCACGCAGCTATGGCCGCGCCCTTCCAGTTCGGACAGCACCAGCGCCGCCAGCAGCAGTGCGGTGGACTGCGCGGGCGATCCGGCGCCGAGCGTCGCCACGAAGCGCGCAAAAGCGCCGGACAGGCGGCGCAGCTGGCCGGCTTCGGTCAGGCGTTCGACTTCCTGCCAGAACGCGGCGTGGGTGTCGATTGTGAGGTCGGCGTTCATCCGTTCATTCCTTCGCCCAGCAGGCGGTCCAGGCCATCGAGCAGTTCGGGGTCGGGCTCGATCAGGTAGCAGCCGTGGGTGGCCGGGTTGGCGATCCCGCGCAGGAACAGGAACACCGCCCCGCCCAGCTGTTCCTCGGGCCGGTAATCGTCGCCCAGGCGCGCGCGCAGCAGGCGGTGCACCGCCAGCATGTAGATGGCGCCCTGGATGTCGTAGCGGTGCCCGGCCATGCCGGCCGCCATCGCGGCCTTGGTGTAGGCGGCGTCGCCCGGCCCCAGCGCATTCGACTTGTAGTCCAGCACCCAGTAGCGGCCATCGACTTCGAACACCAGGTCCATGAAGCCCTTCAGCATGCCGTGCAGCTGGCGCTCGGGCAGCACCGGACGCTGCACGTTGCCGAGCAGGCGCTTGCGGCACAGGCGGTCGAGCGCGCCGACGTCGAGCTGGCGGCTGGGGAACCAGAATTCCATCTCGGCCAGCACGGGGCTATCGTGCATCTGCGCGGCTTCGGACAGTGCCGCCAGCGAGGCTTCCAGCGGCGGCAGGGTCGTGGTGACGATCGTGCGCAGCCAGGCGATGGCGTCCTCGCGGCGGTTGGCCCAGCCGGCACGCTCGATCCGCTGCGACAGCGTGGCCAGGTAGGTCTCCTCGTCGATGCGGTGGAAGCCCTCGGTGGCCATCCACTCGAGGCGCTCGTGCAGGAAGTTGCCGGGCCCGGCGCCGCGCGGGAAGCGGTGCCAGGGCGCGTCGTCGGCGTGCAGCACTTCCACCGTGCCTGGCTCGGCCTCTTCCATCAGGTTTTCTTCCTGGGCACGCTGCGGCGGCGCCATGGTCTGGCGGGTCAGCGAAGTGAAGGAGCCGATCGCCCAGTTGCGCTCGAAGGCGGCGCCGTAGGCCGGGGCGTCGATCAGTTTCGCCTGCACGTCGGCGCGGCGCAGCACCGTGCAGCCTTCCGGCGCGTCCAGGGTGTGCAGTTCGATACCCTCGGCCTCGCCGCGCAGGCTGTCCCAGCGCTCGCGCATGCTGGACGCCATCACCGGCTCGCCGCCGGTCAGCAGGTAGCCGAGCGCCGATTCGTGCAGGCGGTTCTCGCCCTTGCGCCCGGCCGCCACCGCGGCCACGCCCAGCCACAGGAAGTGGCGCGCGCGCGTCAGCGCCACGTACAGCAGGCGCAGGTCTTCTTCCAGGCGCGCGCGGTCGACCGCGGCCAGGGCTTCGTCGCTCAGGGCCAGGTCGATGCGGCGCTGGCCTTCTTCCACGTATTCGAAGAAGGCGCGGTTGCGGCGGTCGGTCTTGCGCGCGGTGACCGCGAACGGCAGGTAGACCAGCGGATACTCCAGGCCCTTCGACTTGTGCACCGTGACCACCTTCACCAGCTCGGCGTCGCTCTCGAGGCGCAGCACGCGCTCGGCGTTGTCGCCGCCGCCACCCTCGCCCATGCCCTCGATCTGCTCGGCGAACCAGCGCACCAGTGCCTGCTCGCCGTCCAGTTCGCGGCTGGCTTCCTGCAGCAACTCGGCCAGGTGCAGCAGGTTCGTCAGACGGCGCTCGCCGCCGCCCAGGCCCAGCAGCTTGGCCGGCAGGCCGAGTTCGTGGATGAAGCGGCGCAGCATGGCCAGCACGCCCTGGCGCTGCCAGGTCTGGTGCAGGGCTTTCAGCTGCTCGACCCGGCTTTCCCAGGCCTGCTCGTCGCTGGCCAGGCGCGCCAGCTCCGCCAGCGGCAGCGCGCAGGTGGCGGTGGCAAAGGCCGCCCGCGCCAGGGATCCGTCCAGCGGATTGGCGACCGCCTGCAGCCAGCGCAGCACGTCCGCCGCTTCCTCGCTCTCGACCACGGAGTCCTGGTCGGACAGGTAGACGCTCGGCACCTTGCGCTGCGCCAGCGCGCGCCGGATCGCGGTCGCTTCGCGGCGATCGCGCACCAGGATCGCGATATCGGCCGGCATCAGGCGCTGGAAATCTCCCGCATCGTCGGCAAACCCGACGCGCGCATCGTTCAGCAGCGTGACGATGTGCTCGGCGCAGTGGTGGGCAAAGAAATCGCGGTAATCCTCGGTGCGCAGGTCGTCGCGCTCGGTGGCGGCCACCGCCAGCGCCTGGTACGGGCCGTCGACGCCGACCAGCTGCTGCCGGCGGCCGGCCGCTTCGACCGGCTCGAAAGGCAGCGGGTTTTCTTCTCCGTTCCTGAACTTGAACGCGCCCGTGGCGTAGCCCTGCTCGGCATAGTGGAACAGGCGGTTGACCGCCTCCACCAGCTGCGTGGTCGAGCGGTAGTTGGTGCCGAGCTGGTAGTGGCGGCCGGCGGTGGCGCGCCGCGCCGACAGGTAGCTGTGGATGTCGGCGCCGCGGAAGCCGTAGATCGACTGCTTGGGGTCGCCGATCAGGAACAGGCCGCGCGCCGGGTCGTTGTCCTCGACCCGGTACAGCAGGTCGAAGATGCGGTACTGGTCGGGCGAAGTGTCCTGGAATTCGTCGACCATCGCCACCGGGAACTGGTCGAGGATGCGACGGCGCAGCGCTTCGCCGTTGGGTCCCTCCAGCGCATCCTTCAAACGTACCAGCATGTCGGCGAAGCCGAACTGGCGGTTGCGGCGTTTCAGGTCGGCCATGCGGCGCGCGATCTGGCCGGCGGCGTGGCGCAGCAGCGCATGCGACAGCGGCGCGATGGCCTGCAAGCCTTCCTGCAGCGCGCAGGTATGGTCGAAGCATGCGGGTATGTCGGCGCTGTAGTCCTTGCTGAAGGCAGCGGCGATGCCGTCCGGGGTCAGGCGCCCCCAGGCCGCCTCGCTCAGGTCCGGCATGTGGCGCGCCGGGTCGGCGGCCCAGCTGCGCAGCGCCTCGAACCACTTCACCAGCGAATCCGGGCGCATCTTGTTGCCGTTGAAGGCTTTCGGATGGCGCTCGCGCTGCAATGCGATCCAGCTCTCCATTGCATTCGCGCGCTCGACCCAGCCGTCCTTCAGGTGCGCCAGCGCGGCCTTCTGTTCGCGCTCGATGCGGGCGATCAGCGCGCCCAGCGGCTCCTCGCTCTCGCCCCCCAAGGTGTCGGCACGCCCGACCAGCTCGCGCACCGCGCGCTTGAGCAGCTCGACGTCGGCAAAGGCCGACAGCAGCACCTTGAGTGCCGGGCCGTTCAACGGATAGACCTGCTGGCGCCAGTAATCGTGGGCGGCATCCTCGAACAGGCCGCGCTCGTCGCTGACCAGGTCCTCGTCGAACAGGCTGCCGCTGTCGAAGGCGTGCTCGCGCAGCATGCGCTGGCACCAGGCGTCGATGGTGAAGATGCCGGCTTCGTCCATGGTCTCGGCGGCCAGCACCAGGCGGTGCGCGGCGCGTTCGCGCTCGGCATCGTCGAGGTAGCTGTCGGACAGCGCTTCCAGGTAGGGATCGTCGAACTCCGCTTCGCCGCGGAAGTAGGCCGCGGCCTGCACCAGCCGCTCGCGCACGCGGTTGGACAGCTCGCGCGTGGCGGCGCGGGTAAACGTCATCACCAGGATTTCGGGCGGCAGCAGCGGGCGCACGAACGCACTTGGCTCTTCCGGTTCATCCCAGAGGCCGCCGCTGTCGTCACCGCTTTTCGTTCCATGGCCCAGTACCAGGCGCAGGTACAGCGCGGCGATGGTCCAGGTCTTGCCGGTGCCGGCGCTGGCCTCGATCAGGCGCGAGCCGTGCAGCGGGAAGTGCAAGGCGTCGAGGAGCTGGCTCATGCCTGGCCTCCTTCGAAACGGGTCACCGTCACGCCCTCGTCCAGCCAGTTCACCAGCGGTCCGTACAGCGCCTCGGCCACGTCGGGCCAGCCGCCGGCCGCGCGCAGCAGCGCGAATTCCGGCCACAGGCGCGCCAGGCAGGGGTCCTCCACCTCGCCGCGGAGTTCGAAGCCGCCGTCGTAGGTCTCGCGCGGGTCGCCGTCGGTCAGCTGCGCCAGTGCGGTCTTGCAGGCCACCGGCAACGGATGGTCGAGGTTGCGGCGCCACAGCGCGGCCAGTTGCCGCAGCGTGGCCAGCGCCACGTCCTGCGCGATCGGCGCCATCTCGACGATGCCGTCGCGCGCCACCAGGTAGCCGGTGAGCGCCGCACCGGCGGCACCGGCGGCCAGCTGGCGCACCCACGGTCCGATCAGCTTGTCGCCGCGCGGCGCGCCCTTGCGGTCGAGCACCTTGGACGAGATCTGCATCAGCCACACGCTGCGTTCGTCGCTGCTGCGCAGGCGGTCGATCCAGTCGTCCAGCAGTAGCGGAGCGCCGCCCGCCCCATCGAGGTCGAGGCTGACCGCCAGCTTGGGCGCCGGCTGCGGATAGCGTGCCCTCAGCGCCAACCAAGCGGAGCGCACCGGCACCAGCTCGTCGACCAGCTGCTGCTGCCACTGGCGCCCGATCAGGCCGATCGGCAGCACGCCTTCGCGCGCCAGGCGGCCGGCGCGCGTGGCCAGCACCTGGCGCACCTCGTCCTGGGCTTCCTGGGTGCCGCCGTCGTCGAGCAGCGTATCCTCTAATAGATAGCGCTCGAGCGCATCGAGCGAGAACGGTTCCTCGTCCTCGCCCACGACTTCGAGCTGGCCGAAGTGGACGCCGAGGCGGCGCCGGAAGAAATAGCGCGCCGGCTGGCGCAGGAAGCCGGCCAGTTCGCCCAGCTTGAGGCGGTAGTCGGGTTCCAGTTCGTAGGGCGGCAGCCCGCTGTCCTCACTCCTGTCCTCGACCCGAGCCGCGCCCGCATCCCCCTCACTGTCCTCGCCGCCTTCGGGCTCGCGGTGCGCCGCGCGCCATTCGCCGGCATAGGTCAGCAGGCCGCCGCGCTCGAAGTAGCGGCGCGAGAACGGCTGCAGCGCATGCACGGTGGTCAGCATGCCGACGTCCATGTGCCAACCGGCCGCGAGGTAATCGCGCAGCTGCGATACCAGCACCGAGGCCGGCTGCTCGGTGTTGTCGCGCACGTTGCGCCCGACCCAGCTCACATACAGCTTGTCGCGCGCGGCCAGCAGCGCTTCCAGCATCAGGTAGCGGTCGTCGTCGCGGCGCGAGCGGTCGCCCGGGCGGCCCATCCCCGGCATCGCCAGCAGATCGAAGTCGGATTGCTGGGCGCGGCGCGGGAAATCGCCGTCGTTCATGCCGAGCAGGCACACCACGCGGAAGGGTACGGCGCGCATCGGCATCAGGGTGCAGAAGGTGACGCCGCCGGACACGAACTGGTGGGTCAGCGCCGGCTGGTCCAGCTCGCCGAGCCAGGCTTCGCGCATCACGGCAAGCGGCACCGGTTCGTCGAACAGCGCGTTCTCGCAGATCTCGAGCCAGCATTGCAGTGCGTCCTCGAGCTGGTGCAGCATCCTGCGGTCGTCGTCGTCGGTGGCGCGGAAGAAGCGCGCCATCATCGTGCGGGCACGGGCGCCCCATTCCATCGGCCGGAGGTTCTCATCGAGCTGCTCGCGCCAGGCCAGCAGCGCCTCGACCAGTTCGGCCAGCGAGCCGGCCAGCGCTGCATCGAGTCCGCCGACTTCCGCATAAGGCTCGATGTCATTGAAGCTGGCCCCGGCTCCGGTGGCATACCCCAACAGCATGCGCCGGATGCCGAACAGCCAGGAATTCTGTTCGCCGGCCGAACCCAGGCCGAGGCCCGTGCGGTGGCGTGCATCCAGGCCCCAGCGCACGCTGGCGCCTTCGATCCAGTGGCCGAGGATGGCCAGGTCGTCGTCCTCGATGCCGAAGCGCCTGGCCACCGCCGGCACGTCGAGCAGGTCGCGTACCTCGCTCTGGCGGCAGCGCTGCTGCGGCAGGCGCAGCAGCCATTCGAGCGCCACCAGCAGCGGATTCACGCTGCGGTCCTTGACGTCGCCGATCTCGAACGGGATGTAGCGCGGGTCGTTGCGCTTGTGCTGGTCGAACACGGCGTGGATCGCGGCCGAGAAGGTCTCGATATCCGGCATCATGACGACCACGTCGCGTGGGCGTAGCGGTTCCTCGCGATCCTCGGCGAACCAGGACAGCAGCTGGTCGTGCAGCACCTCGACTTCGCGCTGGGCGCTGTGGGCGATGTGGAATTCGATCGAGCGGTCGTCCGGCGGCGGCGCTTCCCAGGCATGCTCGGCCAGCGGCACCAGATCGCGGATCGCGCCCTGCACCTGGTTCAGCAAACACTCCCCTTCCTCGTCGGAGAACAGGTCGACCCGCATGTTGGCGTATTTGGCAATCGAGGCGCTGGCTTCGCCGCTGTCGAATTCGTCCAGCATGCGTATGAAGTCGCGCCCCTGCCGGCCCCAGCTGGCCAGCAGCGGATTGCAGTGGGCATGCATTTGTTCCGGCGGGATGTCGGCCAGGCTGGCGCCGTTCTTGGCCTGCTGGCGTTTATAGGCGGCGCGCAGCAGCTCGCGCCCTTCGCAGATGTCGCCCCAGTAGAACTGGCAGGGGTTCGGCACCGCCAGCAGCACCTGGGTGTAGCGCGACAAGCCGGCGACCGCCTGGATGGTCTGGTACGGCAGGGTCGACATCCCGAACAGCACCACGCGGCGCGGCAGGCGCTGCACCGGCTGGCGCCCTTCCTCGACCGCCGCCATGAATTGCTGGTGGATGGTGGCGCGGCCCGACCAGCGCCGCTCCGGCGGCATGCTCGCGTGGATCTCGCGCCAGAGCTGGGCCTGCCAGCACTGGTCGGGCGCCAGCGGCACCGGGTCGCCGCCGGGACGGCGCAACTGGTCCCTGTTCTCGGCCCAGTCGGTCAGCCAATCGGCGCGGTAGACCTGGTACTGGTCGTACAGGTCGGCCAGGCGCTCGGCCAGCTGCAGGCGGCGCTCCGGGTCGCCGTCCTGCAGGAAGTGGCGCAGCGGTTCGAATTTTTCCTTTTGCAGCAGCTCGGGCAGCAGGCGCATCAGGCGCCAGGTGAGTGCATCCTTGTCGAAGGGCGAGCGGCTCGGCACCCGCTCCGGACCCAGCATGCCGCGGTAGGACTGCCACAGGAAGCGCGCCGGCAGCGCCACGCGGGTGGCGGCGCACACGCCCATGTCCTCGGCCAGCGCGATCTTCAGCCATTCGGCGACGCCGTTCGACTGTACCAGCACGATCTCCTCTTCCAGCGGTCCCAGCGGGTGATTGCGCAGCCAGTCGAAGACGGCGGCGCGCAGCAATTCCATCTGGTTGCCGTGCAGGATGAGGAGGCCGGGGGTGATCGCGGAAGGCATGGTGATGAGCGTGGAGTGGACGCCCGAAGGATACTACTTATGACAAGGCGGCGGTAGAGCGTCATGCCGGCGCTAAGCGCGACAATTCGACCCATCTTGCATTGCAATGCGGCAATTAGCTGGTTGTTGTTAAGATGGCGTCATCAAGACATTATCGAGAACAGGATCCATCATGCAAGACCAAGCCGCGCAAGGCCAGCTGCCAGGCCAGGACCACGACGACCCCAACCTGTGGCTGGAGGAAGTCGCCTCCGAAGAAGCCCTCGCCTGGGTAGGCGAACGCAACGCCGAGAGCGAACAGGAACTCACGGCCCGGCCCGGCTACACCGCACTGCGTACGCGCCTGAAGACCATCCTCGATTCGAAGGAGCGGATTCCCTACGTCGGCCGCCACAACGGCCTGTTCTACAACTTCTGGCGCGATGCCGAGCACCCGCGCGGCATCTGGCGCCGCACCACGCTGGACAGCTACCGCGAAACGGCACCGCAATGGGAAACCGTCCTCGACCTCGACCAGCTGGCGCGCGACGAAGACGAGAACTGGGTATGGGCCGGCGTCTCGACGCTCAAGCCCGACGGCATGCGCGCACTGGTCTCGCTGTCGCGCGGCGGCGGCGACGCCCACGTGGTGCGCGAATTCGACCTCGCCAGCCGGCAGTTCGTGGCCGGCGGCTTCACCCTGCCGGAAGCGAAGAGCAGCACCGCGTGGATCGACATCGATACCCTGTTCGTCGCCACCGACTTCGGCGACGGTTCGATGACCAGCTCGGGCTACCCGCGCATCGTCAAGGAATGGAAGCGCGGCACCCCGCTCGAGGCTGCCGCGACCGTGTACGAAGCCGAGCCCGACGATTTGTCGGCCTCGGCCTGGCACGATCCGACGCCCGGCTACGCGCATGACTTCGTGCAGCGCCAGATCGGCTTCTACAGCAGCGAGATATTCCTGCGCCGCGGCGGCCAGCTGGTCAAGCTGCCGAAACCCGACGATGCGAATGCCTTCACGGTGCGCGACCAGGTCGTGGTCGAACTGCGCTCGGACTGGACCACCGGCGATAAAACCTGGCCGCAGGGCAGCCTGCTGGCCATGGACTTCGAGCGCTTCATGGCCGGCGAACAAGCCTTCGAGGCGCTGTTCACACCCAGCCCGACCATGTCGCTGGACGGCGTGTCCGCCACCCGCAGCACGATCCTCCTGACCATCCTCGACAAGGTCAAGAACCGCATCGTCGAACTGACCCGCAGCGGCCGATACTGGCGCACGCGCGACATCGCCACCCCGGGCATGGGTGCGCTCGGCGTTTCCAGCGTCGACGAATTCGA
>Ga0308168_1003954_pt1 | contig 11013 bp, 10 predicted proteins | sample PhyCR2_FD_202133 | JGI IMG/M metagenome (GOLD analysis project Ga0308168, IMG submission 202133) | Phyllosphere microbial communities from UC Gill Tract Community Farm, Albany, California, United States - DLSLRC.R2 | ecosystem: Host-associated > Plants > Phyllosphere > Unclassified | place: USA... | reverse complement strand
GTAGCTTAAGGGGTATCTCGGTCTTTTTACTTGCTCCACCGGTATGCAGATCAAGTTTTAAATTAATACGTGCTTTTGGCACTTCATTCTGAAAACTATCAGCCATCTGATCATCCCTCTTTAATATAATCATGTGCATTCTTGCACTGCGATTCATTAAGGACGATAATAGATCAATGCACCACTAAATATCAAATTCATTAATCAAAAACTCACAATATTACTTCACCCTGAAGATTCATAAGAAATGTCTTACTAAATCTTATCAAAATAATAATAGTTAGATGTACCCGTAACTCGTAATGACTCCATAAGAAAGAATATAGACTGAGCAAACAAACCCCTGACCAGTCCGTCGAAATAAATCCACTAAATGCAATAAAATCAGTGAATTGAATAAAAAACCCTCTATCGATTATTAAAGGTTTTGCTATAGACAGGCGAAAAAACAAGCAAGATAATTAAGAAACACATCGGACAGGTAAAATACCTAAAAAGTGGAATTAAGCTTTAGAAAATTCTTAATGTACACGGCGGTAAGAACTAGCATAGCAGCGCCCTGATTGATGTAAGACGTCTCACTTGCTACAGACTGTAGGACTATTCAAATATCCTGGCGCGGACGCGAGATCTCTGCATTTTATTTATTATGAGTCAATATCCAACATCTGCTTCACCCTCGTCCGTCACCAGAAGCTCGGCGGCCGACAAAAGTTATGCATCAGATTAAATCCTGGCACCAATACATGTGCATTTACCTTCAAATTTCACTATCCGTGAGAGATAGCCGTCCAACCAACCAAAAATCACGTAAAAACATGATTTAAATCAATCTATTCACGCCGAACTTCTACCCGAAAAACACGCTTTTCAGCCATTCATGTCGCTGCCAATGCATTTCATTCCCTGAAAAGCGCACTTCATGCACTTTTTAGCAGATTGGGGTGTCAGGGCGCTTAAAATTCTTCCTATTCGATATTCTTAGTATTCCCATCGGGAGAATGAAATGAGTACAGCAACGGTAACCCCTCACGTTAACCGCACCCGGTGGTTAACGCTGGTTGGCACCATCATCACCCAGTTTGCGCTTGGGTCGGTCTACACCTGGAGCCTGTTTAACGGTCAGCTATCGGAAAAACTGGATGCGCCGGTCAGCAAGGTCGCCTTTTCATTTGGTCTGCTGAGCCTGGGCCTGGCCCTTTCCTCATCGGTGGCCGGGAAATTACAGGAACGATTTGGCGTGCGCAAAGTTACGCTGTTTGCCGGACTGTTTATGGCAGCGGGCCTGATGCTGACCTCACAGGCGGACAACCTGTTTATGCTCTATCTCACCGCGGGTCTGATTGTCGGTCTGGCCGACGGCGCGGGCTATCTGATTACGCTCTCAAACTGTGTGAAGTGGTTCCCCGAGCGTAAAGGCGTGATCTCCGCCTGTTCGATTGGCGCCTACGGTCTCGGCAGCCTCGGCTTTAAATTTATCTGCGGCCACCTGTTAAGCGTGTACAGCCTGGAAAGCACCTTTATTATCTGGGGCGCGCTAGCAATGGGGATGATTGTGACGGGTTCACTGATGATGAAGGATGCGCCGCAGCAGCAGGTATCGGCCGGCCATTCCGCTCAGCCCGTTCGCGACTATTCTCTGGCGGAATCAATGCGTACGCCGCAGTACTGGATGCTGGCCGCCATGTTCCTTACTGCCTGCATGAGTGGTCTGTATGTGATTGGCGTGGCGAAGGACATCGGTGAAAGTCTGGTTAATCTCAGCGCTCAGACCGCTGCCAGCGCGGTAACGGTGATTGCTATCGCCAATCTGAGCGGTCGCCTGATACTGGGAGTGATGTCCGATAAGGTAGCGCGTATCCGGGTTATCAGTCTGGCGCAGGTTGTCTCGCTGTCGGGAATGAGCATACTGCTGTTCAGCAATATGAACGAAACCACCTTCTTTATTGCCGTTGCCTGCGTAGCTTTTAGCTTTGGCGGCACCATCACCGTCTACCCCTCGCTGGTCAGCGACTTCTTTGGGCTGAACAACCTGGCAAAAAACTACGGTGTGCTTTACCTCGGTTTCGGCATCGGCAGCGTGATGGGCTCGCTGATTGCCTCACTGTTCGGTGGTTTTATGGTGACCTTCAGCCTGATTATGGCGCTGCTGGTGGTATCCCTGCTGATGTCGGTTATCATCCGTCTTCCGGACGACACCGCCACCGCGAAAGAAACGCTACAGCACGCCTGATAACGTTTTTAAAAGCACAACGCCGTCATGAGACGGCGTTTTTATTTAGCTCTTAATACTGAAGTTGCATTGATACCAGGCCTTCATTAACCCCGGCACATGGCTTTCCTGCGGTGCCAGCGCTTCAACCTTATCAAATCCCTTCTCGGTGCAGTAACGCTCAATATCCTCGGCCAGCGCGGTTCGGTCCACTTTTTCGGGATTAAAACGGTACTGGACGGTATTAACGGCCGGATCTTCATCCACTTTTTCGAAAGCGCCTGGCTTACTGGAAGTACAACCTGCCAGCAGCAGCATCGCTACCAGGGCGGTAATTTTTGTTTTCATCATGGTTTTTTCCTCCGGGCGGCATCATAGCAAGCACGTCTCCCGGCACTATCAGACATCGGCGCATTTGCACTTTTTTACTTTACGGACTGGCTGGAACCGACCCAAAAACGCAATGTTTCGCCGATTGAATCAATCAGAGGAGACGCCTGGTGTTATCGGATGTTCAGTGCGAATATGCACGCAGCCGTTGCGAGTATTTGCGCCACACCCGTTTTTTTGTTTGCTACAATTTTAGTATTTATAATGACTTATGCCCGCGGCGAGCGGGCTTTTTTTCAATTCAATTACCTGTTCCGCTAATCATTATACGAAGCACACTCGCAGAATCTTTATCCGTAAGTGCCAGCACAGACTGATAAAGATCGATGGTCATATCACACAGTTTGCTCTCATCCACTCCAGGCTCAGCGGGCGCGTTCAGATTTTGTAAGTCGATGCCCCACCGGTCATACAGCTTACGGACCACGGACTGCATCCGGGATCGTCCGCGCTGAATATCCGTCGCTCGTTCCGCACCACGGCTATTCTTCAGCAGCGTATCCATCGCCTGCATCTCTTTATCCACTACCGATCGCGGCAGCACCTCACCGATGTTTACCCCGCCGCGGATCTGTGGAAACAGGAAGCGAAAGCACAGGTCCGGATTTTTCTGGCGCAGCAGCTTCATCTGCTCCAGCGACACCTGCATATAACGAATAAGATCTTCATCCGCGGCCGCGTTGATGCGTTGGTTCAGCAGGTCCGCCGCCAGCGGACGCAGCCGATCGAAGGCCTGCTGCTCCGCAACGCCGTTCTGTAGACTGCGCTGTAGCTCCTCGCTGGCCTGCCGGTATAGCGCCGGCTGCTGAACTTTCACCGTGCCCCACACGGGCATTGTCGCCAGCTTCTGCTGCGCGGCAGCCAGGCGCTGGGTTTGCTGCTGCTGCGGCGCCACCCAGCGATAGTAATAGAGGTTGCCTGCCAGCAGCGGCAGTAGCAGCAACAGTACGGCGACGGTTTTACCCGTTTTGCGGCGTTTTACCAGCACAACAATCAGCGCCAGCCAGATTATCGCTGTCGCCGATGACACTATAACGGCCTGTGAAATCAACATGATATTCCTGATACGGCAGGGCCGGTGTTAGCGGCCCTGGAAAGAAGAAGGTTAGTCGGCCCGCACGTCGATCAGTACCGGGCAGCTGGCGCGCTCCACCACCGACGCGCTGCACGATCCTTTTAGCAGACGGTTAAAGGAGGAGAGGTGGCGACGCCCCATGATAATCATCATTGCGTTCAGCGCATCGGCCTGCGCGACAATCGTTTCGGCCGACTCGCCGGCAACCACACGCCCACGCGCGGTGACACCCGCGCCGTGTAGCGTCGCCAGCGCCCGGCGGACAACGGCCTCGGCCGTGTTCTGTTCGTCCAGCGCCAGGCCAAAATCACCGGGATCCTCGCCCGCTTCAATTTCGAACGGCCCGGAAGAGGCATAGCTGATATCGATGCAGCACAGCACTACCACTTCCGCCCGATGCGCCAGCGCATGTTCTGCTGCCAGCCCCACCACCTTCCCTGCGATGCCTGAATTATCAACGGCGACCAAAAGCGTTTTCATAGCCCTCTCCTGTTAATCGTGCAGAGCAACCTTACCAATTTCGTCAACCAGTCCAAGTTTACATTTGAGGATCTCCTGACGATAAAGGTCCTCATACCTGTTAAAGCGTGCCGTGGGGACTAAAAGGCTAATGGAGAATCGTCCCAGAATGGTATCAATCGCCACCGCCATGGTCGAAACGCCTTCCAGCGTCTCGCCACGATCGAAAGCCAGGCCGGTACGACGAATATCGGTTAAATGCGCCAGCAGCGCCGGGAAATCACGCACCGTATGTTCGGTCATTGCCTGATAAGCCTCGCCCACCAGTACCCTCGCGGCCTCATCAGTATCGAGGGCCAGCAGCGCACGGCCTCCCGATGTGCTGTACAGCGGCAGGTTCATGCCGATACGGGGAACCACCCGCAGCTCCCTGTCGGAAACAACATAATGCACGATGGCCAGCTGCAAACCGCTGGCCCGGCCAAGCGATACCGTTTCCCCCGTGGCCTGGCATAGCGCCTGAAGCCAGGGCTGAGAGATGGCAACAACGTCGGTGTGAACGTTGGCAATCAGCCGGAGCAGCCCCGGCCCAAGGCGCACGCCGCCCGCATTGCCCTGGCTGCGCACCAGCTGGACGGAATCCAGGGCGCTGACAATGCGCTGCACGGTCGATCGGGGCAAATCTACGGTCTGGGCAATCTCGCCCAGGCTCATGCCGTTAGGTTTGGCACCCAGCGCATCAAGAATTTTTGCCGCACGCGTAATGACCTGAATGCCACCGGTCCTTTCATCGTCACGCGGGGTTGAGGGTCCAGTCATAGTGAGTCTCTTTCCTTGCTGTCAGCGATTACTGTAGCACTTTTTTACCCTGGTCAAACAGTGTATCACGTTGCAATACACTGCATCAGAATGTAAGATCCCTCGAAATGTATCACGATGCAATACACTGCATCGATAATAATAATTCCCCGGAGTACCTGCTATGAACAGCCCGCCTGTGGCGATCCCGACGCCGCATCCTTTTACGCTGCGCCTGGCCCTTGGTCTGATCGGTGTGCTGATTGCAACCCTCAGCTCCGGCCTGAACGATCGTATTGTCGATCTGGCGCTGGGCGATATTCGCGCGGGAATTGGCATCGACTACGACACCGGCAGCTGGATCACTTCGGCTTATCAGGCGGCCGAAGTCGCTGCCATGATGATTGCGCCCTGGCTGGCGGTGACGTTTTCTCTGCGCCGCTTTACCCTAGTCGTGACCTTCGGTTTTATCTTCTTAGCGGCGATCCAGCCCTGGGTTACCGATCCGCTGCTCTTTATTTCACTGCGGGTGATCCAGGGGCTGTTCGGCGGCGCGCTGCCGCCAATGCTGATGACCGTGGCGCTGCGCTTTCTGCCGCCGAAAATCAAACTTTATGGGCTGGCGGCCTATGCGATGACGGCGACCTTTGGGCCGAACGTCGCCGCTTCGCTTACCGCCTTCTGGACCGATTCCGTGGGCTGGCAGTTTGCCTTCTGGCAGGTGATTCCTCCCTGCCTGATTGCGGCACTGTTAATTGGCTGGGGAATACCGCAGGATCCGCTGCGCACGGAGCGCCTGCGGCAGATGGATATCTTCGGAATGCTGACCGGCTGTAGCGGTATTGCGCTGATGGTGCTGACGCTGACTCAGGGAGAGCGGCTTGACTGGCTCAGCTCGCCGCTAATTAGCGCCATGCTGCTGGCATCGCTGGCGCTGCTGGTGACCTTCTTCATTAATGAGTGGTATCACCCGCTGCCGCTGTTCAAACTGCAGATGTTAAAGCGTAAAAATCTGGCCCACGGTTTGATGGCGCTCTCCGGCGTCCTGATCGTCTCGCTCTCCGGTTCCGCCCTGCCCGCGGCCTATTTTGCGCAGGTTGAGGGCTTTCGTACCGCCCAGTTTGCGCCGCTGGCGCTGATCGTCGGCCTGCCGCAGCTGCTGATTGCGCCGCTGATTGCCGCGCTGCTTAACCTGCGGTGGATAGACTGTCGCTGGATGCTGGCCGCCGGAGCCGGGCTGATGATCGCGTCCTGCCTGCTGGGAACGCAGCTGACCGGGGAGTGGTCGCGACAGAATTTCTGGCTGATTCAGACGATGCAGGCATTTGGTCAGCCGATGCTGATCCTGCCGATACTGATGAGTGCCACCAGCGTGGTCCTGCCGCCGGAAGGCCCGTTTGCCTCGGCCATGTTTAATACCGTTCGCGGATTTTCCACCGTCGCCGCCGGCAGCCTGATTGAAAACTTTCTCACCCATCGCGAGAAGTTTCACTCTCATATTCTGGTGGATAATCTGGGCAATCGTCCGTGGTCAATTGCCGCTGACAGCAGCAGCACGGCCGGTGCCCTACAGCCGCTGTTACCCGACGGTTCGCCGAGTTCACTGGAAAACCTCAGCCGCTTCAGCACGCTGGTGAAACATCAGGCGACGATCCTCAGCATCAGCGACGCCTATCTGCTGATTATCTGTTTTGCCCTGCTGCTGGTTGTGCTGACCGCCTGGCTGCCCAAACGCGTCTGGCCACCGCAAACCCTTATTCAACCTGCCCCACCAATAACGAGATCATAAAATGAGTTTCACACCTGCCAAACGGACCGCCCTGCTGACGCTGCTGCTGCTGATACTGCTGGGGATCGCTTTTTTCATCTGGTCAGCGATGGGCCGCCACGATCGCCGGACCGATGATGCCCGGATCGTGGCGGATTACACGCTGGTTGCGCCGAAGATTTCCGGCTACATTCGCCAGGTCAACGTTGCGGACAACCAGCAGATTAAGGCGGGCGATCTGCTGGCTACTCTTGATGACCGGGATTACCGCGTTGCGCTGGAAACCGCCCAGGCCAATTTGCAGGTCAGCCAGGCGAAGCTGAGCAGCGCGCAGGCGCTGCTCGACCAGCAGCAGGCCACGATTGCGCAGAGCGAAGCGGCGGTCAGCGCGAGCCAGGCATCGCTCAGCTACGCGGGACAAAATGCCGATCGCTACCGTAAGCTACTGAAAAGCGGCACGGCGACCGCCGACGAGCAGCAAAAATCCAATGCTGCGATGCTCAGCGCAGCCGCCCAGGTCAGGCAGAGCCAGGCGGCGGTGCTGGCTGCCCGCAGGCAGATCCCGGTGCTTCAGGCCAGCGTTCGCCAGGCGCAGGCGGACATTGCCGCATCGCAGGCCAGCGTGGACCAGGCGGAGCTGAATCTCTCCTATACCCGAATCGTCGCCCCTGTTTCAGGCACGGTGGGGCAGCGCGCACTGCGGGAAGGGGCCTGGGTTGCTGCCGGTACGCGGCTGCTGGCCGTGGTGCCGCTACAGCAGAGCTATGTTCTGGCCAATTTCCTGGAAACTCAGCTGGCGCAGGTCAGCCGCGGGCAGCCGGTCAGCATCACCGTCGATGCGCTGCCGGGCGTGATGCTGCGGGGCCACGTTGACAGTATTGCCCCGGCAACCGGTTCAACTTTTGCGGCAATTACCGCTGATAACGCCACCGGAAACTACACCAAGGTGGTGCAGCGGCTGCCGGTGAAGATCGTTCTGGAACAGGATCAGCCGGATCTGGCTCGCCTGAGAGTGGGAATGTCAGTTATTTCTGAATTAGAAATGCATTAATGTGAGAAAGTTCTCAGCATTATCGCCTTTATTTTGCCAGGCAATGCGGGTAAATTAGCTTTCGATCCTGCCGTGGGCTACCCATGGCGACCCAGCCTCAGCGCGTGCGGCCGTTGTTCGTTCGTCTGGGGTTGATTCTGTTCGCGTTACGCTGGCCCGGGATCGCCAAAGTCTTAACCGCGCAGAGGAGTTGTTTGGTGAAATACGCATTTATGGGGATCTCGTTTATCCTGCTGCTTTGGGTTGGCACCTTTTACCTGATGCTGTAGAGATCCCTGAAGGTGGGTCAGGCATGCCTGACCCGCATGGATACAGACGTAATTAAAGCCCTTCCGCACCGCTTTTCGTCGCCGGTGGCGTAATGCCATTTGCCCGGAACAGCGTTTTTATTCCTCTGACCGCCTGACGAATGCGATCGCTGTTTTCAATCAGCGCAAAGCGTACGTGCGTATCGCCATAGTCCCCGAAGCCAATACCCGGCGAAACGCAGACCTTCGCTTCTTTCAGCAGCAGTTTGGCAAACTCCAGCGAGCCCAGGTGCGCGTACTGTTCAGGAATTTTCGCCCAGACATACATCGACGCCTTCGGATTATCCACCATCCAGCCCGCCTCATGCAGACCCTTGACCAGCACATCGCGGCGGCGCTTGTACTGCTCTGCAATATCACGCACGCACTGCTGATCGCCCTCCAGCGCGGCAATCGCGGCCACCTGTAGCGGCGTAAAGGTGCCGTAGTCGTGATAGCTTTTAATACGCGCCAGTGCGGCAACCAGATCCTTATTGCCGACCATAAAGCCGATGCGCCAGCCGGCCATATTGTAGCTTTTCGACAGCGTGAAGAACTCAACGGCCACGTCGCGCGCGCCGGGCACTTCCATAATAGAAGGCGCTTTCCAGCCGTCATAGACGATATCGGCATAGGCCAGATCGTGTATCACCAGCACGTTATACTGTTTAGCCAGCGCAATAACCCGCTCGAAGAAGTCCAGCTCCACACACTGTGCGGTCGGGTTGGACGGAAAACCGAGGATCATCATTTTCGGTTTCGGATAGCTTTCCCTAATGGCGCGCTCAAGTTCATTGAAGAAATCAACGCCGGCCACCAGCGGCACTGAACGCACCTGCGCGCCCGCAATCACCGCGCCGTAAATATGGATAGGGTAGCTGGGATTAGGCACCAGTACCGTGTCACCGTGGTCGAGCGTCGCCAGCATCAGGTGCGCCAGCCCCTCTTTCGAACCGATGGTCACGATGGCTTCAGATTCCGGGTCAATATCGACCTGATAACGATCGGCATACCAGCGGGAAATCGCCCGACGCAGGCGCGGAATGCCGCGTGAGGTCGAGTAGCCGTGCGTGTCTTCACGCTGCGCCACGGTGCAAAGCTTTTCGACGATGTGCGGCGGCGTTGGGCCATCCGGGTTACCCATACTGAAATCGATAATATCTTCTCCACGGCGACGTGCCGCCATTTTGAGTTCGGCGGTGATATTAAAAACGTAGGGTGGAAGACGTTCTATACGGGAGAAATGACGGGTTGAACTGAGATCAGCCATGATGTTTATGCTCGCTTACGTTAGCGCCCGGACCGTCCGAGCGACGCCGGTCACTGCGGTGACCGTGCATCGAACATAGCGTAATGTTTTGTCTGCTGTCGATAGGCAATATAAAATATTTTATTCAAACGGATTAATGCGCCCAAACACCCAGTCATTGACCCATTCGCCGCGCAGCAGATAGTTATGCCGCAGCGTCCCTTCCAGTTCGAAACCGTTTTTTTCCAGAACCCGACGCGATGCCTGGTTTCCTTCCACCACCTGCGCCTTCAGCTTATGAAACTCGCATTCGCGGAACAGATACTCGCTCAGCGTTGCCAGCGCCTCGCTGCCGTAGCCCTGACCAAAATGCTGGCTGAGCAGTGAATAGCCCACTTCCGCCTGACGGAACGGCACCCATTCGGCATTGGTGCCAATTAATCCTACGCACTCTCCGCCATTTTTCAGCCTGATAACCAGGCACAGCATGTGGAAACTGGTGATCTGCCAGGGCGCGAGACGGGTTTGAAAGCGCTGTCGGATATCCGCCAGCTGCGGTATGCCGCTGATAAACTGCATGCTGGTTTCATCGCTGTGTACCTGCAAAAAAAGCGACCAGTCTTCGGGCTGTAGCGTGGTAAGAACGAGTCGTTCGGAGGTTAATTGCATACAAATCTCACAAAAAAGGAAAAAACAGCGAACGCAGAGCGCCTTAACTGCCGCTTTTCAGCGCAGAACGCCGTGACCCTACCAAAAATGCCGGCGGAGAACGACTGCGGGACGTCGCAAAATTGACATTAGGCCAGGGAGTTTTTGCACCAGCGTCCCCGCCAATGGCAGGGACGCGTGATCTTCACTCTGCTCCCGGGGTGTAATTTGTTCCGGAGGGTCAAAAATCCTCGCAAGCGGGCAGTTTCGGCTGCGCATAAAACAGACATCCTCTTTTTAGCACTCGGTCTTTCCTCTATTATTGGAAAATTAACCAATAAGCGCTGAAAAATACGCTACACCTCCGCATAACCCCCTTTATTTATAGGGTATTTCCTCTATTATCCCGTTAAAGTCCGCCACTTACCGCGTCTTAAACGGGATAATAAAGATCCTCTTTTTGTTACCTGGTCTTTCCCCTATTAGCGGCCAGGAGGAAATTTGTCGAAGCCATTAGCCAGCATCGCCTGGCTACCCTTCCCCTGTTCCCCTGTTCCCCTGTTCCCCTGTTCAGGATCAGGGAAATCAGTGACTGTTTAGCCGCAGGCGTAGCACAAACGTCCGCCATTTCTTATCATAAGCGTATTGTCACCCGTCAGCCGAGATGCCCGTGCATTCTATGTTTGAAATGCTGCTTGCCGTATTCGATCGCGCAGCGCTAATGCTTATCAGCTTGTTTTTTATCACCCGGACCCGCCACTTTCGTCAGCTGCTGCAAAAAGATGAGCACTCGCGGCAGGAGCTGGTGGCCGTTACCGCCATTTTCTCGCTGTTCGCCCTGTTCAGCACCTGGACCGGCATTAATGTGGAAGGCTCACTGGTTAACGTGCGCACGATTGCCATTATGTCCGGCGGGATCTTGTTTGGTCCCTGGGTCGGTCTGTTCACTGGTATCATTGCCGGGCTGCACCGCTTCTTAATCGATATCGACGGTGTGACCTCGGTTCCCTGCCTGATTACCAGCATCGTCGCCGGTATTGCCGCCGGCTGGATCAACCTGAAGGTGCTGAAAGAGA